>OGQM01001099.1_pt1 | contig 20353 bp, 12 predicted proteins | sample 1553191 | NCBI WGS metagenome assembly OGQM01 (sample SAMEA2579954, study PRJEB22360) | human gut metagenome | biome: human gut; feature: human-associated habitat; material: faeces | place: Denmark | collected 2008/2010 | reverse complement strand
ACGGTGGTGTGGGAGGTCGGTAAATGTGAAAATAGGAGGCAAATGCCTTTTATGATTAGCATTTACCTCCTACCCGATTGCCCGTCGTGGCGGTGGCCTGTCTCCGACCGTGGGAGATGTCCGGGGCAAGTCGTAAGCGGACGTGCTTCCTCAAGGATGGGTGGTGGGCAGCTCGCTCAATCCTGACCATGAGGATCCGTGTGGGCAGATGTCGGCGAAAGCACATTTGCAACTGAGTTGCATTTATTTTATATTATATTTGCAAACTGAAAATAAGTAAAAATCCATATAGCGACCTAACACAGAATATGAAGAAAGGTATTTTCATGGTATCGGCACTGGGCTTGCTGCTGCTGGCATCGTGCCAACACAAGGATGCGCACGGCGAGGAGGCTGACGCGCACGACGCGGAGAAGAAGGCTCATTCTACCGAGATCGTCATAAGCACGGAGCAGGCCCGCGAGGCCGGCATCGTGGTCGAGCGCATCGTGCCGGGAGGCTTTAGCGGCGTCATCCCGGCCGGAGGAAAGATATTGGCCGCATCGGGCAACGAGGCCACGATCGTGGCGACGGTGCCCGGCATCGTCAAGTTGCGTCAGGGCATCACCGAGGGTACGCCCGTCGGCAAGGGGAGCACGGTGTTCACCATCTCGGCCGACAAGCTGCAGGACAATCCTGCCAAGCAGGCCGCCGTCGCCTATCAGACGGCAAAGGCCGAATATGAGCGGGCGGCAAAGCTGGTGAAGGACAACATCGTCACACGCAAGGAGTTCAACGGCATCCGGGCCAACTACGAGTCGGCCAAGATCGCCTATGAGGCCCTCGCCGGCAGCAGGAGCGGCAACGGCGTCGCCGTGAGCTCGCCGATCAGCGGCTATGTGAAGACGTGCCTCGTGAGGGAGGGCGATTATGTGAGCGTGGGACAGCCGATGATGAACGTGACGCAGACGCGCAAGCTCTATCTCAAGGCCAACGTGCCTGAGCGCTACTACTCGATACTCGGCACGGTACGGTCGGCCAAGTTCAAGACGGCATACAGTGACAGGATCTATGACATCGGTACGATGAGCGGACGACTCGTGGCCACCGGCAAGTCGACGGGCGACGGCTCGCCATACATCCCCGTGACGTTCGAGTTCAACAATCAGGCCGACGTGATGCCCGGTGCCTTCGTGGAGACCTACCTGCTGACGGCTAAGCGTCCGAACGTGATCAGCGTGCCGGTATCGGCCCTGACCGACGAGAACGGCGTGAACTTCGTCTATGTCCAGACCGATCCCACCTGCTATGAGCGCCGTGAGGTGACGATCGGCGAGACCGACGGCGAGCGGGTGGAGATCACCAGCGGCCTGAGGGGAGGCGAGAAGGTAGTGACCAGGGGTGCGACGCAGGTACGGCTGGCAGGAGCCAGCACAAGCATCCCCGCCCATTCACATGAACACTAAACGAGAAAGGCAATGCTGAACAAAATCATAAGATTCTCACTGCAAAACCGGTTGCTGATACTTGTCGCGGCGGTACTGTTGGTGGTCGGTGGCATCTACACCACGACGCGGACGGAGGTGGATGTGTTTCCCGACCTTAACGCTCCTACGGTGGTCGTCATGACCGAGGCCAACGGCATGGCGGCAGAAGAAGTGGAGCAGCTGGTCACATTCCCCATTGAGACGGCGGTCAATGGCGCCACGCACGTGCGCCGCGTACGGTCGTCGTCGACAACCGGATTCTCCGTGGTGTGGGTGGAGTTTGACTGGGACACGGACATCTACCTGGCACGGCAGATCGTGTCGGAGAAGCTTGCCGCCGGCAATGCCACGCTGCCCGACAACGTAGGACAGCCGACGCTCGGTCCGCAGTCGTCGATCCTCGGCGAGGTGCTGATCGTCGGCCTCACGGCCGACAGCACGTCGATGACCGACCTGCGCACGCTGGCCGACTGGACAGTGCGTCCGCGCCTGCTGTCGACAGGCGGCGTGTCGCAGGTGTCGGTGCTCGGCGGCGACGTCAAGGAGTATCAGATTCTGCTGCACCCCGGCCGGATGAGCCATTACGGCGTGACGCTGGGCGAGGTGCTCGCGGCGACCAACCAGATGAACCGCAACACCAACGGAGGCGTGATCTATGAATACGGCAACGAGTATATCGTGCGCGGCGTGGTGTCGACGGACGATGTGAGGGAGATGGCCAATACGGTCGTGAAGACCGTCAATGGTGACGCGGTGACCCTTGGCGACGTGGCCGACGTGAAGACGGGCCCGCAGGTGCCGAAGCTCGGCACGGCATCGGAGAAGGGCAAGCCGGCCGTGCTGCTCACCGTCACCAAACAGCCCGGCACGGGCACGATAGACCTGACCGAGAGGTTGGAGTCGGTGCTGAAAGACCTGAAGAAGAACATGCCGGCCGACGTGCACGTGTCGACCGACATCTTCCGCCAGTCGCGCTTCATCGAGAGCTCGATCAACAACGTGAAGCAGTCGCTCTATGAGGGCGCGATCTTCGTGGTGCTCGTCCTCTTCCTCTTCCTCGCCAACGTGCGTACCACCGTCATCTCGCTGGTCACGCTGCCCGTGTCGCTGCTGATGTCACTGATGGTACTGCATTACTTCAACATGAGTGTCAATACGATGAGTCTCGGCGGACTGGCGATCGCCATCGGCTCGCTGGTCGACGACGCCATCGTCGACGTGGAGAATGTGTGGAAACACCTGCGGGAGAACAGGGCGTTGCCCGACGACCAGCGGCTGCCGGTGCTGAAGGTGGTGTTCAATGCCTCACGTGAGGTGCGCATGCCGATTCTCAACTCGACGGTGATCATCATCGTGAGCTTCATTCCGCTGTTCTATCTCAGCGGCATGGAGGGCCGCATGCTGATCCCCCTCGGCGTCGCCTTCATCGTGGCCCTGCTGGCCTCTACCATCGTGGCCCTGACGCTCACGCCGGTGCTCTGCAGCTACCTGCTGGGAGGCAGCGCCAAGGGCGGCATACCCAAGGAGGCGTTCGTCACCGTATGGCTCAAGAAGCACTATGAGCGCTGGCTCACATGGGCCCTCGGACATAAGCGGCCGGTGGTCGTGTCGACGGTCGTGCTCTTCCTTGTGGCCCTCGGCCTCTTCTTCACCCTCGGCCACAGCTTCCTGCCCAAGTTCAACGAGGGCTCGCTGACGATCAACATCAGCTCGCTGCCCGGCATATCGCTGGAGGAATCGAACAGGATCGGCGAGCGGGCGGAGAAGATCCTGATGTCGATACCGGAGATCAAGACCGTGGCACGAAAGACCGGACGTGCGGAACTGGACGAGCACGCGCTGGGCGTGAACGTGTCGGAGATAGAGGCGCCCTTCGAGCTGAAGGACCGCTCCCACGAGGAGATGCTCAACGACGTGCGCAAGAAGCTGTCGGTGATAACGGGCGCGAACATCGAGATCGGACAGCCGATCAGCCACCGCATCGACGCGATGCTCAGCGGCACGCAGGCCAGCATCGCCATCAAGCTGTTCGGCGATGACCTGAACAAGATGTTCGAGATCGGCAATCAGATCAAGGACGCCATCAGCACCGTCGACGGCATCGCCGACCTCAACGTGGAGCAGCAGATCGAACGGCCGGAGCTGGAGATCAAGCCCAAGCGCGAAATGCTGAAGCTCTACGGCATATCCATCGCCGACTTCAATACCTTCGTGCGTGTGAACATGGCGGGTGAGACGGTGTCGCAGGTGTACGACAAGGGCAGCAGCTTCGACCTGGTGGTGCGTGCCGCAGAGCACGACCGCTGTGACATGGAGCGCATACGCGACCTGATGATCGACACGCCCGACGGACGCAAGGTGCCGCTGGCCAATGTCGCCGAGGTGAAGTCGGCGATGGGACCCAACACCATCAACCGTGAGAACGTGAAGCGCAAGATCGTGATATCGGCCAATGCGAGCGGACGTGACCTGCGGAGCGTCGTCAACGACATACAGAAGCGGATCAACACGGAGATAACCCTGCCCGAGGGCTATCACGTGGAATACGGCGGACAGTTCGAGAGCGAGCAGAGCGCCAGCCGCGTGCTGTTGCTGGCCTCGCTGCTGAGCATCGTCGTGATCTTCCTGCTGCTCTACATGCAGTTCAGAAACGCGCTCGAGAGCGGCGTGATCCTGCTCAACTTGCCCCTGGCACTCATCGGAGGCGTGTTCGCACTGGTGTTCACGACAGGCGAGGTGAGCATCCCGGCCATCATCGGCTTCATCTCCCTCTTCGGCATTGCCACCCGCAACGGCATGCTGCTGATCAACCGCTACAACACGTTGCGCGAGGAAGAGCACCTGCCGCTGAGAGAATGCATCATGAGAGGATCGCTCGACCGTCTCAACCCCATCCTGATGACGGCGTTGTGCTCCGCCCTCGCTCTCATACCGCTGGCCCTGCGCGGCAGCCTGCCCGGTAATGAGATCCAGAGCCCCATGGCGAAGGTCATACTCGGAGGACTCCTGACGTCGACCTTCCTCAACGCCTTCATCATTCCCATCGTATATGAATGGATGAACCGAAAGAACATCATCAAGACAGACAACCAAAATCAGCAACAATGAGAACTATCATACTGACTGCCCTGATCCTCGCCGCAACGGCGAGTGCCGACGCCCAGGACATCAATGCCGTACTGAAAAGCGTCGAGCAGAACAACGTGGAGCTGAAGGCGATGCAGAAGGGCAACGAGGCCACCGGCCTTGAGATCAAGTCGGCGAACACGCTGGAGGATCTCTCGATAGAATACAGTCCGTTCTACCAGAGTGGCGTGAGGGGAATGGCAAGCTCCGAGCTCGTCGTGACGCAGGGCTTCGACTTCCCCACGCTCTACGGAGCGCGCAAGAAGGCGGGGGAGCTGCGCCGCAACGTCCTCGACATGCAATACCGGGCGGCACGGCGCGACATCCTGCTCGCCGCCAAGAAGCTCTGCCTCGACATCGTGGGCTACAACAAGCAGAAGCAGCTGCTGAAAGAACGGCGCAAGAATGCGGACGAGCTGCTGGACATGTTCAAGGTGAAATTCGACAATGGCGACGCCACGTCGCTCGAGTTGAACAAGATCAAGCTCGACCGCATGAACCTGGAGACTGAGCTGGTGCAGGCCGACACGAAGCACGCCACGGCCCTGCGGCAGCTGCAGGCACTCAACGGCGGAGAGCCGGTGACGCTTGACATGACGGAATATCCCGCACCGCCGACCGACGACGAGGCGACGATGTATGAGAAGGCCGTGGCCTCCGACTGGACGGTCCGCATGGCACAGGCAGCGGTGCTCGCCGCCGAGCAGGACGTGAAGGTGAACAAGCAAGGCTGGATACCCAAGCTGGAGATCGGATACCGGCGCAACACCGACGGCAGCAGTGCCAGCAACGGCTTCCTGGTAGGCGGCTCCATTCCCCTGTTCTCAAGCAGGAACAAGGTGAAGATAGCGAAGGCGCGACAGACGGAGGCTGCCATGCAGCAGGCCAACGCCCGCATCAATGCGGAGAGCTCCGCCCGTGCGCTGATCAACCAGATGAGACAGCTGAAGGCATCGGCCGATGCCTACGACGTGCCGCTGATGCGCCAGACGCTGAGGCTGCTGCGCACGGCGGTGGAGAACGGGGAGATATCTATCACGGACTATTACGTGGAGGCTGAGAACATCTATAAGAACATGACGGCATACATGGACATAGAACGCCAGTATCAGGATGTCGTCACCGAGATATACAAGAATGATCTATGAATCTCGGGCTTTAAGCCGTGGCTAAATGCCCTGCCTTCCAACCTTCAAGGCATGCAGAAGGGTTCGTATCCTCCTCATTTTCCATTGAGACCGGGTACTGGTTGGGGATTAACCACAAATCGACATGAGAGGTTCAAGGAATCTTGTACCATCGATAGGGGAGCCGGTAAGAGGATGGGAAACGTCGGACAAGCCGATGAAATGAATGTCAGCTGCCTAATGGCCGGCTTAGATTTAAGGCCGTCTTTCGTAAAATGAAAGACGGCCTTGCGTGTATTGATTAAGAGGTTAAGGCTATTTTTGATGCTTGTCTCAACGCCCTGTAGCCTGTAGATATTGCCGTTTGCTGATTTCATACTGGGCATAGGCCTCCACGTATGCCGAACGGCTGTTCTGATAAAGGGTCTGGGCATTGAGCAGGTCGCTCATGGTGCCTGTGCCGGCGTTGTAATAGTCGTTGTGGAGCCGGAGGTTCTCCTCGGCCTGTGCTATCGACTCGATGGCAATGTTGATCTGGCGGTAGGCATTGTTCATGTCGTTCCATTTATTTTCTATATTGATGGCAAGCAGTTGCCGGTTGTCCTCCATCTCGTTCTGGGCGTTGGTTACCGCGAGCCGCTGTTTCTTCATATTGTGTGAGCCACCCCACCAGCCGCTCAGGGGTACGCTTACGGTCGCGAAGCCTAGCCAGTAGGAGTGTCCCTTGTCCATCAGGTTGTCATAGAAATAGCCGCCGCCGATGGCTACGGAAGGCAGATTCTCTCCTAAGGTCATCTTATATTTTAGCTTGCTGGCCTTGACATTCTGCTCAAGCAGGGCATACTCGGCGGTAGACTGCACGGCTGATGCCGGCTCGGTGTAGAGCTGGAGAGGCGATGGCGGCAGACGATAGTCCATCTTCACGCTCACATCAATGCTGTCGCCGTTATGCCCGGTGTATTGGGCCAGGAGGCGCCGTGCCGTGGCCAGATTGTTTTCCAGATTGAGACGGTCGCTTTTGGTGGTGTTGCTTTTCAACTGGACCTGCAAGAGGTCGTTCCGGTCGGTCATTCCCGCGCTGACCGCCGCCTCCGCGTCCTTGCCGAATTTGTCGAGCTGCCGCTCAATGGTAGCCATAGTCTTGAGCTTCTCCTTGAGCATTACGACTTGCCAGAAATAAGTCTCGGCATTCAGTACCACTTCATTTTCCGTGAGATGCCGTTGCAGTCGGCTCACCTTCACGCCTGTGTCAGCCAGTCGGTTGGCATTCCTGATGCGGCCGCCGGTGAACAGGGGCATTTGTGCTGACACGCCACCGACGATGCCGTCCTTGAGCATCGACATTTTCATGCCTTGTCCCATATCCATTTCGAACAGGCCCTTGTCGGCAACATAGCCCGATCCTGTTGCCGAGAGGGTCGGGAAATAATTTGTAAACGCTGACTTTTTGGCCTCTTCCGAGGCGGCCACATCATTGGCGGCGTTCCTGATCTTCACGTTGTTGGCCAGCGCGTCGCTGACACATTGTTCAATGGTCATTATCCTTTGGGCCCGGGCCAGCGTGGTCGCCGGGAGGATGACGGCCACGCAGAGTATATGTTTAACAAACTGTCTCATAACAATATTCGTTGGTTAATCATTCTTTTTCTAATTCTTCCAATCGTTGCCTGTGCTCTGTCGTACCGCGGAACATGAGCAGATAGCTAACAGGCAGCACCGTGATCAGCAGTACCATCGTGATCAGCGTACCATAGCAGATGACCGTGCCCATGGGCATCCACAGTCCGCTGCCGCCAAGGATCATGGGTATCACACCCATGGACGCTGCTGCCGAAGTGAGGAATATCGGCCGCATTCGACGTCGTGCGGAGTGGTAGATGGCGTCTTCGGCCGACATGTGCTCGACGGTCCGCAGCTCCTCGGCATAGTCGATCATGATGATGCCGTTACGAACGATAATACCCATCAGGCTGATGACGCCGAGATAACAAGTCACGCTGAAGGCAATATTCTGGATCAGTACACCGACGGCCGTACCCAGTGTGGCCAGGGCGATGCTTGCAAATACGAGCAGGGCAAGGCTGACTTTCTTGAAATGGAACATCAGAATGAAGAAGATGACGATCGTGGCGACAGCCAGTCCGAAGACGATCTGCGGAATGGTGTCGGCCGTATTCTCGATGTCACCGCCGTAGCTCACCTTCACGCCGGGTGACAGCTTGACGCCGGCCATTGCTTCCTGTACCTTGGTGTTGGCTTCCATACTGTTCACCCCACGTTTCACGTCAGCCTGGACGGTGATGGTGTACATGCCGTTTCGGCGCACGATGCATCCGTCTTTCCATTCTGGCTTCACGTCGGCGATCTGTCTTAAGGGCACTTGTGCCAGTCCGCCGGCAGCGGGTATCTTCTCATTGGCTACGTCTGTATTGCCGGCACATTCCGCCGTCGTACTCTTAAGCATGACCGGTATGGCCTTGTCGCCTTCCCATACGGTGGCTATCGACAGGCCGGAGCCATACCGCATGGCCAGGGTCGACTCAACGTCAAAGTTGCTTACACCCAGTCGTGCAGCCTCGTCTTCCTTGAGTCTTATCACGGCTGAGGGCATGGGCTCGTTCATGTCGGTGCGCACAAGGGTAAGATCGGACATGCCGCGCATCATGCGCAGTACCTTGTCGGCATTGTGTTTCAGCGTGTCGACATCGGCCCCACTGAGCCTGACCTCGACAGGATTCATGGCCTCACTGTAGCTCAGCTGCTTGAAACGTACGTATGCACCGGAGAAATAATCGGCATAGCGCGGCGCATACTCGTCGAGCAGTTGCTCGGTCTGCTTGATGCCGGTGGTGTTGACTACAAACTGTGCGAAGTTCGTGCCGCCCATCTGTGGCGCATAGGCTGTGTGGAAGCGGGGAGAGGCACAGCCTTTGAACTCCGTGACGGATACCACCCTCTTGTCCTTGCCCAATATATGAGCCATGCTGTCGGCTACGGCGGAGGTGCGCTCGAGCGATGTGCCGGTAGGCATGTAGATCTCGACGGCGAACTGGTTGCGGTCGGCGGTAGGCATCATCTCCTGCGGTAGCCGTCCGATGAGGATCGCTCCGATGACGATGCAGGCCAGACCTGCCGACAACGTGATCTTCGGATGGGCAAAGCAAATGTCGAGCAGCTTGTTGTAACCCTCCTGCAATAGGTTGAGGAATGAGAATCTAGGTCGCCCGTCAGCCTTCTTCTTTTCAGTTCGCGGCTTTCGGATGAACCAGAATTGCATGAATGGCACAAGCATCGTCGCTATGAGCAGCGATACACCCAAGATGATGGTGACTGCCCAGGGGAAACTGGTAAGGAAGTCGCGGATCATGCCTGAGGTGGTCAACAGCAGTGGGAAGAACGTTATGCTGATGGTCAGAGTGGCCGAGAAGATGGAACGCAGAAAATGGAGGGTGCTGTCTATCGACGCATGCCAGCGCGAGACACCCTCGCCAATCTTCTCAAGATAGTTGTCGATGATGACGATGGAATTGTCGACAATCATTCCGAGAGACACGATCAGGGCTGCCAGCGTCACGGTGTTCAGCTCGATGCCGAACGCATTGAAGAGGCCGAGCGAGATGAATATCGTTATCGGGATCGTGGAGGCGGCTACCAGTGCCACCCGCATAGGCAGCAGCAACATGACCACGATGACGACAGCGGCGATTGCGATCAACAGCTCTCGCAGAAAGTTGTTGACACTGTCGCCCACTACCTTGCTCTGATCGGTGATGCGGAAGATATTCACTCCGGCGGGAAGGGTCTTTTGGAATCCTTCCATCACCCGGTTGATCTCCTGACCCATCTTGACGATGTTGCGTCCCTTTTTCATCTCGACACTGAGCAGCAGGCATTTCTTGCCGTTGTTCTCAATGTAGCTGTCGGGCGCAGGGTATTCCCTACGTACGTCGGCGACATCTTTCAGACGGATGTTGTTGCCGTTGGGATCGGTGTAGACAATCGTCTCTCTCAGGTCATAGACCGAGTTGAGCGACTTTTCCACGTAGATAGGTTCAACGGCGTCGGCATTCTTGACGCGTCCGCCGCTCGTTACAAATCCTTTTTGGGCAAGAGTCACGGCAAGCGTCTTGTCGCTCAGTCCGTAGTGAGCCAGTCTTTCATTGTCTACATATACGGCGATCTGCTCGTTTCTCATACCGCTTACGCTCATGCGTCCCACACTCTCTATGCAGCGCAGACTGTCCTTGAGCGCATCCATATAGTCGGACAGCTCACGGTAGGTCTTGTCGTTGCTCTCCATCGTTATGAGTAGGGCGGATGTGTCTCCGAAGTCGTCAATGACCTTTATGGCCAAGACATTTTGAGGCAGTTGTGCCTTGAAGTCGGCAACCCCGTGCTTGAACTTATTCCAGAACGCATCCTTGTCGTTGATGTCATCATTGAGCTGAACCTGTATGTAGGCCATGCCGTCGGTGCTCTTGGAGAACGTCTTCGACTTCTTGACTTCCTTGAACGAGAATATATAGTCTTCCAGCGGCTTGGCCACTTGCTCGGCAATCTCGTCGGACGGTACTCCCGGAGCCACAGCGACAACGACGCCCTGACGTATGGTATAGTCTGGGAATTCATTTTTTCTTATGTCGGACAGACTGAATGCACCGAACGCCACGAGGCATGAGACGACAAGGATGACGATCTTGCGATAGTGCATCGCCCATTCCACAAAACTTCGTCTTTTCTTTTCCATTTATCTTATAATTTACGATCACTATTATTAAGCAGTCCGACGTATGCCCTGTCGCTTCACAGCGAGTAGGGCATACTGTCGTCCTGCAGCAGACATGGCAGTCTGTTAGCTGGTCTAAAACTTAACTTTCATTCCTTCGCTGATTTTCTGCTGTCCGGACGTTATGATCCTGTCGCCCGGCTCAAGGCCCGACCTGACAGCCACCCCATTGGCGGTAAAGTCGCCGCAGGTGATGATGCGCTTCCTGGCTTTTCCATTTACGGCAAGCCATACAAACTCGTTGTTGTTCTCATCGAGCTGAACGATATGTGCAGGGATGACACAGGCCTGCGTACTGCCTTTATCGGCTAAGGCCACATTTGCGACCATACCCGGCATCAGACGTCCGCCACCGTTGGCGATACCGATCTTGACATCGTAAGATCGCGAGAGAGGATCGGCAGCGACACCTTTTTCTATGACGGTGCCAGCAAGGACGGTTCCGCCGAGGGCCGTTACGGATATGGATGCACGCTGGCCTAATCTGACGTTTGGGATGTCACCCTCCGGCACGGCAATCTTCACCTTCATACGGCCTACCGATACCAGTTTGACCACTGGCATGCCAGTAACTACATTTTCTCCTCTCTCAACCAGCTTCTTGGATATCACTCCGGAAAACGGCGCATATATACGGCTGTCAGCCAGTTGTCGGGCAGCCATTTGTTCAGCCGAGCGGGCACGGTCGAGTGAGGATTGTGCGTCGACCCACTTAACATCGGGCAGACTACCTTTCGAGTGGAGCTCTTTCATACGGTTGTATGCATCAGAAGCCTGGTCAAGAGCTGTCTTGGCGATGGCATAGGCATTGCGGAGCTGGGCCGGGTCGAGCGTGGCGATAAGCTGTCCCTTACTCACACGGTCACCCTCATCGACAAGCACACGGCTGACAGTGCCGGGAACGGCAAAACTGAGTTGAGTGCCAGTCTCTTCTTCAACGGTACCGGAATATCGGCTGGCACTCCCTGCAGACACATCCTCTACCAGAGCTGTTTCAACCTTGACGGCCGTATCTGGTGTACCGTCTTTTTCGTTGTCGCCATTACACGCAGACAGCACAATGGCAGATAGTGTGAACACAAATAGTTTGATTCGTATCATATCTATGTTAAGTTATAAAGAAACGTAGTGCAAATTTAGGCCTGTATCTAACTTCATTTCTCATATCGATCTCTACAGATATGTCCTATTTGGGAACATTAGGGAAAATAGGACATTACCGATTCCCTTTTGGATATATGATCATTGCAGTAGCTATAAAATGGTATGATTCATAATTCTAGTATTAGAACGATAAGGGAAAGTGTAAAGGCGGATGCATCCACGGCAGATGATATCTGTGTTTGTAATAAGGCATTAAACTGATAAAGGGCTGTTATCCTTGTTGTAATATGGATTTTCATTCAGGATAAAGTGGTATGTGTGGCATATATCCTTCCTATATAAAATAGGTGAAGAGGCAGGTAAGGTGAGACGGATCAGTTTGAAAGTCGTGATATTTGGAATCATTTGTATGAATAAACGATATTTTTTTGTTATCTTTAACAGGATGTGCGAAAAACCGGCTATTTATATGGAAATACAGATAATTACTATTTTGCGTAAAATGTGTTCCTTTACACCGACGAAATGAATGTATTAATATGACAATAGAGAAAAGGACCGAACACAAGGCGAATAAGCCGTTACTTTTTAAAAACGGAGCGATAGCAATTGCTGAGCGCATTGAGGATTTTGACACAAAAAACAATACTCACATTGACGGCGTACTGATCATTTTATGCTGTCAGGGGGAAGTGAAGCTTGACGTAAGTGGACACGCTTACACCATTCGGCCCAATGACCTGCTGATCTGTATGCCCGAAGTCATAATTGAGAACGGAGAGATCTGTGAAGATCTCGAATTCAAGGCTATGTTCATGTCCGTCGACTATGCATTCAATCTGCTACCTATAAGTGTAAGAAACTGGAATTTTAAGATGTTCTTCGAACAAAATCCCCAAATACATCTTACAGACAAAGAAGTGTCTATGTTCAACCGCTACTTTGACCTGTTAAAGGAGAAATTTGCGGATACATCCAACCCATACCGTGAATACGTGGTCAATGCGCTTGTAGAGGCGTTGGCCTATGATTTTCATAATGTGTTTGATCATCTGCTGCAAACGAAGCCACATCCAATATCGTCGGGTGAGAATATTTTCGATAAATTTATAGAATTGCTCTCAACAGCTTATCCTAAGCGGCGTAGCGTGGCATATTATGCTAACTGGCTTAATATCACGCCAAAATACTTGTCTGTAGTATGCAAGAAAATCGGAGGACATAATGCATCGAAAATAATCGATAATTATGTATCAAAGGATATTGAGCGACTACTTAGAAATTCGCGTAAGTCGGTGAAAGAGATTTCGGTTGAGCTCGATTTCCCGAACACATCGTTCTTTGGGAGGTATGTCAAAAAGAATTTTGGCTGTACGCCTAACGAGCTCCGCCGCAAGCTGAACGGACTGGAGGAGAGGTCGTCTGACGAAGGAAACATACTTGGTACAAGTAAATAGCATCATAGGCTGAGATGGCTGCGTACAGCGGTGGAGAATGGGGAGATGTTCATACGGACTGTTCCGTGGAGTAGGGAAGATCTATAAATATAGAATGTTGGTGTCAGGATGGTTCCCGTGCCATACAAGCACCAGCTGTAAGGTAAAGGCCGTCTTTCGCAAGAGGAAAGACGGCCTTTACGCGTATTTGGAATAGGGGAAAGTCGGAACCTGACATGGGACGACATTCAGATATATGATCTTATCTTTTCAAAATTGAGATACCGGTCCCTGAATTTCTCATATACGGCAATGTACCGATCGGGAAGGTATTGGATCATCGCATCGGTAAAGTCCTCCAGGGTGACGGAAGCGAGCTTATAGGCATATTCGGGTTTCAGATAATCTGTGACGGACGTGATTTCGCGACTCGTCGACGGATGGTCCTTAGGCGACAACACGATGGAGTAGGAGTCGTTGAGTCCTTCGACCATCCTGTATCGCTCGGTAAGCAGGATATTTCTGTAAATCTGTGTAAGCTTAATCTTACCCTCCTTGAGTAATCCGCTGAACTCGTCTTTAAATAGTCGCGTGTCGATGAGCAATTGCTTTTGCTCTTCACAGTGGCGTGCCTCATTGATTCCTAATGTGTCGGTATATTTGGTTTCAATCGCAATGATATTCAGTCCTCCCTCGTGGTCGATGAACTTGACATAGGCATCCATCGCTGACTTGTCCTTGGTATATTTCTCGATGGGAGTCGGTATGAATTCAAGACCGATATCTGTCACCTTAGATATGGGAAGATTCTTGAATGCCGACTGAATGGCAAGGGTCACTTTTCCGGCATCCTGCTTCAACAATAGCATGAGTGGATAGAAAAGATTGAAGGCCATGGGCATGCTTGAGAGCAGATTGTTGAATAGCCTGAATCCGTCGATCGTCTCATGAGACTTTTTGTGACTTACTCTTTCCTTAGCATATTCGAAAGTTTCCGGCATTAGAAAATTTGCGCCGGAGACATCGCCGCCACAGATCATGTTGCCATAATATCTGTGGGAATTCTTAGTCGGTCCTGTACCCTCCTTTTCTCCCATTTCCACGCGGTAGATGGATTGCAGCAGGCGCGCTTTTTGGGTAAAGGAGAAGTCGCTGTCGCATTGATGGCCGAACCGCTCCGTTATAATCCGTTTATGTTCTGTTTCCTTGTTCATAGGATGATGTTTTTTAATGGATGGCAAATATAATGATTATTATCTGAATATACTACTGCTCAAAAGAAAAACTGAAATGATTTTTCCGGTTTCCTTATTGGACATTCTTGGAGCGTTGCTAAGGGGTGGATGTTCTGAATATATGGGGATGATGACAGGTGGCATCAAGAGGGAGTGCAGCCCTAAACTGTTGTAGACTTGGAAATGGAAGGCTCATTGGAGGCAACAATGAGAATGACAAAAGCCACAAATGACACTGCATATTTGAGCCATAAGGTTGCGCATGATGTAAGTATATGTCATTTGTGGCTTATTAGAGTCGTGAGCACGGGAATTACAGGCCAAGTAATTTCCTTATCTTATCGAAGATCGCCGTATTCTCATATACGCCCGTAAACTGCTCCGAGCCCGGGCCAAAGGCATAGACCGGTACCATTACGCCGCTGTGGTCTCCGGTGGAGAACTTGCAGACGATCTTGCCTTCGTGCAGGTCACCTCCCACCAAGGTAAGACCACCCGTCTCATGGTCGGCGGTAACGATGACCAGGGTCTCGCCATCACGGGCTGCCCATTCATAGACGGCACCTATGGTACGGTCAAAGTCGTGGGTCTCCTGCATCAGCAGGTTCAGGTCGTTGAAATGACCGTAGTCATCCAGTTGGGAGCCCTCCACCATCATGAAGAATCCCTTGTCATTCTGACTCAACAGGTCGATGCCTTTTAATGCGGCCCGCGCCAGCAAGTCGCCACGCTCTGCGGGCAATGGGGTGTCAACATCGTACGGAACGGCGAAGACCTTTCCCTTCTTGATGGCTGCAGTCTCCTCCCATGTGCGTGGGGTCTGATATCCCCTTGCACGTAATTCCGCGAAGATGTCCCGACCGTCCTTACGGTCCTGAAACAACTTGGCTCCTCCTCCGAAGACGTAGTCCACGGGACTGTTGACATAGTCCGCCACGATCTCCGACTCAGCATCGCGGTCCTTATTGTGACAGCAGAAATCGGCAGGCGTAGCGTCCCACAAGCGGCACGTCACGGCAATGCCCGTCGACAATCCCTTGGCCGAGGCGAGGTCGATGAGGGATGGTTGTGGATTTCCTTGGGCGTCCACGCCTACGGAATGATAATTGGTCTTCTTTCCCGTAGCCAAGGCGGTACCGCCTGCTCCGGAGTCCGTGATGAGACGATTGGCACAATAAGTCTTGGAAAGCCCGACCGCCTGACAGTTGTCGGTTACAAAGAGCTTGCCGTGATTGGCCGTCCAGGCAGAGTAGACGTGCATTAGGCTCATGCCGTCGCCAATCATCAGGATGACATTCTTCACCTTTCCTCCTTGGGGCGGGGTGATCTTGGAAACATCATAAGGATGTTCCATTATGTAAGTCTGTTCCTTGTCGCGTCGGTCTTGCGCCGACATGATGCCTGGCATGAAGGCCAGGAACAATACTGCAATGCGGCAAATAGCTACCATTCCTTTCGTTTTCATAACAATTAAATATTTTGATCCTTTATTTTATAACAATAAGAACGGGGGCGTGATCAGACAGGAAGGCATCGCCCTCAGTCTCTGTCAACACATCCTATTCTTGGATGTCTGGCCCGTTCCCTAACAGAGATGCTTGTCATAGGCATTGGCCCGAAATTACGGGATGTCCTGTTCGGACCGCGCCCATATCGGGACCTTGCCGTGTCGCGCGACGGGGTACGGTCGCTCCTTCTCCTCCGTTCCTGCCATGCAGGACGCACTGTTGCACGGGGCAATCATACGTAGCGCATACAAGGGATCCTGTCGTCATGGACTTATATGAATAAAGGATCCGCGAAGGCCGACAAAGGCCCCGCAGATCCTCTCAAGACAAGATTTTCATCAATAACCGGGATTCTGCTTCAGCTGCCCGTTGGAGTTCACGATCTGGTTGGAGGGATAGGGGAACACCATCAGGTGATCGTCATACGCGGTCTTGTTGGGATAGTCGTCATATGGCTCCACGGTGAACGTGGAATTGGAATCCGTGCGGTCGGCGTAGTGACGTACCCTCGGGTGCGAGTTCAGCTCCTTCTCGGCCAGCGCCCTGATCTCCGCGTTGCTTGAGCGGTGCCAGCGCTTCAGGTCAAACAGGTGGTCGGTAAACTCAAACGCCAGCTCACACCTGCGCTCGTGGTACAGGTCCGCCATGGTCGCCACGTGGTCCAGGGGAGCCAGGTTCGAGCGGACGCGGATGCGGTTGATGTCGGCGGTCGCCAGTCGTGCCTGGTTGGTCATCAGGTAGGCCTCGGCTCGGAACAGCAGCATCTCGGCGAAGCGGATGATCGGGAAGTTGATGCGTGCCGTGGGATAGTCGCCATTCGCGCTGACATACCCGTTGCCGACGGGGTCGGAATGCTTGAACGGGTCCATGTACTTGTTGATCTGGAAGCCGGCCTCGTTGTCTGACGTCGAGTAGAACCGCCTCGTCTCGCCAAAGAACTGGAACTCCTGTCCATACGCCAGGATGGAGCGTCTCAGGCGGTCGTTGTCGCGTCCGTCCCTCAGCATCTCCTCGTAGATGTCCTCGGTGGGCTTGAAGTATCCCCAGCCGTTGTAGAGGCCCCAGCCCTTGTTCTCCAGCACGACGCCGGGGAACTCCGTCCCTCCGTTGGGCGTGCCGCCGTCGCTCGGAATGCTCCACAGGTACTCGTCGTTCCAGAAGTCAGCATACTCCGAGGAGAACACCGTGTCCAGCGAGGGCGCCAGGTCGCGGTGGTAGTCCCGCTCCAGCTCGTCGACCATCCTGATCACGTCGCTCCACCTCGACTCGTCCCACGTGGCCCAATAGGCATAGACCTTCGCCTTGAGGGCGACGGCTGCCGCCTTGTGGGCGCGCCCGCGGTCCGCCTCGTCGTAGTCCTCGAACCTCGGCAGGTGGCTGGCCGCGCTGTCGAGGTCCTCGACTATCAGGCGGTAGTCCTCCATCACGGACTCACGCTGGGGAGGGATGGAGTTGTCGTATCCGTCGGGGAAGTCCTCGTAGCGCACGAAGGGCACGCCCTGGGTGTCCAGGCCATAGCGGTAGGCGACCAGGAAGTGGGCCCAGGCGCGCGTGAAGTAGGCCTCGCCCAGGCTCCGGTCCTCAATGGCCGAGAGGGCCGTCGTCCGCCGCTTGTCCAGCAGCCCCTCGATCACCCAGTTCGACCGGGCCATCACGGCGTACATCGTATTGAAGATGGTCTCGGTGGCCGACTCGTCACCCGTGTACCCAAACGTCGCGAGCGTGTTGAAGTCCCTGGGCCTTCCCCACACGATGTCGCAGGCCGCCGCCTGCTCGTAGAACAGGTTGCGTCCGTAGATGTTCTCCTGGCTGAACTCGTAGTACAGGCCGTCCACGGCGTCGATGGCCTGCTGGTCGTTCTTAAAGTACTGGTCGGCGGAGGGCGTTCCCTCCGGCTGGACGTCCAGGAAGTCACTGCAGGAGGTCGTGAGCAACGCCGCCGCCATGCCGAGCATCAATATGTTCTTTTTCATAGTCAATGTTTGCGAATTGTTTTAATATGTCAACTTTACTCCCAGTGAGAACACGCGGGAGACGGGATACTTCAGGGCGTCCCATCCGCCACACTCGGGATCCATTCCGGAATACTTGGTGAGCGTCACCAGGTTCTCGGCGCTGAGGAACACCGTCAGGCTGCTGTTGCGCCGTCCGAGGTGCCCGCATTTGCGCACCACGTCCGTCAGGTCGTAGGAGAGCGTCACGTTCTTCAGGCGCAGGTATGAGGCGTCCTCCAGGTACCAGTCGGACGCGGTGCTGAAGTTGCCGTTGAGGTCGTTCTTGGACAGGCGCGGGATGTCCGAGTCCCTGTTCGTCGGGCTCCACGCGTCCAGGATCTCGCTGGAGCGGTTGAAGTTGCCGTCCGCGTCGTTCAGCAGCATGTACTTGCCGACGTAGGCCGCCTTGGCGCCTCCCACGCCCTGGAGCATGGCGCTGAAGGAGAGCTTCCTCCAGGAGAATCCCAGGGTGAGGGCGAAGGTGGTCTTCGGCATCGCGCTTCCCATGTACTTGCGGTCCGCGTCGGTGATCCTGCCGTCGCCATTGGCGTCGACGAACCTCAGGTCGCCGGCCTTGGCGTTTGGCTGTATGCGGTTGCCGTCCTTGTCCACGTAGGCGGCGGCCTCATCGTCGGACTGGAAGATGCCGTCCGTCTCTATCAGGTAGAAGGAGTTCAGGGGCTCCCCCTCAGCCGTGCGGTACATGTAGGGGATGCTGCGGAACCTCGTGTCGTTGGTCCACACGCCCGGCGTCCCGTCCGCGTTCCTCACGCCTATGTCGGACACCCAGTTCCTCAGGTACGAGAAGTTGCCCGAGACGAAGTAGGACCAGTCCTTGCCGACGCGGTCGTTCCAGCCGGCCGAGACCTCCAGGCCGCGGTTGCGCACCTCGCCGAGGTTGACCAGCATCGCGTCGACGCCGATCGTCGTCGGCCAGTTCATCGTCTGGGACTGGATCAGGTTGTACGTGCGCTTGTCGAAGTAGTCCAGCGACAGGGACAGGCGGTCCCTGAACATCGAGAGGTCGACGCCGATGTCGGTCTGCTCGGAGGTCTCCCACGTCAGGTTGGGGTTGAGCGCCGTGGAGTTGTAGATCACGTTGCCCCACGTCGCGCCCGTGGTGATGCCGAACGGTGAGCGCTCGTCGAAGATCTCGTCGCGGCTCAGCAGTGCCGACTTGTAGTTGTATCCGATGGAGCCCAGGTTGCCTATGCGTCCCCACGAGGCGCGGAGCTTCAGCAGGCCCACCAGGTCGCTCTTGTGGAAGAACCTCTCGTTCGAGATCTTCCAGGCCCCCGTCACTGCGGGGAAGTCGCCGTAGTTGTTCTCCTTCGGCAGGCGTCCGGCATAGTCGCGGCGCCAGGAGGCGGTGACGAAGTAGCGGTCGTCGTATGAGTAGGCGAGGCGGGCGATGAGGGAGACGTTGGCGTCCGGGCCCGTCAGGTAGTCGGCCACCTCGAAGTTGGAGGCGTAGGCAAGGTACTGCAGGTAGGCGGACTCGTCGGCAAGGTCGTAGCCCGTCGCGCTGAGTCCCCGTGACTCATAGTGGTCGGCCGTCGTCGAGAGCAGGACGCCTATCGTGTGGGCGCCGAAGGAGTTGTCGTAGGTCAGGGTGTTCTCCGTCTTCCACGCGGACGTCCGGTAGGCGCTCTCCTGCAGGTTGTTGGACAGGTTCGGCTTGCCCACCTCATCCCGAATGGGGTTGAACTTCTTGTAGTAGTTGGAGGTCAGGTTGTAGGTGAAGCGGCTGACGAACCTCAGGCCCGGGAGGACGTTGCCCACCTCCAGGGTGGTCGTAGTCCACAGGTCGCTGGTCTTGTTCAGCAGGCTCTCCGCCCTCAGCAGGCGGACGGGGTTCACCGCGTCTCCGTGCGCGTCGGCGAAGTTGGAGCCATGCTTGGCGATGTAGTCGGGATCCTCCGTCGTCGTTCCGCCGTAGCTTCCGTCCAGCGGGTTGTAGATGGTGGCGCTGGCCGGCATGTAGACGGCGGAGAGGATCGGGCCCGTCGTCGCGTCGTTCTCGGTGTCCTTGCTCCGGCTGTCCGTGTTCTTCCATACCAGGTCCTCCGTGATGCTCACCCACTTGTTCAGCTGCATCTTGCCGTTGTAGCGTATCGACAGGTTCTTGTTGTAGGTGTTGATCAGCACGCCCTGGTCGTCGTCATAGGAGAACGAGAGGCGGTTGGTGAAGTTGTCGGTGCCCACGTTCAGGGCCACGTTGTGGCGCTGGTACGGGGCGGTGCGGAAGATGGCGTCCATCCAGTTCGTGCGCGTCGTGGCGATCCAGGGGTTCTTCTCGGGGTTCCAGCCGTCGGGCACGCCCATGCCGGCGTTGGCATAGGAGGCCTGGCGCATGGCCAGCTCCTGCTCCGCGTTGAGGGGCTTGATCAGGTTGGAGGCCTGGCGGATGCCGAACAGGCCGTCGTAGGACAGGGACGGGGCCCCCTTACTGGCCTTCTTGGTCGTCACTAGGATCACGCCTCCGGCGCCAGACTGGGCTCCGTAGATGGCGGCCGAGGCGGCGTCTTTCAGCACGGAGATATTCTCCACATCGGCCGGATTGACATCGCC
>OGQM01001093.1_pt1 | contig 20468 bp, 18 predicted proteins | sample 1553191 | NCBI WGS metagenome assembly OGQM01 (sample SAMEA2579954, study PRJEB22360) | human gut metagenome | biome: human gut; feature: human-associated habitat; material: faeces | place: Denmark | collected 2008/2010 | reverse complement strand
AGTTCTTAGAAAAGTTAAACCCATAAGTCAGTATCTCTACTAATATCTTGATTATTTTTATTTTATTGCTTTTTGTCTGTTTAATATTTAATACTTTTAATTTACAATGCAAAGATATAAAAAAAATGGGTAAACTCCAAATTAATTTTGTTTTATTTTGTGTTAAATGGCTTTTATCGTACTTATGCGGCGGTTTTTAAGGATTAACTGGCAAAGTTAAAAGGGTGTATCATAAACATTCAAATGCTTTATGATACACCCTCTTTCTCAGGATTCTGAATATTTTTTCGTGTTTATAACGCTTCGTCTTCAGGACGTGGCATCTGTGTCTGGGGCTTCTGTTTCTTGCCTGACTTCATGAATAGTTTCTTCTTCTTGAGCCATGTAGCCTTGCGTATTTCGTATTCTTCGCGATGACGCTCCAAAAAATTATCTGCCATGTTTCGTTTCCTTTTTTACTTTGCGTTATGAATGCTTATTCTTTTTCTTTAAACTTACTGTAAATCACCTTTATCTGTATAGGACTTGTCTCCTTGCCGTTGCTGTCGGTGGTTATTACACCTCTTTTCAGTCGGGTAGAAGCGAGTGACATATCGTGATTAATCTTGGAGATGACGGTAGTATGTCCCTGTGTGGTTGTGATAACGTTTACAGGAACCAGTACTACTTTATTCCAGTTTTCTCCCTTGCCCTTGTTCTTATACATGGCAGAAACCAGGTTGGCGATATTCTGGAATGTATAGGCATTCTTATAAGTACCTGTACTGCTGTAGCTTGTGGTATAAGAAGTACGGCTATCTGCCAACTTGCTCTTTTCGAAGAACGACTGCAAACTGTCTTTCTGAACCATCAGGATGGTGCTTGGTGTAGCAAAGTTGTATGGGTTGTCTTCGTTGTCATTGTTGAGTCGTGGGAAAGAGATGGTAGCTGTGTTGAGCGTATCCTTCTCATGACCTTTCATGATGTCTTCGATAGGGAGGGTAACCTCGGTGAAGATACCTGCTGGCGACTTGAGGTAAGTACAGTTCTGCCGACTTGCCAACTCCTCCAAGTTCGTGGTATCGTTCTCAATCTTGTTGAGCTGCAATACCTCTTCTGTACCATCGAAACGGTTGTATCCGATGCCTACAGCTATACTGTCTGTAACGCCGTCCTTTGCCTTGATGGTCTTGTGGCGGGTCCAGTAGAAGATAAGCTCTGTATTCCAGATCTTAGCCATGTTACCCGTACCGCCTACATTCTTGATGAAGAAGCCAGGGCAGACGTTGTGCAGGAACTTGTAGTTGGTCTTGAAGTACTCAGGATGTTCTGCGTATGTTTGCATGATGTAAGAACCATAGTTCTTGTATGTCTTACCATCTTTCTCATACTTCTTATTCAAGTAAATCTTGAAGTTCTTGACATCTGATGTATTGCTCAAGTTGTAATTACTGCTCCAATGCTGGTTGTTTTCGCTTACCCAGCCTTCCTTGAAGGCATCATAATCAGAGTAATACTCCTTATCTTCTGCCATCGGCTTTGTCATCTCATAGGCTGTCACCTTCATTGGGGCGATAGTATCGCCGTAGCTGGCATTGTATGAAACCAGGAGGTAGCATGAGTCTGCTTCGATAGAACCTTTGTTTGCCTGCTTGATGTAATCGAGTGTATCTATAGAGAAAGTAGGCAATACGCTCAACTGGGTCATGTAGTCACCCTTTACATAGTTGCCGGTTTCCGGGTCTTTCATCTTACCGATGAGACCGCTGTTGTTGCGGCTCAATACGGCACCTGAAACCATAGACTTTGTAGCTACAGGAAATACTGCGCTAGTGATGTTGATGTTGTCAATATCGTTAGTGATGCTACCACCGATTCCCTCGGTGGTGTCATCACATGCAGCGAAAGTAAGCGCTGCTATTACTAATACTGTTAAGAGTCTTAAAATTTTCATTATCCTTGTATGTATGTGTCTCTGTTGTCGGAATTTTATTCTGCGTCAGGACAAACCTTGTTGATGAAGTCTGCGTATGGCTCCTGGATATCTTCTCCCGGATAAGCCAGTACAGGCTTGTTCTTCTCCTTCGCATAATCAAAGAGAATCTGGTTAGCTTCTTCTTCACCTTCTACTACACCGTCGCTATAGTCGATGGCGAGTTTGCCGAGCTCAATGAAGTTGAAGTCGTCCTGATAGCCGTCGAGCAGTTCAGACTTGGCATCGCGGAAGGCAACGCAACGTTTGAAGTTGGTACCCAGTTCACCCTTGAGTTCGTTGGTATAGAGAGCGGTAATCACCTTTGATTCTGCAAATGAAGGCTCTTCGCTGTAGGCTGTCTTTACATAGAATGGTACTACTGCGCTAGCCCAACCCTGGCAGACAATCACATCAGGCTGCCAGCGGAGCTTCTTCACGGTTTCCAATACGCCACGTGCGAAGAAGATAGCTCTTTCTCCGTTGTCGGCATATTCCTTTCCGTTTTCATCGGTGCCCATCTGGCGGCTCTTGAAATAGTCGTCATTATCGATGAAATAAATCTGCTGTCGTGTTGTTGGTATAGATGCAACCTTGATGATCAGCGGATGGTCTGTATCATCTATGATAAGGTTCATACCAGACAGGCGAATGACCTCGTGCAATTGTCCGCGACGCTCGTTGATGGTGCCCCACTTAGGCATGAAGGTGCGGATCTCAAAACCTGCTTCCTGCATCTTCTGAGGCAGTTCGCGTCCCATGATTGACATGTGAGACTCGGCTACATATGGGTCGATCTCCTGATTGATAAATAATACTTTTTTTGCCATAAAATTTAAATTTTATTCTTACGAATTACGTGCAAAGGTACAAAAAAAACTTCAAATAGGGGCATTTTTTTCTCCGAAATTCATTATTTTCGGCAATAATTCGCATATTTTTAGGTTTTTTCTTTCTCATTTGAGAAAAAAGTTGTTATTTTGCACCCGAAAACAGATTATGACGATGAAAGTATTCAATAAGATTGTTGACCTCCAGAACGAACTCTTCATGTGTCGTAAGGAGGGAAAGGAAATCGGCCTTGTGCCAACTATGGGTGCGCTGCATGAGGGTCACGCCTCTCTTGTTAAGCGCAGTGTGAAGGAAAATGGCGTGACTGTGGTTTCTGTGTTCCTGAATCCTACACAGTTTAATGATCAGGGTGACTTGGATCGCTATCCTCGTACCCTCGATGCTGACTGCAAGCTCTTGGAGGCTTGTGGTGCTGACTATGTGTTTGCACCATCGGTGAAGGAGATGTATCCTACACCAGATACACGCCACTTTGAGTTTCCACCTGTTTCTACCGTGATGGAGGGTGCCAAGCGCCCGGGGCATTTCAATGGTGTATGTCAGGTAGTGAGCCGTCTTTTCTATATTGTTCGACCAACTCGTGCTTATTTCGGTGAGAAGGATTGGCAGCAGATTGCTGTCATCAAGCAGCTCGTGAAGTACATCAACAGCGATGTGCAGATTGTGGAGTGTCCTATTGTCCGTGATGAGGATGGTTTGGCTAAGAGCAGCCGTAATACTTTGCTGGCTCCTGATGAGCGTGCCATTGCGCCAAACATCTATAAGGCCCTGAAGGAGAGTGTGGAGTATGCCAAGACTCATACCGTACAGGAAACTCACGATAAGGTGGTTGCCGACATCAATGCTGTAGAGGGTCTGGAGGTAGAGTATTTCCAGATTGTGGATGGCGACAGCCTGCAGGATGTTTCTTCATGGGAGGATAGTGCCTATGTGGTAGGGTGCATCACCGTTTATTGCGGTAAGACTCCTATCCGTCTCATCGACCATATCAAGTATAAGGGATAATTCCTCGATAGATATTCTTTATTAAGTTTAATCCGTAACAGATCAAGTAATAACATAACAATGCAGATAGAAGTATTGAAGAGTAAGCTCCATTGTGTGACCGTAACTGAGGCTAACCTGAATTATATGGGTAGCATCACCATCGATGAGGACTTGATGGACGCTGCTAATCTGATAGCAGGCGAGAAGGTTCAGATTGTAGACAACAACAATGGTGAGCGCTTGGAGACCTATATTATCAAGGGTGAGCGTGGCAGCGGTTGTATCTGCCTGAACGGTGCTGCAGCCCGCAAGGTGCAGGTGGGCGATACCGTCATCATCATCGCTTATGCCCTGATGGACTTTGAGGAGGCTAAGACCTTCAAGCCAACCGTAGTATTCCCAAAAGAGGGAAACAGGGTTTAATATTCAATGGAAACAAAAGAAAGGGTGTGTCATGGACTTATGGCACACCCTTTCTTTTGTTATGGTGAGGACGAATCACATCGCTCTTGTTCACCACGTTGTCGCCATCCTTGGCGCTGATAGGGATAAATAAGGTGTAATTACTATATAATTTAAGGTGTAATTGCGATGGGTTAAGGATAGATCTCGATATGACTGCTGCCGGAGTTGCCATTCTTGATAATCCTTATCTGGGTGGTGATGCGCTCGCTCATCGTGTCGGTATGACTGATGACGCCCACCTTCTTGCCTTGCGAACTTTGCAGCATGGCGAGGGAGTCGATGACGGTGGCTAGGGTATCGGGGTCGAGGGTTCCGAAGCCTTCATCGATGAACAGGTTCTCGAAGGAGATGTTACGGGAAGATAACGCCGACAGGCCCAAGGCGAGACCGAGACTCACGATGAAGGTTTCGCCACCTGATAGGGAGGTGGTGTCTCGGATATCGTCGGCACGGTCGTGGTCGATGACTCGGATGCCTAAGGAATGCTTTACCTGCTGCAGTTCGTAACGGCTGTTGAACTTTCTGATTTCCTGGTTGGCGTGAGTAATCAGGAAACTGAGCGTATAGCATTGGGCTATCTTGCGCAGCGTCTTGCCGTCAGCTCCGATAGCATCCGTAATGGCTGTCCAGTCGTCCTTTTCCTGTGTTACGAGTTGCAGAGCCTCAGCCTTGTCGCCCAATTGTTTGAGGGCTTCCTGATGGTTCTGCATCCTGGCTTTGGCAGCAATCAGTTCGTTGCGCTGGCTTCTCTCCTGATACTCCTGCTGAATGGCTAGGAGAGCATCACGGCTTTGGGCAGGCTGATGTTCCAAATGCTGCTGATGCGCCTTTTCTGCACTCTGGTAAAGAACAGTAGTTGAAGCCACGGCTTTCTCCTTTTCGTCCTTTTCCCGTCGGATAGCGTTCCAGTCTTCGGCAGAGTGAAGCATCTCCCGGATGGTATTTCGGTCGATGAATGGTGGTTCGATGCTCTTTTCTTCAAGCTGCTTATTGTATTCCTCAATCCAAAAGTCGAGTTCCTTTTCCTTCGTTTGCAGATTCTCTTTCATCGTCTTGTCCTGAGACAGCATGGTTTGATGCGAACCTTTACTGTTGGCGAGTTCAGCCTTCAGTTTGTTGATATTCTCGTTCTGCGTATCTGCAGCTTTCGTAGCCTCATCCTTTGCTGCTGTCAGTCTTTGTTCTGCCGCATCTGGTTCTTCGCCATTCAGAATCTGCTTGTATTTCTCCTGCCATTCCTCCATTTCCTTCTTGGCGCTATTCCATGCCTGAAGGGCTTTCACGTAAGCCTCCTCCTTACTCTTTTGCTGCGAGATAAGGTTGATGGTAAGTACTTTCTGCTCAGCCAGTTTTGTGGCGCAGGTTGAAGTGTTTTCCTGGACTTTATTCTGCATTGTTGAAGCCTTGCTTTCATACGCAGCTTCATCCTTTACAGCCTTATCCTTGAGTTGGGTCAGCCGTTCTATCTCTTTCTGAATCTTGTTAAAGAGGCTCAGTTTGCTGCTCGCATCTTTCGCCTTGTTTTCATAGATAGGCAAGAGCGATTTCAGTTCTGCCTCTGCTTTCGGAATCTTTGGATACTGGGCAATGAGCGCCTTCCAATCCTCTTCGTAAGTTGCTATTTCTCCCAAGAGCTTTTCCTGTTGTTTCTGGAGCGTCTGTACTTCGCCGTCGTTCTGTTTTCTCTCGCCGGAAAGATCCTTCTCCTCTTTCTGCTGCAGTTTCAGCAGATCCTCCTTGGCTTTCAGAAGTTGAGAGAGTTCTGTAGTGGCTTCCTCAAACTGTCTGTTGTCGGTATGATAAGGATGGGTCGTGCTGCCGCAAAGCGGACAAGGTTTGCCTTCGGTCAGGTTGGCACGATGAATCTCCCATTTCTCGCTCACCATGAGGGTATAGGCATTTCTCAGCGTCAGGGTCTCTTGGGTCAGCGCCTCGATGGTCAACTTGCCCAGCGCTTCATCTATCTCTGCGTTTCTCTTGCTCAAGACCTGGATTCGCTCCTCATTCTTTTGCTTTTCTGTTGTGGCAGCATCGAGATGAGCCACAACCTTGATGGCTTGCTGGACATCCTGTAGTTTCCTGTCAGCTACAGTCTTGCTGTTCTGCAGTTCCTCTATATTCTGTCCGGCAGTCTTGTTCTTTTCCTTCTCCCAAGCCTGTTCAGCGGCTTGCGTCGCTTCGTGCAGAACCTGTTTCTGCTTGGCAATCTCTTCCTGTGTCGCTTTGAGAGCAAGGTTCGCTTTCTCCGTTTCAGCTTCCCATTTTTGGATGTTTCGGGCGTTTTCCTCCACATCTCTTTGGGCAGTTAGATTCTCTTTCTGTGCCAACTCCAATGCCTCTTTCTTTTCTCTCAGATTCGGCATAGCCGCTTCCATTTTTGTTTTCAGCGCCCTTGCTTCAGCGATGACCGGCAGCGCCTTTTCCAGCTGTTCCTGTGCCTTGCCGACTGCTTCCTTCAGACTGGCGAGAGTTTTCTCGCTTTCGTCGATGGCAGACTCTTGACTTTTGATGTTTCCTTCCGCTTTCAGAATGTTTTCTTCCTGCTCGTGGATGCTTTGCGTCTGTCGCTCTACTTCCTGCAGCTGGTTGACGGCTGGCTGTACTTCATCGTGCAACTGCAGACGGAGAATCTGGGCTCGCATCGCTTTAATGGTATTAGCTGCTTGCTCCATATCAGTCTGGTAGATAGCGATTTGCATGATTTGTTTATCGTTTTCCTCAAACCATTGCAGGTCTTTCGAGATGGCTTGCAGCTGGCTGTCGAGTTCCTTCTCAGCCTTTTCCAAGCGGTCGATTTTCTCCTTCAGTTGGGCGAGTTCTTCATCGTTCAGCAGGTTCTGTTTTACGGCTTCCACCGATGCTGCCATCTGGTTGTAGGCATCCGTCGCCTGGTCTTTCGCCTTCTTGATTTCTGTAGCGATGTTCGTATAAGTTTCCTCGCATCCGATGAGCTTTTCCAGGAGTTCGTATCGCTCGTTTTCCTTTGCCGTCAGGAAGTTGGCAAACGAGCCTTGGGCGATGAGTACGGTACGGAGAAACTGGTCGTAGTCAAGTCCGATGATGTTCGGCAGCTCGTTCCAGTCGGCAGCTTCCTCCGTTATTTCTTCTCCGTTTCTCGTGATTTTATAGAGCGCAGTCTTGGCGTTCTCGTAGCGCACTCTCTGGAATCTGACGTGCCATTCTGCGCGGTAGATGCTGCCGTTGTTGGCAAGGAAGGTGAGTTTGCTGTAGCCCTCTTTCTTGCCACGTGTCAGGATGTTTCGGCTGTCGGTAGGAGCCAGACGGTTACTTTCGCTGGCATCGGCAGCTCCGAAAATCTCGATGTTCTGGTTCTTGTCGCCTTTCTTCCTGGGGTAGCGAGGGGCGCGGTTGTAGAGGGCAAGGCAGATAGCATCGAGTAGGGTAGACTTGCCACTTCCCGTCGGACCTACGATGCTGAAGATGGTACTCTCGCCTAAGGCACCTTCTTCAAAGTTGATGACCTCGCCTCCCTGTTTGTCAAGCGAAGCGAGGTTGAGTATTTCGAGTTGTAGGAATTTCATAATGATGATGTCGTTAATAAATCGGATAACATTTTCTCCTGTCTTTCGTTCATCGGAGCGTTGTGTCTGATGGCGAAGGCTTCTTTCAGCGTGTCGAGCGGAGGACGGTTGATGATGTCTTCTATGCTGGTGATGTGCTGGGAACCCTGAATGGTGGAGAGGTCCAGTTGCGGGATGATGCGCTGGATTTTGCAGAGCACGGCATCCTTTTCGTTGACGAGTTTCTCCAGTTCCTTGATGTCATCACTGTTCAGTTTCTCCTGTTTCACCTTCAGCATCACGTAGTCGAAGTGGTCGCTCAGTTCGCCGTCTGTTCTCTCTGAAAGTTCAGAATTGATGAGCTTCTGCCATTTCTTGAAGGTCAGTTCTTCCTCATCTTCGGGCAGTATGCGGAGGGCGTGCTGAGGCTTGTATTCCAAGAAATCTACTTTCCATTCCTTGCTCTTGCCGGTTTCCTTTCCTTCCTCCTCTTCTCCATGTTCTATGGTGATGAGGTCGATGCCGTGGGTGTAGTCTTTCTCGGCAAACGACATCGGGAGGATACTTCCCGTATATCTTGCCCAGTCGGTGTTCCAGATATGTTGCCGTTTGTGGATGTGTCCGCAAGTCATATAGTCGGGATGGTCGTTCCATCCTTCCAGGTCCACTTCCTCCTGTCCGCCGATGATGATTTTCTCGCTTGAATCCTTTTTGGCGATATCCGAACCCTTGGCGTACATGTGTGCCATCATGATGCACTTCCTGCCCGGGTATTTCTGTCGAGCCTCAGCCGTCAGTTCTCTCAGAAAGTCGTTGACTCCCTGCGAGTAGCTGGCGTTCTGCACCACATCGCTTCTAAGGAAAGGTACGGCGAGGATGATGACTTCTTCTCCTGCCTCGTTGGTTACGGGGATGATGAGGTCATCGAAGGAATAGATCCAATGTCCGCCGGTTTTATCATCGTCCTCGCTTTCTCCCTGCTTCCAGATTTTCCTTACGTTTCCTCTTATTTCCACGTGGTATCGGGTGAGCAGCGGACGGGGAGCCTCCAGTCGGCTGGCGGAATCGTGGTTGCCGGCGGTAATGATGACCTGCATGTTCGGGCACAGTTGGGTAGCATCGGCAAGAAACTCGTAATAAACGGTCTGTGCCGCTGCCGATGGATTTCCGTTATCAAAGATGTCTCCTGCGATGAGGAGAGCATCGGGCTTTTGTTCAGCTATCTGTTCCAGGAGCCATTTCAGGAAATGCTTGTGTTCCGGCAGACGGTCGTTGCCGTGAAACAGGTTGCCCAGGTGCCAGTCGCTGGTTGCTAATATCTTCATACTCATAAGAATGTCTAATCTTAGTCTTTTTCTTTGTCTTTGGCTTGCAATCCTTTGGCTTTTGGCTTACAATCCTTTAGCCTTTGGTTTGCAATCTGACTACAAAGTTAACACAATTATTTGGGATACGCAAAGAAATAAGCTCAAAAAACGAAGAATTATGGCCGGAAAAGTAAAGATATTCAGGAAAAGTCTTGTTTTATATCTGATAAAGTTGTATCTTTGCAAGGTAGAAATCTTCGTTCACCGACGTTGAACCGACATTCAGCGACGTTGAACCGCCGTTCATCGACGCTGAACGGACATTCGGCGTCGGTGAACGGAGATTTCTCCTAGGATTAAATACTTTTCTTCCTAGGTTTGTGGTCTTTTCTTCTTAGGTATGATCATAAATACTGTAGGATGCAAAGACTGCTGCAATAAGGAGTGATAACCATCTTAATAAGAAAGGAAACTGATATGGCTAAGTACAAGTTGCAAGAGTTGAATGATTTGCGTGATGAAGGCAAGCGCAGAGTTTATCCCAAGATGGTGACCAACCGGACACTATCCCGAAAAGAGTTCGTCAAGATGATGCAGAACTACCATCGCGGTATTTCGGAAAGTACCACGGAGGCTGTATTAACCGATGTGGTTGATATGCTGACAGACATGCTCTCCATGGGGTACAACGTGAATCTGGAAGGTTTCGGCACCTTCTCCCTCTCCCTCGCTTTTGAGGATGAGAAGCCTAGGGAAATTCTGAATCCAGATGATAAGATGACGTATCGCAAGGTGGGAGTGAAAGACATCAACTTCAAGGCGTCTCCTGAGTTTATCAAGGAGGTGAAGCGTGAAACCGACCGTGACCTGGAGCGTGATATGGGTGGTGTAAAGGTGATTCGCAAGCAGCTCTATTCCAGGGAAGAGCGCATCGCCCGTGCCCTGGAGGTGATAGAAGCCAATGGTTTCATCACCCTCTCTGATTATGCCTACATCAACAACCTGAGCCGCACCGCCGCCTCCCTGGAGCTGAAGGAAATCACCGCCGACCGAACTTTGCCAATAGATTCGATGGGCAGCGGAAGCCACAAGGTTTGGGTGAAGAGAAAGGAATAAATGCAAATATCTCTCAGAATATTTGTTAGTTTCAATTCTTTTTCGTATTTTTGCGGTGTAATTTAAATGGTAGTGTTATGACAACAGTAACAAGGGAACATCTTGAAGATGAGGTACTCAAGTCGATTCAGAAGAAAGCGGAGTCGATTATGCCGAAAGATGCCAAGGTTATTCTTTTCGGGTCAAGGGCCAGAAGGGATGCCAAGGCAGATTCCGACTGGGACATCCTTGTGCTTCTGAATAAGGATAAGATAGACGAGCAGGATCATGATAATTATACCTATCCTCTTTGGGAATTGGGTTGGCAAATTAATCAGATGATTCATCCGATAGTGTATTCGATGAAGGATTGGAACAGCAAAAAAGGCAGTCCTTTTTATAATAACGTGGAAGGGGTGATGCTATGCTAGAGAGTCAACAACGTAGAGATCTTGTACGCTACAGGATAGAAAAAGCTTATAAGAGTTTTGAAGAGGCTGAAGGTGTGGCAAAATTGAAGTTTTGGAATTTGACGGGAAATCGTTTGTATTATACTGTATTCCATATGGCTTCTGCATTGTTACTTGACAAGGGCTTTACTGCAAAGACTCATGCCGGTGTAATACATTTAGTTGGAGAGAAATTTATTGCAACAGGTTTGTTGGATCGAACTTATGGAAAGTTGTTCTCTCGTCTTTATGAGCTTCGGCAGTCTGGTGATTATGATGATACCTTTGATGCTACAGAAGAAGAGGTCTTGCCGTATTTTGAGAAAGTAGAGAATTTTATCAAAGATATGGAAGCGTTGATTACTCATAAGTAAAACATGGGTAAATATTTAAAATGATAGTGTTATGACGACAGATAGTCGATATTTTGCGCAAAAAGCGATTGATGCCGCAGATGCATTGTGGGATGAAGGCTTGATAGATGAAGAAACTATTGAGCAATGGAAGCATGAGCATATGAGAACGCCTTATTCTGAATAAGTGTAACGGATAGTATTAAAATAGATGTTTAATTTAAAGTCCAAATAATCATGGAGCAGATTACTATAGATTTTAAGAACGCTTTTGATTGTTCCAAGAAGGAAAAGTCGAAGGGTTGTCGCTCTGGCTATGTACGTCTGGTTCGTTTTATGGATGATAAGAAGCATACTAGGCCACAAGTGTATGAGGGCGATTTGTTGGAAGCTATTATGGATGTAAAGAGGGGCAATGTCAAGAACTTCGATACATTGGAGGATATGATGGACTATCTGGAAGCTTAGACATGAGTATAAAATGCCTGGTTTAGAAGTAAATCATTGAACCTTTGTATGTGGTTCAAGCACGGGCTGAAGACCCAAAAGCTCCTAGCACAGGGCAACACCCTGGGTATTAAGGCGTTGTCCCCCTGCGCCCTGTAAGGGCAAAAGCCTTGAATATATGCTGCTTTATAACCAATTTTATTTGGGATTTGCAAGAAACTTTCCGATTTTCTTGCAAATCCCAATTCTTTTTCGTACTTTTGCAGTTGTCTTGCTGTGGATGGCTGGCGATGAGTCGCCGGCTAAGTAAAAGTCCATGGCTTGGCCTATTTTAATAAGAAAGACGTGTACTGACGTTTTCTTCTGTTCAATTGAAACCTGGAAAATTTCAAAATGAGAGACAGAGGAAGGGTGTAGTGGACGACTACTCATCGTGTATATACGCGAGGCATAGGTGTGCCCTTTCCATTCGTATGGAGAGGGTGCGTCCTGTGCTATCAATATATGCAAGTTTGGCGTAGGTGTCTATTGCTTCAATCCTTGTTCTCATAGGTTTTTCCAGGACCTCAATTGGCAAGGATAAAGTAATATGATTCCTACGCCTTTCTTTTTATCATAGCCATTACAAACACGAACAATCTTCTCTGCTTAGGGAATCAGTGGAGCATATTTATAGGGCTAGGAGACACCGATATGGCAAAGAAAATAGATTTGGAAGCTTTGCGCCAGCAGATAAATGAACTTCAGATTGATAAAAATTTGAAGCACGACTTGTTGGCTGCTATTAACGATAAGCAACGTTATGGACTTGTGTGGGAGGAGAGTTCTGAGGAAGCATGGGATGAAATGCAAGACAAACTTCCTGTTTTTGTTGAGGATGCCACCAAGCGTTTGGATTCTGCGCCAGAAGGTTCGCCTAATCATGTGTTGATAGAAGGTGATAACCTCAATGCTCTTGCTGCTCTTACTTATGCTTATGCAGGGAATATTGATGTAATTTATATCGATCCTCCTTATAACACAGGTAATAAAGACTTTATCTACAATGACTCTTTTGTAGATAAAGAAGATGGCTATCGCCATTCCAAATGGTTGTCGTTTATGGATAGACGATTGAGAATCGCCAAGAAGTTGCTCTCGGAAAGTGGCTTTATCTTTATATCTATTGATGACAATGAATTCGCTTCCTTGAAGTTACTTTGTGACTACATCTTTGGAGAGAATAATTGCCGTAATATTATTAATACAAGGCGATTAGATAAGAATTTATCTCAGCAGTTCATTAAGAAAGGCATAAAATCTCTGGCTGTTGGGTGTGAGTATATTCTTGTTTATTCAGCATCTGATAATTCCAACTTTTATCCTATTATGAGAGAAAGTTCAGATGAAAGAAAAGATTATGGCTATTGGAAAGGATTTTGGAATGCAGCTGAGAGACCAACTATGCGATATGAGCTTTGTGGCTTTAAGCCTGAAACAGGGCAGTGGAAATGGAAAAAAGAGAAAGCATTAGAAGCAGTGGCTAATTATGAGGCGTTTTTGAAAGCTCAAGAAGAAAATCCTGCTTTGTTGTTGGAGGATTATTGGAAGCAAACAGGAAAAAACTTGAAATTTGTTAGACGTAGATATGGGCATACTAAAGGTAAAAACATGGGAGTTGAACATTGGGTTGAGCCTTCTGAGGGAATATTGAGAACTAGCAATTGGAGTGATATTATAACAACAGAAATATCTCTGAATATGCAGATCGATTTTTCTTCTCCGAAAAGTATTAAGCTCATAAAAGAAGTCTTGAAATTTTCAAACGGAGGCAAGGATGCAACCATCCTCGACTTCTTCGCAGGTTCAGGCACGACCCTCCACGCAACGATGCAATTGAACTCAGAAGACGGCGGTCATCGCAGATGTATCTTAGTGACCAACAACGAGAATAACATCTGTGAAAAAGTAACCTACGAGCGAAACAAACGAGTCATTAATGGTTATACGAACCAGAAGGGTGAAGATGTCCCTGGCTTGACTCTCAATAATCTTCGTTATTATAAAACGGAGTTTGTTCCTCGTGACCAAAGCAACTTCAAGAGTCGCAGAGCATTGATGGCTTCTCTCGTTGACCTCCTTTGCATCAAGAACAATATCTATCAAGAGCAAGAAACATTTGGAGGCAAGAAATTTAAGAAGAACGTATTGCGCTATTTTAAGGATGAGGCTGGACAGATGCTTGTTGTCCTCGACGAGCGTGTAGTCAGTATTATCATTCCGATGATAGCTGAGGTTGCGACTAGGCAGAATCCTTTGAAGGTTTATGTTTATAGTGATGGCGCATACGCATATGAGGACGAATTCCATAAAGTCATGCCTGTTATAGAACTGTGTGCCATGCCAGATGCTTTCTTGCAAGCTTTAGAAGGTGGAACGGATATTCTGCCAAAGCAAAAGTATAGTGAGGCTATGATGAAAGAGTTTCAGCAAAACGAGGCACTCGCCATGCAAAACGAGGAGGTTGTGAAAGAAGCTCTCAGCGACGACTATGATTATGTGTTGAAGGAGAAAGAAGATAATGTTACTAATGACATAATAGACTAAGGAGGTAACGAAAATGATAGAACTACGAGATTACCAGAAAAAGGCGGTGCGTGAACTGAAACAGAAGATGATTGACATGCTCAATGATTCTGAAGACCGCCAAAAGTTGATATTCAAGGCTCCAACAGGAGCAGGAAAGACGGTAATGGTGAGTACCTTGCTGGATGAGCTGACTCGTGACCTACCTATGAATGGGCAGTGCCGATATTCTCGTGTAGCATGGGTTTGGATTGCTCCTAACAAGTTGCATCAGCAGAGTTATCGCTCCATGCGCAATTTCTTTAGTGAACGAAGGTCGTTGCGTCCTGTTATGTTTGATGAGTGTGATCATGTGGATGGTCTGCATCCTGGCGATGTGCTCTTTTTGAACTGGGAGAGCATCAATAAGGATAATGCCGTCATGATTCGTGACAATGAGCAGAACCGCACGCTCTACGAACTGATACGGAAGACCAAGATAGAGCAGCATCTGCCAGTGGTGGTTATCATAGACGAGGAACACATGTTTGCCGGACGTAATGCCAAGAAAAGCGAGATGGTATTGCAAGCTATCCAGCCACATATAGAACTTCGTGTATCAGCAACACCAGTCACCCAAAGCTATCATGCGGTTCTTGTGAAACGCCAAGATGTAATCAATGAAGAAATGATTAAGAAGGGCATAGAACTGAATCCGAATGTAAAGAGTAGTAAGGAACAGTCGGAGCTTACGGTGAACCAGCGTCTCTTGAAGAAGGCTCTCGAAAAGCGAAAGGAACTGGCTGAGGCTTACAAGGAATATGGCATCAATCCGTTATTGCTCATTCAGTTGCCTAATGATAGCAGCGAATCTATGTCGTCGAAGGACAAGACTATCGCCGAGGAGATGCAAGCCTACTTAGAACAGGTTTGCGACATCAGTGTGGCAAATGGCAGGTTGGCAGTATGGCTATCAAAGGATAAATCGCCTAATCTTCAGAATATCACTCAGCCTGATGATATTACCGAGGTCTTGCTGTTCAAGCAGGCCATAGCCCTGGGATGGGATTGTCCTCGTGCATCCGTTCTTCTGATATTCAGAGAATTGCAGAGTATGACATTTACCACTCAGACCGTGGGACGAATACTCCGAATGCCAGAGCAGCATTTTTATAAGAACGACATTCTGAACTATGGTTATGTTTATACCGACCTTTCGGCAGACATGATTAATATTGTGGGAGATGACATGAACTATATCAGCACCCTCTACGCCAATCGCAAGAAAGACTTGCCGAACATCACGCTCCGTTCCTATTATACGGATAAGCATGGGGCAACAAGAAACCGCTTGGGCTCCCAGTTCCGCAGCATCTTCTATAAGACCATGGAACGGGAATGGGAACAAAACCCATTGTTGCTCTTCTCTGTAGAAGATTTCTTTGAGGATGATGGTGAGACTGAGGATGCTGACGAGGCGAAAAAAAAGGAGGCAGACATGGATGCCAAAATCAAGTTGAATCGCTACAATGCCAAGCGACATGGCGTGCAGACCGATGTATCAAGAATCTTGGTGGCTATCCCGAAGGACACCCCATTGACGGGTGATTCGGGCATCGTGGAGATAACAGACAAGGCAAGGCTGGCTCTGAACGCTTCAGAATTGCAGAATCTCTTTACGCTCTTCTGCCGTAAGAATGTGGGTGGGTTCTCCAAATTTGACAGTACGCCAGTCTTGCAAGGAGCCATCGAGAGTGCCTTGGAGGAATACCTGCAAGTCTTTTCGATGGATGTGCCTAAGGTGGTGCTCTATCATCAGAACCGTCCGCGCTTCGAGGAACTGATACGCAAGGCGTTGGTTACCTACGAGGCTACGCTGAAGAGAAATGCCAAGGAGGTGTCGATGGAATATCAGCAGTCTGTATGGCAAGTGCCGGAGACTCGTCTCTATAATGCGGCAATGGTGAGAACCACGGAAGGCGAAATCTTCAACCATGCCTTGTATCCTTATTTTGAGCAGATTACGGCATCGAAACCCGAGCAAGAGTTTGCACGTTGGTTGGATGACAAGATGGAATATGTGGAGTGGTGGTACAAGAATGGAGACGAGGGAAAGCAGCATTTCGCCGTGCCTTATACGGATTCGGGGAGTAGAAAACGTTGTTTCTATGTGGATTTTATCGTCAGATTGAAGTCGGGTACCATCTGCCTCTTCGACACCAAAACCAAGGGCAGCGATGCGGATGCGCCAGAAAAGAACAATGCCCTCTTGGATTACATCTCCAGTTATCAAGCTACAGGCAAGAAGATTGTGGGTGGCGTGCTCATCAAAGACGAGGGTACGAGCAACTGGTATTATCCTGGAGGCATTATCGAGAACACAGACAATATAGATGGGTGGTCGGCATTGCATCTGGAAACCCTATAATATAATAAGGTAATCATATATAATAAGGTATGAAGAAAAGCTTGGACAGAACATTCCTGAACTATGGAATCAGGCAGGAAGACATGCAACTCATAGAGAGTGCATGCCAATCGGAGGGTATAGATGCGGAATGGCTCAAGGATTATATCCTCAAGCCTTTCCATGAAGAGCGTAATAACCAAAATGAGTCAAGTCTTGAGGAAAAGAAGGTGACGAAAATACTCAAGAAGGCTCTCAAAGAAATTAAGAAGTAATGAAACTGAAGCGTATCTACATAGAGAATTATAAGACCTACAGAAAGTTGGACTTAAACTTAGAGGTAACGAGCGACCGTCCCATCATCTTGATAGGTGGTGCCAACGGTTGTGGTAAAACTACGCTCTTCGATGCCATCTATTCTGCACTCTATGGATTGAAGATATCCAACAAACGACAGTTTGAGGAAATCTTCAATTCGGGGGTAAAGAACGAGAGCGGTATAGAAGGCAAGACCATCATGCTGGAGATTACTTTCTCTGGGATGGTTTTGGGGCAAGAAACGCCTTATCGGTTGTGTCGTGCCTATCGGTTTGTGGATGGCAAGATACTGGAGAGCAACGTGCTCAATATGAATGGTAACAGTTATCCTTACGGTTCTGGTTCCACAGCTATCCAACGTAGCAACAATGAAGCGATAGTCAACAAGATTATTTCTGCCAATCTGCCTGCTGAATTGAGCAACTATTTTCTCTTTGATGCTATGAAGACTTCCGACCTCGTGAAGGAAGAGCAAATCAACAAGCTCATCATGAAGAACATCAATTCGGTGATGGGCTTCAATAAATACACTCAGTTGCAAAATGCAGCCTCGGCTTATCTCGATGAGAAGAAGGCGGAACGCTTGGAGAACGAAAACCTGCGTGCCGAATACTTGAAACTGACCAAACAGAAGGTGGAGATGGAAAAGTATGTGGCAAGTCTGATCGATGCCTATAACCAGGCGTTGAACTATGCCAATGATCATAAGCTGCAATATGAGCAACTGAAGGAGGGACGTAACTCGGATGATGTGATTCGTGACAAAATGCATCAGATAGAGGAGAACATCAACAGCTTCTATCAGAAGGAAAAGGACTATAGACAGGATGCTGAGGCTATCTCCAAAGATTTAGAGTGGAAAGTAATTATGCCAAAGGTTGCCAATAGCATCAGTACCGAGGTGGAACTTATTCTGAACGAGAAGGAGGTGGTGGCTTCTGCAAGAGGTAATATCCTCAATGACCAACAGATAGAAAAGGTTACCCAGGATGTAATACGATTGCTTAAGGAGAAATACCCGCAGGTAGGCGAGGTTTCTATTGCCGAGATTATTAAAGAAATCAAATGTGAGCAAGACAACAGCGATGATTATAATGACAAATATGGTTTCCTGAGTGATGCTGATGTCAATGTGTTGAGAAACCTGGTTCAGCAATCATATTCCAATCCTTATCTTTCGCTGGATGAGAGACGTGAAAGCTTAAACTTAGAGTTGGCGGATATTCCAAAGAAACAGGAACAATTGGAAGAATATAAACGCGCCTTGACTGGTCACGATTACAGCATCATCGAACTCTATGAAAAAAATGACAGGAAGATAGAGGAATTGAAGGCAAAAATCGTGGAACAGAAGAATGCTATCAAGGAAATGGAGAGGAAGATTTCTACTTACGATTATGACATGCCACAAGTGCCAGATCCTCAGTATGATATGTTATGCAAACTGCCTGGTTTCTTCAAGTCGCTTTCCTGTAAGTTACTCAAGTCGAAGAAGGCAAGTATCGAGCGTATGATGAAGGAGCAGTTGAACATCAACTTGGTGATTTATGCTGGTTACATCGGTAGGGTAGAGCTTTCGGCAGATGATTCGGAGGAAATCTCGTTCAAGATATTCCACAAGAATGGTAATGAAATTTATCTGAGTCAGCTGAATGCTGGTGCCAAGCAAACTGTGATGCAGGTGTTACTGAAAGTCCTGTATGAACTGGGTGATTACGACCCTCCTGTAATGATAGATACTGTAATGGGTGTTCTTGACAAGGAGAGTCGTGAAGTTATCATCAACCGTTATTTCCCGGATTTGGCTCATCAAACCATCCTGTTAAGTACTGATACGGAAATAACAACAGAGACTGATTTCAAGAAGATCGTGGCTTATGTGGCAAGAACTTATACTTTGCATAGAGACCAGGAAAGGCAGTGTACTACTGTCAGCGATGATTACTTTGGATTACAAACTTACGAATTCTAGTAGAAATGAATGTACAAGATATAAAACTTGAGGGAATGAGAATTCTGGAAGGAACTCATGATTTGCTTGAAGAAGTGAAATATGCTATCGAGCAGAAACTGAACCTTTCGGATTACTCAGATATGGTTCGCCCTGTAGTATTGAACTTTACTACGGTTATGCGAATCTGTCTTCTTGTTGGATTGAGCGATAAGACACCAAGAAGTAAGTCAAAAGTAGAGAAATTGCAAACCTCTGCTGGTATGCAGCCATTGGGTGGTTCTTTCTTCACCAAGTCAAATATAAAGGAGGTCTTCGTGGCTCTTATCAAGATGCGTTATAGTGATATTGATGCCGACTGGCAGAATTCTACTTTTCTGAGCAAGGTGCTTTTTAGCGAAATGATGAGGGGTAAGAGTATCTTGATGGAAGAAGGTGGTATTGATGAATGGCTGCACTTCTCTCCGTTGAGAGGTGGAAAGTCGTTGATGGATATTCCTGAGTTGAATCTTTATATCGGTCAGTATGAGGATGGAATGGATGCGGCTTTAGACATCAACAGTACTGCTATTTCAAATACACAGATATTGATAGCAGGAACTACTGGTTCGGGTAAGTCAAACTTATTAGCTGTCCTCATCAATCAAATCAGAATGGCATCGGCTGATACCTACTATCCAGTCAACTTTCTCTTGTTCGATTACAAGGGGGAGTTCTCGGATCCAGCCCATGCCGATTGGCTGTCGAAGTTTGAGACCGATTCCTCTGCCATCTTGAATCCGATGGAGAAACCTTTGCCGTTTACTCCGTTCAAGGACTTTACTGGCAGACCTATCAATGAAATCCACCTGTATTCCACGACCTTGGCAAATGCCATCTGTGCTATATCTTCCGCTAAGATTGGTGCTTTGATGGATAACAGACTGAGCGAAGCTATCATCAATGCCTACAAGGCGAAGAACCAGAAACCAATCACCTTTCAGGAAGTTTTTGATCATTATACGATGTTGATGCCCGAGAAGAAACAGGGTGATATGGATAGTGTAAAATCAGTCTTAAACCAGTTGATTCTGAATAATATTTTTGCAGAGGAAGACAAGGTAGATTTGGTGAAAGGTTGTTATATTATCAATTTAGGAAAGTTTGACAAGGAAGGTATCATGGCAAAGGCTATCGTATATTTCGTGACATCTAAGTTGAACAATATCTATGAGCAACTGCCTCCACAGGCAAAGAATGAGGACAGGGTGGAACTACGCCATTTCACCATCATTGATGAGGCTCACTATATGCTTGGTTTCGATAACAAGCCTTTACAGAACTTGATAGCTGTGGGTAGAAACAAGGGTATGAGCATCATCCTTGCTACACAGAATATGGATTCGTTTAAGAAAGCCTCTTTTGATTTCTATGCCAATGCCCAATATCCTCTCATTATGAAGCAACAGCAACAGAATGATGGAGTGTTGAAGGATTTGTTTGGTGTGAGTGGCATAGCTCTGCAGGAGCTGAAGCAAGCTATTGCTGGCTTGCAGAAGGGTGAACTGATAACCAAGGATACCCAGGCTATGACCCTCGGCATCGGCAAACATTGGAAGAAAATTAAGGTTACTCATCTTATTTGATAATGGATAAAGATATAGACTATTATCTGGGTGCTTTTGAAAAGATGAAAAGGGCGCTTATGCGGGACGTAAAAGCTCCGCATAAGCCCCTTTTGCTCTTGGCTATTTTAAATCTTTGTCAGCGAGGTACCATAATAGATAATCATATCGTTCTTTCAAGTGTAAAGTCTTTGCGCGATGGTTTTGCTTATGCAGA
>OGQM01001089.1_pt1 | contig 20549 bp, 15 predicted proteins | sample 1553191 | NCBI WGS metagenome assembly OGQM01 (sample SAMEA2579954, study PRJEB22360) | human gut metagenome | biome: human gut; feature: human-associated habitat; material: faeces | place: Denmark | collected 2008/2010 | reverse complement strand
ACAATAGTTGGGCTTGCCCCTGCGAAGATAGCTAGCTGCCGGGTCCTTTTTTTTACATTTGTGCAGAGTTGTCTGCTTTTTTTTTGTTATTTTGTATCGTATAATAACAGTATGCAAAAAATATTAAAATATTGTAAATCAAAACCTATCTATATCATAGTAGCTTTATTATTGCAGATCATAACATTGTTCTACTTAGTGAGTTATTTTAGCCAACGTTTCTTTATAGCAAACTTTATTTTAATTGGATTTAGTTTATGTGTTTCTATGCATATCATAAATCGTGATTCAGACTCAAGCTCTAAATTGTTATGGGTATTGTTGATTATGGCATTTCCTATCTTTGGAGGTGTTGTTTATTTATTAATTGGAAATCGAAAGATACCTAAAGCATTAATGATTAAAGATAGACAAGCGTATTCAGATTATAAAAAATATGCACTTCAAAATGTTGAAATCTTAGAACATTTACATGAAGATGACTATGTACTTGATAAAATGATATCCATGGCTTGGAGTAACGGTTATTTTCCAGTATATGAAAATTGTTCAGTAAATTACTTTCCTTCAGGTGAAGAACAATATCAATCTTTTATTAAAGAACTGATTAAAGCTGAAGATTTTATTTTCATGGAATTTTTTATTATTAACAAAGGTGTTATGTGGAATACGATTCTGCAGATTTTAATGGATAAAGCGGATATGGGAGTAGATGTACGTGTTATTTATGATGATATGGGATCACTAACATATTTACCTAGAGATTATGCCAAATGGTTAAATGATAGAGGCATAAAAACACATGTATTTAATCCATTACGACCACAACTAGCAATGCAAATGAATAACCGGGATCATCGAAAAATTTTAGTAATTGATGGTAAAGTTGCATTTACAGGTGGATGCAATATATCTGATGAATATATAAATACTAAAAAACGTTTTGGTCATTGGAAAGATATGGGATGCATAATCAAAGGACCAGCTGTAGAAATGTTTACAATCTCATTCTTGCAGATATGGAATTATCAAGCTAGTCAATATACTTCTTATTCATACTTTATCCAAAATCGAAATTATTTTTCTAATTTAAAAAATAAAGGCTTTATTATTCCATTTTCTGATTCTCCTACCGATGAAAATAATACTGGATTACATATGCATTTAAATATGCTTGGATGTGCTAAAGACTATTTTTGGATTACAACACCTTATTTGATTTTAGATTCAGAAATGATTTCTTCCTTAAAACTAGCTGTTTCTAATGGAGTAGATGTACGTATTGTAGTTCCAGGTATTCCTGATAAAAAGATGGTTTATGAAGTTACAAAAGCAAATTTTGATACATTAATTAAAGCAGGCGTAAAAATTTATGAATATACACCTGGATTTATTCATGGTAAAGTATGTATCATTGATGATTCAAGTGCTTTGGTTGGTACCGTGAATATGGATTTTAGATCTTATTATCAACATTACGAATGTGGCGTATGGATGCATGAAGTAGATTGCTTGAAAGATATAAAAAATGACTTTGAAGAAATATTCAAAATTTCTCATCAAGTCAATTTAGAAGAGTGTGTAAATACGAATCCAATTGTAAAAATATATCGAAATGTATTAAAGGTATTCAGTCCTATTATGTAGGATCAAATACCTTTATTTTTTATTTATGAATCATTTTTTTAGGTTGAACATACGAATCAAATTCTTCACTTGTTAAATACCCTAAATCTAAAATAGCTTCTTTTAGAGTCAGGTTGTTCTTGAATGCATGTTGACTTGCATGTCCAGCTTTCTCATAACCAATTACTGGATTTAGACAAGTTACTAACATTAAAGAATTATGTAAGTTTTTATCCATTGTTTTTTTATTTGCTTTTAATCCATCTAAACAATGAATTGTGAATGAATGAATCGTATCACTTAGTAATTGAATGCTTTGGTCCATGTTGTAGGCAATCAAAGGCATGAATACATTTAATTCAAAGTTGCCTTGACTTGCACCAATACCAATGGCTGTATCATTTCCCATAACTTGAACAGCAACCATAGTTAAAGCCTCACATTGTGTAGGGTTGACTTTTCCTGGCATAATACTTGATCCAGGCTCATTACTTGGAATATCAATTTCATGAATACCACTTCTTGGTCCACTTGCTAACCATCGAATGTCATTGGCAATCTTCATACAGTTGGCAGCAAGACCTTTTAAAGCTCCACTTGTATAAACCATTGCATCTTTACTTGTTAGGGCATGAAATTTATTTGCATCTGGAACAAAAGGAAGACCTGTTTTTTCGGAAATGATTTTTGTGACAACTTCATCAAATCCTTCAGGACAATTGATTCCAGTGCCTACTGCTGTAGCTCCACATGCAAGCTCATAGACATATTTTAAGCTATCGATGATTTGAGCTTTACTATGTTCGATCATAGAACGATATCCGCTTAATTCTTGTGAGAAATAAAGTGGTGTAGCATCTTGAAGATGTGTTCTACCAATCTTGATAATGCCTTCATTTTCTTTTTCAAGCTTTTTGATTTGTTCAATCATTAGATCTAATTGTGGAATTAGTTCTGAATTAATTTTTTGTGCAACCATAATATGAAGTGCAGCTGGAAAAGTGTCATTCGAACTTTGAGATGCATTTACCGTGTCATTTGGATGAAGAATGTTTTCTTTAGCAAATTCATTTCCTAACATTGAAATGACTTCATTGGCATTCATATTAGTTTGAGTTCCAGAACCTGTTTGCCAAACATGTAAAGGAAATTGATCTAAATATTGTCCATCCTCAATTTTTTGGCAGACTTCTACAATGGCTTTACATTGTTTATCGTCTATTTTGTTGAAATGATGGTTGGCTTTTGCACAAGCCTCTTTCAATATCGCAAAACTATGAATTAAAGATGCAGGCATTAGTTCCTGTCCAATTCTAAAATTTTCTAAACTTCTTTGAGTCTGTGATTTCCAATATTTATCGGCTTCGACCTTGATTTGTCCTAAGCAATCTTCTTCTATACGATATGTATTCATTTTGTTCACCTCTAAGAAGTAGTTTAACATTTTTTTAAAAAATTGTCTTTAGACATGTTACAATATAGAAGAACTGAAGGAAATGAGGAGTACTACATATGCGAATGAAAGAGCCATATGAAGCTTATTTAGATGATTATAATTGTTTAGATGTATACATGTCTAAGAATTTTTTTGATGGAAAAAATCGAATTTTCCACATGAAAGATACAAAAGATCGTATTATTCCGTTGACGATTCAATCACAATGCGATTTATATAATGGATTCACCCATTATTCTCTATCTTTAAACGGAAATCTAGAGATTGGTCAAGAATATACAGTATATGATGAACACTGCAAAACTTGTGTTGCCAAATATTCTCATATTGTAAAAACAGAACGTTTTGCGAAGGAATTCACGTATGAAAAAAATGATTTAGGAGTTACCTATACTCCTGAAAAAACAACTTTTAAAGTATGGGCACCAACAGCACTTGCGGTTTATGTTGGGTATGTTTTAAATGGCAAAAAAATTGTAGAATCTATGATACGAGAAGATAAGGGAGTTTTCTCTTTAACTATCAATAAAGATTTAAATGGAGTACATTACTCTTATTTAGTACGAGTAAATGGAGAATATAAAGGTGTAACGGATCCATATACTTGTTTTAGTGGTCCTAATGCACAATATAGTGTGGTTGTGGATCCAAAGAGTTTAAAACTTCCAGAAAAAATTAAGTTGAAACCAATGAATAGTGAATGTGATGCGATTATATATGAAGCAAGCATTCGTGACATGACTAGTCAAACTGGTATTGGTGTAATGCATCCGAAAAAATTTGTTGGTTTTACAGAAGAAAACGAGATTACTAAAACCCGTAGTACAGGATTTAGCTATTTAAAATCATTAGGCGTTACCCACGTACAATTAATGCCTGTCTTTGACTTTGGCAGTGTGGATGAAATTTATCCAAATATTTTTTATAACTGGGGCTATGATCCAGTACAATATCGTTGTTTGGAAGGGGCTTATTCACTAGATCCAAAGAATGCAAAGTTAAGAATTGAAGAATTTGCGAATTTAGTGCATGATTGTCATAAGGCGGGTATTCGTGTAAATTTAGATTTAGTTTTTAATCATGTGTATGTTAAAGAAAATTTTGCCTTAGAAAACATGGTTCCAGATTATTATTTTTTAATGAATCGAGAAGGTGAATTTTCAAATGGAAGTTTCTGTGGAAATGATATTGATACACAGCCATATATGTCACGTAAATATTTTATTGAAACATGTAAAAAAATTATAGAGTTGTATGACGTAGATGGATTCCGTTTTGATTTGATGGGAATTCTTGATTATAGTTTAATGAATGAAATCAGTGAAGAATGTAAAAAAGTAAAACCTGATTTTATGATTTATGGTGAAGGCTGGAATATGCCTAGCTTTGTTGCAGAAGAGATTCGTGCTTCACAATTAAACCAAGCAAAAATGCCACATGTTGGACATTTCTCAGATCGATTCCGCGAAGTTGTTCGTGGATCAAATGATGAACTTTCTCGTAAAGGTTTTACGTCTGGCCAAACCGATTTATTTTACCAAGTTAAATGTTGTATGGCCGCAAGTTGCATGGATCATGGATTTGACAGTCCAACGAAAGTGATTAATTATGTGGAGTGTCATGATAATCATACGTTATGGGATAAAAATCGTGTATGTTGCCATGGTGAGAGTCGTGACTTAAGAGAAAAAAGGCAAATTCTTGCGAATGCGATGGTATTACTTGCACAAGGAGTTCCGTTTATCCACTGTGGACAAGAATTTGGTCGTACTAAACAAAATTTAGGGAATACTTATAATCGTTCAGATAACTATAATCGTGTAGATTACCAAAGAAGAGATAATCATTTAGAAATAGTAGAGCGAACAAAAGAATTGATTAAAATACGTAAGTCGCATCCTTGTTTCAGATTGAGTACTGTAGAAGAAATTGAACAAGGTGTTACATTTGATTCGATTTATGATCAAGTCTTAGTTTATTCTTGTCAAAAAGAAACAGATCATTGCGTGGCATTTTTTAATCCGACGAATATTCCTTATGATTATAATTTGAATCAAGAAGCTCGAATTTTGTTTGACAATGGTAATAGTAATCCTTTGGATACATATACTGTTCATATTGCGGCATTTAGTGTAGTCGTTTGTCAAATTGGCTTGACGGCATAGAACTCAAAACATATAATATAGTTTAAATTGAGAAGGAGATATATAATGGCAAAATTTTTTGAAGAACCATCTAGAACGTTCAGTGAGTATTTATTGATTCCTGGTTACACAGGTCCGGATTGTACACCGGATAAAGTGAGTTTGAAAACGCCTTTAGTAAAATTCAAAAAAGGTGAAGAACCTGCGCTTTCTTTAAATATTCCAATGGTAAGTGCTGTTATGCAGGCTGTTAGTGGTGAAGAAATGGCTTGTGCACTTGCACGTGAGGGTGGAGTAAGTTTTATTTACGGTAGTCAAACAATTGAATCTCAAGCCGCAATGGTTCGAAAAGTTAAATCGACTAAGGCTGGGTTTGTTGGCAGCGATTCAAATATTAGCCCTGAAGCAACATTAGAAGATGTAATTGCCCTTCGTACAAAAACAGGACATTCAACAATGGCTGTTACTGACAATGGTCAAGCTGATGGAAAGTTAGTAGGTATCGTAACAAGTCGTGATTATCGCGAGAGTCGTATGGATCATGCACTTCAAGTTAAAGAGTTTATGACACCATTTGAAAAATTAATTGTTGGAAACGAAGATATTACATTATCAGAGGCAAATGATTTGATTTGGGAACATAAATTAAATCAATTGCCAATTGTTGATAAAGAACAACACTTAAAGGCTTTCGTGTTTAGAAAAGACTATGAGTCACACAAAGACAATCCAAATGAATTATTGGATGAAAGTAAACGTTATGTAGTTGGTGCAGGTATCAACACGCGTGACTATGCGACACGTGTTCCCGCATTAGTTGAAGCTGGAGTTGATGTTTTATGTATTGATTCAAGTGAAGGATATTCTGCATGGCAAGCTGAAACAATCAAATGGATTCGTGAACACTATGGAGATAGCGTAAAAGTCGGAGCTGGTAACGTCGTTGATGGAGATGGTTTCCGTTTCTTAGCTGATGCAGGTGCGGACTTTATTAAGATTGGAATCGGTGGAGGTTCTATCTGTATTACACGTGAACAAAAAGGTATTGGTAGAGGACAGGCAACAGCTACAATTGATGTTGCGAAAGCTCGTGATGCATATTTTGAAGAAACGGGAGTATATATTCCAATTTGTTCAGATGGTGGTATTGTACATGATTATCACATTACATTGGCGTTGGCATTTGGTGCAGACTTTGTTATGTTAGGACGTTACTTTGCACGTTTTAAAGAAGCTCCAAATAAAATTGTAAGTGTTAATGGAAACTATATGAAAGAGTACTGGGGCGAAGGTAGTGCTCGTGCTCGTAACTGGCAAAGATATGATGTTGGTGGAGACAAGAAAATGTCTTTTGTTGAAGGTGTTGATTCTTATGTTCCTTATGCAGGAAGCTTAAGAGATAATGTTGGATTATCACTTTCTAAGATTCGTCATACAATGTGTAACTGTGGATGTTTAACAATCCCTGAACTTCAAAAAAATGCGAAAGTTACTTTAGTATCTAGTACAAGTATTGTCGAAGGTGGAGCTCACGACGTTGTCGTTCGTGATGAACATTTCGACGCAAAACCACAATAATCTCAAAAGGACTTCGGTCCTTTTTTTCTTTATGAAAATCGCTTATAATACCTATATGGAAAAACAAAATGATTTATTGATGGATTCAAGCATCCTCTATCGAAGTACACAAAAATATTATGATAAAATGCTTCAAGATTTAAATCTTAGCTATGCTCAGCTTCCGATTTTGATTGAAATCTACGAAAATGAAGGGATTTCTTTGCAGAAGATCGTACAAGTTGGGGGCTACGATAAAGGAACTGTAACTAAGAATGTTCAAAAATTAAATACTTTAGGATATGTATCCATTTTAACGAATACAAAAGATAAACGTGCTAAAGAATTATATACAACGGCTCTTACTAAAAAACATATATCTGAAATATATGGAATTCGTAGAGACTGGTGGCACCATATTACCCAAGATTTAAACGCACAGCAGATTGAAGTCTTTTCAAAGTTCTACCAAACTTTATCAAATCATGCACGTAGCTATGCGGATTTAGAACAGACTAATCTTCAATTTTATAAATTAAAAAAATTATCCTTATCGGATTATGATTCACATTTAAGTTGTTCATTATACACAGGTGGATGCAACTTAAAATGTCCTTATTGTCATTCAAAAGATTTAGTTTATTTAAAGGAAAATAGGTATCCAATTGTAACGGAGAAAATCAATGAATATTTGCAGGGACATAAAAAAGATTTAGATGGTATTTACATTTCGGGCGGAGAACCATTAATGCATGAGGGTATCTTATCTTTTTTACAGTATGCGAAATCTTTGGGTTATAAAATTAAACTTCATACGAATGGCATGTTTTATGATCGTTTAAAAAGAATTTTAAATGAAAAACTGGTAGATTTTATAAGTTTAGATATAAAAAATGCACCAAATGCCTATGCCAAAACATGTGGAGTTGAAGATGTGAATCTAAAAGATATTGAAAAGTCTTTAGCATTGTTAAAAAATTCACTGTTTGAATATGATATATGTGTGACTTTAGTTCATGAATTTCATAATGAAAAGACGATGGATGAATTAGGCCAATGGATTTGTGGCGTGGATCATGTTGTATTACAGCCTTTTGTGGATAATGAAACAACTATAGATCATTCTTTGCATAGTCCTGATTTTGATCAAGTTTTAAAATATAGACAAATTTTAGAACAATACGTTAAGCATGTAGAGATAAGGAGAAATTAGTATGATAGAAGTCGAAAAAAGAGATGGTTCCATCGTGAAATTTGATTCGTCAAAGATCTTTTCAGCAATCTCAAAAGCCTTTGATTCTTTACATATGGAAAAAGATGATGCGATTATTAATTTATTGGTTCTACGTGCTACGGCAGATTTTCAAACAAAGATTGAAAATAATCGGATAAGCGTAGAAATGATTCAAGATAGTGTTGAAAAGACATTGTCAGAATCAGGTTATTATCCAGTCGCAAAAACATATATTTTATATCGTAAACAAAGAGAAAATGTACGTAAGATTCAATCAACCGCAAATGAATATATTCATCTAGTCAATTCTTACTTACATAACAATGTACCTTTAGAAGATGAAAACTCATTGGCGACTTATTCTGTGGGTGGATTGATTCTTTCTAATTCAGGTATGATCACATCGAATTATTGGTTAAGCGAGGTATATGATGCGCAAATCACGAATGCGCATAAAAATGGAGAACTATATATTCATAATATTCATATGTTGACAGGTTGTAGTGCAGGTTGGTCTTTAGAAGAGTTGATTTTAAATGGACTTCCTTCAGTGAATAAAATGATTTCATCATTACCTGCCAAACATTTAGGAACATTATGTAATCAAATGGTTAACTTCTTAGGTATTATGCAAAATGAATGGGCAAGTGCACAATCTTTATCACATTTTGATACGTTATTAGTGCCTTTTATCCATAAGGATAAATTATTAAAAAAAATGGTACATGATTGTTTAGAAAGCTTTATTTATGGGATAAATATTCCTTCTAGATGGGGAACACAAGCTCCATTTAGCCAAATCACGTTGGATTGGAATGTTCCAGATGAATACAAAAATAAAAAGGCGATTGTCGCAGGTCAAGAGTCAGACTTTACATATGGTGATTGTCAAAAAGAAATGAAAATACTTCATGATGCCTTATTTGAAGTTTTAAATAAAGGGGATATATCTGGAAGAGGTTTTCAATTTCCAATCATAGCATTATATTTGCATAAAGATTTTGACTGGATGAAAGAAGAAGAGTTGTTTAAATCTTGTGCTAAATATGGTACCCCCTATTTTTTAACGAAAGAAAAACAGGATGTTGAAGGTTATTTTGGATATAAACCATTATGTGGTAGTATGGGAATTATTACTTTAAATCTAGTTCGATTGGCTTATTTATCAAGTTCAAGAGAAGATTTTTTCAAACGACTTAATAATTTGTGTGATGTCGCAATTCGCTCTTTTGATGTCAAAAGACAAGTATTAAATCAACTGTTAGATGCAGGACTATATCCTTATACTAAAGCTTATATATCCGATTTTAATAATTACTATGGAACTTTAGGTGTTGTGGGTATGAATGAGGCTTGTTTAAACGCAAAATGGATGCAGAAAGATCTAATGAATCTAGATGCACAAAGATTTGCGACAGAAGTTTTAGAGTTTTTGAATAATAAGATTTCAAAACAAGCACAAAAGCTAAATTTAGAGGCAACGCCAGCAGAAAGTGTTTGTACACATTTTGCGAAAATAGATCGAGAAATGTATCCAGAAATTATAAGTCATGGATATTATACAAATTCAACGCATTTAGATGTTGCGAGTACGGATGATGTGTTTGAGGCATTGCGCATTCAACAAAATTTACAGAATCAATATGGCGGAGCTACATCATTTCCCGTTTTTATCGAACATGAAATAGAAAATTGGAAAATGGCTGCTAGATTTGTCAAAACAATATATGAGAATTATGATATACCTGTCTTTACAATTACACCAACATATTCAATTTGTGAAGAGCATGGTTATATTTATGGTAAACAAAGGTTGTGTCCAATTTGCCATAAACCAACACAAATCTATTCTAGGGTATCGGGTTATTATAGAAATCTAGATGATTGGAACGAAGGTAAACAAAAAGAATTTTCAAGAAGAAAGACATATTCGATTTAAGGAGATAAATTATGCGACAAACAATAGGATTTATTGGAGCGGGAAACATGGGTGGTGCCATGGTTGAAGGAATTGCCAAAAATCAATTATTCAATACCATCTGGGTGTGTGATCATCATAAAGAAAATTTAGATCATTTAGAAAAGAAATATGGTGTAAGTACTTCTATGAATGAAAAAGAAGTTGCTCTAAATAGTGATGTTCTTGTGTTAAGTGTAAAACCGAAGCATTATCCAAAATTGATTGAAACAATTAAAGAGAGTGTAAAATCAGATGTGATCATTGTCGACATTGCGGCAGGTGTTACAATTTGGGATGTGAAACATTATTTTGGCAAAGATGTAAAGGTTATTAAAGCTATGCCAAATACGCCAGCTTTAGTTCTTCAAGCTATGAGTGCTATTTCGTTTGATGATTTAGTGACAGAAGAAGATAAGACTTGTATCCTATCGATTTTTAATAGTTTTGGAAAATGTGAAGTGGTTGATGAAACTATGATGGATGCCGTGACAAGTGTGAGTGGATCAAGTCCTGCTTATGTATTTATGTTTATTGAAGCTATGGCCGATGTAGCTGTAGCTCAAGGATTGCCTCGAAAACAAGCTTATACATTTGCAGCACAAGCTGTACTTGGAAGTGCCCAAATGGTATTAGAAACAGGCATGCATCCAGGTGTCTTAAAAGATATGGTATGTTCGCCTGGTGGAACAACAATCGATGCAGTGTGTGAACTTGAAAGAACAGGCTTTAGAGCGAGTGTTGAATCGGCAATGCGTGCTTGTAATGAAAAATCTAAGAAGATGACGGAGGGAAAATAGATATGAAAAATATTTGTATTGGATTATTTGAGGGGGAAACATTACCGGAAAGTTTAGCGGCTTTCAAAGATGTGAAATTGGATTTAGAATTTGGTAAGATTACAACAATTCATACATTAAATCAATTGGATTGTGAAAAAATCGTAGTCGTTGGTTTGGGTGATGGTAAAAAGAACATTAAGGAAGCTTTTAGTAAAGTCGATGCGGATGACTATTTAGTATATGTCAATGAAAACACGGCGTATGCGGCTGGTTTTGGACTTGTGTATGGGGCGTATAGTTATAAGGAAACAAAGGTGTATGATTTTGAAAGTGATGGATTTACGGCTGAGTTTGAAAAAGGGAAAACAGTTGCTTCCATTGTGAATCATGCGCGTGAAATGAGTGATATGCCATCTAACTTTTTAACACCGGATCATTTGGTGGATGAAGCAAAGATGGTTAGTGAAAAGTATGGTATGGAAATTGAAGTTTTAAATAATGACGATCTTGAAGAACTTGGTGCTGGTGCGTTATTAGCAGTTAATCAAGGATCTGACAGACCATGTTATATGGTTGTCATTCGTTATGATGGTGGAAAAGAAGAAGAGGATTATACAGCACTAGTTGGTAAGGGTCTTACTTATGATGCAGGTGGCTATAATATTAAATCGAATATGCACGGCATGAAGTATGATATGTGTGGGGCTAGCAATATGCTTTGTGCTTTAGAATTAGTAGCTGAATTAAAAATAGAAAAGAATATTGTGTGTGTTTTACCAATTACTGAAAATAAAATCAATGGACATGGCTTTGTCGATGGGGATGTGATCACAAGTTTAAGTGGTAAGACGATTGAAGTCACAAATACGGATGCAGAAGGAAGATTGATTTTGGCAGATGCCTTGACAATGGCTCAAAAATTAGGGGCTACTCGTGTCATTGATATGGCAACTTTAACGGGTGCTTGTGTTCGTGCTTTAGGAAGTACATATACAGGAATCTTTAGTAATGATGATAGTTTCTATTTGCCTTTTTTAGGGGCTTCAAAAGCTACAAAAGAACAGATTTGGCGTTTACCTGTAGATGAATATTTCCATTCGGAATTAAAGTGTTCTAAGGTAGCGGATATTGTCAACTCAAAGACTTTGGGTGGAAATGCAAGTCTAGCAGCGGCTTTCTTGGAAGAATTTATTGAAGAAGGCACGAAGTGGATCCACTTGGATATTGCGGGAACAAGCGATAAGGATGAAGTGGCTACGGGTGTCATGATTGAGACGATTGTTCATTTCTTTGAAAATGAATGTAAATAAAATGTAACCTATTGAAATAAATTACAGAACGTGGTATCATCATACGTGTTTAGAAAAGAGGACAAATTAATGGAAGTACAATTTGTAGAAAGTAAAAACTTAAAAGAAAAACCAACCGGAGCTTTAGGTTTTGGAAAATACTACACAGACTATATGTTTGTGATGGATTGGGATGCTGGGCAAGAATGGCATGACGCAAGAGTCGTACCTTATGGACCATTAGAATTTGATCCAGCGAGTATGGTATTGCACTATGCACAAGAAACATTTGAAGGTATGAAGGCATATCGTACTAAGGAAGGTAAGGTTCAATTGTTTAGACCTGAAATGAATGCGAAGCGTTTTGCGAATTCAAATAAACGATTAAGTATGCCAACTTTACCTGTAGATATGTTTGTAGATGCTGTAAAAACAATTGTAAAATATTCTCAAGACTGGATTCCAACTGGAGAAGGTGAATCTTTATATATTCGTCCATTTATGTTTGCGACTGAAGCTGCGATTGGTGTGCATGCTGCGAGTCATTATAAATTTATGATTATTTGTTCGCCTGTTGGTGCTTATTATGCAGAAGGTGTGAACCCAGTTAAGATCTATGTTGAAGATGAATATGTTCGTGCTACTAAAGGTGGTACAGGATTTACTAAATGTGGAGGAAACTATGCCGGTAGTTTAGCTGCTCAGGTGAAAGCTGAAGAATTAGGTTATTCTCAAGTATTGTGGTTAGATGGTGTTCATCGTAAGTACATTGAGGAAGTAGGTTCTATGAACGTTATGTTTGAAATTGATAATAAGATTGTGACAGCTCCATGTGAAGGTACTGTACTTCCTGGTGTTACTCGTGATTCAATTTTACATATCTTGAAAGACTGGGGATATGAAATTGAAGAAAGACATTTGTCTGTAGATGAATTGATGGAAGCTGGTCACAATGGTAAACTACAAGAAGCTTGGGGAACTGGTACGGCAGCCGTAATTAGTCCAATTGGTGAATTGTACTATAAAGGTGATAAAGTAACTGTTTCTGATTTTAAAACAGGTGAATTAACACAAAAACTATATGATACGTTAACAGGTATTCAATGGGGAACGATTGAAGATCCTTATGGATGGACTGTTGTAGTTGACTAATTTAATAAAGGTGTACATTGTACATCTTTTTTTTTGATATCTAGTTTTCTTTGTACCATCATTTTTAAAATGACAATGGACTAGGCCTTCTATATTTTTTGGCTTTTTACTGTACAAAAAAATAGAGATTTCTCTCTATTCTTGTTCGTATTTTTTTAGTGTATATTCAGTATGCATCTTATAGATGATGCATTGAATGACATTATCCATGAGTTCTTGTTCATGGTTAGTGTTTTCAAATTCGATGGTATTACGATTATTTTCAAAAACGTCATTTAATGAATCTTCAAATCGCGATATAAATAAGTCATAGGCTTGTTCAATGGTTGAATCTTTCATATTTGTATAAATATGAAGTAAAGATGTGATTTGTTGCATAGAATAACATCTTTTTAGAATGGTTAAAACTAAAAAGTAAGCTAAATGACTTTTTGTATAATGCTTTTTTACGGGAGGATGAACAATACCTGTTTTGACATAGTTGTTGATCATAGATTTTGTGATGAACTTTTCATCATAGAAATAGGTATCTTTTAATTTGTCATTCATATAAGTAATGACTTGATCCATGTAGAGTTCAATTTCAGGTAAGTCGTTCCATCTAGGAAATGTATAATTTTTCATGATTATAGTGTAACATAAAATAAATTGTTACACAATCTAGAAATTAATACTAGATGTATTGACTTATTGTTATATCTATATTATTGTTTATCTAAAGAGAGGTAAAAAAAGAATGATTCATATTATTTCTGATTCGTCGACTTTATATTCGATTGAATCGGCAAAGAAAAAAGGGTTGTCGATTGTTCCTTTGAATATTACTGTTGATTCACAAACATATCGAGATTTTGAGGATATCACGAGTACACAATTATTAACGATGATTGAAGAGCACAAGATTCCAAAAACATCACAGCCAAGTCTAGGTGAAAAGATAGACTTATATAATGAATTGACTAAAGATGGAGATGAAGTCATTGATATCGCAATGGCATCTGGACTTAGTGGTACCTATCAAACGGCTATGATGGCTAAAAATTCTTGTGACAATCCAGATTTAGTTCATGTAGTAGATTCACAAACATTATGTGGACCACATCGTTTAATGGTGGATACGGCTTTAGAAATGGCAAATAATGGGGCAAATGCCAAGGAAATCGTAAAAATGATCGTACAAAGTCGTATGCAGGAAGAGTCATATCTTGTTCCTGTAGATTTTCAATTCTTAGTTCGTGGCGGAAGAATCAAAGGGTTAGCTGCTACTTTGGGTGGCGCATTAAAATTAATTCCAATTTTGAAAAAAGGCGTTGATGGCATGGGCTTAGATAAGTTTGGTGTCAGTCGTACCTATAAAAAAGCTGTCAATATGGTGGTTGAAGATTTTAAAAATAATGGTTTTGATTCAAATTATACTTTCTACATTTCGCATGCCTTTAATGAAGAATTGGCAATGATGTTTGAAAAGAAGATCAATGAAACTTTTGAAGGCGCAAAAGTTGTGATTTATCCTTTATCTCCTGCATTTATTACGCAGGGCGGTCCTGGATGTGTAGCTGTACAGGCAATAAACATGGCTTAGGAAATTTCCTAAGCCATGTTTTTTTTCTCTTTTCTTTACTTATTTTAGAATACTATTTGACCAAAGTAAGCTATAAAACTCATTGCGATAATGAAGGCGAGTCCATATGGTAAGATTTTTGATAATAGTTTCGAATCTTGTCCTTGACCATCCACACTGCTAAGTGCAATTGCGATGGATTGTGGTGATAACATTTTACCAGCCGCAACACCTAGTGAGTTTAATGCGACGATCCAATATGGATTGGCATTTAAACTTTGAGCAGCACTTTCTTGTACTGCACCAAACAATACACCTGAACTTGTTCCTGAACCCGTTACAAATGTTCCTAAACATCCGATCCATGGAGCAAAGAATGGATAGAAACTTCCAGTAACAGCAATCGCAAAGGATGCGATAGAAGCAATCATACCTGCATATCCCATGATTTTCGCACATCCTAGTACACATAACATAGTGATAATGGTTTGTGACATTTGTTTAAGGGTTGCGACAAATACCACTTTAAAATCTCTAAATGTAGCTTTTTGGATTAGACCACCCAAAATAGCAGATAAGAAGATCCATACGCCGGGAGTATTGATCCATGTAAATGTCATTGTACTTGGGTTTTCACCAGTATAAATTATTGCATTTGAAGCAAATTGTGACAAATATGTATTGATTGGGGTAACTAATTTGGATGTTGATAATAAGAAAATAAAGATAAAGATAAATGGAGACCAAGCTGTTAATGCTTTTTTAATTGTGATTTTTTCATTCGATTCTAATTTCATTTCATATTCTGGATTTGGTTTTACTTTAGAACCCAAAAGAATTGTACATAATAATGAACAAACACTTCCCACAACAACACAAAGTTCAGCGCCTACAAATTTAGCAACTATCATTTGTGGAATTAGAAAACTTAAGCCTGATAGTAAAGTTACAGCCGTAACACCTTTTAATGCCTTCACACCTTTTCCTGTCACCATTACGATCAAAAATGGACATAATAACATAAATGGTGCTAATTGAAGTGTTTGCGTAAATGCAAGTTGTGCATTTTCAAGTCCAACTAAATTAGCCAAAGTGACTGTTGGAATACCGATGGAACCAAATGGAGTTGGAACACCGTTGGCAATCAAGCAGACTAAGCATGAAAATAATGGTTCAAAACCTAAAGCTACAAGCATACTTGCAGGGATGGCAATTGCAGTTCCAAAACCGGCCATACCTTCCATAAATCCCCCAAAACACCATGCAACAAGTAATACTAAAATTCTTTTGTCGCTAGAAACACTAGTAATCATTTGTTTGATAACTTCCATGCCACGTGTTCTTAAAGATAAGTTGTATGTAAATACGGCTGCGATAATGACAACAATGATTGGCCATAGTGCCATCAAGAAACCTTCGCAAGCAGCACTTATTGTATTTAGAAAACTTTGGTGCCAAATTGCAACAGATAATAGTGCAGAAATAATTAAAGAACCAAAAGCAGCTTTATATGTGGGCCATCCAAGTACGGTTAACGCAAATATTAGCCATAAAATGGGACAAAGCCCCAAAATAAAATATAAAAAATTCATATCCTCTCTCCCTTGTACGTTCGAATTATATCAGAGTGTATATGTTTGTCAAAAGAAAATCGCTAAAAATAGGCATGTAAGCGTAATCAAACAACAATTGAGGATTAAATATGTGGTTATTATTTGAATAACTAAGGAGTTAAAAAAATAGTACAATTTTTGACAATCTTGTGGCCTTTTTTTATTAAATGATGTATTATAGTGGTACAAAGTAGCATATTGTGTCATAGAGTGGGGGTGAAGACACATGTTCATGGGGGAATACGCGCATAACATAGATCGTAAGGGGCGATTGATTATGCCAGCAAAGTTTCGTGAGGAACTAGGTGAACATGTTGTCGTTAACCGAGGACTTGATGGATGCCTGTATGTATATACGGTAGAGCAGTGGCAGCAAGTGTATCAAAAGCTATCAACTTTGCCTTCGACAAATAAAGATGCGCGTATGTATCAGCGTATGATGTTGTCAAAAGCAGCAGAATGTGAAATGGATAGTCAAGGTCGAATTTTGATTCCATCCTCTTTAATTGCCTTGGCTGGACTTGAAAAAGAATGTTTGATTATAGGTGTAGCGAATCATTTGGAAATTTGGTCTAAAGAACGCTGGGAAGCTTTAGAAGAAGAGCAAAGTGCTTCTTTTGAAGAAGCTGCAGAACACTTATCAGAAATTATGGGGTAGTAATGAATGGAACATATTAGTGTATTATTGAATGAATCGATTGACATGCTACAGATAAAAGAAGATGGAATTTATGTAGATTGCACACTGGGCAGAGGGGGGCACAGTAGTGAAATCTTGAAACGTTTAACAAGCGGACATTTGTATGCGTTTGATTGTGATCAAAATGCGATTGATGAAAGTGCACCTCGGTTGCAGGCTATTGGCAATCATTTTACGTGCATTCATTCTCCCTTTGAAAATTTGAAGAGTGAATTGGCTAAACGTGGTGTATATGCTGTTGATGGGATCTTTATGGATCTTGGGGTATCAAGCCCACAGTTCGATGATGGTCAAAGAGGGTTTAGCTATCGAATGAACGCTCGTCTGGATATGCGTATGGATCAATCACAAGACTTAGATGCATATGGTGTAGTGAATACGTATGACAGAGAAGACTTGATTCGTATATTAAAACGTTATGGTGAAGAGCCTTTTGCTGTAAAAATTGCTGATAAAATCGTGAAAACTAGAGAAGTTGCTCCAATCGAAACAACATTTGAATTGGTAGATGTAATAAAATCTGCACTTCCAGCAGCTGTTTTAAGAAAAAAAGGGCATCCGGCAAAACAGACATTTCAGGCGATTCGTATTGAAGTTAATCATGAATTAGATCAATTAGAAACGGTTCTACAAGATGGTTTAACGTTGTTGAAACCACATGGAAGAATGGCAGTGATTACTTTCCATTCTTTAGAGGATCGTATTGTAAAAGAAATTTTTAAAGAGGTGGCCGTAGCAAAAAAAGTGAATAAAAGGCTGCCACAAGTGGGGACAGAAAATTTAGAATATCAACTGGTGAATCGAAAACCGGTTTTAGCAAGTAGTGAAGAATTAGAAAATAATAACAGAGCGCATAGCGCAAAATTAAGAGGGATAGAGAAGAAAGGATGATGCGTATGCAAAGGAAGTTTAATTTAACAAGGGCACTTGTTTTAACTTTGTTTGTATTATCATGGGTCTTCTACTTCGCATCAAAAACATATGTAAGTTCCGTGAATCTTTCACTTTCAGTTCAAGAAAGTGAATTGAGTAGTGAAATTGCACAAAAAGAACAAACCGTAGAAGAGCTCCAGAATGAAGTCAATACGTTACAGGAAAAGGGCAGATTGTTAGGAATGCTTGACAACGAAGTCTCAGATAATGAAAATAATATATATGTAATGAGTGACTAGATGGAGTGGTGATGTGTAATGTCGGTTCGTAAAAGTAATAAAGAACTATTTAAAATGATTCGAAGAATGACGTTAATTGGAACATTAGTGGTAGCTAATGTTCTTTTCACTATGGTGAGCCATAAGCATTTGTGGTCACAAAAAGATGTTTTGGATAAACGTATCGCATCAAGTATTGTAGAAAAAACGATTATAGCTAAAAGAGGAACGATATATGATCGAAATCATACTGTGATTGCTCAACAAACACAGTCTTATACAATTGTTGCTTATTTGGATACTGGTGTTATTGATGCGAATGGAAATCCAAATTATGTTAAGGATATAAAATCAACGGCTGAAAAATTAAAGAGTGTACTTGGTGATAATGTGAATGAAAAAACGTTGATCAAGATTATGAAATCAGCTAAAAAAGCTGGGAAATCACAAACAGAATTAGGTACAGGAACGAAGCGTATTAAAAAGAGTGTGATGAAGGAAATAAAAAAATTAAAACTTCCGGGCATTAGCTTTATTGATGCCGTGAGTCGTTATTATCCTACAACTCCATATTCGTCTAACTTAGTTGGATTTGCAGCATATGATGAAGATAAACAGTCGATTGAAGGAAAAATGGGACTTGAATTATCTTTAAATGAACTTTTAAAAGGAAAAAATGGTTCGGAACAATATCAGCAGACTGTTGATGGATCAAAACTTCCAGGTACAACAAAAGTGATTGAACAAGCTAAGAATGGAAATGATATTGTTTTGACATTGGATTCAAGTTTACAGGAAACAGTTGAAAGTCAGTTGCAGTCTACAATGGAGGATGAAAAAGCAAAATCAGCTTGGTGTCTTGTGATGGAAATTGAAACGGGTAAAATCTTAGCATGGGCAAGTTATCCAACGTTTGATCAAAATGAGCATAAAGAAATTCCAAGCTATCAAGACGCAATTTCTACAAGTACATATGAGCCTGGTTCCGTTATGAAACCATTTACTTATGCAGTTGCGATTGATACGAATGTGTATCCATACAACAAGACTTTTACGGCTTATCAATTCTGGTATAATTATGATCCAAATACAGGTAAGATTACGCGTATACCAAATGAGTCAAAAACTCCATATCCATATATTGCAGATGCACTTGATGAAGATTTTGGAACAATCACATTTGATCAAGGTTTAGCATTTTCAAGTAACGTAGGTATTTGTGAATTATTGGCAAATTATATAAATTACAATCAGTATTGTGATTATTTAGATAAATTCGGCTTCTTTCAAAAAGTGAATACGCCATATGTTGAGCAATCTTTGGGGGTTAAAAACGTTGGTTTACCAACTGATTATTTGTCGACAGGTTTTGGACAGGCAAGTTCAATTACAGTTTTACAATTATGTCAGGCATATACGGCAATTTTTAATGATGGAACAATGGTACGTCCATATGTTATTGATTCCATCGTAGATAGTGACACGTCTCAAGTGATAAAAAAGTATAAGAAAAAAGCGGTTGGAACGCCGATTTCAAGTCAGACGGCAAAAGAAGTTCAAGAATTGATGTCGCATGTTACGGATGATGGAGCGAGTGGTTCGCGTTTTAAAATTGATGGTGTAGATATGTTGATGAAAACGGGTACGGCCCAACTTTACAATGAAAATATTGGAAAATACGATCCGACGTATCATACTTCAAGTGTTATGGCGGCAGCTCCTGCAAATGATCCAAAAGTCATGGTGTATTATGGCTTGGTTTCAGGAAATATTACTTCATATTCAGCGGAACCATTTAAAAAAATTATGCGTGAAACTTTGCAGACATATGGTGTTTCAACAACACCAGCAAGTGATGCGCAAGATACGTATGAAACTTGGGAAAGTTATTCAATGCCAAGTCTAGTAAACCATACGATTGATTATGCGTACGAAAAAATGAATGGTAGAAATATTCATTTTGAAGTGATTGGGGATGGATCAAGTGTAACAAGTCAATATCCAGATGCGAAAGCTACAATCAATTCAAATGATCGTGTATTCGTCTTAACAAATGGAACTAAGATTACAATGCCAAACATGACGGGTTGGACGCGTAAAGATCTAACTGTTTTCTGGCAATTGACGGGAATTAGTATTAAAACGAGTGGTTATGGTAAGGTTACAAGTCAAAATGTAGAAGAAGGAACGACTATTTCTACGGATACAAAAATTGAGGTTACTTTAGAATAAGCGTCTATTATAGGCGCTTTTCTTTTTGATATATAAATGAGAGTTGACAAAATCATTTTTATATATGAAAATTATATAAAAGTGAAAGAGGAGAG
>OGQM01001087.1_pt1 | contig 20555 bp, 13 predicted proteins | sample 1553191 | NCBI WGS metagenome assembly OGQM01 (sample SAMEA2579954, study PRJEB22360) | human gut metagenome | biome: human gut; feature: human-associated habitat; material: faeces | place: Denmark | collected 2008/2010 | reverse complement strand
CAGGAGCGCGCAATGCGCGATCCCGCCGCAGGAAAACGAAACGCCTCCCGCAGAAAGCGCGGAGGAGATCGCTCGCAAATATCAGCCCGACTGGTGGCACAAAAAATTCGCCGCGCTCATCGTGTGCGGGTTCGCCTCCATTGCGGCGGGTGTCATTTCCGTCATCGCGGCGGGATTGCTCACCGAAACGGAATGGGTGCATATTGCCGTCACGTGCGCGCTGATGGCGCTCATCGGGATCGGCGTCGATCTGTTCATCTACGCGGGCGTCGCTTCGGAATATGCCTTTCTGCCCGTGAAAGACGGCGCATGGAAATCGCAACTCGGCGCGTTTATCCGCCGCTTGCTGGCAGGAATGTCCTTTGTCATGCTCGGCGTTATCGGCATCGTCTCCTGCGGGCTGTTCGAAGAGGGGGCGCTGTTGCCCAGCCGTGCGGCATTCGTCGGCGTTATTCTGGCGGGGTTTGCCTGTCTTGCCGTCGGCGTTTTCTTTTTCATTTACGGCGGCGTCGTGTGGGACGGCTACCGCAAAAAAGTCGTCAGCCGCAGCATGAAACGGGCGGATCGCTTTTTGACGGACGAAGAAAAAGAAGACATAAACGCGGTTCTGGAAGAGCGGGACGCTCTGCGCGCGATCGCGAGAGAAGACGAGCAAGACAATTCGCTCGCGGGCAAACTCAGTTCGGTCATCATGCTGCTCGCTACCGTCGCATTTTTGCTGCTGGGTTTTTTGGGCGGCTTATGGCATCCCGGCTGGGTCGTCTTCCCCGTGGGCGGTATTCTGTGCGCCGTCGTCGGCGTTATTTTCAAAAAAGACCGCTAAATCAAAAAGGACTGCCGGCGGCAGTCCTTTACTAAATTTCTATTTGCAGGATTTTCCCGCAATCTGGAACGCTTAAACAAGAAAAACCGATCTTTTTGAGCGCGGCGACGACGATATCCCGTTTTTCCATGATGCGCGACGGATCGTGCGCGTCCGAGGCGTAGGAAACTTTCCTGCCTCCCATCTCATAGTACCGCCGCAAAATATCCGTGTCGGGGAGAAATGGGCTGCCCGCCGTCTTGGAGGAAGTATTGATCTCGAGGATTTTATCTTTTTCAACGATCCTGTACAGAATACGGTCGAGTATTTCGGAAAAATCTTCGTAACGGATCTTGGGATCGGCATATACGGCGTTGCGCGAACAATATCCGATGTGCGCCACGATATCGTAGGGGTAGGGCGCGTCCAGACTCGCCAAAACCGCCTGAAAATAGGCGTTGTAAGCGTCGCGCTTTTCCTTGCCGCGCGTGTATTCGGGAAAATAACATTCTTCGCCCATACAGGTATGAATGCTGTTCACCACGAAATCGGGATGAAACGAATCTATGATCTTTTGGTATTCCCGAAAGCAAAAGGGCCCGTCGTGAAAGCCGAATTCGCAGCCGATCAAAAGATGCAGTCTGCCGCGGTATTCTTCCTGCAAGGCGCGCGCGGTTTGAAAATAGAGCGGAATATTGATCTCGTTTTCGGTTTCGCCTTCGATCTCTATGCCCTGCTCGGTATAATCATAATTTACGTGTTCGCTGATCCCGTAATAGGAAATCCCTTTGGCAAGCGCCGTTTCGATCATATCGCGTATATCGCCGCGTCCGTCCGCGGAGAATTTGGTGTGGGTGTGGATATCCGTCAAAATCATCGTTTTGCCTCTCAACTTCTTTTCCCTATCATAATAATGTTTTTTTTGCCGTTCGTCAAGCGCAAAGCGGCAAAAACGGAGGACCCTTTTGCGGGCCCTCCGTCTGTTTTTACGTGTTTGCGGGAAGATCTGCGATCTTAAATACGCTCAAAGTGGCGTAATTGAAGACGATATCGCCCTCCGTGACGACTTCCAGCCGCGAACCCGCCGCAGTCACCGTTATGATGCGTGAAACAGATTCGGGAGCGTTTTCCGTGGAAATGTGGAAGATGTGCTGTGCGGTCGCCCCCTCCAACCTCGTGCCGTTTAAAGTCATATAGATTGAGTTGGTGGAAGGAAAAGCCGTGCCCGTAGGGGGGACTGCCGTCCCGCTGAAAGCGGCGAAATACACGCCCGGTTCGTTAAAGACGATATCGCCCGTGTTCGCCGTGTGCGAAAGAGCGGTGCCGTTCAGTTCGGTGTTGTCCGAGAATATTATGGGACTGCCGGCAGTGATCGTCGGCGTCGTATCCGCATAGGCGGTAACTGTATCCAGCGGCACGCTGCCCGCGGCGCCCGTCGCGCCCGTTGCTCCCGTAGGTCCGGTCGCGCCCGTGATGCTTGCACCTGTCGCGCCCGTAGGCCCTGTCGGACCCGTGGGACCTGTGATTCCCGTCGCGCCCGTTGCGCCTGTGGCGCCCGTCGCTCCCGTGATGCTCGCACCTGTCGCGCCCGTAGGCCCTGTCGGGCAGGTACCGTATGGGAATTATTTTTTGTTATCCGGACATGAATTAAATTTATAATAAATATGGATCTCGCGAGGGGCGTTATCCGTCGGGGATTCTCCGATCGTGATAAATTCGATAAGTTGTAAACACATTTCGCGGGTGAGATCTTCACAGTTGCTGAAACGCCTGCATTCCGCCAGATACCTCATGGCGTCCGCGTCGTCCTCGTTCTTTTCGGCAAGGCGTTGTTCAATCTCGGCGAGAGCGGCCTCTGTCGCAACTTTTTCAGTCTGATATTTTTCACAGAGATTTTTGCACACGTTTTCGGGAAGATCGCCGAGCACTTTTTCTTCAAACGCGGACTGTATCAACCGATCCAATTCCGCAAGCCTGTTTTTGAACGCCCGCCGCTGTTTTTCGTCTGCGTTTCTGTTCTGAGCGCCGTGCTTTGCCATATACTGCAAAAAGCAGCGTTTTTCTTTTTCCTCATCGAATTTACGATCGCCGAGGAGAGATCGGATATCCTGTAAAACAAGGCTTTCGATCTGCTTTTCGGGGATGGAATGAGAAGTACAATACTTTTTCCCGAGATCAGTATAAGTACGGCATACGTACGTATTGCAAGGTTTTTTACGTGAACGGGCAGAGGTCTTGCGTTTCAATTTTTTCCCGCAGTCGGCGCAGACGAGTAAGCCTGACAGGGGATGTACGGCATTTTGTTTGTCGGTCCTGCCGCGGGAAACCGAACGGTTGATTTCCTGTACTTTTTCCCACACGTCGAGAGAAACGATGGGAACGTGCGCGTTTTTTCGGACGACGTGTTCGTTTTCGGGGACGTTCGCCGCCTTGTGATTTTTATATGAAACGCGCGCCGTGCGGTGCTGTGTCAGCGTGCCGATGTATGTAGTATCCTTGAGAATTTCCGTTACCGTTTTGGGCGACCAGTACGGAGAGGCGCGCCGCTCAGACTTTTTCCCGTCCAATCTCGTATAATACGCCGTGGGATTTGGGATCCCTTCATCGGTCAGCGCCTTTGCGATGGTGCGTGCCGAATAGCCCTGCAAGCGCATGTCGAAGATACGCCGAACGACTTTTGCAGCAGGCTCGTCGATCCTTGCCGTGCGCTTGTCGTCCGTGTCCGCCTTATAACCGTACGGGTATGCCCAGTTAGTATACTTTCCCGCGCGCCAGTTTGCGTCAAGCACCGCGCGTATCTTTTTGGAAGTGTTTGCCGCGTGCCATTCGTTGAACACGTTCATAATGGGCATCATATCCATGCCTGCGCTGCCGCGGTCGGCGGTATCTACATTGTCGCTCAGGGCAATAAAGCGGATGCCGTACGCGGGGAAAATATAGTCGATATACTGCCCGACCTGTATGTAATTTCTTCCGAACCGCGAAAGATCTTTGACGACGATCGTATCCAGATTGCCGTTTTTCGCGTCGTTTAAAAGCCTCTGTATGCCCGGACGCTCAAAATCGGTCCCTGACCAGCCGTCGTCCACGTATTCACCCGCGATCGTGCCGCCGTTTTCCAAAACATATTTTTGCAGGATGGCGCGCTGATTTTCGATGGACATCGACTCGCCGCATTTCTCGTCGTCGCGCGAGAGGCGCAGATAAAGCCCCGTTCGATGCAAATTTTGCATTTTGAAAACCCGTATCTCTTGCCCGTATACGCGGCAAGAGACGTATTTTTTTATAGTACCATATATATGGACTGTTGCGGGCTTTGTGTGACGGTAACTTTTTACGGTCGGGAGAACCTCGTTCGGAATATGTGAGAAATTTTAAATTTTTGTAAATTTTTAAAAAAAGTATTGACAAATCGAGTTTTTTGGTATACAATGCCCCCAGGGGCAAAAACAAGAGAAGGTTATCGGGCCATGGAAAAAACGATAGGAAGGAAGTTGATAGCAGAAAGGGCGGGCGTGTCTATGCGGACCGTCACGCGCGTATTGCAAGGCGATAAACTTGTGGCGGAGCAGACGCGTTTGCGCGTTCTGGAAGTGGTGGATGAACTTGGCTATACGAGGAATAAGATCGCAGGAAATCTCAGCCGCAACAAGAACAGTAATTTTGTCGTCGTGCTCGTGCCGGATATGTCGAATTACTATTATTTGGAAATTTTCGATTATCTGACCAAATTTTTCGAAAAGTACGATTACATCGTGTCGATATGCCGCATAAACGAGAATAATTTGTTCAAGACTTTCGACACTATGCTGGAAAACAGGGTCTCGGTCATCATCAATCTGGGTTTTTTCCCGATCAACGAAGAATATTTGAAAAAAATAAATTCCGCTAAGATCAAAATTATCCATCCCGGCGTAGGTACAGACCCCGTTCCCATCAATATCGATTATTCGGCGGCGATGGAGGAGGCGTTTTGTTCCTTTCTCGGCCGCGGCCTGAAAAAGTTTAAATTCGTTTGCGGCGGCGGAAAAAATTTTTTGGAAGACGGAAGGATTCGCTGTTTTTTGCAATTGCTCGATAAATACGGGCTGGAAAAAAATGAAAACAGTATTATCTGGGGAGATTATCCCGCCAGCAATGCGATGGAAACGGGAGAAACTGCCGTAAAAAAAATTTATCAGACGGAAGAGCCCGACGTGATTTTCTTTTTGACGGACGCCATGGCATTCGGCGGAATGCAGTTTCTCACAAAGATAGGAAAAAAGATCGGGGAAGATATTTCGGTCATCGGTTTTGATAATACGCTGATGAGCAAATTTTGCGTGCCGCCGCTGAGTACCATTGATTCTTCTACCGAAATCGAGATTCAAAGATATATCACTTACATATTGGATAAAAATATAAATAACGATACCATCGTATCGAAATTCATAAAACGGGCGAGTTCGGTTTAAGATCAAAATCACCCATAAATCGAAAAGCGTACGCTTTTGTTTTTTGTAAACAAAAAACAAAACGATTTAGATGGCAAGGAAACGAAGGAACGGAAATGAAGACAAAAAAATTATTTATAGCGGGATTGATTGTTTCGGCAATCTTATTCATAGCGGCCTGCGCGATGGTCGCGGTTTCTGCGGTCGTATCGAAACAGGAAATGGATCTGGGGATCGACCTTAGCGGTTACAATGTAACGAAGATGCATACCGACAATGAAACCATCCGCGTTTTCGGCACGCAGGACGGCGAGGTTTTCGCCTCCGATCTCGAAGGGGAGATGTTGTGGGATGCCGGTGCGTTTTACACGAGCCCCGTTTACGAACTGGCGGTGGAGGGCGGCGACGTATTCGTCGTCTATGCCAACGGCAATGTGGTTCGCTTTTCTCTGGAAGACGCCGCGTCCATAGAGGAAGGGGAGAGTCTGTCCGAAACGAGCGTATACTCCATAGGGACGTCTTTCAATACGAACGGAAACGTGAAAAACACGCAACTCATCGTCGTACCCGAAGAGGAGACCTTTTATCTGAGAGGGGTATTCAACGACGTTTCGCAGATCAACAGGATCTATCGTTTCGAATACGGAACGGAAACGCCGCAGCGTCTGGTCGGTACTTCCAACAGCGTCGGCGGCATGGCTTATTCGGAGGGTACGCTGTATTATGCAATGCGCAGCACGGTGTACGCGGTTTCGGCGGAGGGAGGCGTAACATCTCTGCAAAACGTCAACGAAACGATCGTCGCGCTCTCTTGTTTCGAAAACGCTCTTTCGCTCGTCACGGCGCAGAACAATCTTTTCATTCTTCCCGAATACGGCGCGGGCACGCCGCAAAACTATGCGCTTTCCGTATCGCTCAATTCGGAATACGTTTTTTCGACGGGCGAAAATTTCACGGCGAAGATCAACAACGGCGGCGTTGCGATGATCGATTCGTCCTCGCATTCGGTCACGCTCTCCATGCGGGCGTCCGATTCGCTGAATTTGATCATGTGGACGGACGAAAGTTTTGTTCTGTACAACGCAGCCGATCTGAACAATCCCACGATCACTTATTATTCGAGCGATCTTGCCAGATCCAAGGAAGTCTTTTCAACCTTGCTCTACGTATTCGTTGCCGTGGCTTTGGCGGCGCTGGCGGCGGGAGCGTATTTCGGGTTCGGCATCAATCCCGACAGCCGCAAAAAAATGCACGGGAAGGTGAAGGGTTTCTTCACGGAAATGGTGCGGCATAAATTCATTTACCTGTCGTTGGTGATCCCCTTTATTTTGCTGATCGTCTTTTACTACATTCCGATCGTTTTGGGGCTGGGGCTTTCCTTCTTCGAATACATACCGGGCGTTCGCCTCGTGTTTGCGGGTTGGGATAACTTCGTATCCGTCGTACTGAACACGCAGTTTTGGAACGCCTCTGCGACCATGCTCATATTTCTCATCGCGGACCTGCTGAAAGCGGTCATTCCTCCGCTGTTCGTGGCAGAGGCGATCATTGCGGTAAAATTCAAGCGGTTTTCCCTCGTCGTGCGGATTTTGCTGTTTTTGCCCGGCATTTTGCCGGGCGTCGCCACGACGCTCGTTTGGAGCGACGGTATTTTCGGCTCGACGAGCAACAGCCTGATCAACGCGTTCGTAGGGTTGTTCGTGCCAGGCTTTGCAAAGAACTGGATCTACAGCGCCTCGAACGCAACGGCGATCGGGTCGTTGATCGCCTTCGGTTTCCCGTGGGTGGGGTCATACCTCATCTTTTACGGCGCGGTTTCCGGCATCGACAAATCCTTGTTCGAAGCCGCAAAACTGGACGGCTGCGGATGGTGGCGCAGGATGGCGTCGCTGGATGTGCCCCTGATTTTTCCGCAGATCAAATACATCGTGATCACGGCGTTTATCGCGTCGGTGCAAAATTATACGTCGATCTACGTTCTATACGGCGTCAACGGTCAGATCAAGACGACTGCGCTGCTCGTGTACCGAGAGATCATCAATGCTAATTACGGGGTTGCGAGCGTAATGGGATTGTTTATTTTTGCATTCCTGAGCGTTTGTACGGCACTGAACTTCAAGATCCAAATGAAACAAGGGGAGGAAGCATAAACATGGTTTCAAATTCTGAAAATACGGCTTTACGTCCCGCGAACGGCGAAAAAATAAAAAAGGGCTTTCGCCGCGGTATCGAGGGGCCCGTTGCCCAGACGATCCTGCTCGTCATCATTCTCATCATATTGCTTTTGACGCTTTTGCCCGTGTTGATCACGATGATCATGTCCGTAAAGAGTTCGCAGGATATCATGGCATATCCGATCTGGACGCTTCCGCAGACGGGCTGGTATTTCTCCAATTACAGAGAGGCGTTTTCAGTACTTTCCTCTCCTATGCTCAATACGATTTTGATCGATCTGATCTCCACTTTCGTCACGCTGCTATTGAGTTGCTTTATCGCTTTTCTGTTTGAGCGTTACGATTTCGGCGGCAAAAAGACACTGTTCTTCTTTATTTTTGCCCCGATGATGGTACCGAGCGTGATCCTGCTCTCGCCCACATATATCGTGGCGGTGCAGTGGCTGAATCTGGGGAACAACTGGTTCGGACTGATCCTTCCTTACATCGCGGGCAACCAGATCGCGAGCATATTCCTTCTCCGCGTGTTCATGCGGCAGCAGCCGGCTTCCCTTTACGAAGCAGCCCAACTCGACGGCGCAGGAGCGCCGCAGTTGTTCTTCTATCTGTGCCTGCCGCTTTCGGTGCCCATCATGATGATCCAGGGCATATCCATCTTTGCGGCAATGTACAACGACTATCTGTGGCCGTTGTTGCTGTACCAGAACGATCTGTCTTCGGGCGTCCTCATGCCGTATCTGCGGTCGATCGTGAACAACTACGCGCAAGGCGTGCAGTATGCCATGTATCTGGTGGCGGGCATCCCCCTTATCATCACCACCATCATCAGTATCAAATTTTTTGTCAGCGGCGATTTCGCCAGCGGGATGAAATTATAAAAATTATTCAGACAGGAGGTTTTCCATGAAAAAGTTTTCCAAACTTCTGGTGGCGGCCGTGTTGGCTCTTTCCCTCGGATTGACGGCAGCAGGCTGCGGCGGCAACGGAAATACGGGCGGAGACAACCCCGGCGGAAACAACCCCGGCGGAAACAACCCCGGCGGCAATACAGGCGTGACCGCGACGCTCGATTTTTATACTTCCGTAAATATCATCGAACAGTCCGCCTTGCAGCAGGTCGCAAACGCGTATTCGGATATGCAGTACGAGAAGGGGAACGATATCACCATTATGATCCGCAACAACACCGACCCCGCTGCGTATATGCAGACGCTGCGAACGCTCGTATCCAACGGCGTCAAAAATCCTACGATCGCCAACACGTCCGTCGTCGACGAGTACTACGGCACCGACAAGATCCTCGACCTTTCGGGATATCTGGAGGAGCCGAATCCCTACATAGAAGGCAATGCTGCCTGGATGGACGCGCTCGAAGAGGACGCGTACAGGGCGCGCCAGACGGGCGCTTCCACGACGATCCCCGGATTGAGTTATTCCAGCAACTACACGGCGGTGTATTATAACAAGGCGGCGGTGCTCGACGTGCTGGGTGACGATCCTCTCGTTGCCGAGGACGGTACCATCGACAATTCGAAGATCACGTGGGAATGGCTGCTGAACGCGTTGGAAACGGCGCAGAACGCGGACGCGAATTTCGACTATCCGCTCGGCTTATCGACGAGCGAACAGTCTTTCGGCTCGGATAGTTTCCATATCGGCGCTTCGGTCATCGAGGCGTATCTCGACCAGTATTTCCGCGATTTCCTGGACGTGGTGCATTCGAAAGAAGGCGATTACAGTTACATTTCGAGCATCGATTCGGTATGGAAATACGACGGATCGGACGGCTCGATCGACCTTCCGAACTCCTATACCTACAATATAAACCGCGTTGTGGATACCTATTTCAATCAGATCGGCTACAACCCGCTTTCCGAGCGCTATGAAGAGTTGATGGAAAACCTGTATACGCTTTTCTCTTACAGCGACCCCGAGGCCTCGTACAACGACGTATTCAATCGTTTCAACGAAACGGTCATCACGTACGAGGGAAAGGGCGGTTCGTACAGCGATATGAAACTCTTTTACATTGAAGATCTTACGTATATCCGTACGTACAGGGATGCCTTCAAGACAAGCGGCGCAGGCGGGGCTACGGTATACCCCACGGCGGAGCAGATCGCTTCGGAGATCGGATGGTTTATCCTGCCTGCGATCTCCTCTGACCTGGAAGGCGTAGCCGACAATCTGCGTCCCGAAGGCGGTCCGAACGAAAACTTCGGCGTTCTGAGCACGGGCGTTCAGTCTACCGATGAGATCGCGGTCGATTTCCTCCGTTATCTCATCTCTCCGACCGGTCAGGCGGCGATCTACGCCAGTTACGAATCCTCTAACTACGCGCCCATCAATATGCGCCAGTTGGTCAAGAACGTAACGATCCCCGAGAGCATCGACTATACGGATCTGATCAGTGCGGTGGGCGACTGTTCGAACAACCCGTACCGTTTCTTCGGCAAAGGCTCGGGCATGGATACCATCACCGCGGGCAGCAGCGGCGAATATGTTACCGATCAGATAGCGGCGGTGCTTTCCGGCTATTTCCGCGGCGGCAATGCAGACTGGACGGCGCAGGCAACATCTTATTTCAATATCATCAAATCCGGCTTCGCCAATTATGCGGAAGAAAATAATTTTATCTACAACGATTATACGAAGGTTGCGGAGCAGACCAACAACCTCGTCAATTCGCCTTATTCTTCGGTAAGTTGAGGTAACGGGCCGTGAAAAAAATAGTGGCTTTGATCTTGGGACTGACGTTTCTCTTCGCCTTTGCCGCCTGCGGCGGCGGAGGGAAACAGTCCGGAACTCTGACGGGGACGCTGCGCGATTCGGATGATTATTCCACCGGATTCATGCGTACGTCGGCGACAGACGATTACGACCGCAGTTTCGGCGAAGTGACCGATTATAACGGAAACGTCGTAGGTATCTTTTACTTTTTATGGCTGAGCCAGGCATCGGTCACCACCAACGTCGATTCGTACATAGAGGACGGAAACGTCGAAGCGGTGCTGACGGGAGACGAGGTCGGCATGGCGCCCGCTTTCACCTATTGGGGCGAACCGATGTACGGGTTCTATCAGGTCGAGGATGAGTGGGTCGTGCGCAAACACGTGGAATTGTTCATCAACGCGGGGCTGGACTTCATCTGTTTCGATTGTACGAACAACGATTTTTATCAGGCAGCGGCAAAGGCCGTGCTCGACGTTCTTCTCGAATATGCCGAGATGGGCTACGACGTGCCGCGCGCCATGTTTATGACGAACAGCGATTCCACGCTGATGACCGAAAATATCTATAATGCGTTTTACCGCCGCGATACGTACGATGCGGTGTGGTTTTACGGGAACGGCGATAAGCCGTGGATCATCTCCTCCTATGCAGGCTCCGATGCGAACATTCTCGACCGCTTTTATTTCAAGCCCGCACAGTGGCCCAACCGTTCCTACAACGAAAACGGATTCCCTTGGATCTCCTGGCATTATCCGCAGGAAACGTATACGGATCGGGAAAACGATTACACGATCATGAGCGTATCCGTATCGCAGCATACGGGGATCGGCGGCTCTTTGAGCGACGCAGGCGTTTCGGGCATCAATTTTTCGATTTCCGGCCTGTTCGCCCCTTATAACTACGATACGCTTTCCGACAGTCTGAAAGCGCGGGTTTCTTCAGAAACGGCAACGAAGTACTACAATTATAATTGGGGAAGAGGTTATTCGCACGAAACCGGCTCGAACGATTACGATTCCGCTCTCGCGAACGTCAATTTCGAAGAGCAGTGGGACAGCGCGTTGCAAAACGAGGACGTCAACCTCGTATTCGTGACGGGCTGGAACGAATGGATCGCGCAAAAACAGAGCAAGGATCCGCTTTTGGGGAGTTCTTACGGTTATTTTGTGGACACGTTCAGCACGGAGTTTTCCCGCGATATCGAAATGATGAACGGCGGTTATCTGGATAACTGTTATCTGCAACTGGTCGCGAATATTCGCGAATACAAGGGTGTCGGTTACGGCACGCAGGTCACGCGCAACGCGACGGTCGCAAAGGGAACGGATCTTTTCGACCTGTCGAATTGGTCTGCCGCTCCTGTCTATAAAGATTTGGTCGGCGAAACCGAACCCCGCGCGGCGCTCGGCGCGGGCGGCAATTATTATACCAACGATACGGGCCGCAACGACATTCAGGAGGGGCGCGTAGCCTCCGACGAGGAGTATGTGTATTTCCTCGTCGCGGCGGCGGAAGATATCACGGCCAAGGAAGCCGCAGACACCCGTTGGATGAACGTATTTATCGGCATCGAGGGGGCGGAAGGCGGCTGGAACGGGCTGCAATACGTGGTGAACCGCTCGCTCGACGGGACCACGGCCAGCCTGGATAAGATCGAAAACGGCGCGTATGCGTCCGTCGGTACGGCTGCGACCGTTGTTTCGGGCAGATATATGCTCGTACAGGTCGCAAAGAAATCTCTCGGCATCGAAGGCGATGAATTCGGGATCGTATTTAAGGTGACGGATAATCTGCAAAAGGATTTCGACGTTACCGACCTTTATACGAACGGCGACGCCGCCCCCATCGGCAGGATCAATTACAGTTATTATAACGGATAAGGAGGTATCGATGAGTAAATTATTAAAGAGAATTTTCGCGCTTGTTTTTGTCGCCGTTTTCGGCTGCTGCTTATTGATCGGCTGTTCGACGACAAACGTGCCGGGCGGCGAAACGGGAGGGGGCGACCCCGGCGGCAATACCGGCGGGACGGACGAAGACCCGCCCGGCGTCTATTCCTACGGCGAAAACTGGGCGGATACTTACGACGCCGCGTATACGCAATCTCTGCTCGATATGGGGGAACAGGGGTTCACCCTTTCGCAGATCGGGGGCACGGACGGCGCAGGCAGGAGTTTTTCCGCACACGGGACCAAAAAGGAATCCTCGAGGTATGTAGGCGTATTTTATTTCCTTTGGCTGACCGATTTCGGCGGGATCTACGACATTTCGAAGATCCAGGAAGAGAACGCCGCGCTGGCTACGGATACCATCCGCAACCCGCTGTGGGCGCTCCCCGGTTCGGAATACTACGACGCATCCGTTTCTCCTCTGTATGCGTTCCATTATTTTGAGGAGCCGCTGTACGGATATTATCAGAGCGACGATACGTGGGTCATACGGCGTCATCTTGAATTGTTGGCGATGGCGGATATAGACTTTTTGTATCTCGACTTCACCAATGCGGGTTTGAGCGGCGGCAGCGTAGTGAATATCTATCAGAAACAGACGTACGCCTTGCTGGATGCGATCCTGGAATTGCAGTCGAAGGGGTACGACGTGCCGCAGATCGTGCCGATGGTGTGCAATCCCTCTACGGGCGGCGGTACGCAGAGCATCACGAAGATCGTTGAGTGGGTATATGAAAATTATTACGCCCACGACGATTTCAAATACAAAAGTTGTTGGTTCACCGCCGACAAAACGCGCAACCCAAGCGGCAAGCCCTTGCTCGTGTGCTACGATTTCGACGAAAAATATCTTACGAACAGCGCCGCAGCCGATGCGTTCTGGATGCGGAAAGTGGTTTGGCCCACTTCGGTCTCGCAGAGCGACTTTGAAAACGGTTTCCCCTGGATGGATTATTCTCTGCCGCAAAACAATTACGGCGGGATCATGAACGTTTCCGTTGCGCAGCATTTGACAGGCAGTTGGTCTTCGGAGGCGTATCTCGCGCGTTCGCGCATGCAGGCTTCGTATCAGTACCGCGGCAGGAGCGCGACTTCTTCGCAGAAATATGCATACGAAACGGACAGCGTCGAGCAGGCTGTTTACGGTCAGAATTTCGCGGACGAATGGTATAACGTCCTCCATTACGAGGGCGACGACGAAGTATGGATGGTCACCGTGACGGGCTGGAACGAGTGGGTCGCGCAGAAATACAACCACAACGGCGCAAATTCTTATGCGAATTTTGTGGATACCTTCAACATCGCTTTTTCCCGCGATATCGAAATGATGCGCGACGGCGGCTATTCCGATAACTTCTTTATGCAACTTGCGCAGAACGTCCGCGATTTCAAATACGCGGCGACGGGAAAAAATTCGTCTGCAGCCATGTGGATGCGCCAGAGCGTCGATTGGGCAAATGTGAGCGCCTGGGACAACGTTTCGGCAAAATACATCGATATTACCGCCGATGCGCAGGCCCGCAACTATTCGAGCGTGGCAAACGTGTATACCTATACCGACGATTCGGCGCGCAACGATATATCGTACCTTAAAATCGCGAACGACAGCGAATACCTCTATGTGCTCGTCGCTGCGGAAGACAAGATCAGCGAATATACCGTGGGGGACGATTGCTGGATGAATCTTTACCTTTCGACGGGCAAGGCCGGCGGTTGGGAAAATTACAATTTCGTGATCAACCGCAGTCCGTCCGGCAATAAAACCTCGATCGAGGCGCTTTCTGTGGGGGCTGACGGCAAAATCGTTGCGACTGCGCTCTCCGCACAGGCGGATTATGCGGTCAACGGGCAGTATATTTCCTACCGTATCCCGCTCGAAGCGTTGGGCGTTACCAGTGCGGACGAAATTCAGATCAAGGCATGCGACAACATTTTCGGCGTAAAAGCGACCGATGAAAACGACGGGGTGGGCGTGTATTCGTTCGGCGATGCAATGGCGTTCTATTGCGGCGGCGACAGCGCACCCATCGGCAGACTGAATTACGTTTACCGTATGGCATATTAAGGTTTTCATTTTTGCGGCGGGGCGGAACAAGGGGAAACCCATACGCCGCTCCGCGCTTAAATACTAAATTTATAGGAGGAATTATGGCTAATTTACTGGCAAAGTCCAAAAAGTACATATTGTGTTTTTTGGCGGCTGTTGCGTTGATCTTCGGCGTTACGGGAGCCGCAATGCTTTCCGACGGAAGATCCGTTTCCGCTGCGGAAACAGGGCATTGGATGTCGCATAACGGCTCGGGGAATACTATTCAGAACGGATTGACGAAGTATACCGCGGCGGCGATCCTCGCCAACGACCAGAATATTTTGGAAATGGAGAATAATACCGTATATTTCCAGATGATGGTCGATAAGGGCAGTGCATGGTCCGCGTTTTCGTTTTTGAACGGCTTAGAGTCGGATGTCAACGACTGGAAGGACGTGGTGTGGCCCGGGGTGAATGCAGGCGTTGATACGAAACCGCATATCATTTTCCAGAACGGTGCCGGTCAGGCGTACGGAAACGGAATTTCTCCCGTCTATGGGGTACGAAATGTGCCTTCCTTCTCGGATCGTCTGATCAGCGTTGAATTGCATATCGGCACAGGGGAAGGGGACGACGTGTCCTATATGAAACTGAACGGGAATATGCTCTTACACGAAACGAGCGACGTTTCCGCAATAAACTATATCACCGAGGCGGATTTCCCCAACGGTTGCTATTTAGGCATCCATATCAACTTAGAAGGAACGAGCAACCAGATCATTTATCTGGGCGAATACAATACGCCTTACGTAACTTCGCAGAGCGATGAACTGAACGATAAGATTCTGCAATACGATCCGGATTCTATTTCGGATAACCTCATGGTATCGGTGGCGAATCTTGAAGATGTTTCCGCCGCTACGGTGGAAATCAACGGGGCGGCTGTCGATAAACAGCACTACACGCTGACGTCTGATTCCGATTCCACGGCAAAACTCACGATCAAAAAGTCTTTCTGGACGAACGCCGCTTCTTTTGCCGCCGAAAATTATCTGACGATCACTTCGACCAACGGCAGCGCGTTTGTCGTTTTGGATGTTACCACGGGCGTTGCGCCCACATGGGTCGGCGATAATTACGTCGTCATTGACGAAATTGCCGATACGTCTTTCACGTTTAACAGCGTATATAATACCTATACGGCAGAATCGGTCACCATTCGCAGCGGTATTTACAGCGGCAGCACGCTCTCCGATCTGACCGCAGGGGAAGATTACACGCTGAGCGCGCCGGAGAAGCAGGACGATGATACATATGATTACACGCTTACCATCCGGGATACGTACCTGGAAGAGGCGCTGAAAACTTATTACGGAAGATATTTCCACATTTCTTTCGGCACCAATGCACTCACAGCCTCTCTCTATTATCAGCAGGATACCGAGGGGTGGGTGGCCCGTTCCGTCGATCTCGCTTCCGGTACGGCGCTGACGGCAGATGATTACTATACGACCGGCACCTTCAACAAGATGAGCACCGTGTCTCTGGCATCCCGTATCTATTACAACCGGGGGCTTGACGTCACCAAACCGATCGTGATCGAATTTGCAAGCATCCCCAGTTCGACGACCTGGGCAATGCTGAACGTCACGGACAGTTTGGAAACCATGGATTACTTCTCGGATAATACGAGAGAATCTTCTCAGTTGCAGGCGCTGTTTTTCGGCGAAGGCAGATCGGATATCCAGAAATTTTCCGGGTTCACCATCGGATCCGGTGAATCGACGAATGCAAGTTATCCGAAATCGGAAATGAAGGGCATCGTCGTGGAGATTTATTTCGGCAAAACGGCTGAAGAAAGTTATTTCCGCATCAACGGGCAGAATTGCGGCAGCCCGTCTGCCGTACAGAGCGATTTTTCGGACGGCGTTGCATACGTCGGCTGGTTCTTCAACGACACCAAGGGCGGATTCAACTTCAAGGTGAACAGCAACGTCAACGCGGTAGCGGTCACTGCGCCCGTCGATGACAAAGCGTATGCGATGGATCTCGCCAAAGCGGCCGATTTCGAGATTTCGCTCATCAACGTGAATGCAGAGGGCGATATCACCGTCAAAGACGCCGCAGGCAATACCTTGGTCAAGGATACCGATTACACATACAGCAACGGGAAACTCGTCATCAAGGCTTCCTATTTCGGCAGGATCGACTTTACAAAAAGCAGCGTTATTTCCGTTTGGGATAACGTGAACAAAACGGGAACGCAATTCTCGATGGCTTATTCGTCTTCCAATATGAAGGATACGTCTGTTGCGTTCGTCACGGTAGGCGCTTTGACGGATGCCGTGTTTACGCTGGACGGCGTCAGCGAAGTTTCCATGGTCCTGGATAAGGACAGCAACGAGATCGATGCATCGCTGTATACCTTTAAAGACGGCACGCTGACCATTAAAAAAGACGTGTTGACGGACAAAGCGGGTGTTACGGAGTTCATGGTCGTGAGCGGTTCTGCCCTGTATCCCAGCTATGTGTATGCGGATGCGTTTGAAAACGGCGGCGTGAAGACGGAAGGGGACGGCTCCGTATCCAACAAGGACGGCACTTTTACGTTTGAGGGCGATGCCGTGTATACGATCATGCAGTCGGTTGATTTTGCGGCTGGGGCGGCATTCCTCGTGGATTTCACCTCCATTCCCGGTTATTACAACAACGGAAACGGAAAGACGGCGGGCTACGTCACGTTCGAATTCTATGATCCGTACAGCGGCAATACCTTGTATTACACGCTTTATTGCAACTATGCGGACGATGCCATTACGGATAACTATACGGCTCTTTACGAATCGTATTACATGGTCAATGAAGAAGGCGGCTACGTCATTATGCCGACGAGCAGAACGATCAATATCAGCAACGGCGAAAATCCTTCCGCTCTCGGAAAGCATGAGATCGTGTTCAGCTACAGCGACGGCGTGATGACGGTCAAGATCGATTCCGCCCGTGCAACGACGATCTCGTCGCTCGGTTCTTTCAGCGTTAGTTCTTGCGTCTGCACCGTGTCGGTGCCCGAAGGAACTGCGGACGGGAAAATGGCGTTGACTTTGAACTATTATGAAGGAACGGAAGTCCCCGACGTGACGCCCGGTCCCGGCGGCGACGATGACGACAAGCTCGACGATAACCCCGGCGGCGATACGACCGACGATGTCGAGAAAGGCGGTTGCGGCGGTGCGGTCGTAGGTACTGGTACCGTAGCGGGCGGCGCCTTGCTCCTCGCGGGGATCGCGGTGCTTATGAAAAAACGCAGCCGTTCCAAATAATCAAGAATATTTTGAGGGCGAACAAAAAAGCGATCTATTTTATAGATCGCTTTTTTTCTGTAAAATAATGCTTTGTTTTACAGAAATCCGCATCGCCTGCTCACGTGCGATTTCAAGTATGATCTTGCCGATCTCTTTCTCCTTTGTGAAATGTCTCGTTACAAGATACTTTTTGCCGTCTGTTTCGTGCAGTTCTTTTGAAGTCGGGCATGCGGCATACTGTTCAAGCAACGGTCTTATCGGTCCGTTCGTATGGTTTCCCTCCTTAAAAACGCAAAATTTTTCTATTATTTATATGAAAATGCATTCATTTTTGTGTGACGTTGGAACGTTTTTCTGAGTACGGGAATAAAAGAAAGGTAGCGGACCTTTCGCTACCTTTTTCCCATATGTTACCTGCTCTGTCGGGCCTGTGGGGCCTGTAATTCCCGTCGCGCCTGTTGCGCCCGTGATGCTTGCGCCCGTTGCACCCGTAGGTCCTGTCGGCCCGGTGGGACCTGTAATTCCCGTTGCGCCTGTGGCGCCTGTCGCACCCGTGATGCTAATGCCCGCAGGTCCCGTCGCGCCCGTCGCGCCCGCGGTTCCCGTCGGCCCGGTCGGGCCTGTGCAACCTGTACAAACCGTAGGACCCGTGGGAGTTACGCCAAATGCATCGATGTTCGGAACAGGTTCGCATGCGCGCCTGCAGCCGCAACGCCTTTGCTGCGGGCAGAATAAATAGACGGGAAAATGAAAACAAGAATCGTTCATTGTTCGTTTCCTTTGTTCTTTAAAATTTTATCGAAATATTGTTTGTTATGCAAGTAACTTGCGTTATTCGGTTTAAAACGTCCCGCAAGTTCGTTATACTTTTGCGCTTTTTGTAATTGGCCGAGCCTGTCGTAACAAACGCACAACTGAATGGCGGGAATATATCCGTAACAGTCCGCAAAAACGAACGCGCCCGTGGTAAGGTCCGGCTTTAAATTCAAGGCGAGTTTGTACCAGAAAACGGCGCGCCCGTACAAGGCGTGCTGCATATAAAAAGCGCCCAGATCGCAGCACGTTTCCGCGCGCGGCGAATCGAGTTCGAAACTCTTGAACAGCGCCGCGAGCGCCTGTTTCGGCATGTTTTTTTTGCAAAAACACGCCGAAAGGTCGCGGCAGGCGCAAATTTTGTTTTCCACCCATCCGTCGCCGTTCAAAAATTCGCTGTACGCGGTCACGGCTGCATCGTACAACCCGTTGTCGAACAACTCCCGCGCATAGTAAAATTTTTGCCGTTCGTCCGGCGTCTTACCGTCCGCGAGCATTTTTTGGAAAATCTTTAAATTGCGCCCCGCTTCGGCAGGTCTGATTTTTTTGTGAAAGACGGAAACATCCGAATGCACGACGTTTCCGCGCGGCACGATGACTTCGTGCACCGCGCCCACCCACGAAAAGTTTGCCGTCCTCCTTACGATGCGTTCCCGCTCGTAAGATAAGGTGGGCTTTCCTTCTTCGTCGAATACCGCAACGTAGGGCATCATCACCATATCCACGTCCGCCGTCAGGCTGTTTTTCAGCGCTTTCAAGGCTTGGCGGTTGGTTTCGTCCAGCACGTCATCGGCGTCCAGCCACATTAAAAAATCGCATTCAGACAGGGAAAACGCGTAGTTCCGCGCCGCGGAAAAATCGTAGACCCATTCGAAGGTATACACTTTATCCGTGTACGTTTTCGCGATTTCGACCGTTTTGTCGGTCGACCCCGTGTCCACGACGATAAGTTCGTCGTACGTTTCTTGAATGCTGTCGAGGCAGCGCGCGAGCACGGCTTCCTCGTCCTTCACGATCATACATATACCGAGCGTCATAAAATTCCTCATTCGTAGCCGAGGCGTATTTTTCGCCTCTTATTTCATAATATGATTATTTTTTTGAGAATGTTATGCGCGAATCCTTTGATTTTTCCGTTTAATTTGGTATAATAGGATAGCCGAATCACTTTTGTGCCCGTGGTGGAATTGGATACCATAAAGGCCTCCGACGCCTTCGGTCCGGGTTCGAGCCCCGGCGGACACACCAATACTTAGCAAAGTCCTACGCATTATACGCGTAGGACTTTAAACTTTTTATTGATGGTTAAAATTTCAAATTATAAAAAATTATTTCAAATTACGAATTTACGAAATAATGTTTTCCGTTTACGGTAACGTTGTTGTCCGAAACGACGGGGTTGCCTTACGCTTGACAAAACATACCTTTTCGTGTATGATAATAACGGAAAGATCGTAAAGAAGCGGGAATTCTCAAAAGTATCGTTGAAAGAAGGTTTGCTGCTTGAAGAGGAAGATTCCAAAGACACGGCGTACGTGTATGAGGGAGATCGCCTTGTATCGTACGGCGGAGCGGATTTCGTTTACGACGTAATGGGAAACCCTACGACGTATCGCGGGAAAGCGGCGAAGTGGGAGAAAGGCAGAAATCTTGTAAGTTACGGCGGACATACGTTCGCATACGACGGACAGGGCAGAAGAATCGCGAAAGACGGAATTTCGTTTACGTACGACAGCAACGGGAACCTGATAAAACAGAGCAACGGATTGGAATATATCTACGATCACAGCGGAGTATTCGGAGTAACGTACGGCGGAGAGACGTACGTATACAGAAAGGACGCGCAGGGGAACGTAATCGCGCTGATGAACGCAAGCGGCGCGGTGGTGGCGAGATACCTGTATGACGCATGGGGAACGTGCGTTGTAGTGAATAACGATGGAGCGGAGATAGCCGACGCAAATCATATCGGCAACCTGAATCCATTCCGATACAGAGGCTATTATTACGACGTCGAAACAAAACTGTATTACCTGAAAACGAGATATTACGATCCGGAAGTCGGAAGATTTATGACGATAGACGGCATAGAATATCTTGATCCGGAAACAATCAACGGCTTGAATCTGTATGCTTATTGCGGAAATAACCCCGTAATGAATATCGATCCCGAAGGAAAAGCCTTTCTTACTATTTTCTTAATAACGCTTGTTGCAGGCGTTGTTATAGGTGGAACTATTGCTGGTGTAAAGGGCTACAAAAATGGTGAAAGAGGCTGGGGATTGGTGAAAACAATAGCAAAGGGCTCTTTCAAAGGTGG
>OGQM01001075.1_pt1 | contig 20679 bp, 16 predicted proteins | sample 1553191 | NCBI WGS metagenome assembly OGQM01 (sample SAMEA2579954, study PRJEB22360) | human gut metagenome | biome: human gut; feature: human-associated habitat; material: faeces | place: Denmark | collected 2008/2010 | reverse complement strand
ATAAATCCATTGGCTAGCTTTACGGATGGGGATTTGGAGGAATTGAAAGCTGGGATGGCTTCAATTGATAATACATCTGATATGCATTTATTGGTGTATATAGATACGGGATTTCCTCGTTTGATTGAAATTGAAAATAAAGGTGGTACTGTTGTTGAAACAATAGTCAAAGAATACGAAGATAGAAATTCGTGCGGAGTCGCTGAGACGCAAGAGGTATTCAATGATGTGTTTGGGAATTCTTTATATAAAGCGGAAAGTTATGGTTTGATTTATTGGTCGCATGGGGAAGGATGGATACCTACTCCATTGCCTTCTACTCGCTGGATAGGAAATGATAAGACTGGAGGAGGGCATTATATGAATATTGAGGACTTGAAGTTAGTATTACAGAACGCTCCTCATTTTGATTTTATTATGTTTGATGCTTGCTTTATGCAGTCGGTGGAAGTCGCGTATGAGTTGCGTGATTGTTGCGATTACTATATTGGTTTCCCTGCTGAGAATCCTGGTCCTGGTGCTGCCTATGATAGAATGTTTCCATTTATATTTCAGAAAGGTGCAGCGGTAGAAATGGCTATTGGGACTTTTGCTGCTTATGATGAAATTTATACTGGAAAAATAGGAAGTAATAGCAATTGGACAATGGGCACTGCTATAGATGTGCTGAAATCTTCTGAGCTTGAGAACTTAGCTGCTGCTACAGCAAATGCTTTGTCGGGAGTGACAGCAGATAGAGAAGTTCTTCGGTCATCGGTCTTTGATTATGATCAGCGTAAAGTAGGATCGTCTTATTATGTAGGCTATTATGATTTCGTAGAAATGATGGAAAAACTCGTTGTGGATGAAGTTGCCTTGGATGAATGGAAGCAAGCATATGATGCAGCTTCTGTCTGTTGGAAAAAAACGCTGATGATTTATTCGATGTCTGTTGGTATGTTCTCCATGAAGCGGGCAAATGGGGTTAGCCATTATATACCTTCCACTGCCACTTCTGCTGCTGCTCAAGCTGCTAATGCCGCTTATCGTTCTACCTTATGGTATAGTGCTGTCGGTCTTGCTCGGCTTGGTTGGTAAGCTTATAAAAACTTGCATACTGAACGGATTATTATAGGTGTAAAAACTTGTAATAATCCGTTTTTTTATGCCTATTCTTATTAAAAATGAGTCTTTTAATAATATTTTCCTTTGGAAATTATGTTTTATTGAAAATAATTATTTTCTTTGCATCGTCAAACTTAAAAAACGAAGAATTATGAAATATGTAATCATTGGCGGTGTAGCAGGTGGAGCCACGGCAGCCGCCCGACTGAGAAGAGTGGACGAAATGGCTAAAATTCTCTTATTGGAGAAAGGCCCTTACATCTCGTACGCTAATTGTGGTTTACCTTATTATATAGGTGGAGTGATAGCAGAGCGCGAGAAGCTGTTGGTACAGACACCCGAATCTTTCGGCAAGCGCTTCCGCATTGATGTGCGTGTGCAGAATGAAGTAATCGCCATCCATCCCAAAAACAAGACCGTTACCATACGCAATGCGGAAGGCAAGGAGTACGACGAAAGCTATGACAAACTTTTGCTTTCTCCCGGTGCCAACCCCGTGAAGCCCCCCTTGGAAGGCATTAATTCCGAAGGCATCTTCATGTTGCGCAATGTAGAAGATACCGACCATATCAAGGCTTATATCTCGGACAAGCAGGTGAAACGCGCCGTGGTGGTAGGTGCCGGTTTCATCGGATTGGAAATGGCGGAGAACCTGCATCATGCCGGTGTTCATGTGTCTGTAGTCGAAATGGGTAATCAGGTGATGGCACCTATCGACTTCTCTATGGCGGCACCTATTCATCAGCATCTGTTGCAGAAAGGCGTCTCTCTCTATCTGGAAGAAGGAGTAACCCATTTCAAGCGTACGGACAACGGAATCACCGTATTCCTGAAAAGCGGAAAGGCCATTCCTGCCGATATGGTGTTACTCTCCATCGGTGTGCGTCCTGCCACTGCATTGGCGCAACAAGCCGGCTTGAAACTGGGCGAGATGGGCGGTATCTGGGTAGACGAACACTTGGAGACTTCCGAAAAAGACATCTATGCTGTGGGCGATGCCATCGAATATCCTCATCCGCTGACCGGAAAGCCCTGGCTCAATTATCTGGCAAATCCTGCCAACCGCCAGGGACGTATCGTTGCTGATAATATGGTGTTTGGCAATACTGTTTCCTACGAAGGAGCTATCGGCACCTCCATTGCCAAAGTATTCGACATGACGGTAGCCTCTACGGGCCTTGCAGCCAAACGCTTGAAGCAGTGGGGCATGGAATATCAAAGCTCGGTGACTCACTCGGCATCTCATGCCGGTTACTATCCGGATGCCCTGCCTTTGACCTTGAAACTGACTTTCCATCCCAAAACCGGTAAACTCTATGGTGCGCAATGTATCGGTTACGAGGGAGTGGACAAGCGAATCGACCAGATAGCCGGACTCATCAAGCGGGGTGGCACAGTCTACGATTTGATGGAGACGGAGCACACGTATGCGCCTCCTTTCTCCTCGGCCAAAGACCCCATCGCTATTGGCGGCTATGTAGCATCGAACATTATCAGCGGTGCTATGCCTGTCATCTCTTGGCGCGAGCTGGTAGAAGAGAAGGATAAAGTGATGCTGATAGATACCCGTACGCCCGAGGAATTCTCTTTCGGCACCATTCCGGGAGCCGTCAATATTCCGTTGGACGAAATGCGCGAGCATTTGGCAGAGATACCTACAGACAAGCCGGTAGTGCTTTTCTGTGCTGTGGGTCTGCGCGGTTATCTGTCCCTGCGCATCCTGATGGGGCGCGGCTATCGCAATGTGCGCAATCTGATAGGTGGTTATAAGACCTACTCCACGGCAACAGCACCTCTGCCGTCTCTATCTGCTCCGGCAGGCGGCTCTTCTTCTTCTTCTTCGGTAGAGGCTGCTACTGATGATGTTCCTGCGGATGCATCAGTGTCCAAGAAGGAAACGTTGAAGATAAATGCTTGCGGTTTGCAATGTCCGGGACCTATCATGCAGGTGAAAAAGGCGATGGATAGCATTGCTGTGGGCGAGCGTGTGGAGATTGTGGCAACCGATGCCGGTTTTGCACGCGATGCTTCTGCCTGGTGTGATACGACGGGAAATAAATTGATAGAGAAGCATGACGAGAAAGGACGCTATACGGTAGTCATCGAGAAAGGTGCTCCGGCTTGTACATCTGCTTCCAATGTTTCCGCAGCCGGGGGTAGGGGAAAGACGCTGATTCTGTTCAGTGACGACCTGGACAAAGCGCTGGCAACCTTCGTACTAGCAAACGGAGCAGCGGCAACGGGACAGAAAGTAACCATTTTCTTCACCTTCTGGGGACTGAACGTCTTGAAGAAAGTGCAGAAACCCAGTGTGCAGAAGGACTTCTTCGGCAAGATGTTCGGCATGATGCTGCCGTCCAGCTCTTTGAAACTGAAGTTGTCGCAGATGAATATGTTTGGCATGGGCAGCCGCATGATGCGCTTCTTGATGAAGCGCAAGGGAGTGGATTCTTTGGAGTCGTTGCGCTCGCAGGCATTGGCGCAGGGAGTGGAATTCATTGCTTGCCAGATGTCTATGGATATGATGGGCATCCAGCACGAAGAACTTCTGGATGAAGTAACCATCGGCGGCGTGGCTACCTATATGGAACGTGCGGACAAGGCAAATGTGAACTTATTTATATAGGAGGACAAGATATGGAGACTTTATGTAAAATCCGTGATGTTTATCGGGCTATTGCCGAGTTCGAGGTGCAGTTTACGCAGATGTATGATTTATCGCTGAATGAAGGAATGCTGTTGTGCACGCTGCTCAATACTCCTAAGCTTACCTCCAGTGAGATAGCCGAGGCACTGGGTTTGTCTGCCTCCAACACTTCAAAGGTCATTCGCTCTGTCGAGGGAAAGAAGCTCATTACCCGTCTGATAGGTAAGGAAGATAAGCGTCAGATGCGTTTTTCTCTTACGACAGAAGGCAAGAACCGGATTTCGGATATTAAGAATGCTACTTTCGAATTGTCGGAGTTGTTGCAGCAGGTAGTTAGCCTCATATAGTTTTGTGTAAAAGCGAATTAATATCGTGTTTGCAGGAAGTTAATATCCTGCGGACACGATATTTGTTTTTTGTAGGACACGTTATTAACTTCTTGCACGACATGTTGTTAGTATCGTGTATTGCATGCTATAAATTGTTTGTATCTGTTCGTGTGTATTTCTATCTTTTATTACTGAGAAATTTACTAAGAATCTTTAATAATGTCTCTTTCGACAATTTCTTAACTCTTAATCAATTCTTTTCTCTGTTTTAAAAATGAACTTGATTGGAAAAGCCATTCTTTATGAATCGCCTATATACTCAGTCGTATTTCCGTAAAGGAACACAAGCTTGATACCAAAGAAATAAATTGAAACTTTCTATGTCAATTGCCTAATATTATTTTACTTTGCTGTCAAATAGTAAGCAATACAGCGATTGATATGCAGAAATTATTGTCTTTGCCGCCTAATCTGGTGTCGGCATTCTATGAACTGGAAAATGTGGACCGTACGGAATGGTTTTGTACTTCCGACCCGGTGGAAATGAAACTTGGCTCGGGTGGGGGAACTACCTGGCTCTTGAGAGAATGGCAGAAGGAACGGGATAGGAAGTATTGGGCGGAGGAGCGTATTCCAACAGAAAAGTGCATTCCAACAGAGAAAAGCCTTCCAGCAGAGAAGCGTATTCTGCTGCATGCCGGAGGACAAAGCCGTCGTTTACCGGGATATGCACCGGCGGGCAAGATATTGACCCCGATTCCGGTGTTTCGCTGGGCGCGTGGACAAAAACTGGGACAGAATTTATTATCCCTTCAACTCCCACTTTAATGGAGCGGGCTCCCGAAAGACTGCGTACGCTGATTGCCAGTGGTGACGTATATATCCGTGCGGAAAAGCCGCTTCAAGAGATTCCCGATGCAGATGTGGTGTGCTATGGACTGTGGGTAGACCCGTTGCTCGCCACACATCATGGTGTGTTTATCTCGGACCGGAATCAACCGGAATCCTTGGATTTCATGCTTCAGAAACCCTCTCTGGAAGAATTGGAAAACCTCTCCAAGACACATCTCTTTTTAATGGATATCGGCATCTGGCTATTGAGCGACCGGGCCGTTGACTTGCTGATGAAACGTTCGCAGAAGGCAGATGGGGCTTTGGACGTGGATACGCCATATTCCGACTTGAAATACTATGACTTGTATGCTGACTTTGGCTTGTCCTTAGGAAATCATCCCCGTATTGAGGATGAAGAGCTGAATAGCCTCTCCGTCGCCATATTGCCTTTGCCCGGAGGCGAATTCTACCATTATGGAACAAGCCGCGAACTGTTGTCTTCAACCGTCACCTTACAGAATAAGGTCTACGACCAGCGCCAGATTATGCACCGGAAGTTGAAGCCCAATCCGGCCATCTTTGTGCAGAATGCAGAAGTGCATCTCCCCCTTACTCCGAAGAACGACAGTCTTTGGATTGAAAATAGCTTTGTTGGAGCTTCTTGGCGGCTGGGGGCACGGCAGATTATCACGGGTGTTCCCAAGAATGACTGGAGGCTGACCATTCCAGACGGTATCTGCATTGATATAGTTCCGCTTGCCGACCAGCGCTGGGCAGTACGCCCCTATGGTTTTGACGATACTTTTAAGGGGGATATTCGGGATGAAAAGACACTGTTCCTTGGAATGTCGTTTTCGGAATGGCTGGCTGAACGGGAATTGTCGGTGGAAGACATCACCGGCAGAAAAGAGGACCTGCAGGCTGCTGCCATCTTCCCGGTTGTGGAAGATAAAGAGCAGATGGGGACAGTGCTTCGATGGATGGTTTCCGAACCGGGCTTGACGGAAGGAAAGGCTGTCTGGCTGGAAAGTCGTCGGTTGTCCGCCGACGAAATTTCAGCACAAGCCGACTTGCGTCTGCTGTATGCACAGCGGGAGAGCTTCTGCAAAGGAAACTGGGAAGTGCTGGCACGCAACCATGCAAAGAGTGTATTCTATCAACTCGACTTGATGGATGTGGCCGGTGAATTCCATAAATTCGGCATTGACAAGCCGGAAGTGTTGCCGACAGATGCCTCGCTGATGCAGCGTATCCATAACCGGATGCTGCGTGCACAGATTGAGAAGCTGGACGGAAGGGACTTCAAGGCAGACGAGCAGGCCGCATTCAACTTGTTGCGCGAAGGATTGCTGACTGATTTGTATGAACGCAAGAGCAGTCCTCGCCTGAATGTGTATAGTGACCAGATTGTATGGGGGCGTAGCCCCGTACGCATAGATATGGCGGGAGGATGGACGGACACTCCGCCTTACTCCTTGTTTGCCGGTGGGAGTGTGGTGAATATTGCCATTGAACTGAACGGGCAGCCGCCTTTACAAGTGTACATCAAACCTTGCGCGGAGCATCGCATCGTGTTGCGCTCCATTGATATGGGAGCCATGGAGGTGGTGAATACTTTTGAGGAATTGCAATCCTATTGCATGATAGGTTCCCCCTTTTCCATTCCCAAAGCAGCATTGGCGCTGGCCGGGTTTGTTCCGGCTTTTTCAGAAACGGCTTATCCTTCGCTGGAAAAACAACTGGAAGCCTTCGGCACAGGTATAGAGATTACATTGCTTTCTGCCATACCTGCAGGTTCCGGTCTGGGCACAAGCTCCATTTTGGCTTCTACTGTCTTGGGTTCATTGAGTGACTTTTGCGGACTGATGTGGGATAAGAACGAAATATGCCGCCGTACGCTTGCCCTGGAACAGTTGCTGACGACCGGTGGCGGTTGGCAAGACCAATACGGTGGGGTACTGCAAGGTATCAAACTGTTGCAGACGGAGGCTGGATTTGCCCAGCAGCCATTGGTACGCTGGTTGCCCGAGCATTTGTTTACCCATCCGGAATACCGCGATTGCCATCTGCTGTATTATACGGGCATTACGCGTACAGCCAAGGGCATCCTTGCAGAAATAGTACGCTCCATGTTCCTCAACTCTTCCCTGCACCTGGGGTTATTAGAAGAGATGAAAGCACATGCCTTGGATATGGCCGAAGCCATTCAACGGAATGACTTCAAGAGTTTCGGAACACTGGTAGGCAAGACATGGATGCAGAAGAAGGCACTGGACAGTGGAACAAATCCTCCTGCCGTAGAGGACATCATCCGTCAGATAAAAGACTATACCTTAGGATATAAACTGCCGGGAGCCGGTGGGGGAGGTTATCTGTATATGGTGGCTAAGGATCCGCAGGCAGCCCTGCGCATCCGTGAGACCTTGACGCTGAATGTACCGAATCCGAGAGCCAGGTTCGTAGAAATGTCACTCTCGGATAAGGGATTCCAGGTGTCGCGGAGCTGAAATTCATCATTCATGATGATACGGCCCCCCGTTCAGTATGGTCATCGCCCGGTAGAGTTGCTCCACAAAGATGAGGCGCACCATCTGATGGGAAAAGGTCATGCGTGAGAGGGACATCTTCTCGTGTGCCGCTTCGTATACTTTTTGAGAGAATCCGTAAGGGCCTCCGATAATAAATACCAGCCGTTTGTTCACGGTATTCATCTTGCGCTTCATATAGTCTGCAAACTCTATGGAGCGCATTTCTTTTCCACCTTCGTCCAGCAGTACGACCACATCTCCCGGCTGGAGAGCTTTCAATATCAGTTCCCCTTCCTTTTCCTTCTGCACTTCCATGGAGAGGCTCTTGGTGTTTTTCAGTTCGGGGATGACTTCCATCTCGAATGAGAGATAGCGCTTGGTGCGTTGCACATAGTCGTTGATGGCTGTTATAAAGTGTTGTTCTACAGTTCGTCCTACAACGAGCAGAGTAGTTTTCATACTGGTTCTGTTTTGATTAGCGCACAAATTTAGCATTTTTTTATTGTATTTTGAGACAAATGCTTACCTTTGCCTATCATAAATACTTGTGAAAATGAAAAAACGGGTAGTCTTTTTGTTGACCGGTCTCTTCATTTGGACGTCTGTGCTGCTGGCCCAGAACGTTCCCGAGGGAGTGATTGGAGCCTTCAAGGAAGGAAACTCTCAGGAGCTCAACAAGTATCTGGGTGACAAGGTCGATTTAATCATTCAGAATAAGTCGACCCACGCCGACAAGCGGACGGCAGAGGGCACAATGGCTGCTTTCTTTTCCAACCACAAGGTCGGCAGTTTTAATGTGAACCATCAGGGGAAGCGCGATGAGTCCGGTTTCGTCATCGGTACCTTGATGACCGCAAATGGAAACTTTCGGGTGAATTGTTTCTTCAGAAAAGTACAGAACAAATATGTTATACATCAAATAAGGATAGATAAAACAGATGAATAAGGAAGAAGAATTGATTGACAGGCTGATAGACCTGGCTTTCGCCGAAGATATAGGCGATGGAGACCATACAACCCTTTCATGCATTCCTGCTACGGCAATGGGCAAGTCCAAACTGTTGATAAAAGAACCGGGCATCCTGGCCGGTATCGAGATAGCAAAGGAGGTGTTCCGCCGTTTCGATCCTACCATGAAGGTGGAAGTGTTCATTAATGACGGTACAGCCGTAAAGCCGGGTGATGTGGCCATGATTGTGGAAGGCAAGATACAGTCTTTGTTGCAAACGGAGCGTCTGATGCTGAACATCATGCAGCGCATGAGTGGCATTGCCACCATGACACATAAGTATGCCGAGCAACTGAAAGGTACGAATACCCGTGTACTCGATACCCGCAAGACTACTCCGGGCATGCGTATCCTCGAGAAAATGGCAGTGAAAATCGGTGGCGGTGTAAACCACCGTATCGGCTTGTTCGATATGATTTTGCTGAAAGACAACCATGTGGACTTTGCCGGAGGAATCGACAAGGCTATCAACCGTGCGAAGGAATATTGCAAGGGAAAAGGCAAGGACCTCAAGATAGAAATAGAAGTGCGCAACTTCGACGAATTGCAGCAGGTGCTCGACCTGGGCGGTGTAGACCGTATCATGTTCGACAACTTTACGCCGGCAATGACAAAGAAGGCCGTAGAGATGGTAGGCGGCCGCTATGAAACGGAATCTTCCGGCGGCATCACGTTTGATACGCTCCGCGACTATGCCGAATGCGGTGTGGATTTTATTTCCGTAGGAGCTTTGACGCACTCTGTGAAAGGATTGGACATGAGCTTTAAAGCATGTTGACAAAGGCGGAAAGCATTATTGCAGAATAATAAGGAAAGCCTCTCATAAAGAATGCTGCATTACGGCAGACTTATGAGAGGCTTTCTCTTGATAACCAGCAGAGTAATGACTCCTGAAAAAACAGATGGTGTATTGGGGTGAAACAGATGGTCTGTTGGGGACGGATAGATGATGCGTTTGGCTATAACGGATGATGTGTTTCAGAGTAATGGATAATAGCGTAGGAAGATATGAAAAACATAACATGGAATAAAGTAAAAACAACTGTCAAAGATTGGCAAGTGGGAGACTACATCCGGCAGACTTCCATTGTGGTGATTGGTGTACTGATTACCTTTGCCGGTAGTGAGTTGGTTACTCAAAACTCCGAGAAGAAAGATATTCAAGCCACCATGTCGCTGATTAGGGATGAACTGAAAAGTAACCGGGAAAATTATAAGAGTATCGTTTCAGAGTTTAGAGAGGATGAACGTCTTTCCAGCTTATTGGTGGAGCATGACTTAAAGCATCGGACGATACCGGAAGATTCATTGATACAGTTCCGCTTTCTTATGGGGCATATCCGCAGTTTTTATTATAGTCAGAATGCATTGGATATACTTAAAAACTCCATGTTGATGCAGAAGATTTCAGATAAAGAGCTACTGTTGCAGTTGACCGGAATCTATGAGGTATTGGATGGATTTAGGGCGACTATGAATGGCTATTACGATATGAAGGACGAAATTATGGTTCCTTTCCATTTGGCATTGACTGACGAACAGACGGACCAGATAAATCGTGGAGGATATGAGGCGTGGGATATTTACTTGTCGGACAGGTCGGTACGGAACTTTGTCAGGGTAGCGCGGAACTATTTTACGCCGGACTATGTAGAACGTGTGGGAAAACGTATAGACGAGGCAATACAAGCGCTTGAGAAAAAGTATCATTTAGAATGAAAAGATATGGGAAAGACAAGCTTTAACAGGTTGAACCATAAGATAAAAAGCTGGCGCATAGGTGATTATTTCCGTCAGTTCAGTATTGTGGCTGCGGGCATCATTGTCACTTTCTGGGGAAACGACCGGATTACCGAGAACGCCCGCCAAAAGGAAGTGCGTGCTACGATGCAGCTGATAACGGAAGAGTTGGAATATAATAAGCAGGAGCTCCGTAATATAAAGCACTTGTTGGATATTGACATACACATGAGTCTGCTGTTGAAGGAACATGATATGGATGTATCCAAGATACCGACAGATACTCTGTGGAAGTATGGCAAGCTTTTCAATAATATGGATGAATTCTCTTATAGGACAGATGCGCTGGATGTGCTGAAAGGTTCTTCATTGATGCAGTATATACCGGACAAACGTATGTTGCAGGATGTATTGCAGACTTATTTTGAGTTGGGCAGGAAACAGAGGGATGTCGGTGATTACTATGCAACGAAAACAGATGCTCTTATGAGTGCTGCCATGTCCAGGGAGTTGGCGCATGTTTTTGATGGTGACGACAGTCTTCGGGACCAGGCCTTGTTTCTTGTGCAGTATAAGAAATTTATCAATTACGTCAACATGGTTCCCGGTTTTCTGTATTGGCATGAATTTGATGAATTGGATGAAAGGCTGGCCAAGCAGATTCAAGTATTGAAAGCCAAATATAAGTAATCTCCGTTCTTTAACATCTTTTTATATTTAATTCAGCAGCATTTTCAAAAATGCTGCGTCTAACTAACAAACGACGCGAAGAGGCGTCCGTAAAACGAGCACTGACATTGGAAAATGAGATAGAACTGATTGAGGGCTGCCGGGCAGGAAAGGATTCCGCCCGAAAGGAATTATACACCCTCTACTCCAAGCAGATGCTGGCGGTATGTTACCGCTATACGGGCGATGTCGATGCGGCCCATGACGTATTGCACGATGGCTTCATCAAAATTTTCACCCACTTCACCTTCCGTGGCGAATGTGCATTGAGTACCTGGGTGACAAGGGTAATGGTGACGCAGGCGATAGACTACCTGCGGAAACAGCAACGTTTCAGCCAACTGGTGGTGAATGAGGAACAATTGCCCGACATTCCGGATGAAGCAGGCATTGCCGAAACCGGAGGCCGTATTTCCGAAGAAATGCTGATGGCGTTCGTGGCGGAACTTCCCGATGGATGCCGTACTGTATTCAACTTATACGTCTTTGAGGAGAAATCGCACAAGGAAATAGCCGAAATCCTCCACATCAAAGAGCATTCGTCTACCTCGCAGTTGCATCGTGCTAAGTGTTTGTTGATAAAAAGAATTAAAGAATATACTGAATATGAGAGAAAATGATGAAATAACCGGTTTGTTCCGCAGTCGTCTTGCCGGCGCAGAGATGACAGTGCGGGAGGACTTCTGGGAAGGGTTGCAACGTGACTTGCCGTCACCGGTTGCCGCAAAAGGCAGGAGGCAGCTTTTTCTTTCTCCGAGGTTTCACCGCGTAGCCGCAGCCGCCTCTGTTGTATTTGTACTGGGAGCTGCTTCTGCCGCTTTCTGGTATTTCTCTCCGAAAGAGGAAATCAAGGAGGCCTTTACACAAGTGGCGGCCATGACGCCGGAAGGTAACTTGAACGGGGATGTGGTGCAGGAAAGTTTTCCCTCTATCCATCAGGCCAACCCCATGGCACAAAAGCCCGGTACACAGCATCCCGCCAACGGCATTCCGGCAGGATTGACGGCGCAGGCCGATGAGGATGAATCCATGTCTGTCCATGTTTCCATCCGGATTACCCAACGGGTGTACGGAAACCAGCAGCAGCCGGGAAACGGTTATTACAGTAACGGAACTCCGGCCGGAAACGGGAACTACCATTCAAATCCTGGCCATAAGGATGCTGATATAGATAGAATGCTGCCATCTTCTGAGGAAGAACTGGCAAAGTCTGTGGCTGTATCGCCATCTAAGCCCCGTAATTGGGCATTGAAAGCAGGCATCGGCACTTCCCTGCCGAAAGGGAATTTCCATATGCCGTTCACGGCCGGGGTAAGCGTGGAACGTTGTTTGAACAAGCATTTCTCCTTGGAAGCCGGTCTTCAGTATAATTGCTTGGATGGTGACCATACGTTGCATACGCTGGGAATTCCGGTAAGGCTGAACATGATGCTGGCCAGTACGCCGAAAGTGGATTTCTATGCTATGGTAGGTGGAGTAGCCGAGAAATGCATTGCAGGTGCTCCGGACAATGGTTTCGGTGCAGAGCCGGTACAGTTGTCGGTTGCTGCCGGAGTAGGGGTACGCTATAAAATGAACAACCGTTTTGCCTTGTTTGCGGAGCCGTCTGTATCCCATCATTTCGATACGGACTCGCAGACAAGAACCTTGCGTACGGAACGGCCCACCAATCTGAATCTGTTGTGCGGCGTGCGCATGACTTATTAATCTTAAATACCATACAAATATGAAGACTCTATACAATAAATTACATATATTCGGGCAGACTATGCTGCTCGTATTCTTTACTCTTTCTGTTCTCTCTTTGGGCTCTTGCAGCAAAGAAACGTTGGACTACAACCATCCGGATGTAGACTTGTTTGTCAAGCAGTTGAAGGCTGGCAAATATTCTACCCAAAGTCCGGATGGATTGAGTAACATGCCCAAGTTCACTTCCGAAGATATAGAGGAATTGCTGAAGTATGCCGAGGACTTGACGGTCATTCCCTCTTTCCCCCTGGCTCCGGTATCCTATTCGGCAGGTGGCAAGCTGCGTTTGGGCGAATGCATCCTGTGGACGGTAGAGACTATCCGCCTCGGGAACAATGCTTCGATGGGATGCAAGATGGTACATACGGATGCGGAGAATTATGAAGGTATCTATTTCCTTTCGGACGAAGAGGTGCTGGATGCCGCTTCGCGCTACCGCCGCTGGTGGGAAACCCGTAAGTATCCACGGACTATGTGGACGATTGATCCCTGCTATGACGAACCGCTTTGTGGCAGCGGATATATGTGGTGGTGAAATGTTTTTAGGGATTAAGTAATCAAAACTGTCAGGTGAAGATATCTATACTTGTTTGGGGGCTGCTCTGTGCAGTAGCCTTCCCTTGCTATGCCCAAAACTGGACCCCTCAGGACTCGTTGAGGCTGAACCGGTTGCTGAAGGGCGAGGGGGAGGTAAAACTGAATCCGGAGGTATTGCAGGAATTGGAAATGAACAATTCTCTGGGTACTCCGAAAGCGGTGATGGACAAGTCGTGGATGGATTTTGATAATTCATTGCCCGTCATGCCGAAAGCGCCCGAGAAAAAAGTGGTGCTTACCTTACGTCCTTATACAGCCAATACCAAATATAATTGGGACCCCATTTATCAGAAAAAAATCAAGGTAGACAAGGATACTTGGCGAGGAGATGAATTCTATGCACTTAAGATTCTGATGATTCCTACGAACTGGGCTAAACATCCGTTTGATGCCGGTCCGCGTGAGACGGTGGAGCAGATTGAAGCAACCGGTTTGCGTTACCGGGTGACGGAGCGGGCCAATAATATGGCTGTGGGCGGTTGGCAGGGTGCCAGTGGCGGTGGAATTTCCGGTTTAGACCTGATGACACCTTTTACCCGTGAGTTTTGGAATTTCAAAGGCCGCAAGCGCCGTGCCCGTACGCTGGAAGTATTGAAGGCGTATGGAGATTCGATAACTGTTTTGGAACAACAGTAATTTATCACTTTTTGTCAAATTTTGAACTTTCTTTCTCCTCTTCTTGTTTTCATTAGTAAACCTTTAAAAAAAGTAATAATGAACAGAGTGACTTCTCTATTTGGAATAAGATATCCGATAATTCAAGGTGGTATGGTGTGGTGTAGCGGCTGGAGACTTGCTGCTGCTGTAAGCAATGCGGGAGGGCTGGGCTTGCTCGGCGCAGGTTCGATGCATCCCGAAACGTTGCGGGAGCATATCAGGAAATGCCGTGAGGCTACGCATCATGCTTTTGGTGTGAATATTCCCTTGATGTATCCCCAGATAGAAGAGATAATGCAGATTGTGGCCGACGAGGGAGTGAAGATTGTATTTACATCTGCCGGCAGCCCGAAGAAATGGACTGGTTGGTTGCACGAGCGTGGCATCACGGTGGTGCATGTTGTTTCGTCCTCGCGTTTTGCCGTGAAGGCAGAAGAGGCGGGTGTTGATGCAATAGTTGCCGAAGGCTTCGAAGCCGGTGGGCACAATGGGAGGGAGGAGACTACCACCCTGTGCCTGATACCAGCTGTACGTGCAGTTACTACACTTCCGCTGATTGCCGCCGGTGGCATTGCAACGGGTGAGGCCATGCTGGCTGCCCGGGTGCTGGGTGCGGAAGGTGTGCAGATTGGTACACGCTTTGCCTTGACGGCAGAGAGTTCTGCAAACGAGGTATTTAAGGATTACTGCTTGCATTTGGAAGAAGGGGATACCCGTCTGCTTTTGAAGAAATTGGCTCCGGTGCGTCTGGTGCGCAATAACTTTCGCAGCGCCGTAGAGGCTGCTGAGGCTGTGGGAGCTTCAGAGGAAGAACTTCGTATCCTTTTAGGGCGTGGCCGTGCCAAACGTGGTATTTTTGAAGGTGACTTGGAAGAAGGGGAACTGGAAATAGGGCAGGTATCTGCCTTGCTGCATGGAAAGGGAGTGCAGTCTGTGGCGTCGGTCATGCAAGAGTTGGTGGAGGAGAGCAGAAGGGCGTGGGAGAGAATGCAGGAATTGGATTTCTGAATATTCCCTCTTCTGGTATCATATAACAATAAAAAAGGAATATTCCCGGTGATTTCGGGGATATTCCTTTTTTAGTTTCAACTTATAACCTTTTATCCTTTGGGGATATTGGTTGTGTCTTTTGCCGTATTTCCACTTGTGGCGGAATTACTTGTGCCATTGCTGCTGGCAGTGGCGCTACCGGTAGCCATATTTGTTGCACTTTTACCGGCTGTCTGCACAGCAGGTTGCTCTTCCCAATGGAACGGTTCAAAGCTACTGTTCGGGTCAACCCAGGACGGTTTCTTGGAAGCATAAATAATGAATGGGGCAATGACTACAATCAGCGCACCGATGATGAGCACGGAGAACCATACTGTGTTGCTGCCTGTTGAAATCTGGCTGGGTGGGATAAAGCTCAGTACGAATGCCAGCAATGACCCGCAGAAACCAAGTCCACCGATGAGCCACATCAATCCGTTGCCATTCTTGCCGATACGGAACGGACGGTTCAGCTTCTTCATCTTATAACGCAGCACGATGGCTCCGGAGAACATCAGCATATACATGATAAGATAGAGGACTACGGTCAACTGTGACAGAATCTGGTAGAAACTCTGTACGGAAGGCATGACTACGAACAGAAGGCTCAGTACGGTTACTGCACCGCCTTGTACATAAAGGATGTTCTTCTGTACACCCAGTTTGTTTGTCTTCTGGAAGAACGGAGGCATGTAGCCTGCTTTTCCTACGGCAAAGATACCTTTGGACGGACCGGCAACCCATGTCAATACACCTGCCAGCACCCCGAATGCCAGAGCAATGGCGATGATGGGTGACAGCCAGGAGGCGCGGATGTAATGGAAATAGTTATCGAAGCCTACAAGCAGACTCTGTGTCAGACTGATGTCTTTGGCCGGGATGATGATGCCCAGTGAGAAAGTACCGAGCACGAAGATGATAACCGTAATGGCCGCACCGATGAACACTGCCTTCGGATAATTCTTGGAGGGATTGTTCACGTCTTTTACGTGGATACCGCCCATTTCCATACCGGCATAGAAGAGGAAGATACTGGCAGCAAGCACCACGTTGTCGAAGTTCGTCAAGTCGGGGAAGAAGCTGCTGTGGAAATCCAGGTTGGAGTGTCCGCCGGTGGCAAGGTAGATAATACCCAGGATAATCAGCAGTGCGGCAGGGATAATAGTCCCGACCAGGCCGCCGACCTTTGCCACTTTACCTACCCAGCTCATGCCCTTCATGGAGATGAACGTAGCCAGCCAGTAGATGATGAGGACAACAACGAGTGAGTAATACTTGTTGTTGGCCAGTGACATGTCGTGTACGTCGTTCATGCCGATGAAAGCAATGGATACGGCACCGAATGTCAATACGGTAGGATACCAGATTGTACTTTCAATCCATTGTACCCAGATGGCAAGGAAGCCCAGTTTTTTTCCGTAGGCTTCGCCCACCCAGCGGAACACACCGCCTTGCTTGTCTTGAAACATGGCAGCCAGTTCCGCGGCGACAAGTGACGTCGGAATCAGAAAAACAATGGCTGCAAATAAGTAGTAGAAGGCCGAACTCATTCCGTACACGGCCTCGGCAGGAAGTCCACGTAGGGATACTACTGCCGTCACATTCATGATTGCCAGGGTAAATACACCCAGCTTCACTGTTTGTTTAATATTTGCCATAAGTTAAGGTTTTAGATGAAAAATATATTCAAAATCAGCGTCTATAACAACACTTGGGGAGAGTTGTTCCCAACGGATAAGTGAAAGTTCCGGTTTTAACTATTCAGGAAGCGTCGGCTTTGGGCGCGGGCTTCTGTGCAACTTTCTTGTAGAACTCTTCTTTTTCCTTATTGCGCCGTTCGACCAGGCTCGTTACATACACTGTAAAGATAGGGAACATCATCATGCCCAGCGCAGCCAGCAGTACGGACAGTACCCGTCCGGTGGGAGTGACTGCTATGATATTGGAACCCACCGTCGTCACATCCATAAATGCCCACCATAAGGCGTCTCCATATCCTTTGACTAAAGGATTGGGACCATGCTCCATGACATAAAAGGCCAGACTGGAAAAATAGACAGTGGCCAGCAACATGGTAAGGTAGGAAACGAACAGTCCCGATGCGCGGTTGTACGTCAGCCAACCCACCACGATAGCCATGGCGTAACCACCCCGCACCAATGGGATGAAACGCAGCATATAGGTTATCTCGGGTGAGAAAGTCCATCCCATATAGGCAATGATGTTTTGATAGGGTATAGCTACCAGCAGGAAAATGAAATGTGTGGCCACGTAGTGACCCTTCTTCTCTGCCAGGAACCATTCCAATACAAAATCTGCCAGGAACAGGGCGCATATCCACAACTGTACTTTCATGTAGACCGACTGTTCGTAAAAGGGGATCCCCTTGAACGTGTCGACAGAGATGCTGATAACTAAAAATAGCGACAGTATCAATATAATGACATGCAGTATGCCATAGATACCTTTTTCCCGCAATACAAATTCTGATAGAGCCATTTTCATGATGAAGTCCATTATAAAGTCATAAGTTATGAGTTATAAGTCATTTGCTGATTACGGTGCCTACCAACAAATAACTCATAACCTATAACTCATAACTAAAAAGAGAAACTTATTCTGTAATCGTTACGTTATCACCGTTGAATACACCCAGGCCGAGCTTGTTCATGATGAACTTGATTGCCGATTGGGCCTTTACGGAGTTTCCCGCTTCGTCTAGGGGAGGAGCGAAGGCCGATACTCCCATGACACCGGGCAATACGGCCATTACACCACCGCCTACACCGCTTTTGGCCGGTATGCCGGCGGTGTACATCCAGTCGCCCGAATGCTCGTAGAAGCCTACGGTAGAAATCATCGACGTGATTTTCGGTGCCAGGCTGGCTTCGAACACCGTTTGTTTGGTGACGGGGTTCACACCGTTATTGGCGATGGTTCCTGCGGCAATGCCCAGTTGCTGGGCCGTGATGCCGAGAGAACACTGGCGAGTATAGAGGTCGAGAGCCATGTCCGGATTATCGTAGATGCGGTTGTAGTTTTTCAGCAGCCAGGCAATGGAGCGGTTGTTGAAGTTGGTAGCCGTTTCCGATTTGTACAGTTCGTCGATGAGTTGTGGGGCGGAGCCGCACAGCTCAGTGACATTCTGTACAATGGCATCCCATTTCTTGTCGGAGTTTCCCACTGGCTGTACCATGGAACAGGCGGAAATGGCACCGGCATTTACCAATGGAGTGGAAGGGTGGTCGTTTTCCAGCAAGATGGCGATGATGGAGTTGAACGGTAGTCCCGTGGCATCGGCACCTATCATGTCCAGCACTTTCTGCGCACCGTATTGGCGCAGGATAAGGATGGCTGTGTGTACCTTCGAGACGGACTCTATACCGAAACGATAGTCTGTGTCACCTATATTGATGGTCTGCCCGTTCATCAGGCAGATGCTGAGTCCGAATAGTTTGGAGTCTATGTTGGCAAGGTAGGGAATATAATCCGCATTCTTGCCTCCTGTGCTGCCCTTCACCTCATTGTAGGCTTCTTGGGCAACCTCCTTTATTTGTGAAATTGATATTTTCTTTTCCATAAACACGTTGTGATGTACGATTAGACGATGTACGATTTACGATTGAAATTACTCCTTTAAACGTAGTCCGTATCAAGAGAAACTCTAATCGTACATCGTAAATCGTTTAATCGTAAATTAATTTATTTTTTATGAGTACGGCATCCGTGGTTGAATATTTTGGTTTCCACCGGCAGGTTCTTTTCCTGTGCCATACGGGTAGGAGTCGGGTAATCCAGTTTTTCCAGTTCGGTGATGGCATTCTTGATGTCACCCAACAGCATGTCTGCCATGTCGCGGCTGAATCCTTGGCGAACAACGACGCGCATTACGACGTAGTCTTCCAGCTTTGAAGGCAGTGTATAGGCGGGTACCATCCAACCGTGTTGTGACAGCTTGTCCTGCAGGTCATACAGAGTCCATTTGGCAGCTCTTGCATATTCCGGTTTCAAATACCAGATAAACAGCGGGTTCACAACCTCGTCGGAATAGTTTACGAACGGAGCCATCTTGCCGATTTCGTCATGGATATACTTGGCGATGGTCAGAGAGTTGTACTGTACTTCCTTGTAACCCTGGAATCCCAAACGGATGAACTGGTAATATTGACCCAGAATCTGTGCGGCAGGACGGGAGAAGTTCAGGCCTACCTGAGTAATGTTGGCACCGAGGTAGTTTACGCTGAATGACATTTCTTCGGGCAGATATTCCTTGCCTTTCCAGCAAACCCAGCCCAGACCCGGATAAACCAGACCGAATTTGTGTCCGCTGACGCTGATGGAGAGTACCCACTTCAGACGGAAGTCCCATTTCTTTTCGGGATAGAGGAACGGGAGGATGAAACCGCCGCTGGCGGCATCTACGTGGATAGGAATGTCGTAGCCGGTCTTCGCATTGTAGGCATCGAGGGCTTTGTCGAGGGCTTCGACGTCATCGTTCAGTCCTGTCCATGTAACGCCTTGGATAGGCACGATACAGATGGTGTTCTCATCACACATCTTCAAGGCTTCTTCGGGGTCGAGCGTGGTCTTGTCCAGTGTCAAAGGCACTTCACGCATTTCAATCTGCCACAATTGGGCGAATTTTTCCCATACCACCTGGAAACCGGTTGAAATAACGAAGTTGGGTTTGTCGAACGGTTTGCCTTGTGCCTGACGTTTCTTGCGCCAGCGCAACCAGGCTGCCACACCACCCAGCATACATGCCTCCGAGGAACCGATGGCAAGTGCGCCGGTTTTCCAGGTTTCTTTTTCAGGAGAGTTCCAGAGGTTGGCCACGATGTTGATACATTTACCGTTCATTACGGCGATGCGCGGGTATTCGGTCTCGTCAATGTAGTTGATGTTGATGGCTTCGTTCATCAGCTTGGTTGCATATTCGTCCATATAGGTAGTGACGAATGTAGCCAGATTCAAGCGAGGCTGCGTTTGGGCGAAGGTCTCGTCTTTCACCATCTGATAGGCGATTTCCGGGGTAGTAGGTCCGTCGGGAATCTTTTCTACGGGTGAGGGTTGTAACATACGGTTTGAACCGAATACTTCAGTTTTTGCATCTCCTTTTCTGAAATTCAAATCTTCCATATTAATAATTTTTTTAAAGGTTTAGGCGGCGGGGCTTTTCCCCGTCGAATTTCCCACAACAACGGGGTTTGCGGATGAAAGTTCCGGGGTTTTGCATTATTTGGCGTTTATTAAGGGCAGCGTAGTAAAATCTTAAAAAACGAACATTCTGAAGGTAGGTTTGTTGTTCCCACATTATTCATTTAATTAATATACTACTATATGAAAATCAATACCGGAAGGGGTACAATCCCCCTTATCACGCTTGTCGGCATTTGGTCAGTCTCTGCATTGACTTCCTTGCCGGGATTGGCCGTATCACCTATTTTGGGACAACTTACTACCATTTTTCCACATGCCACAGAACTGGATATACAGATGCTTACCTCCCTGCCTTCGCTGCTGATAATTCCTTTTGTGCTATTGGCGGGCAAGCTGGCCGAGAAACGTGACTTTGTGCGTCTGCTGAAAGTGGGACTTTGGATGTTTGCCGCCAGTGGGGTACTTTATCTTTTTTCGGACAAAATGTGGCAGTTGATGGTGGTCAGTGCTTTGCTCGGCATTGGCTCCGGGGTGATAATTCCCGTGTTTTCCCGGTTGATTCCTCCG
>OGQM01001073.1_pt1 | contig 20724 bp, 18 predicted proteins | sample 1553191 | NCBI WGS metagenome assembly OGQM01 (sample SAMEA2579954, study PRJEB22360) | human gut metagenome | biome: human gut; feature: human-associated habitat; material: faeces | place: Denmark | collected 2008/2010 | reverse complement strand
ACCGGCGACCTTCTCGAGCATGTTGACGTTTGCAGTGCAGGGCATGAATTACACCTCCTTGAATGCGGACAGGCACGTTCCGCCATCACGGCGGGCCTTCCCCAAAAAAAAACCCCCCCCCCCTGCCGATAGGCATCTTCATCTATCTCGTTTTTCTCTTGATAGGCTTTCAACAAGGCAGAGAGAGCAGGCTGAATGGCAACGGACTCTTCACGACGGAAGCGATGTCCATTCTGTCCCGGGTCGGAATTATGAGCAGCGAAGATTTCCAAATATTCGGCATGAAGTGGCATAAGGTCTCTGACTGCATGTTTCCAAGAAGTTTCACTATCATAATTCTCCATATTCCAAGTATAATCAGCTACACTGTACAGAGAGATTTTGGAAGCCTCGGCATGTTCCATCGGATTGGAAACAAAAGCAGACATATCATCTTTTACATCAAGCCCGTTTCCATAAACCGGCCCTAGCAGCAAATGGTCTTGTACATAATCCGAAACGGGGAAATTCCACCAAATGTACGCCTTACGTTTCAGCAGCGGATTGACGAAGTCCAGCGTAGACTTATCTATAGTAGCAACTACCATATCACCGGTCCACATCACCTTGATACCCTCGTTCAACTTATCACCAAGCGTAGTGAGATAGCCTCCCTCCACATCGGTCCATGACTTGTTGTACTCTGTGGGACACAATATCAATGGTGCAACATCCCGCTTGACTTTTACAAAATGGTCGTCAATATAGTTCAACAGTTCAGCCTGCTTGTCTGCCTTTGTCCCCTCACCCGAAATATCATCAAAGAAAACGGCAAAACCACGCACACCCAACTGGTACATGCTTTCGAACTTCTGCAACAATAACGAGCGGTCTTCTTCATTCCAGCGAATATCCTGACCCGGATGAATGGCCCAATAGAAAATAACATTGTTCTCCTTCGCCCTATTCACCAATACTTTCAACTTTTCTCCTTCTCGAGCAGGATAAGGCTTGCGCCAGTTGGGAGTCCGGTGATAAGGATCGTCTTTTGGTCCATAGATATAGACATTCATTTTGTTCCGACCATAAAAATCAAGCTGGCGTATACGCGCCTCCTGACTCCAGGGAGCACCGTAAAAACCTTCTACCACACCCCGATAGGGAACATCAGGATAGTCCGTCACTTCAGCCAAAGGCAGCTTGTCTAAAGCAAGCAACTGCGCAAGAGTCTGTACACCATAGTACGCTCCCCGTTCGTCAGCACCGGCTATGACGATGCAGTCTTTTTCTATTTTCAGGAAATAACCTTCGGATTTGCGTGGAATCCGATGTTGGTATTTCTTGATAATCTTATCTCCTTTCACTCCTATATATACACGGAAAGAAGCGCCAAGCACCTCTTCCGGCATCAATGAACGGAGTAAAGGCAACGCAGGTCCGTCCTGCACGGAATTGCCGGAAAGGATCTGGTATTGTCGGGGAATATCAACAGAATCTTTTTGCGTAATATATTCTTGGGGAGTAGGTTGCAAATGAAACTCTTGCGCACAAAGCGTCGCTGTCGTCAGCATACCGAATGCTCCCAGTAACAGTAGTTCTTTTCTCATAAGCGGATTATTAAATTAAGGAATATCTATGTATTAAGAAAACTCTTCCATGCATTCAAGGTTGATACGTTCAAAAATAAGAAATAAATATGAAAACACGTACAAATACAGACATTTATTTCAGTTTAAAGATTCATTTATTCTGCATCCGTTTGAGTTCATCGCACACAGCCGGATGCAGGAAGTAGCGTACGTCTTTTCCCTCCTCTATGGCCCGACGGATAAAAGTGGAGCTGATTTCGAATACCGGAGAAGAAACTGTCCGCACATTCTGCGGTAAAAAGGTGGCCTCTACCGGATAGCCGGGACGGGGATAAACCAGAAGATGATTTTCGGCAATAATGCGTTCCGACTCGTACCAACGGTGGAACAGCCTCCAGTTGTCCGAACCAATGACAAGATGGAAAGTGTGTTGGGGATAAGTCCGTTTCAGCGCATCCAACGTATGAACAGTATAAGAAGGCCGAGGCAGATGGAATTCAAAATCGGAAGCGCGAAACTTGGGATAACCCTCAGTGGCTAGCTGCACCAGCTTCAAACGTAACTTGTCATCCATCAGATCGTTTTCTTCCTTCAGCGGATTGTGGGGGGTGACCATAAACCACACTTCGTCCAGGTCCCCGTATTCGCAAAGATAGTTGGCGAGGGCCAAATGTCCGATGTGTATCGGGTTGAACGAGCCGCTGAAGATTCCTATATTCATTTATTCTTATTCATATACAACCTTACAAAGGACGTCTTTGCAACGCACGCCAGGCAGCCCAAGCATTGAAAATCGTCACTACAGAGATAAGAAACATTGAAATACTGGAACGAGGCTCGCCATGATGTATATACAATACACCCACAACAAGGGAGCAGACGAACAGAACGCTATTAATAATTAGCAATGCCTTGTTCAGCTTCGGGCTATTCTTCCTCCTCGGTGCCAACTGGTTGTACACTCCTCCACGTTGTTTCATTCGTTCAAGAATTGAGAGATTACTTTCAATGCTTCCGCTTTGGCTGTCTCCAGGTCATCATTCACAATCACGGTATCGAACTTCGGTGCAAAGCCCAGTTCGTATTCGGCTTTCGCCACGCGGCTCTCTATCACTTCGGGAGCATCTGTTCCGCGCCCCACCAAGCGTTTGCGCAATTCCTCCACCGAAGGTGGCTGAATGAAAACAGACAAAGCACGCTCACCATAGAATTTCTTGATATTGCAACCACCCACTACATCCACATCGAACACTACATTCTGTCCGGCAGCCAATTGCTTTTCCACCTGCTCCTTCAGTGTTCCGTAAAAACGGTCCTGATATACCTCTTCATACTCCAGGAATTCATCATTGGCTATGCGACGACGGAACTCGTCAGGAGTCAGAAAGAAGTACTCCACTCCATCTTTCTCCGTTCCGCGGGGCGGACGGCTGGTCGCTGAGATGGAAAATGCCAAGTTCAGATTTTGAGTCAGCAGATAGTTGATAATCGTTGACTTGCCGGAGCCCGAAGGGGCTGAAAATATGATAAGTTTTGCCATCGAATTATTTACGATTTGACGATTTACTATTTGATACTACATGACGTTCAATACTTGTTCCTTGATTTGCTCCAATTCATCTTTCATCTGAACGACAATCTTCTGCATCTCCGCATGATTGGACTTACTGCCCAAGGTATTGATTTCGCGTCCCATCTCCTGGGCGATGAACCCTAACTTCTTGCCTTGTCCGGTTCCGGTTTCCAGCGTATTGATAAAATATTTCAGATGATTGCCAAGACGCTGTTTCTCTTCGTTCACATCCAGCTTTTCGATGTAGTAGATGAGTTCCTGCTCCAGGCGGTTCTTGTCATAATCCACGCTCAAGGTCTTTTCCAGTGCATCTGTAATACGTTCCTTCACTTTGGCTACACGCTCTTTCTCATAGGGAGCGATAGTCTCCAACAGATGGGAGATGTTGGAGATCTTCTCACGGAACTTCTTTTCAAGGGCAGCTCCTTCCTGCTTACGGAAGTCCACCAGCGCACCAACAGCCTTTTCCACAGCCGAATAGACCACAGCCCATTCCTCCTCACTCAGTTCCTGCGTATCATTCTTCGTCATCACATCCGGCATACGGAGTAACGTGGCAAACCAGTCCGTCGCATCCGGCACAGGTATTCCTAGATTTTCTGATATAGCACAAATCTGCTTGTAATATCCCTCAACCAATGTCTGGTTGATGGGAGTGGCGCTTTCCGCACTCTCTTTCTTTTCTATCCAAAGGCTGAAATCCACCTTTCCGCGCTCCAGTTTCCGTGATATTTCATTACGGATTTCCATCTCCTTCTCACGATAAAGCGGAGCAATGCGGGCAGATAGGTCCATTGCCTTACTATTGAGCGACTTTATTTCAACGTTGATTTTCTTATCAGGCAGTTCGACGGTTGCTTTGCCGTAGCCTGTCATAGATTGTATCATAATGTTATAGTTTTGCGCAAAATTACACGATTATTTTAATTAGTGAAAATAATCACGTAAATTTGCCACAATAAAATCAAGAATAAAAGTTATGTCATGTATCTTGCATATTGAAACGTCCACTTCTGCCTGCTCCGTAGCCGTGAGCGAGGATGGACAGAACGTTTTCAAGAAAGAGGACCTGAATGGCCCTTCACAACCGTCGATTCACACGCCGTTTCATTGGGAATCTTTGTGGACGAGGCGCTATCCTTTGCCGATAGCCATGCCATGCCGTTGGATGCAGTCGCCGTGAGCTGCGGCCCTGGTTCGTATACCGGGTTGCGTATCGGCGTGTCGATGGCAAAAGGTGTCTGCTATGGACGTAACCTGCCACTTATCGGGCTGGAAACCCTGAAAGTCCAGTGTGTACCGGTATTGCTCTACCACGATGAGTTACCCGACGACGCATTACTCTGCCCGATGATTGACGCCCGCCGCATGGAAGTCTATGCTGCCATCTACGACCGTGCCTTGAAATCGGTGCGCGACATTGCAGCCGATATTGTGGACGAAAACTCCTACCTGGAATTTTTAGAGCAACATCCCGTCTATTTCTTCGGTGACGGTGCAGCCAAATGCAAAGAGAAAATCACGCATCCCAATGCACACTTCATCGACGGCATCCGCCCGCTTGCCGGCATGATGTTCCCGTTGGCAGAAAAGGCAATAGCCGAACAAGATTTCAAGGATGTGGCCTATTTCGAACCCTTCTATTTGAAGGAATTCGTAGCCGGCACGCCAAAGAAACTTATTTAGGGTTTAGCGATTAGGGATTAGGGATGAATACCATGCGGTATCACTACGTAGCCCATTAATCACTAACCACTAATCGCTAAACCCTAATCACTAATCGTTGAACATTAATCACTAATTAAAGATGCAATATAACACTCAACAAAAACGGATGCCCCTACCCGAATATGGTCGCAGCATCCAGAATATGGTAGACCACGCGCTGACAATCGAAGACCGTGCAGAACGCCAGCGTTGCGCAAACACAATCATCAACATCATGGGAAACATGTTTCCCCATCTGCGCGATGTGCCCGACTTCAAACATAAGCTATGGGACCACCTTGCCATCATGGCCAACTTCCAATTGGATATAGATTATCCGTACGAAATTATCCGCAAGGACAATCTGAATACCAAGCCGGAGAGCATCCCCTACCCCAGTACCAAAATCCGCTACCGCCACTATGGCCGTACACTGGAAGTACTGATAAAGAAAGCCATCGAATTTCCGGAAGGAGAAGAGAAGCAGAACTTGATAGCGCTCATTTGTAACCACATGAAGAAAGACTACATGGCATGGAACAAAGATACCGTCGATGACCGTAAGATTTCAGATGACCTCACCGAACTCTCTGACGGAAAACTGCAAATGACAGACAGTATCGTCCGTCTCATGGCCGAACGTATTGACCAGAACTACCGTCCGAAAGTGAACAACCAGAATAACCGGAACAACAACCGGAACAATAAACGGAAATACTAAAATTGAATGATTAGTGGTTAGTGATTAATGCCATGCGGCATCACCATGCAGACCACTAATCACCAACCCCTAATCACTAATTTCATGGCATCATTTGTAATCGAAGGAGGACACAGACTTTCCGGTGACATTTACCCCCAAGGAGCAAAAAACGAGGTGTTGCAAATTATCTGCGCCACATTGCTCACTGCCGAAGAGGTGACTGTGCACAATATCCCGGACATACTGGACGTCAACAACCTTATCCAATTGATGCGGGATATGGGAGTCAGCGTATCTAAAAAAGGCATTGACACTTACAGCTTTCAAGCTGCCAACATTGATTTCGCCTATCTGGAAAGTGACGCGTTCCTGAAAAAATGTTCCAGCCTGCGCGGTTCCGTCATGCTGGTGGGGCCGATGGTGGCACGTTTCGGCAAGGCCATGATTTCCAAGCCGGGCGGAGACAAGATAGGACGCCGCCGTCTGGATACACACTTTATCGGTATCCAGAATTTAGGAGCCGACTTTGTCTATAATGAGGAGCGTGGCATCTACGAAATCTCAGCCAAACAACTGCATGGCAGTTATATGCTACTCGACGAGGCATCTGTTACGGGAACTGCCAATATCGTAATGGCAGCCGTCCTTACCAAAGGCAAGACCACCATCTACAACGCCGCCTGCGAACCCTACGTGCAGCAACTTTGCAGAATGCTGAACCGGATGGGAGCTAAGATAGAAGGCATCGCCTCCAACCTCCTGACTATCGAAGGAGTAGACGAGCTGCACGGAACCGAGCATACCATCCTCCCCGACATGATTGAAGTGGGCAGTTTCATTGGCATGGCAGCCATGACCCGTAGCGAACTGACCATCAAGAATGTCTCCTACGAGAACTTGGGAATTATCCCCGACAGTTTCCGTCGACTCGGCATCAAGATGGAGCAGTGGGAAGACGACATTTACGTGCCCGCACAAGAGACGTACCAGATAGAGTCCTTTATCGACGGCTCCATCATGACCATTGCCGACGCACCCTGGCCCGGACTGACACCAGACTTGCTCAGTGTGCTGCTGGTGGTTGCCACCCAGGCAAAAGGCAGTGTACTCATTCATCAGAAAATGTTCGAAAGCCGTTTGTTCTTTGTGGACAAGCTGATAGATATGGGAGCGCAAATTATCCTCTGCGACCCGCACCGCGCCGTTGTCATCGGTCACGACCACGGCTTTAAACTACGTGGCGGCAACATGACCTCGCCCGATATCCGTGCGGGCATCGCCCTGCTGATAGCTGCCATGAGTGCGGACGGCATCAGCCGCATCCACAACATAGAGCAGATAGACCGTGGGTATCAGAACATCGAAGGGCGACTGAATGCGCTCGGAGCAAGAATAACAAGAATAGAATAAGATGATAAAGAGAGAAGAAGTATATAAGATAGGTATATTCAACAAGCCCCACGGCATTCACGGAGAACTATCGTTCACTTTTACGGATGACATCTTCGACCGGGTGGAAGCCGAATACCTAATCTGCCTGCTGGATGGTATACTGGTGCCTTTCTTCTTGGAAGAATACCGTTTCCGCTCCGACACCACCGCCCTTGTCAAACTAGAAGGCGTGGACACGGCAGAACGCGCCCGCATGTTCACTAATATTGAGGTCTACTTCCCCGTAAAGCATGCAGAAGAGGCAGGACTAGGTGAACTGAGTTGGGACTTCTTCGTCGGTTTTCGTATGGAGGAAGTACATCACGGCACGCTGGGAGAAGTGACGGACGTGGACACATCGACCATCAACACACTGTTTGTGGTAGATTATCAGGGAGAAGAACTGCTGGTGCCGGCACAAGAAGAGTTTATCATAGACATTGACCAGAAGCACAAGGTCATCACCGTAGACCTGCCGGAAGGTTTGATAGCTTTGGACGAAACAGAAGAGGTATGAAAAAGAAACGAAGAAAAGCATTTTGGAGTAACATCAAGTTCAAGTACAGACTGACGATTACGAACGAGAATACCCTTGAGGATATCATCACGTTGCGCGTATCCAAGCTGAACGGGCTGTCCGTATTGCTCTCCGTGCTGTTCGTATTGTTTCTCATCGCCTCCCTGATCGTAGCCTTTACCCCACTGCGCAACTACCTGCCGGGATATATGAACAGTGAAATCCGTGCCCAGGTAGTGGAGAATGCCTTACGCGTAGATTCCCTCCAGCAACTGGTGAACAGACAGAACCTCTATATCATGAATATCCAGGACATCTTCCAGGGCAAGATAAAGGCAGATACCATACATTCCATCGACTCGTTGACCCACCTGCGCGAAGATTCGCTCATGGAACGCACACAACGGGAAGCCGAATTCCGCAAACAGTACGAGGAGACAGAAAAGTACAACCTGACGAGCATCACCGCTCGCCCCGAAATAGACGGACTGATTTTCTACCGCCCCACACGCGGCATGATTTCATCTCCCTTCAATGCCGAAACAAAACACTTCGGCACGGACATTGCCGCCAATCCGGGCGAAAGCGTATTGGCCACCTTAGACGGTACCGTCATACTGAGTACCTACACTGCCGAGACGGGTTATCTGATAGAAATACAGCACAACCAGGACTTCGTGTCAGTCTACAAGCATTGCGGCTCTCTGCTGAAACGGGAAGGAGATACGGTGAAAGGGGGTGAAGCCATCGCACTGGTAGGAAACACCGGCGAGCTGTCCACCGGTCCCCATCTTCACTTCGAGCTGTGGCATAAGGGCAGGGCCGTAAATCCCGAGCTTTACATCGTATTTTAGTCTCCAAATAGTAAATTGTAAATAGCATAATAGTAAATGAAACAGATTGCCATACTCGGTTCTACCGGTTCCATCGGTACACAAGCGTTGCAGGTCATCGAAGAACATCCCGACCAGTACGAAGCATACGTATTGACCGCCAATAACCGCGTAGAGGAACTCATAGCCCAGGCACGCAAATTCAAGCCTGAGGCAGTGGTAATAGCCAACGAATCGAAATACACGCAACTGAAAGAAGCGCTTGCCGACCTACCTATCAAGGTATATGCCGGCGCAGATGCCCTCTGCCAGATTGTGACCGAAAATCCCATTGATATGGTATTGACCGCCATGGTGGGATATGCAGGACTGAAGCCCACCATGAATGCCATCCGCGCCCGTAAGCCGATAGCCCTTGCCAACAAAGAGACGCTGGTGGTGGCGGGAGAGCTCATCAATGACCTGGCACGCTTCAGCGGTGTCCCCATCCTGCCCGTCGACTCCGAGCACTCCGCCGTTTTCCAGTGCCTGGCCGGTGAGATAGGCAACCAAATAGAAAAAGTGATACTGACTGCCTCCGGAGGTCCGTTCCGCACCTGCACTATGGAGCAACTAACAACCGTCACCAAAGCGCAAGCACTGAAACACCCCAACTGGGACATGGGCGCCAAAATCACGATAGACTCTGCTTCCATGATGAACAAAGGGTTCGAGGTAATCGAAGCCAAATGGCTGTTCGGTGTACGTCCCGACCAGATAGAAGTCGTGGTACACCCGCAATCCGTCATCCACTCCATGGTACAGTTTGAGGACGGTGCCGTGAAAGCACAACTGGGAATGCCGGACATGCGCCTGCCCATCCAATACGCCTTCTCCTATCCCGACCGGTTGAAAGCCTCTTTCCCGCGCCTGGACTTCAAGCTGTGCACGGAACTGACGTTCGAGCAACCGGACACCACCCGTTTCCGTAACCTCGCCCTGGCCTACGAAGCGCTACATCGTGCAGGTAATATGCCTTGCATTGTCAATGCCGCCAATGAAGTGGTGGTAGCCGCCTTCCTGCAGGACAAAATTTCGTTCCTTGGCATGAGTGAAGTAATAGAAAAGACCATGTCGCGCGTATCCTACTTACAGAAGCCCACCTATGAAGACTATGTGGCTACGGATGCCGAAGCCCGACGGATAGCAGAAGAGCTGATTTGATAGATACACCGGAATGAAAAGAATTATAAAAAACATCTACTCATTTGATACGTTAAATAAGAAAACGTACCTTTGCGAAAATTATAAAAATCGTAAAACAGCAAATAATTAGATGGAAACATTCTTGATTCGTGCCCTGCAACTCATTATGAGCCTCTCGTTGCTCGTTATTGTTCATGAGGGGGGGCACTTCCTTTTTGCGCGTCTGTTCAAGACGCGGGTAGAAAAGTTCTGCTTATTCTTTGACCCTTGGTTCACATTATTCAAGTTCAAGCCCAAACACAGTGACACGGAATACGGTATCGGATGGCTACCCTTAGGTGGCTATGTAAAAATAGCAGGTATGATAGACGAATCTATGGATACCGAACAGATGAAGCAACCCATGCAGCCATGGGAGTTCCGTGCCAAGCCGGCATGGCAGCGCCTGCTGATTATGGTAGGCGGTGTATTGTTCAACTTCCTGCTCGCATTGTTCATCTATTCCATGATACTTTTTACTTGGGGCGACGAATATATACCAGTACAAAAAGCCCCATTGGGTATGGATTTTAACGAAACAGCCAAAGCCATAGGCTTCCGCGACGGCGATATCCTAATATCTGCCGACGGGGTACCGTTCGAACGCTATGATGGCGACCTGCTGACCAGTATTGTCGATGCCCGCCAGGTAAGCGTATTGCGTGACGGGGAAGCTGCTTCAGTCTACATCCCCGAAGACATGATGAACCGCTTGCTGGCAGACAGCGTGCGTTTCGCCAGTTTCCGTTTCCCTTATGTAGTCGACAGCCTGATTGTAGGATACCCTGCCGCTTCCGCCGGTCTGCAAGTAGGTGACAGCATCACCCACTTGGATGGAAAGTCAATAGCCTACTACGACTTCAAAGAAGAGATGCTGAAGCGCAAGAAAGCCAATGCATCCCATGAGGTAACCTTGACATACGTCCGTAACGGTGTGACAGACACCTTGAGCATGATGACCAATGCCGACTATGAAATAGGCGTAGCAGCACGTACGGCAACCGACAAACTGCTGCCCGTTGTCCGCAAGGAATACAGTTTCCTTTCCTCTTTCCCTGCCGGCGTATCTTTGGGGGTAAAGACTCTGAAAGGCTACGTAGGCCAGATGAAATATCTTTTCTCCAAGGAAGGAGCCAAGCAACTCGGAGGTTTCGGAACCATCGGCAGTATTTTCCCCGCCACGTGGGACTGGCACCAGTTCTGGTACATGACGGCATTCCTCTCCATCATCCTTGCCTTTATGAATATTCTGCCCATCCCCGCACTGGACGGCGGACACGTGTTATTCCTCATTTACGAAATCATTGCACGCCGCAAGCCCAGCGACAAGTTTATGGAACGTGCGCAGATGGTGGGCATGTTCCTCTTGTTCGGTTTGCTGATTTGGGCAAACTTCAACGATATACTGAGGTATTTCTTTTAAAGAACAAGACATAAAAAAACGCATCATCCATTCGCAGTAGAACGGATGATGCATTTACATCAAACAGATGATGTGTTCGGGGCAAGCAGACGATGCGTTTGAACCAAACACATCATCTGTTTTTTCTGTGTCTTATACCAAATGGCCGATCCACTCTTCTCTATCGCCCGGAAGCAGGTCTATTACCGGAACTTCAACCATTGTATAGCAACCAGGCTGCTGACGCATAGCGGCACGCGCCACACATACCAGCACTTGTGCCGTGAGGGCAGGATTGTTGATACGCATGTTGAACTCAAATAGCTGGTTCTGCGTCTTGCCAGACACACCTTTACGGGTCAGGTTTACCCCATGACCCATATCGAGCAGTGCATCCACACTCGGAACCAATTTTACATGTGTTTCGTCATTCACAAAGTACGGGTCGGCTTTGATGGCTGCAGTCACCTTGTCAAATTCGTAGCCATCCTTCAACTCGATGTACACCATACGACGGTGAATACCGGTTCCCGTGGGAATAGTCATGGAAAGGGCGGCTTTCACACCTTCGATGGCCTTTACAGCCACCGTATGTCCCATGCTCATGCCCGGACCAAAATTAGTATAGGTAATGCCCTTCGGAGCAATGGCTTCCAGCATAGTGCGGACAATGGAGTCACTACCCGGATCCCAGCCGGCAGAAATGATGGATACCGTATTATGCTTTTTAGCCTCTGCATCCAGTGTGCGGCGCAAGGCAGTGATACCCGTATGGATATCGAAACTGTCCACAGTATGAATGCCTAAAGCAAGGATCTCCTTTGCATACTCTTCCACCTTGCGGGTAGGCGTACAAAGGATAGCAACATCCACGTCTTTCAGTTCCTTGATATTCTTCACAACGGGATATGCACTCAGTTCCGCAGGACAGTTTTCAGCTCCGGCACGGCGTACTACACCGGCAATTTCGAAATCGGGAGCTGCTTGCAGGGCTTCGAGCACATAATGCCCGATATTACCATAGCCAACGATGGCCGCTCTTACTTTTTTCATTCTTTTTATGAATTTATTTATCAGTTTTCTACTTTATCGGCGCAAAAGTAAGCATTTTAATTTATTATACCGGCAGAACTCACTGCTGTTTTACACAGTTTTTTCTTTTTTTAGTGAGTGAAAGTCCAATAATAATTCATACATTCGCAGATGATATGTGCGCAAGGTGCATTTTGGGCCAACAAGTAAAAGAATTATGATAGAATACATCAGAGGCGGAATTGCCGAACTAAGTCCGGCAACCGCAGTAATAGACTGTAACGGACTGGGATACGGTGTCAATATTTCATTGAACACGTATGCTGCCATCCAGGGTAAAAAAGAATGCAAATTATATGTATACGAAGCTATCCGTGAAGACGCCTATGTCCTCTACGGATTCGCCGACAAGCAGGAACGCGAACTATTCCTGCTGCTCATCTCCGTGTCAGGCATCGGCGGAAATACAGCCCGCATGATTCTCTCGGCACTCTCGCCATCCGAACTGATAAATGTCATCAGCACGGAAAATGCCACTCTACTGAAAACAGTTAAGGGTATCGGGCTGAAAACAGCCCAACGGATAATTGTGGATTTAAAAGACAAAATCAAGACCGGCAGCGTTGTAGCCGGCAACGCAGGGACCATAGGTACACTGGTATCGGCAGCCAACGTACAAGTACAAGAAGAAGCCGTAGCCGCCCTTACCATGCTGGGCTTTGCACAGGCCCCCTCACAAAAAGTAGTGCTTGCCATTTTGAAGGAAGAACCAAGTGCACCGGTGGAACAAGTCATCAAATTGGCATTAAAAAGACTATAATCTTTATCTAAAACAAATCATGACAACAATCAACATGCAATATTGGTTGGGGGCCAATGAACGCACCCGCGTACTGCCAACAGACAAATGGTACCTCGACTTCGCCACAAGCATCCTGCCCCTCGTCAAAGCCTCTCCTCTGTTCAACAAGGAAGAGCTGCGTACCCAAATTGACGCAGCCATCTCCCTCGGCATGTACTTTCAAGATGCCATTGCCCAAAGCGGAGGCTGGAAACTTTTCTCCGAAGCCTTTCAGGGAGTATACGGAACTTACCTACCGTTCTATCCACTGGGTGACGATTATACGCCCGATGAAATAAATCAGGAAGACATTGCATTCGTACTGTGGACATTGAAATCACAATTCAGCATTTTTGACAAGGAATACACCTTGTTCAGTCCTTATGACAAAGACCTGCTTGCATTAAGCCAAAGCGCCTATGAACTGATGGATGCACGTTTCGAAGAAGCTCCCATCAGCAAGGGAGAATCTTCCTTCCTTTGGGTAATGGGACTTGATTTACTGGATATACCCATTACTCCGCTGCCGGAAGTCACTCCGGAAACCAAACTGAGCAAAGATGCCGCCCACTGTCTGGAATACAGCCAGGGGAAACCGCTGCTATACTTCACCGATTACAAGGAGCTTTGCACTTTCTTTGTCAATGTCTTGGGATGGGAAAACAAACGGTCCGCATTATTGCCCGACCTGGAATACAAAAAAGAGTTCGTGATTTATGCCAACGCCAAAGGTATGCTCGTAGCCCACAACGTGGCCGCCTATTTCTGTGAAGAACATAACCCGATGTACGATGCCAAACGCGCTGCTGCAGAGGGTTACAAGATGTTCTGCCAACCTGGAGAGTGTCCGTTCGACCTGCTGAAATACGGAATGACCAAAGGAATTCTACCCGATGTGGAACTTCCCTTCTTGAAAGGAAAAGAAACACTGCATCAATATTGGGACTTTATAGCCCGCTACTACTTATGTGAATATTATGAAGGCGAGTAACCATTCCGGCATAAAGCCCAAACGGAGCAACAAGGCCAAGTCAACCGGAAAACGGATTGGTAAATCCAAACCTTCGAAAGCGAATAATCAGCTTAACAGAAGGGTAAAATAATTGAAAATGGATAATGGAAAAATAAACAGTGCAGCGTATTTATTGAAACCGCATGGCAATTTTCCATTATCCATTATCAATTTTCAAAGTTCCACAATCTCTTCCTTACACAACGTCAGTTTCTCCACTCCTTCCGCTGTTACAACCCAAGAGTTTTCGATACCGACGGGACCAATACCTAGCAAAACAATCTTCGGTTCCAAAGCAAAGACCATGCCCGGTTCCAGCTCCTGCTTCATGCGTGGAGCCAGCACCGGCATTTCATTGATTTCCAGTCCGATGCCATGACCGATAAACTTGGCTTTTTGAGTGGCTCCCATAAAGTTGTCGGCAAAGCCCGCTTTGGTGACAATATCGATAGCGAGATTGTAAAGGTCCTCACAAACAGCACCCGGTTTCGCTTTTTCTACAACAGCCTCTTGTATGTCCAGGCAAACCTGATGGGCAACATATGCCTTTTCCGGCAACTTTCCGATAGAGAATACACGGCTCATGTCGCCCATATAGCCATAGAAGTTACCCCCCATATCAACCATAAAGCTCTGGCCGGGTTGCAACAGTGCACCGTTCACACTGATAGGCAGTGACGGGTCAAGTCCTTCGCCTCCCAGAGCAAAATCATAGGGGGCAGGCGCAGTGGCATTGTCTCCTGCCAGCAGACTTCCCATAAAAATCTCCATACTTTGTCCGAAGGTACGGAAAATACCCAGACAACCTTCCAGACGCATCAGGCGCTCTATTTCGATGGATAATTGGCGGTCTGTCATTCCTGGTCTATAAACCGAGGGTATTTGTTCGTAAGCTTTAGCATGTGCAATGCCGGAACGACGGAACATCTCAATCTCTATTTCAGTCTTGACACTTCGGGCCTTCCGGATAAGGGCCGTACCACAAGGAAGCACCTCCGTTTCAGGGAAACACGCTGCCAAACGGTTATATTCCGTAAAAGACAACTCATCCCCCTCCAGCATCAACCTCGCAGGTATGGGCAAACCACATTCCTTTAGTAAGTCAGGCAGTTGTTCCGGTTTACGGATAGGATGAATATGTTCCCCTTCAATATTGTTGGGACGTTTGATGAATAAACGGGCGGGAGCATTCAACGGCAGATACAAGTAACCGCTGACGACACGTCCATACGTATAGATTAAGTTTACATTACAAGCGATAAGAGCGGCATCAATCTCTTGTTGAGCCATGAGAGAGCGTATTTTATCACGTCTCAGTTTCAATTCAGGTAGTAACATCTCTTTGTCATTTATGGTTTCTCGGATACAAAGATACAACTTTTTTAATTGAGAATAAAAAAGTACTGCCCCATACCTTCACAGGCGTAGGGCAGCACAAACCACAAATACAAATACAACTAAACAAAGTTTCTCTCTTAGATAATTCCCTGACCCATCATGGCATGAGCCACCTTCATGAAGCCGGCGATATTCGCTCCCTTCACGTAGTTGATGTAGCCATCAGGTTCTGTCCCATATTTTACGCATTGAGCATGAATTCCGTGCATGATGGCGTGGAGTTTTTCATCCACTTCGGCTGCACTCCAGCTGAGGTGCATGGCGTTCTGCGACATTTCCAGTCCGCTGGTAGCCACACCACCTGCATTGACAGCCTTACCCGGTGCATACATAATCTTATTTTCAATAAAAAGGTCGATAGCTTCGGGCGTACATCCCATATTGGAGATTTCGCCTACACATGTCACCTTGTTGTCAATGAGGTGTTGTGCATCTTCGCCGTTCAGCTCGTTCTGGGTAGCGCAAGGCAGAGCGATGTCCGCTTTCACTTCCCACGGGCGTTTGCCTGCTACGAAAGTAGAGCCGGGGAATTCGTCGGCATACGGTGCTACGATATCGTTGCCCGATGACCGGAGTTCCAGCATATAATCTATCTTTTCGCCACTGATACCGTTCGGGTCGTAAATGTAACCGTCGGGACCGGAGATGGTAACCACCTTGGCACCCAATTCGGTAGCCTTGGTAGCAGCACCCCAAGCCACATTTCCAAAACCGGAGATAGCCACGGTCTTGCCCTTGATGTCAATGCCTTTTGTCTGTAACATTTGGTTTACGAAATACAAGCCGCCGAATCCTGTTGCTTCGGGACGAATCAGCGAACCGCCAAATTCCAATCCTTTACCGGTAAATGTGCCCGTAAATTCGCGAGTCAACTTCTTATACATACCGAACATATAGCCCACTTCGCGACCGCCTACACCGATATCACCGGCAGGAACATCCATATCCGGACCGAGGTGACGCCACAATTCCAGCATGAAGGCCTGACAGAAACGCATGATTTCAGCATCGCTCTTTCCGCGCGGAGAGAAGTCGGAACCACCCTTACCGCCACCCATAGGCAATGTAGTCAAGGCATTCTTGAAGGTCTGCTCAAATCCCAGGAACTTGAGGATAGAAAGATTTACGGAAGCATGGAAACGAATACCGCCTTTGTACGGGCCAATGGCATTGTTGAACTGCACACGATAGCCGAGGTTCGTCTGAACTTCACCCTTATCATCCACCCACGTTACACGGAAAGTAAAGATACGGTCAGGTTCAACCAGACGTTCTATAATTTTCGCTTTCTCGAACTCGGGATGTTGATTATAGATATCTTCGATGGAAAGAAGAACTTCCTTTACGGCTTGAAGATACTCAGACTCGCCGGGGTGCTTTGCCTCTAAAGAGGTCATGATACGTTCGATATTCATAATATTACGTTTTAAAGGTTATTACCTTGTTGACTTCACGCTATTCAAACAAAATGTCAATGAATAACACCGCAAATATAAGAAAACTTTTCAAAACAGCTAAATTTTACGGTTATATTTTGATTAAAGAATGATAAAATGTCAAATCCCCGGCATTCTCTATTCATACCTAAATGGTCTATTCTTTTCCTATTCTGTCAACAATTCGCCATAACTGCATAAATATAGAAAAATTATAATAAAGAAAATAAGAAATGACGAATAATTTACGAAAAAAGACACAATCCTCACGGACTATGCCTTTCCAATTGCTAACTTTAATTCTTAAATGCTTGTATTAAATCCGCAACATAATAATTACTATGTACGGACAAGCTTCATAATTTCTTCAATCCTTTTACCTCTTCTTTTGTTGCTTCTCGAACACTGATAGCCACCCCTCCACTACTTGCCAAAGGTTGACGCAGCACACTCTTTGACGTTACTATGCCACGACGGATGTCATAGCTCTGCGGATTATCTTTCCAGTCTGCATCCCGACCATCTGCATAAACGGTAACAATATATTTCCTTCCTTCGGGTAAGAAAGAGAAAGGAATAGTTGCCGTACGAGGATGTTCGTCGGTAATAGCACCTACATACCACTCTTGTTTTCCTTTGGCTTGACGAGCCACTGTGATATAATCACCCGGTTCGGCTTCCAAATACCAAGAATTGCTCCAATCCACCGCTACATCCTTAATAAATTGAAACGCATCGGGAAAACGGCGATAATTATCCGGCAGGTCTGCTGCCATCTGTAACGGAGAGGGCATCGTTACATATAGAGCCAATTGTTTTACCAATGTAGTACCCGCCTGACCTTTAGGTTTCGAACTATTATAATACGAAAGTTTTGTCTGGAAAATACCAGGAGTGTAATCCATCGGACCACCCTTCAACCGAGTAAACGGCAAGATACAAGTATGATCCGGATCATTGCCCCCCATAGATTCAAACTCACCACCACGGGCAGATTCTTGCGCTACCCAGTTGGGCCAGGTCCGACACAAGCCGGTGGGACGAACAGCCTCGTGACTATCTACCATAATCTTATAATCAGCAGCACGCTTCACCACATGTATATAATGATTGTTCATCCATTGTGAGGAATGATATTCACTACGGGGAATGATTGAGCCCACATATCCTGTCTTTACAGAATTATAGCCATTATCTACCATAAATTGAAAGGCTACATCCAGCTGCCGCTCATAATCGGCAGCATTAGCAGCCGTCTCATGATGCATGATAATCTTTACCCCCTTTGATTTGGCATAGGCATGTAGTACCGCAACATCAAAGTCCGGATAAGGTTTGTCAAAAAGGAACTGACGATCCTTACGATAGGATGCCCAATCTTCCCAACCTTCATTCCAACCCTCAACCAATACCGCATCAATACCATTCTCCGCCGCAAAGTCTATGTACTCTTTCACATGTTCAGTATTGGCCGGATGATGTCCATTAGGAGTTAACTTTGAATAGTCGGTTATGCCGGGTTTAGCCTTATAATAGTCGCTATATGCCCATGTACCTCCTCCACCAGTAAACATCTCCCACCAGACACCGATAAATTTCTGTGGCTTAATCCAAGAAGTATCTTCCAGCTTACAAGGTTCATTCAGATTAAGAATCAACTGAGAAGCAAGGATGCTACGTGCATCGTCACTAACCATAATTGTACGCCACGGGGTATGCAACGGTAATTGCAGATATCCTTTCTTTCCTAATTTATCGGGAGTAAGATGAGCAGAAAAGTTAAACTCTTTATCATCCACATTCAGCAACATGGCAGAATAATCTACCAAGGCAGCTTCATGAATATTGATATAAAGTCCTTCGGTAGTCTTTATCATAAGGGGTGTTTGTACTGTGAATGAAGTCGCTTTAGCTTCATATCCTTTTTTACGTAGATTACGTTCCATAGCTTCGCGCACTTCGGAAATGGCCGCAGTAGTATAGGCAAACTCATTCGTATCATAATCACCGGGAATGCAATAGAGTGTATGATTACCGGTCAGATTGAATTCCGTCAGTTCGTCTTTTACCGTCAGATAATTCATGGTTTTCTGCTCCGGCAACTCATAACGGAATCCGAGTCCATCGTCAAACAATCGAAAACGTACAATCATCGTACGGTCGTGCTTTGCCGGTTGTGAGAAAGTGACAGTAAGTTCATTGTAATGGTTACGGACTTTTTCATACTCTCCCCATACAGGCATCCAAGTTTCATCAAAAGTAGAATTTGTTGCATCAAGAATCCGGAAGCCATTTGACAAATCCGCTTCTTCCATAAGTATTCCCAAGGCAGAAGGTTCTACAACCGGCTCTCCTTTGTAATATAAGCTATAGACCGGCCCCCCCTCGGAATCAAGCACAACATTGAGTTTCAGATTCCCATTGGGAGATAACAATTCGTGTGCCATCGCCACACAAGCAATTCCCAGAAATACAACTGTTAATAATACATGTTTCATATACATCCGTTATTGTTGATATATAAAATATTGATAAGGTTCCATCGTCATTACTGTAGGCAACTCCACATCCACACCGGCAATCACATCGGTCATGGTCTTGCCAGCATGCTCCATAGGTACTTTCACTTGTACAGACTCATTGGCGGTATTCACCATGACCAACATGCCATGACTGCCTGCTGCCCGATAAAATGAAGCGACATCTCCGGTAGTATAAACTTCCAGTTCACCACCACGTACACTGCTCGTAGCTTTATAGGCTCTGATGATTTCTGCCATCTCTTGCGCAAAGACTTCATTGGACTTCAAGTCTATAACTCCGTAATTGAAAAAGTTAAGTGACCGCGGATAGGCTACTTCCTGCGAACTATAAATAAGAGGTATCCCCTCGAGCATAGTCGTCAATACAAAAGCAGACATGGCACCACGCTCACCGCCATAACATTCTATCGGTGAAGCCTCACTTGCCTGGTCATGATTAGTAGAATAGCGTAACCGTAACGTACCCTTCGGCATTCCCTCCAATTCGGAAGTATTCATAGCATAAAGGTCAGTAAGTGAGCATTTACCGGCATAATAGTCTTTCAGTTTACTATGGAAGTTCCAGCCGTAGAGCAGATTGAAACCATTGTTCATTAAAGACGTTTTTCCGCCTTCGGCAAGCATCAGCAAATTATTGTCAAGTGTACGGAGCTCGGCGATTGCTTTCTTCCAGAAAGCATCTGGTACCCCCTCGGCATAATCACAACGGTATCCATCAATACCAATTTCTGTTACCCAATACTTCATGGCATCAATCATGGCTTGCTGCATGGTTTCGTTGTCAAAATTCAAGTCAGCAACATCCGCCCAAGGCTGTTCTTGAGGTTGTACCACATTGCCATTTGCATCCTGTGTATACCAATCAGGATGCTCAGTCACCCAAGCATTGTCCCACGAAGTATGGTTGGCAACCCAGTCAAGAATCACTTTCATTCCTTTGGCATGGGCAGCATCTACCAGTTCTTTCAAGTCTTTTTTTGTTCCGTAACGTGTATTCAGCTTTTTATAATCCTTTATACAATAAGGTGAATTCACACTTTTCAGTACTCCCGGCTCATTTACAGGCATCAGCCAAAGCACGGTAGTCCCCAGGCTTTGAATACGGTCAAGCTCTGCTTTGATGGCAGAGAACGCATTTTCTTCGGCAAAAATGCGGGGATTTGCCTCATAAATCACCATATCCGAAGCCATGTATTCTTCCTGTGGGACGGGAATCGGTTCCATGTCACTCTGACTATCACTACACCCCATACAAGAATGTAGCATCGTAAAGAGCAGTGTCGCAATTATTACTTTTTTCATATTTCTACTTTTTATCTATACTTATACTCATTGGCGGAACTGATATCTGCAAAAGGAGCATCCAAACTCTCCAGTAATGGGCATTGGCAGAAAAGATACTAAGCCTTAATACTAAAAATCCCGGAAGCCAATACTAAAAAACAAAAGAGCTAAGAGATAACTTCTTCCCAAGGCTTGGTTTTTCTATCCCAAGACTTGGGAT
>OGQM01001065.1_pt1 | contig 20856 bp, 17 predicted proteins | sample 1553191 | NCBI WGS metagenome assembly OGQM01 (sample SAMEA2579954, study PRJEB22360) | human gut metagenome | biome: human gut; feature: human-associated habitat; material: faeces | place: Denmark | collected 2008/2010 | reverse complement strand
TTGATATACTTAAATTAGTTAAAGAAAGACGCTAGTACAGGTCTATTTAATAGATCTTTTGTGCTGGTGTTTTTTTGTATTAACTAGAAGTAGGAGTGAAACAAAATTATGAATGAAAATATTATTGAAATAATTAATTACAAAAAAAGAAGATTAATAATGTCATTAGAAGGGAGGTTTTAAATGATAAGGGAAGAATCATTTGAAGCAGTATATACAGATTTGCATATTCATACTTCTGAAAATCCGGACGAAATAAAGAACGGTGTTAATTATAATTTAAATGAACTGATAAAAAATATTGATAAATATAGCCAAAATAGAAAAAAATTAATTTCTTTTACAGATCATAATGTTATTAATAAAAATGTTTATTTATCGCAATTTCCTGATGATTATTATTTAATATTAGGCGTTGAATTACATATTAGTTATGATAAAACAAAAAAGCCATATCATTGCCATATTTATTTTAATAAAGACATCAATGAAGATAATATAGATTCGATTAATAAAATATTAAATAATTTATATCCTAAGAAAGAAATTGCAATCTGTGATTATGATAAGATTCCAAATTTAGAAATGATAATAAATAATTTCAATAGTTATGACTTTATTTTACTTCCACATGGTGGACAAAATCATTCAACTTTTAACAAAGCAATTCCGAAAAACACAAGATTTGATAATGTTATGGAAAAAGCGTTATATTACAATCAGTTTGATGGGTTCACTGCTCGTTCAACGACTGGAAGGTTAGATACTCAAAAGTATTTTAAAAATATCGGAATCGATGAATTTACTAATTTAATAACTTGTTCCGATAATTACAATCCTAAAAAATACCCCAATCCAAAATCTGATGATGCTGAAAAATTTGTTCCAACGTGGATGCTTTCAGAGCCAACTTTTGATGGCCTTAGGTTGGCATTGTCTGAATCAGGACGATTATTTTATGATGACAATCCTCCGAAAATATACGAAGAATATATAAAAAGTTATTATATAAATAATGATTTATTAGACATTGATGTATCATTTAAACAGGGGTTAAATGTAATCATTGGTGAATCTTCTTCAGGAAAAAGTTTATTAGTAGATACGCTTATGAAAGAAATAAAACCCGGTCTTAGCAAAGTGGATTATTCAAAAAATTTTAATTTTGATAATCTTAAAATAGAAAATCCGGCAAATTTTGTTCCATATTATATTAATCAAAATTACATTTCTGAAGTGGCAAATAAAAATAAAATAGAAACTATTCCTATAATTAAACAAATGTTTGGACCAACTAATGAAACAACAAAGAAAACTAGTGATAGTTTAAACAAATTAGAGAATATTTTAACTGATTTATTCAATTCCGTCGAAGAGATAGAAAAATATCAAAACAAATTATCTGCATTAACAAATTTAAATAGTTTAATATTATTTAATAATAAAAAAAGTAATCCTTTAGATAAAATATTTCCCAATGAAAGAATAGTAGATAAACTTGAATATAATGAAGACCTATATTCTAATCAAATGAACTTTCTTGATGAACTATTAAAGTTTCAAAAAAATAATATATATGTTGAAGATTTAACAAAAGAAATAATGATAATTAAAATAAAATTAAAGAATGCATTTACAAAGTCGTATTTTGAAAAATACGTCAGAAAAATTATAAAGAATAATAAAAAAATATATAATGATACTTTTAAATATAGTGATAGTGAAATCAAAATCAAATCACAAATGTTCGACAACGTCTTATTATATATATCAAAATACTTAGAGGAAAGAAAAAAATTTGAAAAATCACTAACTTGTGTTACAAAATTCAAATATACAATTAAATCTTCTCCAATAAAAGTTGCCAATCATAAGTTATACGTAGAAAACAAACTTGAGGTTACAAATGATACAATAATGAATTATTTAAATGAAATACTAAAATCTGGTAAAAAGATTGAAGAAATTAATGATATAAAGCCTTCTGATTTATTTTTAAGCAATATAAGTGGTAGTTATAGTAGTATAAAAACATATAATGATTTTAAACAAAAACTTTTTGATAAAATAAAAATTAATAATAAATATACCTATAAAATTATTACTTCTAACAATAAACCGTGGGAAGATTTAAGTCCAGGCTGGAAAACAGCAATTCTAACAGAGTTAATTTTAAAATATGATAAAGATCAAGCGCCTTTAATAATAGACCAACCTGAAGATAATTTAGCAAATAAATATATAAATGAGAAATTGATAAAAGATATAAAAGATGCAAAATTAAAAAAACAAATAATTGTTGTTAGCCACAATGCTACTATTCCAGTTTTAGCAGATGCCGAAAATATTATTTATTGCAAATCCGATGGAAAAAGAATTATAATTCGTTCGAACTATATGGAAAATAAAATAGAGGGAAAATCATGCCTTAATATTATTGCTGATATCACTGATGGTGGTAAAAAATCAATAAGAAAAAGATTTAAAAAATATAATATAAAAACATATAAGGAGGACTCAGATGAGATATAGAATAGAAAAAAAAGAAAATAATGTAAATTTTATAGAATCTATCACTGGTGAAAAATTTGATTATATAAAATTTGCGGATAAACTTTATGATGGAGAAAAAGTTGAAATATCAGATTATGGAACTCTAACACCGGACGAAAAGAAAATAGTTGACAAAACAGTTAAAGAATTAAATGAATTGTCTAATTCGAAGAAAAGAAAAAAAATAATTGCACAATTAGATAGCGAATAATAAAAAACGATAGGCCATTCCATCTATTAACTATAATTTTTATTAAAATTTTATATGAGTTATATGTCGATATTATGGTATTCTAAACAATCCTCTTTTTTAATATAATAGCCCCATGAAGAGAGCATTTAACCGGCTCTCATTTTTTGTGCCCATTTTATAAGGGCTTGCGAGGTATCAGTATTGCTAAAATAATTTTAGGTACAATTTAGGTACAAAAAAATTGAGTTTTAAAAAAGTTCATTGAAGAAAAGTGGCGAAAGTGGCAAAAATCTTCAATGGCTTTTTAATTTTAACAATGATACGGATAAAATATAAATGATCCGTATGAATGAGAAAATAACATTATTCCGCAAACGGTAAGATATAATCGTTACAAGATCATGGTATAATTATTATGGAGGAGATGACTTATGGAAAAGAAAGAAGAAATAATTAGTAATAAAATTAAATGTAAAAAATGTGGAAATATTATAGAATCGAAAAGCACTAATGATTATAAAAGATGTTCATGTGGAACAGTAGCAATTGATGGAGGTAAAGATTATTTAAAAAGAATTGGTAACGAAGAAGATTATGAGGAAATGTCAATAGTAAAGTAATATAGTTAAAAATAGTATTGAAAGGACTTGACAAAACATATATTTAAATATATTATATATTTTCAAATTATCAATTGATAATTTTTTAAAAATGGTGTATACTATAATTGGTGATATGAATTGGAAGTGTCAGAAATATTAGTAAAAACAAAATCATCCATGAAATCTGGAAATTACGACATGGTTCCAACAGCAAAAAATAGAAATTCAAAGCGTAAATATGGATTATCACAATATGACATTGAAGATTATATTGCCAGTTTAGAAGCAGAGGATTTATACAAAGGACCAGAGCCAGATCGAGATTGCCCAGGGGAAGAATTATTCATCTTTAAGAAAGAAATAATACCTAATGTTATATTTTATACTAAATTGAAGTATAAGAATAATCAAATTAAGATATTATCTTGTCATGAGGATGAAAATTAGGAGGGATAATTATGGATAGTAGAGAAAATGTTAAAACAAGAAGAATTGAAGCTAATGTTAAAGGGAAGATTATAGAATTTGATGAATATTACATGATTGACCCTGCAACAGGAGAAGAAGTGTTTGATAGAAACATAGAAATTGAAAATGATGCCAGATTATATGACATATATAAAAAGCAAATGAATTTATTAACTTCTTCAGAAATTAAAAATATAAGAAAAAAATATGATATGAATCAAAAAGAGTTTGCTTTATCAATTGGTGTTGGTGAAATTACAATACATAGATTTGAGAATGGCTCTATACAAACTGAGTCAGTTGATTCAATTATAAGACTTAGCGAAGATCCTGATATCATGTATAATTTATTAATTAAAAATCAAGCTAATTTATCTGATAACGATTTTAGTAGCTTTCTAAAAAAAGTGAGTGTATTAAAAAAGTTAAAACACCATAAAATTGCAGATTTTAATATTAATGATTATATAAATTTGAATTTTGAAACCGAATTAATTAATGATGTTACTAATCAATTAATTATTGAATATAATACTCAGATTGATAATGTTAGTAAGAAATATGGAATAGAAGATAATTGTGGAGCTGCTGAGTATATTACTCCTTTAAAACTTCAAAAATTATTATATTACATTCAAGGAATGGCTTTAAGAATATATGGAAAACCAGCGTTTTCAAATAGCATATCTGCATGGCAATATGGACCAGTAGTAGAAGAAGTTTATCAGCAATATAAAGGTCGTAATCCAATTGCTACACCTAAAACAGATTATGAAGTTTGTGATGGACTAAAGAAAATAATTGAATTGGTTGTATCAAGCTATGGCCAAATAGAAGCAGGTTCCTTAATTGACTTAACTCATGATGAAGATCCGTGGATAAATTCTGTAAATAGTGGTACTATTAGCATAGATCTTATAAAAGAATATTTCAATAAAGTTTATGAATAATATATGTTAATTAAAGACATTTAATTAGTGCAGTGGTATTTCACTCTGATGAGTGCGCCTCCATTTTGGAGGCTTTTTCTTTTTTAAAACAAATGGTGATATAATTATTGAAAGAGGGATAAATATGAATAGTAGAAAAATTACAAGAATAAGTGTTGATAAAGAAAACTTTTTTGATGTGACAGGATCATTTGATGTAGAATCTAGAATTATTAATCTTATTATATCGTTTGATGTACTCAAGAGTATTTTTAATCTTAATTGTGCAGAATTAGTAATGAATTCAGAAAAATTGAGTACAAATAAAGTTGTATATTTATGCGATGAAAATGGAATGTATTACAGCTGCTTTAATTGTATATTTGGTTTTAAATTGAAAGAAGATTTAAAAATATATACTGCTCCAATTGAATATATATTAGAAAATGTATTAACCGATGAAAGAAATGTAGAAACAAATAAATTGGTTTTTAGAACATCTATGCCTAAAAAGTTTTCTTTGTATATTTCAAATGTAGGTTTTAAATATGATAAAAATATTGAGATAAGTATAAAAAGACTATTTGATAATGATAAGGTAATTATAGATTATACAGTATTAAGTTCAAAAAAATATAAATATGACAAACTTTCTAACATCATATACACAATTCTTGAAATGACCTTTTTATATTTAGGAGATATACCAAGCATTGATCAAATAAGTATTTTTAATGAGAAAAAAATTGTTTTATATATAGAGAATGCACCAAAATATATTCAAAGAAAGGGTATATATAGTTCATCTACAAATGGAATTTTATCTTATATTGGGCCAAAAAGTATTTCAAAAAAGCAAATAAAAGCATTTAAAAAGCTTAGAAAGCAGACAAAAATAATATTTGACTTATTAATGACTAATATGAATGGTGATTCCTATGTAGAAATTAAAAATTCCATGCTAGTTCAGTTATTAGAAGGTTTATATAAAACGATGAATCCAGGTGTAAAAATGGATCTATGGCAAATACTTGAGTTCTATTTTTTACAAAATTCAGTAATTAGTACATTATTAGTTAAAAGAGATTTAAAATTAGCTGGAGATCAACATAATACACCTATATTCTTATTTAAGGCAAAAGAACATAGACATTATCTTTCACATTTAAATATGAATGAAGAAAAAAATGTGTTTTATCAACTTGAAAATATTTATGCAAATTGGAAATTAAGTCATTGTATAAGAATATATATAATGCAATTAATAGGAGTTGCTATCAACAATGATGAATTTGAAAAAACAAAAACATCAATTGAAAAATGGGCAAAAGATCATAAATTTAGATATAAAAAATAGCTTAGTCTTATTCTAAGCTATCTATAACAGAAACAACAGAGTCGAGGGCAGTACTAAACATATGTGAATATGTATTTAGGGTTTCCTCGATTTTTGTATGCCCTAAATATTTGGCAACTAATGTACCATTATCACCAGAACAAGAGGATAGAAACTATGGTAAATCCATTAGATGGATAGAAAGGGTAATCATACCAGGATTTTTATTAGAAGATATGCAAAAGTATATTAATCGTGGTAAAAAATTAAATAGTAAAAACCATTATCAAATAGAACACAATAGGTAGTCCCCCTAGGGTGCATGAATAAAAAAATAAAAAATATCACGACCGACAGCCCACATAAATTCACACAAACTTAAATTTTCCGTGAGTTTTTTGGAAAACAGAAAGAGTATTAGAGCAAAAACTAATACTCGATTTTTTTAAATCTAATGGATCTTCACTAATAATTTCTAAAGAATACTTCATTCTTAATAATTTAATTACTTCAGCTTTAACTTTATCATAATCTTCATCATCACCAATATTAAACATATCTTTAGCAGAATTATAGTGTTGATAAAATGTTGCCTCCCACATTGCATTCCTACTAAAAGAACTGGCTATATAAAATGCAATTACTTCTGGCATAACATACGTAATAATATACTCATGATAATTATCATAAAAAGGATTTATAACTTTTTCTAATTCTTCATCAGAAATATCCTCATCAGTACATTTTCTAATCATATTATTCCTCCAATTCCTTGTATTAATTACTTAAAAATTTTTTTTTTGCAACAATTTATGTCAATTTATTTTAAAAATTGGCAAATTATGTTATACTTATTATGGTAAGGAAAGTAAGGAGAAATGATATGAAAGAAAATAATGAATTGTTAGCTTCAGCAAAGTTAACATCAAAAGGACAAATTACTATTCCGAAGATTGTTCGAGAAACATTAAATATTGAAGAAGGAGATTCTGTAATCTTTTATTTGGATGAAAAAAAGAATATAAAGATTTCAAATAGAAAAGATTGCAAAGTCAGCCCTGATAATGATAAAGAACAAGTAGTAGTGAAGAGAGGTAGAAAATAATGGCAGTAAAAAAAAGCGCTTTATATAGCAAATTATGGGATAGTTGTAATACATTAAGAAGTAAAGGTGGAATGGATGCAACTCAGTATAAAGATTATGTTTTAATAATACTTTTTATGAAAGTTATTACAGATAAATATTGTGGAAAAGAAAAATCATTAATTGAAGTTCCTGAAGATGCAAACTTTAACACTATGATTTCACTTAAAGGAAAGAAAAACATCGGTGAAGAATTTAATACAATATTGGCTAAGATAGCTGAAGAAAACGATTTGCAAGGAATAATAGATGTTGTAGATTTTAACGATGAAAATAAGCTTGGAAAAGGTAAGGATATGGTTGATGCTTTAACAGGACTTATTGAAATATTTCAAGATAAAGATTTAGATTTTAGTAATAATAGAGCAGATGATGATGATATTCTTGGAGATGCATATGAATATTTAATGAAAAAATTTGCTACAGAGGCTGGAAAGAGTAAAGGCCAATTTTATACACCGTCTGAAGTTTCTAGAATAATGGCTAAAATATTAAATATTTCAAGTTTTAAACAGAATGATCAAGATAGAAATGTACATATATATGATATGGCATGTGGTTCAGGTTCACTATTATTAAAAGCTGGATCAGAAGTTGGAAAGAACAAAATAGCTCGTTTATATGGGCAAGAAAAAGATGCAAACACTACTGGATTATGTGTTATGAATATGTTTTTACACGGTAATGAAACAGCATCTATTAAGAATGGCAACACTTTAACAAATCCGCAATTTTTAGAAAATGGAAGACTTAAAACATTTGATTTTTGTGTAGCAAATCCTCCTTTTTCAGTAAAAAAATGGAATGTTGACTTAGAAGAAACTTATGATAGGTTTACTGGTTTTGGTATGCCGCCAGAAGGATGTGCTGACTATGCATTTTTATTACATATGCTAAAGTCTATGGATCCAGATCATGGTAGAGCAGCGATAATATTACCACATGGAGTTTTATTTAGAGGTGGACAAGAAGAACTTATAAGAAAGAATCTTATTAAAAAAGGATATATTGAAGGAATCATTGGATTACCTGCAAACTTATTCTATGGAACAGGAATACCAGCTTGTATAATTGTGCTAGATAAAAAAGATGCACCTTATAGAAAAAATGTATTTATTATTGATGCAAGTAAGAACTTTGTTAAAGATGGAAATAAGAATAAATTAAGAGAACAAGATATTAAGAAAATAATAGATACATATACTGGAAGAATAGAAGAAGAAAAGTATTCTAAAAATGTTTCAATGGAAGATGTTGAAACAGAAGAGTATAACTTAAATATTCCTAGATACGTTGATGCATCAGTAGAAGAGATGAAACCAGATTTAAAAGCACATTTATTAGGTGGAATACCTATGGTTGATGTTGATGGATTTGATAGTTATTGGAAAGTTGCTCCTAATTTAAAAAATGAGTTATTCTCAAGCAATTCTAAAAAAGGTTATTACAATTTAAATGTTGAAAAAGATAATATATCTGAAATAATAAAACAATCTAATGAAATAAAAGATTATTTTGAAACAGTTAGATCAAAAATCAAATCATGGGAAAAAGATATTGAAAACAAATTGTTGAACTTAGATAATACTATAAGAGTAAAAGAATTAATTGAAACAATATCAGATAAACTATTAGAAATATTTAATGATGATATTTTAATTAATAAATATGATGCTTATGAATATCTAATGAAATATTATGAAGAAACATTTAAAGATGATTTATATATGGTAACTGATAATGGATGGATTCCATCATTAACGTTTGCTAAAGATAAAAAAGGTAATATTAAGAAAAACGAATTCGATTCTGAATTGTTACCAAAAGATATTGTTATAAATAAATATTTCAAAAATGAAAATAATGAAATAAATGAATTAAATAGTAAATTAAATAATTTGATAGCTGATTTTGATAGTATCGTTGAAGAAAATACTGGTGATGAACAATTATTTAATGATGACGAAAAAGTTAATGAAAAAGCATTAAAAGATTTAAAAAAAGAAATAGAAGATAAAGATATAGCATTAATCAATATTTTATTAAATAACTTATCAGAACAAAAAGAATTAAAGAAAGAGATAAAAGATAAACAAGAATCATTAAATGATAAAGTTATTAAAAAATATAATTCTTTAACTGCAGAGGAAAGTAAAAATATCATAATTTATGATAAATGGTTTGAATCTATTGAAAATAAATTTAAAACTTGTATGAGTAATCTAATTAACAGCTTAGCATATGGCATTACAAATTTAGATGATGAATATGAATCAACTCTTACCGATTTAAATAACGAGATAGAAGAAAAAGAGAAAGAATTATCTTCATTATTAAAAGACTTAGTTGGAGATGAAGATGACTTAAAAGCATTTAGTGAATTCATTAATCAACTTGGTGGTGATGCCAATGAATAGTGAATTAAAACCAAAAATCAGATTCAAAGGATTTACTGATGATTGGGAACAACGTAAGGCAAAAGAATTATGTTCTATAACCACGGGAAAGAGTAATACACAAGATCAAGTGCAGGATGGAAAATATCCATTTTATATTCGCTCTGATGTTCCAGTTCGTAGTAATAGATATTTGTATGATGAAGAAGCAGTAATTACTATTGGAGATGGTAACATTGGAAGAGTCTTTCACTATGTAAACGGAAAGTTCGATTTGCACCAAAGATGCTATAAAATGGCTGATTTCAAGGCATTGACTGCAAAATATTTTTACTATTATTTTTCTACTAAATTTTATGAGAGAGCAATGTCAATGACTGCGAAAGCAACAGTAGATTCTGTTAGGCTAGAAATGATTTCAGATATGGAAATAAAATTTCCTAAAGATACAACAGAACAGACAATTATTTCTGAATTACTAACAAATCTAGATAACCTTATCACTCTTCATCAACGTAAGTGTGATAAATTGGTAGAGCTTAAAAAGTCTTTGTTGGAAAAAATGTTTCCTCAAAATAACTCGGTTATTCCTGAAATTAGATTTAAGGGATTTACTAATGATTGGGAACAACGTAAGTTAAAAGAATTATGTAATATTTTTGATGGAACGCATCAAACACCTAATTATACAGATAGTGGAATAATGTTTTTATCCGTTGAAAATATAAAAGATTTAAAATCTGAAAAATATATTAGTTACGATGATTTTAAAAATAATTTTAGAATATATCCAGAAAAAAATGATATTTTAATGACAAGAATTGGAGATATTGGAACTACAAATATAGTTAAAGGGAGTACATTAAAAGCTTATTATGTAAGCCTTGCATTGCTAAAATGTAAAAATATTAATCCATATTATTTAAATTTTGCAATTAAATCAGATTTTGTACAAAATGGATTGAAACTAAGATCTTTATTAACAGCTATACCAATGAAAATTAATAAGGATCAAATAGGAGAAGTTGATATAAATTATCCAATAAATTTAGAAGAGCAATCTAATATTGGAAAAATATTTGATAATATAGATAACCTTATCACTCTTCATCAATGTAAGTATGATAAATTAAATAAAATTAGGCAATCATTACTAAATGATATGTTTATATAGGAGGAAGATTCTTATGAGTGGAGTTAATGAAAAAGAAATAAAAACACAAGAACGAATATTACATGAAATATTTGAAAAAAAGTTAGGATATACCTATCTAGGTAATTATGAGGATAGAGAAAATAATTCGAATATTGAAGAAGATTTATTATTTAAATTCTTAACAAAAAAATATTCTGAAGAAATATCAAAAAAAGCAATTGCCGAATTAAAGAAGATTGCTCATAATGAATCAAAATCTCTATATGAAGTTAATAAAGAGTTTTATGAACTATTAAAGTATGGAAAAGGAATATCATTATATGTAGGAGAAAAAGATGAAAAAGTATACTTTATTGATTATAATGATTTTTCTAACAACGATTTCTATGTAGCTGAAGAAGTCACTGTAAAAGGACAAAATGAAAAAAGACCAGATATTGTTGTATATATAAATGGTATTGCTATAGCAGTTATTGAATTAAAAAGAAGTACTGTATCAATAAATGAAGGAATTAGACAAAACTTGGATAATCAAGCTCCTAGATTTATAGAAAGATTCTTTACAACGGTTCAATTATTGGTTGCTGGAAATGATACGGAAGGATTAAGATATGCAACAACAAGAACTCCGGCAAAATACTATTTGCCATGGATTGAAGATATACATGCTATAGGCAAATTACACGAAAAAGTAAAAGGATTAATTAATACAAGTGACTTTCTTATAGATCAACAAATTCCTTCTTTATTTGAAAAAGAGAGATTAATAGATTTAATTGATAATTTTATTTTATTTGATAGTGGAATTAAAAAGGTACCAAGATATAATCAATACTTTGGTGTAACAAATGCTAGAGAGTTTGTTAAAAGAAATGAAGGCGGTATAATTTGGCATACTCAAGGATCAGGAAAATCTTTATCAATGGTATTATTGACAAAATGGATATTATCCAATGTAGATGATTCAAGAGTGGTAATATTTACAGATAGAAAAGAATTGGATAAGCAAATAAAAGATGTATTTGTTAATACTGGAGAAACTAAGATACACAGAGCTACGAGTTGTAGTAATTTGCTTGAATCTCTTAATGATTATAGCAGTGGTAACTTAATTTGTTCGTTAATTCATAAAGTTGGAGCATCTGTAGACGAAGATTCTGATAAAGATTATGCTGACTATATTAAGCAATTAAATGCTTATAAAAATAATGATTTTAAAGCTAAAGGAAACATATTTGTATTTGTTGATGAGTGTCATCGTAGTCAAGCAGGAATGCTACACGATGAAATGAAGCGATTATTACCTGATGCAACATTTATTGGCTTTACGGGTACACCATTAATGAAGAAAAATAAAGCAACTACATTAGAAAAATTTGGAAAGTATATTCATACATATAAATTTGACCAAGCTGTTAAAGATGGTATTGTAGTTGATTTATGCTATGAATCAAGAAATGTAGAACAAAGAATTAATAATCCGGCAAAAATAGATGAATGGTTTGAAAGTAAAACAGAGGGATTAAATGAATTTGCTAAGCAAAAACTTAAAGAAAGATGGGGAACTTTACAAAACATAACAAGTTCTGAATCTAGATTAGAAGAAATTGTAAAAGATATTATTTTTGATTTTGAAAAGATATCAAGATTAGCACAGGGAAAAGGAACAGCAATGCTTGTTGCTAGTTCAATATATGAAGCTTGTCGATATTGGGAAATATTTAAAGCTAAAGGATTTACTAAATGTGCAATAGTATCATCATATTCCCCATATATAGCAGATATAAAAGGTGAATCAACTGGGGAATTTACATTATCTGATAAACAAAAAATATATGATGTTTATGAAAAAATGTGGAATAAAGCAAAATATCCAAAACTTAGGAGTGATTCAGAACATGATGACCATTCAAATTGTTTTGAAGACGATGCAATATATAAGTTTATAAATGTTCCATCAGAAATGAAATTATTAATAGTTGTTGATCGTTTATTAACAGGATTTGATGCTCCATCTGCTACATATTTATATATAGATAAAAAAATGCAAGATCATGGATTATTTCAAGCAATATGTCGCGTTAATAGATTAGATAAGGATAAAGACCTTGGGTACATTGTTGATTATAAAGACTTATTTGAGAGTATAGAAGGCGCTGTTGAAGATTATACTTCAGGAGCATTTGATAATTTTGATAAAGAAGACATTAATGGATTATTAAAGAATAGATTAGATTTTTGTAAAAATAGATTAGATAATGCTTTAAAACAAGTAAAAGTAATCTGCGAGCCAATAGAAAGTCCAAAAGGTACACTTGAATTCTTACATTATTTTGTTGGTCAAGAATTATCGATTGATGAATCTCGAGAAGAACAATTGAAAGATACAGAAAGCAGAAGAATAGAATTTTACAATGCAGTATCTAATTTGGTTATAGCATACACTAATATAGCTGATGAAATGACAAAAGCGGGTTATACAAAAGAAGATAGTAAGATTATAAAAGAACAAGTTAATTTCTATAATGCAGCAAGAGATGAAGTTATGAAAGCAGCTGGAGATTATATAGAATTAAAAAATTATGATGGTGCTATGAGATATATGATAGATAATTATATAAATGCTGATGCATCAGAATTGCAATATAAATTAGATGAAGCTACCTTACTTGATGTAATCGTTGCTAGTGGTATAGAGAAAGCAACTCAAACATTACCAAATAATGTTAGAAAAAATAAAAAGTCAGTGGCCTTAGCAATAGAGGCAAATATAGCTTCTACAATTATTAATAATACTCCAATAAATCCAAGATACTATAATAAAATGTCTGAATTATTAAAAGAACTTATAGATATGAAAAAGGATCAAAATTTAGATTATCAAGATTATATTAAGCATCTTGTTGAATTAGTCAAAAAGGTAAAAAATCCTGAATCTAGCGGTGAGTATCCATCTTCTATTCATAATGTTAGATTAAGGGGATTATATGATATTCTTGATAAAGATGAGGGCGAAACATTATTATTATATAATAGTCTAATTAGTTCTGTACCATATGACTTTATGGACTCTAAAATGAAGCAAAGAGAAGTTAAATTTTTAATAAAAACAGTTATAAGTGATGAATCTAAAATTGATGAAATATTCAATTTATGGAAGAATACTCGAGGATATTAATATGATTATCAATGGATTTGATGTTGAAATAATTAGAAAAAAAGTTAAAAATATAAATTTAAAAGTATATCCAAATTTAGATATAAAAGCTTCAGTACCAGAAGGAATGGATATATCTTCAATAAAAAGAATGATAATTTCAAAAGAAAACTGGTTACGTGAAAGATTAAAAAAATATGATGAACAAATTAGAGCAACTAAAAGAAAATATGTATCAGGAGAGGATCATTATTTAAATGGTAAAAGATATATATTGAAGGTAATTGATTCAAATACACCATCTGTAATAAAAGAAAACTCAAAATATATAACAATGTATGTGAGAAAATCATCAAGTTTAGAGAATAAAGAAAAATTAATGAATTCATTTTATAAAGAGCAATTGACTATAAAAATTAATAAATATATGCCAGAATTAGAGAATAAAATGAATGTTAAGTGCAATGGATATAGTATTAGAAAAATGAAAAATAAGTGGGGAAGTTGCAACCATGATAATAAAACAATAATCTTTAATGTCGATTTAGCAAAAAAGAAAGATTCAGAAATAAAGTATGTAATTATACATGAATTAGCACATTTAATAGAAAAAAATCATGATGAAAGATTTAAACAAATTATGGATTGTTATTGCCCAAAATGGGAAGAATACAATGTATCGATTAATGAATTATTAGGTTCAAACAAGATTGATTGATTTTAAAAGTCTGAAATTATCTCAGACTTTTTTGTTACTATTAAATTTTAAAAAATAATGTGATATAATATTATACAAATTTAGGGGGCGATGTAATGAGTCGAAGATATAGAAGTAAAAGTTATAATGGAAGAGGATTAGTAAGCATAGCAAGTTATTTAATAAGACAGTTCTGTTTTCCTAATCCATTTTCTAATATAGTTAAAGATCCAAATATAGCTACAATTGTTAACTGGGTATGTGGTGGTATTTTTATTCCACTTGCATATGTACTTACAGGCACATGGTATAATGGTGGTGCTAAAGCAGTTGGAAGCTTTGGATTCTTTATTAATTATGCAATATTAACTGGCTTATTTTTACTAATAACTAAATTTATAACTAATCTCTATTTAGTAGCATTTTTATTCATTTTAGGGTATGTTATATTGTGTATAGTTGAAAGTAAATTATTTGGAGAAAGACATTCATTTTAAGAGTTAGTATAATAGGTACTAATTCTTTTTTTAGGTACAATTTAGGTACAAAAATGCTAAAAAAACACGGTAAATGACGGTTTATGCTAATATAAACAGGCCAATAAATAAAGGGCTTAACACAATTTGGTCTCTTCTAACTGAAGAGAGCAGCTATTTACGAAATATCAAAAAGACTTACCCACATCACAATGATGTACCAAGTCTTTTTCTTCATATCTTACAAACTTGTAATATAAAACAGAGTAAAATAATGATATAATATAACTATAGAAAGAAGGAAATATAATATATGAAAAAGATAATGATAATTGAAGATGATACTATTATATCTAAAGAATTATATGAACTACTAGTAAATGCTGGCTATGAAGCATTAATACTAAAAGACTTCTCAAATGCCAAAGAAGAAATACTAAAAAGTAATATAGACCTAATTCTCTTAGATATAAATATACCATATCAGAATGGTGAGCAGTTACTTAAAGAAATAAGGAAAGAATCAAATATTCCCGTAATAATGGTAACCTCAAGAGCAAATGAAACCGATGAAATATTATCAATCTCTTATGGAGCAGATGATTATATAACTAAGCCCTATAGCCCAACCATTCTATTACTAAGAATACAAAATATCTTTAAAAGATTAGATAATAGTACTGAAGTACTAAAATATAAAGATTTAGAAGTATCCCCATCTCGTGGTATCTTATCTGGTAGTAACAAAGAATTAGAACTAACCAAAAATGAAATGCTAATCTTTCAGCACTTATTAAATAACCAAAACAGAATTGTATCAAGAGATGAATTAATGACCATTCTTTGGAATAATGAAGAATACATAAATGATAATGCTCTAACCGTAAATATAAGTAGACTAAGAAGTAAACTAGAGGACTTTGGTTATCCAAATGCCATAGAAACAAGAAAAGGCCAAGGATATATACTATTATGAAATTAACAAACTATCTAAAAGATAAAATAAGCATAATCATTATCACTATCATATCAATAATTCTAATAACCCTATTAGACATTGCCTTCAAAGTACCAGAGGGACTAATAATAGTAACCATAGTATTACTACTATTAACACTAATCATAGTCCTTTTAATATCATATTTCCAAAAAAGAACCTTCTATAACACCCTCATAACCAATACCAAAAATCTAGATAAAAAATACCTAGTCCTAGAAACCATACCAAAACCAACCACTTACGAAGAAGAACTAATATATAACATCATGTGCGAAATCAACAAATCAATGATTGAAAATGTCAGCAGTTACATAAATAGCACCAAAGACTTCAAAGATTATATTGAGATGTGGATACACGAAGTAAAAATACCAATATCAAGTCTAATACTTATGACCCATAATCATAAAAACCAAGTACCAAAAGAATACATTGAAGAAATAAAAAAACTAGATAACTACATCGACCAAATCCTCTATTATGTAAGAAGTAACTATACCAGTGAAGACTTTATCTTCAAAAAAGTAAAATTAGAAAAAATAATCTCATCAGTAGCTCTTAAAAATAAAGATGACCTCTTAGAAAATAAAATTGACCTAATCGTCGATATAAAAAATACCGAAGTCTATACCGACACCAAATGGTTAGAATTCATTTTAAATCAAATTATCAATAACAGTATCAAATACAAAAAAGATATTCCAAACTCCTATATCCAAATAAAAGCTACTGAAGATAATAATCAAATAACCTTATTTATCAAAGATAACGGTATTGGCATACCAAAAAGTGATATCCCTAATGTTTTCAAAAAATCATTTACCGGTACTAATGGCAGAGATAAAATCAAATCAACAGGCATGGGTCTATACATAGCCAAAAAATTATGTACCAAACTAGGTCATAAAATAGAGATAGAATCTGAAGAAAAAGAATATACCATTGTCAAAATAACCTTTGGTAAAAATAAACTTTATCACCCAGAAGACTAACCTTACAAAAAAGTAATATACTGTAATATTAAAATTACGACAAATATCCTATTATCTAGTATTATTAATTACGAAAGGAAGGAAAATAATATGGAAAATATACTAAAAATAGAAAATATTGAAAAATACTATGGAAGTAAATCAAGTTTAACTAAAGCCATAGATAACATATCATTTGAAGTAGAAAAAGGAGAGTTTGTCGCTATCATGGGTTCTTCAGGTTCAGGTAAAACAACATTACTAAACTGCATATCCACAATTGATAAAGTAACCGCCGGACATATTTTTGTAGGAGGAACTGACATAACAAAACTAAAAGGAAATGATTTAAACAAGTTTAGAAGAGAAGACTTAGGTTTCATCTTTCAAGACTTCAATTTATTAGATACCTTAACAGCCTATGAAAATATAGCACTAGCCTTATCAATTCAAAATGTAAGTCCCAAAGAAATAGATAAAAGAATAAAGAAAGTAGCAAAAGAACTAGATATCGAATCAGTATTAAAAAAATATCCTTACCAAATGAGTGGAGGACAAAAACAAAGAGTAGCAGCAGCTCGTGCAATAATAACAAATCCATGCTTAGTACTCGCAGACGAGCCAACTGGAGCCCTAGACTCTAAGTCATCAAAAATGCTTCTAGAAAAACTAACATACCTAAATAATGCTTTAGGAGCCACTATTCTAATGGTAACTCATGACGCTTATGCCGCAAGTTACGCTACTAGAATAATCTTCATAAAAGATGGTAAAATATATAACGAAATTCGTAAAGGAAATGATACCAGAAAAGAATTCTTTGATAAAATAATAGATGTCGTAACCTTACTAGGAGGAGACATAAATGATGCTCTTTAAATTGTCTATAAAAAACATAACCAAAAGTATCAAAGATTATGCTATCTATTTCTTTACTTTAGTACTAGGAGTAGCTATTTTCTATGTTTTCAATGCTATAGATAGTCAAACAGTAATGCTAAATGTATCATCATCAACAAGTGAAATAATAAGACTAATGACCACCATTCTAGGAGGAGTAAGTGTCTTTGTTTCATTCATTCTAGGATTTCTAATAATCTATGCCAGCCGTTTTCTCATAAAAAGAAGAAACAAAGAATTTGGAATCTACTTAACACTAGGAATGTCAAAAAGAAAAATATCTCTAATCCTTTTCTTTGAAACTCTTATAATAGGAGTTATCTCTTTAGGAGTAGGCCTAGCCCTAGGAATAGTTTTATCACAACTAATGAGTATCTTAGTAGCCAATATGTTTGAAGCAGACCTAACAAAATTTCAGTTTACATTTTCATCTTCAGCAGCCCTAAAAACCTTATTATACTTTAGCATAATGTATTTAATAGTAATGATATTTAACACCATAATTGTAAACAAATGTAAACTAATAGATCTATTACATGGTAATAAAAAATCCGAAAAAGTAAAATTAAAAAATCCTATCATTTGCACTATAGTATTCATAATCGCAGTCATAGCACTATCATATGCTTACTATCTAGTAACAGATGGTTTTGGTACTTCACCACTTATGAATACTATAAGTGGGATATTAATACCAATAGCCCTAGGTTGTATATCAACATTTCTAATATTTTGGTCACTATCAGGTCTAATCCTAAAGATAGTAATGCATCTAAAAAAATACTACTACAAAGGACTAAATAGTTTTACCGTTCGTCAAATAAGTAGCAAAATAAATACCACTGTCTTTTCAATGACAATAATATGCCTAATGTTATTCTTTACCATATGTATCTTTTCCTCAGCATTATCTATAAAGAACTCCTTATCAGGTAATCTAAAAGATTTAGCTCCTGTTGATATTCAGTTCTCAAAATTACAAGAACCATTATCTAAAGAAGAACAAGAAAACTTTTCAAAAGACATAATAGAGGATTATAACACCACTGTCAAAGATACCTTACAAAGATTAGATGTATACAAGTATCTAAAAGATGTAGTAGACATAAATATATATAGATTAGAAGAAATAACCCTAAAAGATTCTTTTGGAGACCAAATAGAACAAATAGGAAAAGATTATCCCACACTAGCTTATAACGTAAGAGAAGACTTAGTAAAATTAAGTGACTACAATCGTCTAGCAAAACTATATAACAAAAAAGAATTAACTCTAAAAGATAATGAATATGTAATTATATCTAACTATAAGATGATGGCGGATATTAGAAATATATCCCTAAAAAATAATACCAAATTAACTATAAATGGTAAAGACTACTATCCAAAATATCAAGAATGTCAAGATGGTTTTATTGAACTAAGTGGAAGTGCTACTAATACAGGAGTAATAATATTACCAGATAATGCCTTAGAAGGTATTCATCCATATAAAAATATTTTAGCAGCTAACTATCAAGCAGACACTAAAGAAGAAAAAGAAAATGTTGAAGATATAGTTAGTACTATAATAAATAACCATTTTAACAAAGATACCTTATTATCATATAATACTAAAATAGATATCTATGAATCATCCATAGGACTAGGAGCCATGGTAACATTTGTAGGACTATATCTAGGAATAATTTTCTTAATATCAAGTGCAGCTATCTTAGCCTTAAAAGAATTATCAGAAAGTACTGATAATAAAGAAAGATTTAATATGTTAAGAAAAATAGGAACAGATGAGAAAATGATTAACAAAGCCTTATTTAATCAGATAGCAGTATTCTTCCTATTCCCATTATTACTAGCTATAATTCATTCAATATTTGGAATAGAATTTGCTAACTATATCTTAAAAACAATGGGAACAGAATCATTATTATCATCAATAATATTAACAGCAGTATTTCTAGTAGTAATCTATGGAGGATATTTCTTAGTAACATACTACTGTAGTAAAACCATAATAAAGGAGAGATAAGATGAGCTATTTAGTACCAATAAAAGCAGCTTTAATAATCTTTCCTTTTTTAGCCTTATTAATAACATTACCATATATAATATATGAATATCATCATTATGGATCAGTAAACAAATTAAGAACTTTAATAATATATTCCTTTATCTTATATCTAATAACAATCTACTTTTTAGTAATATTACCTCTTCCAACCAAAGAAGAAGTAATCAAAATGAAAGTGATTAATCCTCAGTTAATCCCATTAACATTCATAAAAGATATAGTAGAGGACCTAATAGAATTAAAACAAATGAACATTCTAAAAATAATAACTATACCTAGTATATATACTGTTATCTTTAATATAATAATGTTTATGCCATTAGGAGTATATTTAAGATACTACTATAAATGCTCATTAAAGAAAACAATAATTATAAGCCTCTTAATATCACTATTCTTTGAATTAACTCAATTAACAGGATTATATTATATCTATCCTAGACCATATCGTAATTTTGATGTGGATGACCTATTAATAAACACACTGGGAGGTCTTCTGGGATATTTAATAATAAGTCCTATCCAAAAACATTTACCAACAAGAGAAGATATCGATACCAAATCATTAAAAGAAGGACAAAAAGTATCTTCCTTAAGAAGAATAACTCTCTTTCTAGGAGATATCTTTATCTATCTACTAATGATAATGCTAGTATCAATTTTAATAAATAATAAATATATAAATCTTTCACTAGCGGTTCTTTACTTTATTATCATTCCATATTTCAACCATAACCAAACTATCTTTGGAAGAATAATAAATGTATCATTGGAAGTACCAGATAAGAGATTACTTAGATTAACTTT
>OGQM01001059.1_pt1 | contig 20911 bp, 26 predicted proteins | sample 1553191 | NCBI WGS metagenome assembly OGQM01 (sample SAMEA2579954, study PRJEB22360) | human gut metagenome | biome: human gut; feature: human-associated habitat; material: faeces | place: Denmark | collected 2008/2010 | reverse complement strand
CGGCACTGTTCCCGCCCCCAGATCCCCCCCGCCCGGGCGCCCGCCGTCGATCAGGAGCGCATGAACGACAGCCCTGAGCCGCTTCTGGACTACCCGGTCAAGATGAAACTTTTCCGGCATCAAGTCCGTGGGGCGAACATGGCTGCAATGGTTTTCGGGTGGGTTGACCCGAACGGAGGAAACACAACATGAGCGATATTCACAAAATGAGCCTGTCCTCGCTGCTCTGCCAGATCGACAGCATCAAGGACAACAGCGCATCCTTTCTCCCCGGCGAGGGGAAGCAGGACCCCGACAAGAAGATCTGGCAGGACGACGTAGACGCTTGCAACGCAGCCACCGAGATCATCAAGAAACTCTGCGAGGAAAACTGCTTCTCGGTGGCCGAGGCAATCAGCTACATCGCACAGAGCAAGAAACTCCTGCAGGACTGGGGCAACCTCCATGCCAAGTACGAGGTGCCGTCGCAGCCGGTCAAAAAGGACGGCGTATGGCACTGCCCGGACTGCAATCACAGGGTGAACCCGCACCACTCGCACTGCCACTGGTGCGGTACCCGACTGTTGGGAGGCGCAATCAGATGAGACGAAAGGTAACATTCATGCGGGTCGAAATCGAAAAGACCAAGCAGCCCCTGCCCGAAAACGGGCACATCTTCGCCATCATGCCCCTGCGCAAGAACGTCCCGAACCCCTGCAACCCGGAGTGGAAAGCGGCGACCTGCCCGGTATGCGGTCAGGCTTGCTGGCTTCAGACCGGGAACGCCGAACTCGTCCGGCAGATCTACCCCAACGCCAAGTTTGTGTGTAGCGAGTGTGCATGGACAGGAAAGGCGGCGGCGAACCAGTGAAAGAATACTTTTTTGTGCCGGTCTACAGGTGCCGCCTTTGCGGGGCAATTTTCGACGATGGCCTCCCGACTTGCAAAAAGCCGGAGGCTGTCCGAAAAGAACTTCTTGATTCTGCTTTTTTTTACAACAGGGCGAAAAAGCAGCTCCCGGTTCTTTCCCCGGAACTGTACACAGTCCACCATTGCATAGATGGGAACTACGGCATTGCAGATCTTCGTGGCGTAAGAAAGGTGGGCGGCGAATGATTCACCTCGGCGACATTACAAAGATTCACGGCTATGATGCTCCGGCCGTGGACTGCATCATCGGAGGCTCGCCCTGCCAAGACCTGAGCATTGCTGGAAATCGGGCCGGCTTACAGGGAGAACGGTCTGGACTATTCATGGAGCAGATCAGAATTGTAAAGGAGATGAGAGAGCGTGATAAGTCAACTGGACGGACAGGTCAGTATGTACGCCCAAGGTACATGGTCTGGGAAAACGTCCCCGGAGCCTTCTCAAGCCACAAAGGAAACGACTTCGCTGCCGTCCTCGAAGAAACGGTTCACATCATCGAGCCGGAAGCCCCCCCTATTCCTGTACCTAAAAAAGGATGGCCAACAAGCGGATGCCTCATGGGAGCCGAATGGAGCCTTGCTTGGAGAGTTTTCGATGCGCAGTTTTGGGGAGTCCCCCAGCGAAGAAAACGCATCGCTCTTGTCGCAGATTTTGGAGGAGAATCCGCACCCGAAATACTTTTTGAGCGAAAAGGCTTGTTGTGGAATCCTAACAAGAGCCGCCCGGAGGGGAAAACCATTGCCGAATCTGCTCAAAACCGCTCTGCTGGAAATGATCGAATGGCAGCAATGGGGGGGGCTGACGCATACACCCTAAAAATTCGTTCAGGATGCGAAGGTGGAGGAAAGGGATCTCTGATTCAGACTGAGAAAACTGGAACGCTTTCAACCCGGCAAGATCAAACACTTTTCCAGCTAATTGCCGAGCCAACATTCTGTATCAGCGGAAATACAGTTGACAGGGAAACAAACCAGAATGGCACAGGAGTAAGAGAAAATGGCAGTTTTACCGTGAACACGGTTGACCGCCACGCAGTAGCCTACGCTATCGAACGCCAGACCTTCAACGAGCAGTCATTCAGCCGCTACAAGGAAAGCGACAAATGCTCAACATTAAAGGCAAAAGCCGGGAACATCGGCAATGGCAGCGAGTGCCTTATCGCAGAGAAAACTTCTGTCGCAGTCGATGCGTATAACGGAGCTGTTACAGGAGACAAGACGGCATCTCTTACCTGTAAGAACGATGGGTCACATTCCGGGCCGTTAGTTGCGGAAAAAATCATCCGTTGGATCGTTCGCCGATTAACACCTGTTGAGTGTGAACGATTGCAGGGGTTTCCTGATGGCTGGACGAGCATCGGGGAATGGGTGGACAGTAAAGGCCGGAAGCACGAACTCAAAGACAGCCCAAGATATAAAGCCCTCGGAAACTCCATCGCCCTCCCATCTTGGAAATGGGTTCTAAAACGCCTTTGCGCCCAATACGAGAGGGATGCGACAATGGCCAGCCTGTTCGACGGCATCGGAGGTTTCCCGCTGATATGGGAACAGTTCAATGGAAAAGGAAGCTGTTTGTGGGCTTCCGAGATTGAGGAATTCCCCATTGCTGTCACCAAGATTCATTTTCCAGAGAAAGCAGGTGAAAACAATGGGTAAAGGCTTCGGTTTCCTTTTTGAGATGGGCTGCGGCAAGACCCTGACCGCCATCGCCGTCACCGGGGCCGGGTACAAACTCGGCAAGATCAAGCGGGTGCTGATCGTGGCCCCCACCTCCGTCTGCGCCGTCTGGCCGAAAGAATTTGCAGACTATGCCGACTTCAGATACACAGTCAAGACGCTGCTGGGCACAAAGCCCCAACGTCTCAAGGCCCTCGCCGACCTCGAAGCGTTTCCCTTCCAGAGCCTCAAGGTGGCCGTCATCAACTACGAATCAACGTGGCGAGACGGCATCTTTGAGAAGCTGATGGAGTACGATGCCGACCTGATCATCGCCGACGAGAGCCAGCGCATCAAGACCCACGATGCAGCCCAGAGCAAGTCAATGCATCAACTGGGCGACAAAGCCCGGTACAAGCTGATTCTCTCAGGCACCCCGGTGCAGAACGAAGCGGTGGACATTTTCAGTCAGTACCGCTTCCTCGACCCGACCATCTTCGGTACCAACTTCTACGCCTTCCGCAACCGCTACGCCGTGATGGGCGGCTTTAATCGCAAGCAGATCGTCCAGTACAAGGACCTCGACGAACTCATCCGCAAAGAGCATTCCATCGCCTACCGGGTGACCAAAGAGGAAGCCTTGGACTTGCCGGAGCAGACGTTCCAGACCCGGAGCATCATCCTCTCGGCCAAAGAGCGGGCCATCTACGACCGTCTGCGGCGGGACAGCTTCACCGAGTTGGACAACGGCGGGAAGATCACCGCCACCACGGTTCTGACCAAACTCCTGCGGCTGCAGCAGTTCACTGGCGGCTTCCTCGTCGCCGACGATGCAGCCAAGCCGGAGCTGGTCAGCACCGGGAAGCTCGATGCCCTCTCGGACATCATCCAAGACTACGTTCTGGAGGGTAAAAAGAAGCTGGTGATCTTCGCCCGGTTCATCCCGGAGGTCTTGGAGATCATCAAAAGGTCGGAGAACATCATCGGAAAGAGCGGCATGAAAACGGTGGCCATTTACGGAGCCATCCCGAAAGAGCAGCGGGGCGACATCGTCCAGCAGTTCCAGAAAGACCCCTCCACGATGGTTCTCGTCGGCCAGATCGACACGGCGGGCACCGGCATCACCCTGACCGCAGCCGACACCTGTGTCTACTACAGCGTCACATTCAACTACGCCACCTACTCGCAGAGCCTCGCCCGCATTCATCGCATCGGACAGCGTAACGTCTGCACCTACATACACATCGTCGCCGAGAACACCGTGGACAGCACGATTCTCAAATCTCTCGGCAAAAAAGAGGATCTCGCCAAAACGGTGGTCGACGACTGGAGGCAGTTCTTTTGAAAATCTACATCGTGGACGGCACCCCGGTTTTAGACGGCACCCCGAAAGAGCTGGCTCAGTATCAGCGTATGGCGCAGCAGCTGGCGGTGTACGATGCCTACCAAAAATTGCTCAAAGCTATCGCCGAGGGAAAGCCACCCGGCGGGCAGCTTGAGGATAAACCACCCGCCCGGAAACGGGCAACCCCGAAAAAGAAAAGAAAGGATGAGAGCAATGGTTGATTCTTCGCAAATTCCCTATGCCATCGCAATCGACTTTGATGGCATCCTCTGCCAGAACGCCTACCCCGACATTGGAGATCCGAACTGGGACACAATCCATCAAGCCCTGAAAGAACAGAACAACGGCGCAAAGCTGATTCTCTGGACCTGCCGGGAGGGGCGGTCACTGGAAAGGGCCGTCGCCGCTTGCGCAGGCTGGGGCCTGACGTTTGACGCTGTCAATGAGAACCTCCCGGAGTGGCGCAAAGCCTACAGAACAGATCCTCGAAAAGTCGGGGCAAACGAATACTGGGACGACCGAAATGTCATCAATGACAACGAAAGCCCGTTGCTTTTTCGTGCACACCAGTGCGCAGAGGACCATGCGGAATGGGAGGTGCGCCGTCAATGCTTGGAGCAATCCTGACCATCGCAGCCCTCGCAGCCATCGGATTCTTTGGATACCTTCTCTGCTGGAAAGCTGGCGAAGCTGACGATCGAGCAGAGCAAGAGCAAATAGAACGCCTGAACAGAAAGGAAGAACACAAATGACACTGTTAGACATGGTGCGCGATTACCAGAGCCTTCTGGAGCGCAAGGAAGAACTGGCCGATGAGGTCAAGGCCAACAACGCCCTGATCGAGGAAGCCAAAGCGAACATCTCGCAGCAGATGATCGACGACGACTGCCCCTCGATCTCGGTCGGCGGCTTCAAGTTCACCCTGACCCCCAAGACCATCTACAACAAGAAGTCCGAAGCGGAGCTGGCCAGCGAGGGCATCAATTTCTTTGAGACCCTCCGGGAAGAGGGCCTCGGCGACATCATCGTGGAGAGCGTGAACACCCGCACCCTACAGTCCACCATCAAGGCATACGTCGAGGAAAACGACGGCCTGAGCGAGGACCTCGCCAAGTGCATCAGCATCTTCGACACCTACGACATCACCCGCCGCCGTGAGAGCAGCCGGGCCACCAAGGGAGGAAAGAAATAATGGCAAACCAGAACTACCAGCAGACCGAGATGGATCTGCGCACCAATCTCCAGCAGGACGTGGACTGCCGGGTGGCCAGCGTGATCGATGATACCTACGATATGCTCAAGGATTACAACCCGCCCGCCGTGCGCAACCGCCACGAGGCATACGGTATCGCCGCCGACAACTTCACCCGGATCAGCGCAAAGGTCAAGTCCGTTCGGAATGACATGGACACCCTTCTCAGCACCTTGGCGAATCCCAACTACCCGGCAGTCGAGGCGGTCAGTTCCCTGCACAACCGGGTCAGCGAGCTGATCTCCCTGTCGATTGTCATGGCAGCCGAGATGAAGCGCACCATGAACGACCTCTACGAAGCCGAGCGCAAAGACGACACCCCCACCCCGCTGGAACAGGCCGCAGCAGAAAATGATGGTTTTGAAGAAGCCGAACCCGCCGACGCTGAAGTCGACGATGAAGAATAAATAGGAGGACACATACTATGGCAACCGCAAAAAAGAGCACCGAACTGGCCCCCGTTGAGAACTTCGCCCTGACCACCGCCTACGACGGTCTCGACCCGGAACTGGCAGCCGAACTCAAGGATCAGATGGACGATCTGGACGATGAATCCGGCATCAACTGCCGAACCATCAAGATCCCCTCTGGCGGCAGCCTTGCCTTCACGGTGCAGGGCGACGAGGACGGCGATGAGGACTACCTCAAGGACATCGAGGGCGTGATCGTGTTCACGCACCGCATGAACGGCTACTGGCCGAACGCTTTCGGCAGCAGCACCAACCCGGAGGACAAGATCCCGGTCTGCTCCAGCATGGACGGCAAGTCCGGCCTGAACATTCGGACCGGCGAGATTTGCGAATGCGACAAGTGCCCCTGCAACCAGTACGGCAGCGACCCGAATGGCGGCAAGGGCAAGGCTTGCAAGAATATGCGCCGGATCTACCTCATGCGCAGCAACGACCCGAACCTCTATCTCCTTACGGTGCCGCCGACAAGCATCAAGGAAGTGAACAAGGCCCTCACCCGCATCATGGCCTCCAAGGGCATTCCCTACACCAACCTGATCGTCGGCTTCAAGCTGGCCAAGGCCACCAACGCCAACGGCATCAATTACGCCACCGTGGTGGTCGACAAGCGTGGCATCCTGCCCCCGGCAGCTGCTCAGACCGCCAAGACCATGCGGCAGGAGATCAAGGCAAAGTACAAGGAGATTGCCATCACGATGGACGACTACAGCACCTCGGCCTCCAGCAACACCATGACAGCAGACGAAAGCGCACTGGACGTTCAGGTGTCGGATACGGAGTTCACCGACGTGACCGACAAAGACAAGGATCTCCCCTTTGTTTAATCAGGCAGCAGCCCTATAAAATTTCATGCCCACAGGGGGAACCGCATCGAGGCGGCTCCCCTTAAGGCATAAAGGAGAACAGATATGAAATTCAAGAAAGAATGGCGGTGGAGGCAGCATGGCGGCAAGAGAGATAGATCTTGATAAGGTGGTGGATTACCGTGCCGAGTACACCGCCGTGGTTCAGAAATACAAGCTCACCGGGGACAAGCTGACAGGTCTGTGCCCTTTCCATGAGGACAGGAACAACAGCCTCTCGGTCGATCTCAAGACCGGCAAGTGGCACTGCTTCGCAGAGGACCGGGGCGGCAACTTCGTGTCATTCTGGGCAGAACTGCATGGCGTAGACACAAAAGAGGCATACAAGCAGATTTTGGAGAAATACGGCGTTGCTGCCGAAACCCCGAAACCCGCCAAAAAGGAAAAGGCCACAGCCCTCGAAGATTTCAGCCTTGCCGAGTATGCCTTTGCAAAGCACCTCCCGGAAGAATGGCTGGCCAAGACCTGCCGCCTCGAAACCCGGAAAGACCGCAACAACGGCACTACATGGCTCTACATTCCCTACTACAACGCAGCCGGAGAAGAATCCACCTACCGCAAGCGGTACGCCCACAAGGACTTCCGCTGGCGCACCGGCAGCTCCGGCAAGATCTGCCTCTACGGTGAGTGGCGCATCCCTGAATTTGCCAACGCAGGGTACGCGGTCATGGTTGAGGGCGAGAGCGACACACAGAGCCTGTGGTACATGGGTATCCCGGCCATCGGTGTGCCGGGGGCCTCGATGTTCAAGCCGGAACAGTCCTCGGTGCTTCAAGGCCTGAAGCTGTACCTGCACCACGAGCCGGACGGCGGCGGCGACACCTTCATCCACAAGATCTGCACCGGCCTCCGGGATGGAGGCTACGAGGGCGAGGTCTACGAGTGGAGCTGCAAGGCCCTCGGCGAAAAAGACCCCTCCGACCTTTACATCAAGCATGGCCGGGAACAGGCTGCCAAGCTGATCCGGGATGCCCTGAAAGCCGCAAAACCTGTGGACTACAAAAAAGAGGACATCCCCGAAGCGATCAGCGGCGCACCGATCAGCCTCCGACAGCCGGAGGGCTGGATTTACTCGGACAAGGGAATCAGCCGGATTGACGAAAAGAAGTTCCAGCCGGTCCTCTGCTGCCGCACCCCGATCATCCTGACCAAGCGTCTCCAGAGCATCGAAACCGGGGAAGAAAAAATAGAGGTAGCCTTTAAGCGAGACGGCCTCTGGCAGAGTGCCATCTACCCCCGGTCGGTGATCTTCCAGAGCCGCAGCATCACCGCCCTCGCGGATCTCGGCTGCACGATCACCAGCGAGAACTCGAAGCAGGTGGTCCGCTTCCTCGGCAGTCTTGAGGCCGAGAATATCGACATCATCCCCAAAGAGGACAGCACCTCCACCTTCGGATGGCAGCCCGGCAACAGGTTTGTGCCCGGACACGCTGACGGCATCACGCTGGACATTGGCCCATCGCAAAAGTCGATGGCCACGGCCTACTGCCAGAACGGAACCTTTGAGAAATGGGTGGAACACATGGCCCCGCACCGCAGCCGCCAGAAGTTCAGGTTCATCCTCGCGGCCAGCTTCGCCGCCCCGCTCCTGCGGATCGTCAAGCAGCGCATCTTCTTCGTGTACAACTGGGGCGGTTCCAAGGGCGGTAAGACTGCAGCCCTGAAAGCAGCCCTCTCCGCATGGGGCGACCCGGAGCGGCTGATGGTCAACTTCAACGCCACACAGGTCGGCCTCGAACGGACGGCAGCCTTTTACTGCGACCTGCCCCTCGGCATCGATGAGCGACAGCTTGCTGGCAACAATCAGGCCGGGCTGGAAAAAATCGTTTACATGATCGCATCCGGCACCGGCAAGATCAGAGGCGCAAAGAGCGGCGGCATTCAGGCCACCCAACAATGGCGCACCGTCGCTCTGGCCACCGGCGAGGAACCTCTCAGCACAGAGACCACGCAAACAGGTGTCTCCACCCGTGTGCTGGAACTCTACGGCGGGCCGTTCGACAACGAGCGGGATGCCGGATTGATGCACCAGCAGTCCGTGATGGACTGCGGCTGGGCTGGCCCGGCCTTCGTCAAGAGGATCATCGCCACCCCGGAGCGCACTATTTGTGATGCCTTCGAGTTGATGCAGAGTTACGTCCACGCAATGGCCAACGGCAAAAACGGCTCCCACGTTTCCGGCATTTCCGCAGTTGCGCTGGCCGATGCCATGATCGATAGCTGGTTCTTCAACACGCAGCAGCAGGGCGACCCCACCGACGAGGCCGACGTTCTGCAGCAGCTGGGCATCCACCCGGAATCGTGGAAAAAGGCCAAGATCATGGCCGCCAGCATTTTGGAGGAACAGGTAGAGAACAACTCCACCGACGTGAACGAAAACGCGGCGCAGTTCATCGTGGACTGGGTCATGTCGAACAAGGCATACTTCGGAACGCAGGTGATCGGCACCTGCCTCGGCATGATGAACGAGAGCGGCAACACTGTCTATATTTTCCCCTCCATGCTGAATCAGGCCCTCACGAAAGCCGGGTACAGTCCCCGGAAAACCATGAAATATCTGGCCGACAAAGGGCTGATCAGTATGTACCGGGAGAAGAACGGCAAGATCACCTACTCCACCATGCGCAGATTCGGAGATCGCAGCTGCCGCTTTGTCGAGTTCTTCATCGGCAAGCTGGCCGAGAACAAGGACCCGATGGACGACCTCGAAGATCAGATGGACCAAGAGGACCCGCCTATGGCTCCGGCTGCGGCCCCATTCCAGACCTCAGCCACGCAGACCACGATGCAGGACGACTTCACCGTGATCGACGACACAGACGACCTTCCTTTCTAAAATTTGTTTCACCTAAGATTAGGTGAAACGCTAGGTGAAACATTAGGTGAAACAGAAAAAGTCAAGCAACCAAGCGGCTTTTTAATAGATTGTTTCACCTATTTCACCTAAAATCAAAATACAATATGTTTTTGCGCATTTTTGCATTTTGCAAGATTTTAGTGCAAAATTGCAAAATTCTTAAAAATACGGTGTGTGTTTCAAAATAGGTGAAACAGGTGAAACGGAACCCAGAAAGCCGCACGGCCACAAAGCAAAACGCCGTTTCACCTATTCCCACCGATTAGGTGAAACAAGCACCCGAAACCACAACAGGAGGCATTGCAAATGGAAATGACCTACGAGCGGGCCGCCGAGATTCTCGACCCGGAACACCTGGAAAATTACGACAGCCTCGAAACCGTAAAGCGGGCCTGTCGGATTGGCATGGATGCGCTCAAGAAGCAGATCCCGGAAAAGGTAGATCTGTGGCAAAACCCGCAATTTGGAAATTGCCCACGTTGCCATGAAGTTGTTTATAGGCCAGCACTGCTCAAGCAAGTGTATTGCTTCAAGTGCGGCCAAGCATTAAATTGGGAGGATTAAAATGGACGAAAGCTACTACACCGCCCGGCTGGTGATCACCGAGGGATGCGAGGACCGGCTGGACATGACGATCACCTGCCAGAACGCCCAGCAGCTGCTCCGGGCAAAGGACACCATCGCCGATCAGATGAACACCTACATCGCAGAGTTCGCCGTTCAGAGCGGCCTGACCGGGGCACCGAGCAACGCCGAACAGAATGCCGCTGCGCTTCAGGCAGTCATTCAGGAGCAGACCGAAAAGGCCAAGCAGCAGGAGCCGGAAGAACTCGCCGAGCCGGAGCCGCCCGAAACTGCACCCGATGAGCCGGAGGAAAGCCCCCCCTCGCACGATGATGCGCTCGATGCCGTCTGCTACCGCCCGGATCTCGCATCATTCAAACTTGTACCAACCGAAACTCCCCAAAAGGCAGCGGCACCCGCAGGAGCAAAAGGCTTGATGAGGCTGAAATGCCCGAAGTGCGGCGATGTGTTTGTTGCTTTCACAAAGGACTACCGCACCGAGTGGACCTGCAAAGTATGTGGCGAAAGATTCTCGCTGGAAAATACCGCGCTGTTTGAATACGACTGCAGCTGCGGTCGGCACACTTACGGACGGACAAACATCGAGGATGCAGATTTCAGCTATCCCTGCGGTGATTGCGGCAAGGCGACCACCCTCAAATGGAACCCCAAAGCCAAAAAATACATGGAGTGATGCAGATGCCCGCCTCGGACGACGACCGGGAAATGATGGCCCGGTTCAACGATACCTTCAGGAAGCTCAAGACCAACCGTGAACAGGTGCCGCTGGAAGTCCTCCAAACGAAGTACGGCAAAGCCTACCAGAAGCTGACCAAAGAAATGGCCAACCTTGCTGACTGGTTCGCCGCCCGGCTCCGGGAGAGGATGCCGTTCCCGATGCACCCAAAGGACATCGCCGGGAATCGGCAGCTATCGCAGCAGATCGCCGCTGTCCTTGCCGAGGAAAGTCAGCCGGGTGCCCTCATGGACCAGTACCGAAAGGCCCTGATCGATGACCTCGACTATGACAAGTTCCTCGACCTCGTCTGGCAGCTTTACCACCGCACCGAGGAAGCCTACGAACCCTACTGGCAAAAATACAACTTCTGGCACGTTTACCCGGACGGCCACCGCTGGATCAGGAACCACATCACAGGATTCTTCTGGCAGAACGGCCAGCCGGGAAACGATTCGGATTCATTCACCAACGAGGGAGGCTACTGGATGGACTCCAAAGGAGAGTACCAAGGCGCAGCCTTTCCCCCTCACATCAAAGGAGACAAGATATGGACAAGGAAGAATTGATCGCCCGGTTTGAATCGGAGATGGCCAAGGTCAAGCGGCCCGGCATCGACAAGTTGATGGACTACATCCGCAAGAGCGACTTCTACACAGCACCCGCAAGTACGAAGTTCCACCTCTCCTGCGAGAGCGGCCTCTTGCAGCACAGCCTCAATGTGTTGGATGCCCTCCGGGGTCTGCTTCAGGAAGAACAGACCAACGAGGACGGCACGAAAGCATGGTTCTACACGGTAGCCGGTACCTCGGTCGCACAGATCAAGGATGAGAGCGTCATCCTCATCGCCCTGCTCCACGACATCTGCAAGACCTACTTCTACAGCACCAGCACCCGGAACGTCAAGAACGAAAAGACCGGGAAATGGGAAAAGGTGCCGTTCTACACGGTCAACGACTTGATGCCCCTCGGCCACGGCCCCAAGAGTGCCATGCTGATCAAGAATTACATCAAGCTCACCTCGGAGGAAATGTACGCCATCTGGTGGCACATGGGCTTCACTGATCAGCACACCGACACCATGAGCCTCGCCGCAGCGATTCAGAAATACCCCATCGTCTGGGCACTCCACACCGCCGACATGATGGCCTCGAATTTCATGGAGGATAAGGACGGCAACAAAAAGGGCTTCGAGTGGCAGGAACTCGGTGCCGAGAATTCCAGCAACAGCGCAGGTCCGTACGCCGACAACCCGGCTCTGCCCAGCGATAACGACGAGCCTGTGTTCATGGAGGCCGCACCATGCTGATCGAAGAAGTTGAGTGCAGGGCAAGGGCCAGAGAAAAGGAAAAGGCTGCGCTCATGCGGGATGCAAAGCTGGAGGTCGCCTATAACATTATTTCGGAGGTTTACCGGGAGGCTGCTGCAGAAAGCTACCCCAACTGGACAAAGCAAAAGCAGAATGACATGGACGAAGTCGCGGATTGCACCCATGTAATTCTCAAACAGATCATCTACCTTTCACACAAACTGGAGGACCTGAACACATGAACATTACCAGAAACATCCTGCACGAGTGGTACCACGGCGGGGCCAGAACCCCGGCAGACGTTCAGAGGCTGGCGCAGGAGAACCTCGGCCTGACGCTCACCGCCGAAAAAGTCAAAAAGATCCTCGAAGATCAGATTCCTCTGGAACAGTGGTATCAGACAAGGACCATGGCAGCCATTCGGCAGCTTTACCCGGAAGCCTTTGTCCGCAAGATTGCAGCCGGAGTTTACAGTGAGCGGGGATTCCCGGATGTACTGGTGATCATTGATGGTCTGTACATCGGCCTCGAAATCAAGCGACCATTCCTCGGAAAGCCGACCCCGCTCCAACTCGACACCATCGAAGCAATCAAGAGAGCCGGAGGAACGGCGAGAGTCGTCTGTCTCCCGGAAGAAGCAGTGGAGGCCATCGAATATGCTACAGCAGGTCTTTGATATTTTGTGGGAGGCTGCGCAGGATGCCGCCCAGCGCATCTCGGACTTCTTCAGAAGAATCGGCGAGTGGGCCAAAGAGGTGTCGCAGAAAGTCCTCCGGGCCTACGCCGGAAACATGGCAATCCTCTATGGCCTTGCCACCGAGAAGCAGATCCGGCTCATGTACCATCGGAGGCCGAGGATTCGGAAGAAGTGGTATCACATCATCCTGCGCCGCATCCGCAGGTTTTTGAAAACGGCGGTGATTCCGACATGAAGAAGAAAAACGCTATCCCATTCAAACCGAAGCCGTTCAGCCTGAAATCCAAGGCCAAGCAGCGCACGGCAGAGGACGCGCTGGCCGGGATGCGCACCCTCCCGATTCCAGCCCTCGTCACGACCATCAACATGATGATCGGCGTTCTTTCGGAGCGAGGATTCCAGATCTACGACTGGGACAACAAGGACAAGGCGGTCTATAAGCTGGTGTTCAGAGGCGGCAAAATCTACGCCCTCATTCCGCACACTGCCAAAAAGGAGGATGCCTCCCATGCAGAAACACCCGTCTCAGATGAGCGAGGATGAGCGCATCTTCCTCAAGCGATACCTGAGCCAATATTACCGAGCAAAGGAGCGGCAGAAGATCCTGCGGGAAAGGCTGGTCGACATTCGGACAGAGCTGGACCCAGCCGGAAAGAACGGTCGGAACACATCCCTCGCCATCAAGATGGCCGAAATTGAGGACAGAATCGCCCGGCAATCGGAGATCGAAGCGACGGCCATTCTGGACATTATGGATGTCCTAGAATTCCTCCCGCAGGATTCCGTAGAGCGGGAGATCATGGAAATGCGCCACATCGACTGCAAGCCATGGAACGAGATCATGCGTACCATCCACCTGTCAAGGGCACCGTGCTTCAGGCGGTACAGTACAGGGCTGGAATGGCTATACACCTACAAAAAGGTGCGCACCACGCTGGCCGAGTTCAGGGCGAGGGTTGAGCGCACAGAAAAGGACGGCCACTAAAAAACAAAGACCGGGGCATAGTTCCGGGGCAGCACACTGGGAATTCCCGCACAGAGAAATCCCGGTCAAGGCTCCCGGCTATGCCCCGGCTTTTTCTTTTCCCATTTTGGATTTTAGGCTCACCCCTCGCACACCCCGGATTCCATGCCCCGGCTGTCGCCCGGAAATTTTGCGCCGTGTTCAGGGCTTCAAAAAAGCGCAAAACCATACGCCCGGAAACAAAGCACCCCCTGTCTGGCCCTGCTTTTTACCAGCGGTAAAAACAGCCCCTGTGTGGCGTTGGAGCAAGGTCATTCGGAACCGTGGACACCCGGCAGCACAGCCCCACAGCACAGGGCGACGCAGGGGCGCAGCGGGGTCGAGGCGGGGCAACCGCAGGGCATCGAAAGAAGATACCCAAAGAGACCCCAGAAGTCAATACAATGGTCGCATGGACAAGGGCCAGCCCGCCCAAGCCCATCACGAGTAGGCATCGTGTTGTGTTCTCTCCTTTATACCTTTTCACGGACAAAGGCGCACCCCGCAACCACGCTCGGTGCGCCTTTGTGTTGGAGAGAGAGGGGCTACCCCCTCCCCGGCCACGGCGTAGGTACTACCCCGCCCGGAGAATGATGCGGGGCGAGGAAGGCCCGAAGGTTTTTCGCCTGAAAACTAAAAAAATTTTAGCATTTCGTTACGCAAACCCCATTCAGACCCCACATAGGAGGTGAACGCCATGCAGCAGACCAACCCCATGCGGATGGAGAGACGGCGACTGGCCGACCTCATTCCCGCCGCCTACAACCCCAGAAAAGCCCTGACCCCGGAGGACCCGGAGTATCAGGACATAAAGGCCAGCATTCAGGGGCTGGGCTACGCTGACCCCATCGTCATAAATTACGATGGCACCATCATCAAAGGACACCAGCGGCGTACCGTGATGATGGACATGGGCATCGAAGAAGCCGAGGTCGTCGTTCTGGACATCCGGGACAAGGCCAAGGAAAAGATGATCAATGTGGCCCTGAACAAGATCACCGGCAAGTGGGATCTTCAGATTTTGAAAGACCTCCTGTCCGATCTTGACCTCAACGGCTACGACTTCTCCGTGACCGGCTTCCATCAGGACGACCTCGAAGATTTGATCCAGCAGCTGGATGTGCCGGAAGAAGCCCATGATGACGACTTCGACCCGGATGCAGCCAAGGAAGAAATCGAAACCCCGGTCACACGCCGGGGCGACATTTGGAAGCTGGGCCGCCACCGCCTGATGTGCGGCGATGCCACGTCTCTGGACGATGCGGAAATTCTCATGGCCGGGAACAAACTCGACCTCGTAATCACAGACCCGCCCTACAACGTGGACTACGGCGCAAAAGTTGGTTTTCTGAACGACTACCTCGACCAGACCGACAGCCGCACGAACAGCGTCATCGAGAACGATCACATGGATGCGGCCAGCTTTTACAGTTTTCTGCTGGCAGCATTTCAGGCCATGAACGATGCCATGCGCACAGGCGCAGCGATTTATGTTTTTCACGCCGAGAGTACCGGGCTTCAGTTCCGGCAAGCCTATTCTGATGCCGGACTGAAACTTGCCCAGTGCCTGATATGGGAGAAAAACGCATTTGTTCTTGGTCGCCAAGACTATCAGTGGCGGCACGAACCGATTCTCTACGGCTGGAAAGAGGGAGCGGGTCACTACTTCATCAATGACCGCACACAGGACACCGTTCTTCTGGACGACCTGCCCGACTTCCAGTCAATGAAGAAGCAGGAACTTCTGGCCTTCATCGACCAGATGCTCCGGGAATACAAGGATCAGACCACGGTTCACTTTGAGCCGAAACCGACCCGAAACGATATGCACCCGACCATGAAGCCTGTACCTCTGATCGGACGGTTGATGAACAACTCCAGCCGCCCCGGATGGATGGTCGGTGACTTTTTCGCCGGGAGCGGGTCCACCCTGATGGCAGCAGAGCAGCTCGGACGGACGGCATTCTGCATGGAACTGGACGAGAAGAACTGCGACGTAATCATAAAGCGGTGGGAAACCTACACCGGGCAAAAGGCAGAGAAGCTCTAACCGCCGTATGACAGACCACGAATTACAACTAGCTATCAGCGGGGGGGGGCTCTATTTGAACGATAAAGGCGAAGTTGCAGGCGGCTCCATGTACCGCGTGGAGGTCATCGCCAAACTGTTCGGAGTAACCGTCCGCCGTATTCAGCAACTCACACAGGAGGGCGTTCTTCCCACGACCGAGACCCCGGAGGGTAGACGTTACGATCTGGTTCCCACGATCCAGAAGTACGTCAAATACCTTTCGGACAAAGCCTACGGCAAGAACCGCTCCGAAAAAGAAATGGACCTGAGAGAACAAAAACTTCAGGCCGATATCGCCCTGAAAGAAGCGCAGGGCGAACTCCACAACATGAAGCTGTCCGTTGCATCCGGGCAGCTTGTGGACGTGGAAAAGGTCAAAGAGGACTACAGTCGATTCTTCACGACCTTCAAAAAATTCGCCATGTCGCTCCCCGGACGGCTGACCAGCATGGTGAGCGGCTACGTCGAACCACTAGAAGCCCGGAAGATAGAACGTGACCTGCAGGGGGAGGCCAATCGACAACTCGAAGCGTTCTATCTGGCCGCAGTAACAGAAATCCCGGACAAGGGCAATGGCAGCAAACCGAAAGCCCCGGATTCGTAAATTTCTGGTAACCCCCTACCAAAAAGAGGCTCTGCGCTACCTTCGCCCGCCAGAGGACATCAATGTCTCAGAGTGGGCGGCAAAGTATCGAATGCTGGAGAGCAAGACCGCATCCGTGTCTGGTCCATGGATGAACGACAAGACCCCATACCTCGTGGGCATCATGGACGAACTCCGAAACTATGAAACGGAGGAAATCGACTTCATCAAGCCATCGCAGGTCGGCGGCACTGAGGTGATCTTGAACTGCATCGGTTACATCGTGCAGCAGGACCCCTCCCCAACAATGGTCGTTTACCCCATCGACACACTCGGCAAGAGCGTGTCCACCAACCGCATCGAACCGATGCTGCTGGCATCCCCGACACTGAAAAACCTGTACCACAAGGAAGAATCCTCCGTGATGGAGCTTCAGTTTGACGGAATGTACCTCTCACTGGTCGGCTCAAACTCCCCGGCAAGCCTCGCAAGTAAGGCAATTCGCTTTCTCTTTCTGGATGAGGTGGACAAGTACCCCGGAGCCAGCAAAAAGGAAGCGAACCCCATCAAGCTGGCAACGGAACGAACAAAGACGTTCCACAACAGAAAAATCTTTATGACCTCCACCCCGACGCTTCGGACAGGCCCCATCTGGAAAGCCCTCGAAAGCGCGGACGAGGTCCGGCACTACTTCGTGCCCTGCCCGCACTGCGGGAAATTCATCGAACTCAAATGGGCGCAGATGAAATTCCCCGGCGACAAAAGTCTCTCCAACGCAGACCGGGCAGCCAAGTGCTACTACGTCTGCCAGAAGTGCGGCGGCATCATTACCGACCGCCACAAGCCGCAGATGCTCCGGGAGGGCCAGTGGAGAGCCGTGGAATCCAAGACCCAGCTGGTCAAAAAGGTGGCGTTCTGGATGAACACCCTCTACTCGCCGTTTGTTCGCTTTTCGGAAGTCGTCAATGAATTTCTGGACAGCAAGGACGACCCGGAGAAGCTGCAGAACTTTGTGAACAGCTGGCTGGCAGAGCCGTGGGAGGACACCAAACTCAAAACCAGCGCAGACCTCGTCCTCGAACGGCAGACCGATCTGCCGGAGTACATGGTTCCGACGTGGGCCAAGTTGCTAACAGGCGGCGTGGACGTGCAGGAGAACTGCCTCTACTGGACGATCAGAGCGTGGGGCGATTTCATCACCTCGCAGAACATCGCCCACGGTCAGGCTTTCAGCTTTGCCGAGGTCGAACAGGTGATGAACCTGCAATACCCACGGCAGGACGGAGGCCCGCCGATGGCGGTCGATCTGGCACTGATTGACTCCGGCCACGATTCGGACAGCGTCTACGACTTCTGCGCCAACAACTCCGACTGGGCAATCCCTTGCAAAGGTTCCAGCAATCCGATGATGACCCACTACAAAGTATCCACCGTTAACAAGGCCACCAGCAAAGCCTATGGCACCCCGCTGGTGCTGGTGGACGGCGGCAAGTACAAGGACATGATCGCCGCCCGCATGAAGCGAAAGCTGGATGAGGCTGGCCGATGGACCGTTTACTCCGGGTGCGACCGGGAGTACGCCGAGATGGTCACCGCCGAGCACAAGATAAACGTCAAGGCCAGCAACGGCAGCGTGGTCCAGCGGTGGGTGCAGAAAAGCTCACACGCAGACAACCACTATCTGGACTGCGAGGTCTACGCACTGGCCGCAGCCGACATTCAGGGAGTACGCACCCTGCATCTTCAGGCCGTGCCGGAGGAAGCGGCACCCGCACCGCAGCCGGAACAGCCAACACCCGAAGAAAGCTGGATCTCTCAAAACGAGGACTGGCTTCAGGAATGAAAGGAATGAGATTCATGGAAGTTATTCGTCAGCCCACCACAGGCGGTACCCCGGTGGAGTTCCAGTTCAGAGCATCTGGCAGCCGCTTTCTGGTCAAGAACTTCACCTCCGGGTACATCACCTGCGGCATCCTCGATGCAGAGGTAACCATCCCGGCTGCAACAGCGGCCACGACACAGGAGGCATGACATGGCAGACATCGCTGCAAGCGGGAACTTCACCCCCGCCGAACTTCTCGCAGAAGTCAACAAAGCGATTCAGGCAGTGCTTATCGGCGGCCAGTCCTACAAAATCGGTTCCCGCAGCCTGACCCGTGCGGACCTGAACCTCCTGCTCGCCACCCGGAACGACCTGACGGCGCAGATCGCGGCCGAAGAGGACAATGGCCTCTTATCGGATACCTACGTCGCATTTTTTGATGGGAGGTGACCGGGATGGGATGGCTTGACAACATCATCGGCTGGATCAGCCCGGAGTGGGGCGCACGGCGCGAGGTCTGGCGGCAGTACATGAACGAGGTCCGGCACTACGATGCCGGAGACTACAGTCGGCTCAATTCCGGCTGGTACGCATCGAACCAGAGCGCAGAGGTTACAGACCGATACAGCCGGGACACCGTCCGGGCCAGAGCAAGAGACCTCGAACGAAACTCCGACATGATGAACTCCGTGGTCGGTCCGTTCGTTCGAAACACAGTCGGCAGTGGCTATGTTCTCCAGTCCTACATGGACGATCAGGACACCGCCCGCGAGATTGAACGGCTCTGGAAACTCTGGTGCAAGAAGCAGAACTGCGACGTAACCGGCACCCAAAGTTTCAACCAGATGCTGCGCATGGCCGTGCGCCGAAAGAAAGTCGACGGCGGCATCCTCTTTGTGAAGCGATACACCGACGCTGGCATGGTGCCGTTTCAGCTGCAGATCTTCGAGGTGGACGAACTGGACTGCAACCAGCTGAACACCAAAGAGAAAGGCAACCGCATTGTCGGCGGCATCGAGTACAACCAGTACAACCGCCCGGTCGGTTATTGGTTCCGGCAGTATGCGCTGGACGGCATCACCATGATGGAGCCGATCTACGTCCCCGCAAAGGACGTGATTTTCTACTTCAGCAAGCGGCGGCCCTCCCAGCTGCGGGAAATGTCCGACATGAGTCAGACAATCACCCGCATCCGAGATGGCAACGAATTCATGACCGCCGTCAGCGTGAAGCAGCGCATCGAGGCTTGCCTTTCGGTGTTCATCAAAAAGTCGCTGCCGACCTCCGGCCTTGGACGCAGCCAGAATGCAGCGACCGGGCCTCGCACCAGCTACGACGGAAAGACCCTGACCCCCGGCATGATCCGGGAACTGAACGCTGGCGACGATGTGTACGCCGTCAACCCGCAGGGTCAGGCGACCGATGCATCCAGTTTCATCAAACTTTTTCAGCGGCTCATTGGAGCGGGTCAGGGTCTGAGCTATGAGGCCACCTCCCGCGATATGTCGCAGAGCAACTACTCCAGCACCCGGCAGGGTCTCATCGAAGATGGCATGACCTACGTCGAGGACGAAGAACTTCTTCTGGAGGTCATGGACGAGATCTATGAAACCTTCGTCATTTCCGTGGTTCTGGCGGGCCTCATCAAAGCCCCCGGCTTTTGGAGCAACAAACAGAAGTTCTTCCAGCACAAATGGGTCAAGGACCCGAAGCCGTGGATTGACCCGGCCAAGGAAGCGACCGCCACAAAGATCGCCCTTCAGACAGGGCAAAAGACCTTCAAGCAGATTGCCGCAGAAAACGGCACTGACTGGAAAACTCAGGTGGACGACATCGCAGAAGTCCTTCAGTACGCCAAAGAAGAACACGGTATCGATTTAGGAGGTGTAATCCTTGGACAGGCTGTGCAACAGCAGACAGCTCCCACCCAGCAGACCGAGACTCCGGCAGCGGGCAGCGGAGCCGACAGCAGCACCCCCGGAAAAGCGGAGTAATACCCAGCACCGGGAACTTTTCAGTGGAGCCATCCGAGCAATGGACGGCGAGGGCAATGAGCGCAAGTTTACCCTGTCGTTCTCCAGCGAGGAACCCTACGAACGCTGGTGGGGCAATGAAATCCTCGACCACGCAAGCGGGGCCGTCGATCTCGCCCGGTTGAACGAGATCGGCGTGGTGCTTTTCAACCACAATCGGGATTCAGTCATCGGCAGGATCATCCGGGCATGGCTCGGCGACGACCACCGCTGCTACGCAGAGATCGAATTCGACACCGACGAACAGTCGGAGATCATCTACCAAAAGGTGCGGAGCGGTACGCTCAAGGGAGTATCGGTAGGCTACCGCATCGACACAATCGAAGAAGTTCTGGCAGGAAAGACAACTGCGGATGGCCGCTTCACCGGCCCCGCCGAGGTGGTCCGCAAGTGGTGGCCCTACGAGGTCAGCATCGTGAGCATCCCGGCAGACAGCACGGTGGGCGTTGGCCGTCAGGTCGAGGAAATCGGCCCCGGCACACCGCTGGACATTCTGGAACGCCAGCTTCAGATCAATAAAAATTCCATATAGGAGGTACCCATCTATGGACAAGAAGCAGATCAGAGCGGCCAAGATGAAGCGGCAGCAGGAACTGCTCGATGCCGCAAAAAAGGCTGGCAATCGCAGCCTGACCGACACCGAACAGGCCGAGTTCGACTCCCTGCAGCGTGAGATCGACACCCTGACCGAGGAAATCCGGGCAGCAGAAAACCCGCAGAACCCGGCAGACCCGGCACCCGCTCA
>OGQM01001052.1_pt1 | contig 20985 bp, 17 predicted proteins | sample 1553191 | NCBI WGS metagenome assembly OGQM01 (sample SAMEA2579954, study PRJEB22360) | human gut metagenome | biome: human gut; feature: human-associated habitat; material: faeces | place: Denmark | collected 2008/2010 | reverse complement strand
GCATACAATTCTCATCTTAACCGCAACTGAAAAATAGCGCCAAAACGCAGTTGTTTTCGGGGTGTTTTTTTCGTTCTTTCGGCGTCCTTTTCAAAGCCTTTCGGACGCCGTTTTTTCATGGAAATCTGCCCGAAAGTTTTGAAAAAAGTTGAAAAATTTTTTGAATGTGCAGGTATTTTGCATATTCAGCCGTTAAACTGTACTTGAAACGAAACGGGGTTAAACCGAACGGCGGAAGAAATAACAAAGTTAAAGACAATACTTCGGAGGAATAATGAAATACATAGAATGGCTCACGCAATGGCTGGAATATTATATCCGCCCGTCCGTGAAAATACGGACTTACGGGCGGTACAGGCTCATCATAGAGCAGCATATCAAGGACAAGATCGGCGGCATGGAACAGGACAGTCTGTCTCCGCTTGTCCAGCAATCATTCATAACGGGACTTTTGCAAAACGGCAATCGCCTAACGGGTAAAGGCTTATCAGCAAACAGCGTCAATGCCATTATTTCCGTCTTGCAGAACTCGTCTATGCCAAGCACACGCCATGGTGCCAAAGTCGTGAAATGAAATAAAAAGTTACGATAAAATTGTCTATAAAAATATGAACCGGCTATTGCTTTTCCACCCAATATCTGCTATAATATGTTATATAACGACGTTGAGGTATAATTTATGACATTTGCGGACAAGGTCAAGTTTGTGCGGATGAAGCTATACCTAAGTCAAGCGCAACTTGCAAAGGAGATCGGCGTATCGTTTGCCACCGTCAATCGGTGGGAAAGTAAAGGATATGAGCCGCAACTTGCATCTGTTGGCAGATTCAACGACTTCTGCGAAAAGCACGGCATTACATTTGAAGAGAAAGGAGAAACGCATCATGGATAAGATCACCGTCAAGGATATAGACGTCCGCTACAAGAAGATCGACACGGGCGACTTTATCTGCCTTACCGATATTGCCAGATATAAAAACCCCGAAGATCCGCGCTTTATCGTGTACAGCTGGCTGCGGAATAAGAATACGATCGTCTTTCTCGGTCTTTGGGAGGAACTGCACAATCCCGATTTTAACCGTGTCGAATTCGATACGGTTAAAAATGAAGCCGGGCTCAATTCCTTTATGATCTCGCCGCAGAAGTGGATCGAAAAGACGGGCGCTATCGGATTGACCGTTTCCAGTGGCAGATACAACAGCGGCGTGTATGCGCATCAGGATATAGCCTTTGAGTTCGCAAGCTGGGTATCAACCGAATTCAAGCTTTATTTCATCAAAGAGTTCCAGCGCCTCAAAGAGGAAGAGCAAAAACAACTCGGCTGGTCGGCAAAGCGCGAGCTTGCAAAGGTCAATTACCGCATCCATACCGATGCGATTAAAGAGAAACTCATTCCCGCGGAGCTTACGCCTCAGCAGATAAGTTATGTTTACGCGAATGAAGCGGACGTGCTTAACGTGGCGCTTTTCGGAATGACGGCTGTACAGTGGCGGGAACAAAACCCCGGCAAGAAAGGCAACATCCGCGACTATGCGACGATCAACGAACTGATTTGTCTTTCCAACATGGAAAACATCAACGCGGTGCTGATACAGGACGGCGTTCCGCAGTCGGAGCGGTTACAGAAACTCAATCGCATCGCCATATCGCAGATGAAAGTCTTAAACGAAACCGGCGGAAGAAAATTGTTGAAGTGAGGGCAGCAATCAGACATTTCCTGTACTGATTGAGTTGAGGAGTTGAAAAGCATAGATAGTTCGCGATATATGGTAGCGGGAGCGAGTCTGTATTATGAAAACAAAAGAAGTATTCAATGCGATCTCCATTTTATATGACGGTGTTGATCTAACGTCATTAGAGACCTTGCACACCTATGGAGAGTACATATGCGAGTCGTTTGATGATGACGAAAAACATGTAGCGTCATTATTATTGCATACAGGCTCGGAATATTATCAAGTCATTGCGGTCGTTGTATCGGCATTAAAAGTTTTACTGCACAGCAATACCGATATGGACGAATTGTTACGGTCTCTACAAGTCGGCGATCTTTTACTCGTTGACGGACAGCGGACTAAATTTTTAGGCGTCAAAGACGGATCGCTGTTAGGAATCGGATTTTTACCCGGTAGGCAATATTTTTGCATAGAGACAGGAAACGGAGCAAGTAAATCCTCGCCCTTGAAACAGGCAAAGCGGTGGAATATCTCTCGGTATCAAGGCGATGCCGTCGGTCTCGGCGGTAAGGGAGTGAAAAATTCTCTGGAAGAACGAAGAAAATTTATAGCCTGTTTTTGCGGACAAAAAGAACAGAAAAATGTATCTACAGAAATCAATTCATCGATTGCCGTGCTCGCAGACCGAGACTTCGCCGAACGAGTATATAAGAAAGTTTCCGTTACATATTCCAAGCAAACAGTTCCTTTTTCCAAACTTGTGACGGCGGCATATGTGAGCGAAAACGAAAGTTATCAAATCGGTAGTAACCCCGTAAAAGAAGAAGCGATCATTAAATTTTATTCCAAAATATCTTCCTGTCGGAACGATATTATTGAGGACAGAGAGCGTAGAATTGCGGCGTGCATTGCTTGTGACGAAAAGGACTGGATCTCAAACAGTGAAATTCATGATATAGCTGACCGAAGAAGTCTGCGTGCCGCGTTTTTATTGGGGCGTACGCATTATACCGACTACAAAGAGTGGTTGCAAGACGATCGATATAAGGTCTGTGCCATTGTTCCTGAGATCGCGGCCGGCTTTACACATGACAAATCGTTTTTTGATTCTGCAAGAGATTTTAATGCTGAATTTGGGCGTTGGGCACGGCACCAGATATCAACGGCTGTGATCGACGGTGGGTGGTCTGTTGAAACCGAAAAGGAAATAAAACGGAATCTTTTATCGATCAAAAATGAATGCTTTTCTTGCGAATTGAAAGATTTGTTTTTGATATCCGCATACTTTCTGTTAAATTTGTGCCGTACGGCTTTCTTCCCGCTGAAATATTGCGACAAGGCTTTTGATGCGCAAATCATTTCGTGGAAACCTTCCACTCGTTTCGACCAAATGACACAATTCATGGTAACGTTGACGGGCGAAATGAAGCCGGTCGCTGAAAACGTATATAATATTTTGCGGGAAACCGTGGACGGATTATATGAAATCAATCCCAAAGGGCAATTTTTGCTATCTCAGATCCAAGAGCGCAAAGTAAAGTATATTGTTACCTCGAAAGCGTATTACCGCTCTTTGATGAATTTGTGGCTGAATGATGTGGGTATTGCCGCAGCTGCAAGACCGCAAATAATTACGACCAATGAATTGCATTCGTCAGAACAATGCTATGACGATGTGATTTTCGTCACGCCGTACTTTGATTTGACTTTTAATCCATATGCCGAATTGAGCTTTTCATCAGGCGAGGTCGTTTGCTATGCTTATGATCAATTAAAAGAACGAAAATTAAAACGGTTGGCAAGCTCTGGACAAAGGCAACTCCGTGAGCGAAATTGGTTTCGCTATGATTTGCAGTCGGCTGAAGAAGACAAAAATACCGATTCGGCAAATGAGGAATTCTCTCGCATCGCAGATGAGACCGATGACTCTTTTGAAGCGGAAATGGAGCAATTGTCAAGAGAGCTACAAATGCAAGGCGCAAAAAAGTATGTTGCCGGTTCTCACACATCGGGAGACGGGACGGTGCAGATAACGACGATCGTCGGATTTGCTTCCGGAAGCATCGGATTTTTTACAAAATACTATAAAGCATATGTGCTTCGAAATGAATCGATCGATGAGATAGGTCAAGAAGATTTAAAGGTAGGCGACAGCATTGTTTTTACAAAGGAAACGGAAAACAAAGATATTGTCGATACGATCCTGTTAAAGCTGTTTGAAGCGACTTTATCTCAAAGAGAACTACATCGGCAATATTTGTTAAGCCGATATTGGAAAGAAAAACTAAAATCCTATATTGGCACGAACGGCGTAAGTTATCGGGAGTTTGCACGACAATTGGGAAACGTCGGTTGTCAAAAACATGAGGTGACCGTGCGTTCGTGGCTTTATGAAGAATCTCATGTCGTCGGGCCGTTTGATGCGGAAGATTATGAAGCGATGGATAAGATTGTACGCTTTGAATACTCCCCTGCTGAGATAAAGGAAGCGTGCGATGCCGTTCGTTCATTGCGAAGAAAAGTATTGGGATTATTGGCAAAAGCGATCATACGCCGTATGTCTTCGGAAAATCCGGATCCCATATGGGATTCGGTTCTATCCGACGTGGAAAATTTGTCGCAAATAGAGCAAATCATATCCATCAAGTCAGCGGAAGATGAAAAATATATTCCTTTGAATCTGGTAAATAAGCCAATCGAAATTTGATCGGAGAAAGCGGAAAATGACTAAATTTCAAGAAGATTTATTAAATATTCGGCATTCCGTCATAGATACGATGAGAGCGCAGCTGATGGGTCCCGGGTCGGAAGTTTCTTACCTGGATGCGGAGCATGAGCTCATTTCCGAAAAGCCTTCAGAAAGATATTCCGTCGGTATATTGTATCCTCAAAATCAAAAATTCGGGCATAACGAATACGCGGGAGATTCCCAACAGATATCGGAAGATCCGGATATGCCCGATTCGGACGATGTTCAAGACGAAACAGAGGGTAGGAAGTCGTTTTCCGTGTATAGGGAAGATTCTTTTGACGACGAAGTAAACTTGGCGCAGCAAAACAAGCCGTCTTCCATGGGATTGTCTTTCTTCGTGTCGGGGGATTTATCGTCTTTTGCCGTTTTGGTACAATACGCAAAGTATGCTCCGGTAAAAGACGGTGATATTGTCATACCGTATCTGGGAGACTCGTTAAATATTCCGGACTGTTTGACTCCGTACATATCGTTTGACGAAAAAACAAAAACGATTAAAAAATTGCAATCGATAAAATGGCGCGAATTGAATGATCTTTTTGAGCAGAACGCCATTGAAGATGCAGAGTTGTTACATTTGATCAGAAATCTTAACGGGGTTTTCAAAGCGGGAAAAACATATCGGCGTTTTCCGTTTGATGAAAATATCTGTCTGCAATTTGACGGGAATATGGCAAAAACCGAAGTCGTGAATGCCAAAGCGTATGTAACGGCTGTCAAGCATAAAATAAGCGACGGCATTTACGGGATCACGGTTATGCTCGTAAACAATGAAAGCATCGGAGCGGGATACATTTTTCAACCTAAAATTACCGTAAAAAATGAAGATTTGGAAGGAAAGAAGTTTGTTCCTTACAGTAGCATTCCTACGGGGAATATTTCCGAAGAAGGACTTTCTTTGGAAATGTTGTATCGCAAAAAAATCGTATACGGTACCGGGCACGGCGTTGCGGTCGATTGGTCGATCGATAACGGCATAGGAAAAATATTTACGGAATATATGCCGACTTACGAAGTCCCGAAAATCGATTTGGATTTAAGAAAAGAAACTTCTCAGGAAAAAGCAGTCAAAGACAGAGCGTTGTCCATGAAATATCTGTCTGACCTTGACGGAACAATCAAGGAAGAGAAATTATCGGACATGGCGTCGTTCATTGATTGTTATAAAGCGTGGATCGACAGGCTGGAAGCCGAAAGGCAGGCACCTGATTTTAGCAAACGCTATTTGTCGATCGCGGAAAAGCATATTTCGCTGTGCCGAGAAGCCTACGCGCGCATGACCGCAGGGCTTGACATTCTTAATACAAACGACGTTGCTTGGAAAGCGTTTGTTTTAGCGAATCGTGCCATGTTTATGCAGCGGATCCACGGTGAGTTTCAACAGCAAACACATTATCCGAATGATGAAAACTGGCAAGAATCGATGGCTGCGATCGATTACTCATCTTATCCGGAGGATAAATGTCGCTGGCGCCCGTTTCAGTTGGCATTTTTATTGATGAGTATTCGTTCGATCGTAGACCCTTCTTGTTCCGAACGTGATTTGGTGGATCTGATATGGTTCCCTACAGGTGGCGGCAAGACGGAGGCCTATCTGGGTCTTACCGCATTTACCATCTTTCACAGACGGCTGTTAAATCCGTCAAACGGTGGGACTGCCGTTATGATGCGATATACGCTCAGGCTTTTGACCTCACAGCAATTTACGCGGGCCGCCACTTTGATTTGTGCGTGTGAAAAAATAAGGAAAGACGAAGAGAATAATAACTACAAGCATTATAATCTCGGAACGGAGAGAATCACGATCGGTTTGTGGATCGGATCTCAACATGTGCCGAATACAAATCAAAAAGCGAAAGAAGAATACGATAAATTGACATTGGGGACTGGTAATTTAAAATACAGAAAAGATCAACATAATAAGTTTCAAGTTTTAAAATGCCCGTGGTGCGGAACGGCAATGACGAAAGAGATCGTCGCCGGAAAAGAGATCGGGCAATGGGGATATAAATTTCGCAACAAGAAGTTTTTCTATATGAGCTGTCCGCAGGAGGGATGCGAATTCGAATCGGAACTTCCCATTCAAATCATCGACGAAGAACTGTATAAAAATCCGCCCACGTTGTTATTTGGCACGGTGGATAAATTCGCTATGATGACGTGGAAGCCTGATGTCGCGAACTTCTTCGGAAAAGGTGCGCATGATGCTCCGGATCTCATAATACAGGATGAGTTACATTTGATTGCAGGCCCTCTCGGGTCGATGGTCGGCATTTATGAGTCCGCCATTGATTATCTTTGTTCTCAAAAGGGAAAAAAGCCTAAGATCATCGCATCGACGGCAACGATCAGACAGGCAGAGCAACAATGTCGGGCATTGTATAACCGCGAAGTCAGACAATTTCCTGCGCAAGGATTGGATGCGGCGGATTCCTTTTTTGCAAAAGAAATTCCCGTTGAAGAAGATTTCGGCAGAGCCTATTTGGGAATTATGCCGTCCGGAAAAACCAAAGTTATGCTTCAAGCAAGGGCAACGGCAGTGGCATTGCAATATGTATATCAACTTGATTGTCCGGATGAGGAGAAAGATCAGTTTTATACGCTTGCAATTTATTTTAATAGTTTGCGGGAGCTCGGCAAGGCGTCATCGGTTGTAGCGGATGACGTTAAGAGTTCCATCAAAACAATCACGTTTAGGCAAATCGTAAACAAACATTCCTCCAGAAACATCGGTAGCCCGTATGAATTGACAAGTCGTGTGAGTACATCGGAGTTGAACGATACGTTGGACAAGTTGGAGCACGATACATATTCCAAAGAAAATATCGAACAGAAAAAATATCCTGTCAATGTATTGCTTGCGTCCAACATGATCTCCGTCGGTGTCGATGTATCGAGGCTTAACTTGATGTTTTTGCAAGGACAGCCCAAGGCTGTCAGCGAATACATTCAGGCATCCAGTCGTATCGGTAGAAAAAATCCGGGATTGGCTGTAACTTTGTATGACGCGTCAAAGAGTCGAGACAGGTCGTACTATGAACAATTTGTTCCGTTTCATGCGGCATTTTATAAATTTGTCGAGCCTACCGGGATCACTCCGTTTTCTGCCCCGGCAAGAGACAGAGCGCTCCATGCCGTCTTGCTTGCAGGAACCAGACAATCGGATCTTTCTTTAAATGCCGATAGGGATGCTCCTAATGTTTTGATCCCCGATAACGAGGCAAACGTTAAGCGTTTTGCCGAATTCCTGTTTGCGCGGGTAAGGGAAATCAATTCTCATAATCCCGAAGGTATGCGCGATGATAGCGATCGGATCAAAGAGGAGCTTGAGGCTTTCATTGAAGAATGGGAGATGAAAGCGCAGCTTTATGAAGATCTTGTCTATGGGGATAAATTTGTCGGTAGTTCCGCTCCAAAGGGAACGCATAGATTGATCAAAACATTTGACGATAAAACTTCGGATGACGCGCAAAGAACATTAACGTCTTTGAGGAACGTTGATAAGACTGTTCCTGTTTCCGTAATTGTATGGGAGGATGAATATGAGTAAGATTAAAGATGTCAAGCCGATGGATCAAATCACACACAGCGTCAGAAGAAGTCAAGCCGTGTTGCAATATGGTGTTGGCGCAATGATCGATTTTCCCAGTCAAGTATTGATGACCGCATTGCCTGAGGAATGGAAAAATCCGGAAGTTATTCACGACGAACGCTTGGAAAAGTTACTTGGCGTGCATCGTTTTATAACCCCTTCGGATTCGGACAATGGCGGGGTTCCTTTTGTTCGTTTTCCCCGTTGGTATTTTTGCCCGAAATGCAGACGCTTTCAACCAATCGAGGTTTGGCAAAAAGAATATGCGCAAAAAGGCAAGCGCAAAGGCAATGATTCCGACACTTACATGATCAAAAAGTTGAAGTGCTCGCGAGATGAGCAGGAATTGGTGCCGGCGCGTATCGTTGCAGTATGTGAGCGTGGTCATATCGATGATTTTCCGTGGGTCGAGTGGGTACACAGGAAAAACAGATTCGGAGAAAAAGATATTTGCTCCACACCGCATCTGCTTTTCAAAACGGGTTCGTCGGCTTCGTCGGGACTGGAAGGCGTGGAAATCGAGTGTGAGACCTGTGGGTCAAAGGCTTCTTTAAAAGATGCCTTTGACGCGGATGCGTTTGAAGAATTACAAAACAGTAGCAAATTTCATACTGTGTTTCGATGCAGAGGTAACCATCCATGGAAACATGAACATGAAGTATGCGATAAATTTCCTCGCGCCATGCAACGCGGCGCGGCATCAGTATATTTTCCGAGAACGATCAGTTCGTTGGTAATTCCTCCTTATTCAAGTTTATTGACTTCAAAGGTTGAGAATGCCGCAAAATTCAAAACACTGGAAAACGTAATCGATGATTTGAAAACGGACAAAGAGTATTGTGAAGATAGCGAGCGGTTGAAAGAGAAAATTGCCGAAAAAATAGAAAAATATGCTCAAGAGATTGCAGGTGAAATATATGAGGATGTCGAGGGTGTCAGAGCAATTCTAAAGCGCAAATTATTGCCTTCCGAACAAGACGGTCATGATGAGGACATTGAACTAAAATACAAAGCGGAAGAGTATAAGGCGTTGACTGGAAAAATCGGAGGCGAACAATTTGAACGCGATGAATTTTTGCGAGAAGAAGTTGCCGCCGAATTATACGGGATCAAAGGGGTACGTTCGATTGCGTTAATACATAAAGTTAAGGAAGTCACTGCGTTGCTCGGTTTTTCTCGCATTGACCCGACAAATGCGTTGAACGCCGCAGATGATGAGCATTTCGTATCGATCAAGCAAGTTCGGACAGACTATTATCCTGCATCCGTATCAAGGGGTGAAGGAATCTTTATCGAGTTCGATAAAACGCAACTTGAAAGATTTTTCGATACTGAGGTCATAAAAAACCGTGAGGCAGCGTTAAATTCTAAATATGCAACTTCGTTTTATGGAAAAAATCATAAAATGCAAGTGACCTCCGAATTTGTTTTTATTCATACCCTATCCCATCTGCTTATTAAAGAGTTGAGCTTTTATTGCGGATACCCTACCGCTTCGATTCGTGAAAGGATTTATTTCGGCTCCGCTGCCGAGGAAGACATGTGCGGCATTCTGATATATACGACGGGAGGCGATGCGGAAGGAACTTTAGGTGGATTGGTACGTCAAGGGTATCCCGATTGCTTGCCGAACATATTTAAGCACGCAATAGAAAGTGCAAGGTTCTGCGCAAACGATCCAGTTTGTAGTTTTAGTGAAGGACAAGGTATAGAGGCGCTTAATTATGCTGCTTGTCATGCGTGTGTGTTACTGCCCGAAACCTGTTGTGAATATTCAAATATTTTGCTTGACAGAACACTTGTGGTAGGAAATATGGACGGAAGCATAAAAGGGTTTTTCAGTTAGCGCATTCGCCAAGAAAAAAGGTATAGCGAGAGAAATTTGATATGCCAAATACACAAGAGCAGATCGCACGCAATATGCGTAGCAATAAGTGTAAGGACACAAAGCCCGAGCTGATGCTGCGAAAAGAATTATGGCGGCGAGGATTGCGTTATCGTAAGAACTATAAATTGTTGGAAGGAAAGCCAGATATAGTATTTTTACGCGCTCAAATCGCTGTTTTCGTGGACGGAAAAATGTGGCATGGCTATGACTGGGAACATCGTAAACACGATTTTAAAAGCCATCAAGATTTTTGGATACCAAAAATCGAACGGAACATGGAGAGGGATTTTATTGTTACGCAAGATTTGATAGAACAGGGCTGGCTTGTCCTTCGTTTTTGGGATTTTGAGATAAAAAAAGATGTAAAATCATGTGCGGATAAAATTGAGTGTGCATATACAAACAGACGTTCAAATAATTTGGTGAATAGAGATGATTAAAGCAATAGATTTGTTTTCCGGCGGAGGCGGTGTATCCATCGGGCTTACACATGCAGGGTTTAAATTATCGTGTGCGTTGGAAATTGATGATGCGGCGGTAAAGGCTTATAAAGGATATCATCTGTTGAAAGACGTTAATGTTATTCAGGATGATATTTGCAATGTATCCGGTGAAACTTTATTGAAAACCGCGGGAATCGATGGGGATGAATTATATTTGCTGGCAGGCTGCCCTCCCTGTCAAAAGTTCTCCATGCAAAATCGTATCCATAACTTGGATGAAGGAAAAATCGATGAAGTAAAAAAGCTGTTGATGCAGTTCAAAAGAATAATTCAAGAAATTTTTCCGCCATTTGTTCTTATGGAAAATGTTCCCGGCATCAAATCTTCGTACGGTGGCAAGATCCTAAATGAGTTTTTGACTGATTTGGATAACAGAAATGCTCCGCTCAACCAACAATATAAGGTTGTTTACGGTGTGGTCAATGCTGCGAATTATGGCGTTCCACAAACCAGAAAACGCTTTGTGTTACATGCCGTAAGACGGGATGTATATCTAACCATGTGTAACTTGGGCTTAAAAATGACTCTGCCGATTGAAACACATAGTCAAGACGGCACAAATGGTAAGAAAAAATGGGTCACAGTAAGGGAGACTTTTCAAGGGCTTCCCGCTCTAAAAGCCGGTGAGCGTTATAGTGATGATAGAATAAAGAATCATGCGTGCGCAAATCTATCGGAGAAGAATTTGCGCCGCATGAAAATTATACGCGCGAACGGTGGGTCCCGATCGGCTTTACCGCCCGATTTAGTATTAAATTGCCATAAAACGTATTCGGGGCACAACGATGTCTACGGCATCATGGATCCCGATAAGCCTGCTCCAACTATGACCGGCGGATGCTTAAGTTATTCAAAAGGAAGATTTGGACACCCGTTTGAAGATCGGGCGATTTCCGTTCGAGAAGCGGCAAGAATTCAAACGTTTCCTGATGATTATGTTTTCGGAGAGAATCTTACCAAAGCAGCGCTTGAAATAGGTAATGCCGTTCCGATCAAATTGGTGGAAGCGAGCGGAAAAGTGTTTTATGACATTATGATGTCTTTAATAAATGCGAATATCGATGCGAAAAAGAAGTAACAAATACTTTCCGGTAGTGTTGCAGATGTAAAAAGGAGGAGATGTGTTCTCCTTCTTTTTGTTTTGAGATATTATGTCCATAAAAATATTCCGCAGAATAATACTCGGCAAGCCCTTCCAAACAACAAAATGGACATAAAGTTGTTCGGTGGGTTGTTGGGTGTGTGGGCTACAAGATGCTGTCGATGTCGATCTTGTAATAGATATGAACTTCTTGCGGTTTGCCCGTGACCGTTTCTTTGCCGCCAATGACAAGTTTTTCAAATAGTTCCAGACAGAGTTCTCTTGTCAGTTCGGGCGCGTTGATGTGTTTTTCAATCGCCGTATAAATTCGTCTACATCGGTTGTTACTTTCTGCTTTTCTTCAAGTCCTTGCGTAAGATAAGAAACCCGTTCTTTCAGTTTCGTTTGTTCGGCGGTGTACTTGTCGATCAGCTGCAAGCACACGTTTTCGGGGATCTTACCTGCGACCTTTTCTTCGAACGCCGCGCTTATGAGTTTATCCAATTCCGCAACGCGCCGTTCCGTCCGTTTGAGTTCTTTTTTGATGTCCGCTTTGTTTTTGTTAGCGAGCCTAGCTGTGCGATTATAGTTAGTCGTCTAGCAAAAATAACGCCTAATATTTCCATAATTAGTCCCTATATCTTACTTTTATTGTTAAAAAGAGTTGCCAAAGCAAAATATTGGGAACGACAGTCTTCTGGCAGTACAATGCCTATTATTAATATTGATATTATCAAAAATGCGCCAATAGTAATAGCGACAGAAATGGAGTCGTTAAATGAAACAATCAATAAATTTTATCGCAAAATTGATAATGTATTAAGTGAAAACATAAAACTGTTAGGATTGAAAAACATGATATTGCCTCTCCTTATGAATGGACAAGCTCATTTAAATTAAACTGAAATCTCCTATAATTATTATGGCGAAATCCGCCGAATAAATTATAGGAGGTTTAACTATGTTAACCGATTTTGAAAGCCGTTTACGGCAGAGCAATTTGTCTTCGAATACAATCGAATCGTATTCGAAGGCAGTCAGACAGTATTTCTCATTATATGATACTGTGACCAAGCACAATCTTTTGTCTTTCAAAGGATATTTGATTGAAAAGTACAAGCCTAAAACCGTTAATTTGCGATTACAGGCAATAAACAGGTATTTAGAGTATCTTAAAAAGGATCATTTGAAGCTGAAATTTGTAAAAGTACAGCAGCAGAATTTCCTAGAGAATGTAATCAGCGATGCCGATTATCGGTTTTTTATCAAGAAACTCAAAATCGATGGTAGAATGAACTGGTACTTTGTTGTCCGCTATCTTTGTGCAACCGGCGCGAGAATATCAGAACTAATACAATTAAGTAGAGAACGTAGAAGTCGGGTATCTTGATATTTACGGAAAAGGTGGGAAACTCCGCAGACTGTACATACCTAAGAAATTAAAAACTGAAACACTCAAATGGGTATCCGAAATTGGGTTAGCCTCTGGATACCTGTTCCTCAATCGTTTTGGCGATCGTATTACCACGCGCGGCATTTCGCATCAGTTAAAAATATTCGCAGCCGAATATGGAATAAATCCTGACGTGGTTTATCCTCACTCTTTCAGACATCGTTTTGCAAAAAATTTCCTTGACAAATATAATGACTTAGCTCTGTTAGCGGAGCTAATGGGGCATGAAAGTATTGAAACAACAAGAATATATCTCCGTAGAACTGCCAATGAACAGCAGGAACTCATAGACCGCATTGTTACTTGGTAGCAAAAAACTCTCCGTATTTTGTAGTACGGAGAGCCTTTCTTTACTTTACTTTAATTTGTCCATTCATCAAAAGAGGCAGTAAGTAATCTCTCACTCTTTTTAATGATTTAATTTGTCTATTGAGCATTATGATTTTATTTCTAATTAGATCAAACTCAATATCAATTTCAGTAGGCAAAGCAATTTGCATAGACAATATATAATCCTTGTTTGCATGGGGTACGGTTGAGCCAACATTGGTTTTTTTATAATTTGAACTATATCGCTGCAATATTTGATATAAAAAATTACTCGAAACAAAATGCCTTTTTGATTCCAACATACAAAACGTTGATCCAACGATACCTTCAAATCCTACATACACATCACCGCTTGCCGCACCATCCATTACCATCAAAATATGACCTTTACAATAAGGCATATTTGCTGAACTACAATACAATTCTTGCCCGCTGTTTACAGCATCTATGGTTAAGTACACGCTGTTGCAATTTTTATCGCTATTTTCACTTAATCTTGAAGGTATTTTACCTTTGATGAAGGAAAAGAGATCACCTAAACGATAGACTTGCCAATCTTTTGGAATGAATTTGTTTATACTATCGTTCCAAACAAGATCTTCATTCTTATAAGCAAGGTATTTATAATCAAAGAGATTAGCCAAATAATCATCTAAAAGACTAATTATTTGCTTGTCTTTATTGATTTTTTCGTCTATTGTTCCGAGAATGTTAGTTACTATCATAAATAAATTCGTTGTAAGCTTATGCAGCAGGCTATCGTTTTTATGGAAGAGTAGGGGGAAAGATTGATTATTGCTTTTTTGCGCTTTACAAATTGGAATTCGTTTACACGAACTCCGCTTTTGATTTACACCGAATATAAACCGCTTCAATTCCCATTTTAGATTCTTATTGTGTCCATTTGAGTGCTCATACCAGATATACATATTTTCAAGTAAAATGCCGTCGAGGTTCTTGGTGCCGTCTATATTCTCCGAGGTGCGTTGCGTAACGGAAATGAGCGTTTTTACGGTTCTTTTTCAAGCGTTGTTTGTTGACGGCTATCTCAATGGAATTTCTGCCGAAACGGTCGAATGCATATACTGTTACATATCTTTATGGACAGTTTTTTATTTGTTCTACCGATAGATATATAAACGATTGAGGCGGTAAACCAACATTAAAGTCATTCAATTCCTTTGGCGGATTATATTGTATAACTTTACCCAATTCGTAGGCATACGCAACTTTGCAGCCTTTGAAATATTTTCGAAATTTGTCTCGAGATATACCTGCAAATTTTTTAGTATGTTCCCAAAGAGCAGATGGCGAAGAAGATATTGTTTTTACAACTTCTACTTCTCCGACCACTTTCATTATTGGAGTAGTTGAGTATATTAAAATTTTATTTACGGGTTTATTGGCTAATTTTTTTCTAAACTCATATTTTTTTGATCCGATAAGTATCCTTTCTGCATACTCTGGATTTATCGATAATAATATTGATTCCAAAAAATCACCTCCAATAACGACTTAAATCGGTTTGAGCTTCAGTTAATATCATCTCAAACTGATTGTCTGTTATTCGTGTAAATGGCCTTGGCCCATTGGGAAAGGTAATTATATCATTATCCCATAGAAAATTCAATATAGGGCGTTTTGCAAGACTTTTTACAAAAATGAATTTTAATACAATTTGATTGCTACCGTGGTTTTTCCAAAATTGCTCTAATTCATCATTCGTAAACACGCTTCTATTTTGAACGTGACTCATATATTCTTCCTTTGAGCTAAAGTTGCTTATGGCCTCATCAACAACAGCTACCGAGGTCAAAACTGCAGTATGTCCAGCGTTACCGGGAACCCCATTCCTATAAAATATAACAATATCTCCGGGATATATATTTCTTTCTGACGCAAATGATATATATACTTTTTGCAGAGCGTAACGATAAGGTGTTTTAGCCAAAAAATCATTTTCATTTTCGTTACGCAAAATGGAATCAGGCAATAGTGATGTATGGTATTGTGGACGAATCGGCATTATAAATTTCTGTACATCATATTTTAAGTTGGGAAAGTTTTCTCGAGGAGACAAATCGGGGAAATACTGTTTCATCTGTTTAGTTAGAACTTTCTCACCTGTACTTTTCTTTACGCCGTAATGTTCGAACCCCCACCGCGAAAGCAGAGCAACAAGCGTTTCCAACTCTGGGCGATTTTCAAACAGAGTTACGTATACCTCATCAACCCTTTGTTCAATCGCGTTATCTAAAATTATCTTGATAAACCTCTCACCAAGTCGAAAACCAGTTGCATCAAGTTTGAATGTTCCGATCTTCAAACGTTTTTTGGGTGGAAAGAGAGGAGATATATCAGAATAATTTTCATCTGAATTTTCTGTCTTCAAATATAGAAATCCAAGTAGGTGACCTTTATCGTCTCGGCAAATGTAGGCCTCTTCATCGCATTTTTTATTAAACCATATATTGAAGTCCCTATACGCATTGCGTAAACTATTAAAAAATTCGTTATTAACATCGAGAGAGCCGATAAGAACTTTTTGTACCGCGAGAGCTTTATATTCAATTAGTGTGGGATTTTCGCTTGTCGCTATCGTAAGAAAAGTATTGATAGAAAGAACTTTATGTCCGAGTCCTAATAGTTCTGCTTTCCGTCGAAGCCGTTTATCTTCAGTAATGAGTAAGTCAACGCGCCCTTGATAAACTTCATTGAGCAAAACGGTATCGACCTTGTCATTTTCATTCTTATCAATTTTGGCAGCAAGAGTGGCTACTGGCTCCGCCATAGGAGCTTGAGTTTTTAACTCTTGATATGCATCAAGTTTGAGTGTCATGGCTTCTGCCGGATCGGCATACTTATACTCTGCAATTTCCTTCTTACTCAGAGGATGTATAAGTTTATCGTATTTCAATTTATCTAGCCAACGAAAAAGGTGACCAATGCTGTAATTGGTCATTTTTTTGTTCTCTCGATAAATAATAATATTGGTGTCCAGCAGAACTCGCATATCTATTCTCCTTGGTTAATCAGTATGGCAATTCGCTTTACATCTTGATCTGTAAAAGTCATTTGATAAATACTAAGCGGACAGTTTAATCGTTTAGCAACACGTTCGCTTTGCTCGTGTTCTTTTTTTATTAATAAAGAAACACTTTTGTCGGAATAACTCTTTCTATCGCGATGGCGAAGATTAGAAACAATTGTTTGGACATCGCTCTCCAAAAGTATGATTTGTGAAATATTTAGGGTAGGGAAAACTGATTCAGGGAGGATATCAACCTCATCGTTGGAGTCGAAAATACAGAAATGCCCGGCGAGAATAATGTTGCCATATTCTTTAGAAAGTTGATGAACACGTTCGGATAACAACACTTGATTGTTGTTCTTATCCGAGACTGTTTTGTTCGCGCCATATTGTTCGCCGTTAATTGAACTAATTAAATCGCCTGCAGAAAAGGCGGGAATACAAAGTTCTTTTGACAAAGCTGAACATACTGTACTCTTTCCTGTTCCATACACCCCAGCAATAAAAATAGTTGACATTTCTAAAAAAATTCCTCTTTCATAACAGTGATTTTTAAACGCCCCATGGGGAATTTTTTACATGACTATTCATATCTTTAGCATCCTTTGCTTGCCTTTACACGGTTAAAATGTTAAAAAGACTCTATGTGTTGGGTAACGGTCGATTCAATATACCCTTTCCACATAGGCGCATTTAAAGCATCTCTTTGTTTATTACAATCTAGGAGCAGATCTTTTAGTCTGTTTGGATGGGCTTTATTTGCAACAAACATGGCATCAAAATATTTTTGGAATTGCTTCAATGTCAAAGGTACTATTATGAGGCGCCTTACAACATCATCTTTTCCATACCAAACCCCGTGACGAAAGGTCTCAGCCGTATTGGTATCAATCTTATTTGCAATAAATAGCCCATATACAGGCTTATCATAGCATTCCTCAGCATCTGCAACATGCCGTCTGACAGGCTCTCCCTCCATCGCTTCTTGCCTTGATGAGGTAGACATCGTAACTTCCGTTAAGATTGTAAAGTCATTAAATTCACAATATAGATCACCTTTTCCTCCACCAGCGGCAGATACTGGAAGAAAATCTGAATCCAATTTAAATCCTCTTACCTCATAAGGTTTATTGACTATGTGATCAATGGCTAGCGCAGCCCTCCACAAAGTCCATTCTAGATAAGCAGGAGTCTCGTCTTTGGGTACTTCAATCACATGATCGGCGTCATACTCTTTTTTGCCCCCGCCTTTAATCAAAAGCGTCATATAATCTGAAATTTCCCGCCATTGATGGCGCTGATCATCTGCAAATTTTACTTCGTCCGTTTGAGCTAAAAGATTCTCCAAACGCCTTCTTGCCAAATTAATTTCTGCCGCACTAGAAAGAGTTAAATCTGTAATATCATAGGCAATATGACGGTCACGCAATTGTTTGATAAGATCATCCAATAGATCTTTGGCTATATGTATATCATCTGTAGGGAGGGGCGCCCCATTGCATAATGCGCGGTAAGCATCGATCAGCCGTCCTTGGGACGCTGAAGCTTTAGCAAGTTTTTCAGCCAAAATATGTTTTGTCGGCACTATAATAAGTCCACGACCTTTGCGCTGTAAAATCCCACTAATGCGCAAATAGCGCATATTCATGTCACTATAATCAAAGAAGTTACTCGGTTGCTTATCATAATGCTTGCCGCGTTTTGCAATCTCATTCTTATCAAATTTGCGCTTAGAGGGCGCCATCGATCTACGTTCTCTCAAATCAAGGATACTATCGACAACGCTGCCAAAATCATAACTTGGATTTGTCGCTTGTCCCCACAAAGCAAATTCAATACGGCTCATTTCAGAAGAGCCTGTTCGACGTTCCAGTTCAAGCATAATTGCCAAGATCCACCTAATGGGAGAAAAATATCCAGATGCATTGGGCATAGGGAACTGTTCGACACACATGGCACGAAGAAAACATTCCTGTACGGCAGGGTATGTGTCCGCTTGAAGGAACATTCTTCCGAACGGAGTAATATCATCAAGCGGGCCAAGATCTTCTTGACTACCTTCGGTTTTCTTGACCAGCGGGTAAATAAATCCGTTTTTTGAGAACATTAATCGCCATTTTCGTGCGTGACTGCCGGATGCATCTTTGCCTTCCTCATTTTGAATAATGCCCTTCTCATCAAGTAAGCGCATAAAGCCGATCTCGTTTTCTGACCCGCGAAGATTCCCTGCATAAGCAGAGCCGGCATAAATCGCTAGACCCTCCTGAATGCGGTTCGGATTTCTCAATCCAGTATTTCCCACAAGCCAAATTTCAATGTTTTCTTCCATAAAATCACCCATTAAAAGCCCACAAATAAATATTCTTGAACTCTATTTCTGTTGGTTTTGGTCATGCTTTGATTGCCAAAAGAGTAAGTGTAGTCGATTGGAACAACTTCAACGTGTTTTTTAAACTTCGACATTAAAGATATCATTTCCTCCTGAGAGGGCAAACTATTTGAAGAATAGGAAACTATTAGTACACCCTCTGAAAACCTATTAAAAATAGCTTCAAAAGCTGCTGCCGCACCGTCTTTTGTAGAGAATGGCGTAGGATAGGATTTAAATTTTTTAGTTTGCGTATGTTGTTGAATTTCCACCCCGTTCCAATTACGCGCAAGACCTTCAACAAAATGATATCTGCGAACATACTCATTATCGGACAACGGAGTGTAATACGGTGGATCGATATAAACCAAATCCGCATCATTTACTTCTAAAGATAATGCATCACCCCAAACAGACAGATTCATTTGGCCATTGTCAAAAATGGCGCGATTAATAGCTTTCACAGCCTCTAAGAATTGCTGTTCCAATGTTTTCTGCAAATCCATGCGTCCATCATTATAACGATTTCCCGTATAGGTAAAAATTCCGCGGGGGCGCTTTTTCATACAAGCACGGATTAATGCACTCATAGCAATTGCTTTTTTATATTCGTCTGCAAGACTCGCAATATTAGTTCGTAATGTATCAATCAAGTCATTCTCAATATCGGAGTAATATAGCCCTTTAAAGGTATTTGCCACAAAATGGTCGGACTCCTGTTGTCTTTGCAGCAAGTATTGCGCCTCTTCCTCCGACAATGTTATGTGGCTATTTTCAATCATTGCCTTTGTAAATACAGAAGACATAGCCATATAATCGTTAGCAACAACGGCCTTTCCCTGGGCCTTAAACATATATCCGACTATTCCGGACCCAGAGAATAAATCTACAATTTTCTTTGACTGAAATTCTGATGCGACAGACCAAATTTCAGCAAGGAGCTTTCTCTTTGAACCCATAAATCTAGTTGGCGGATACATAGAAACCTGATTCGATAAATTATCTTTTGAAATTATCTTTGGGGTTTTTGCAAAAGGAACTGTTACAATAACATCTTCTCCTTTTCTTGTATCTCCGTGACAGGATATATGTCTTTTTGTAGGTATAACCTCGATATTGTAGGGAGCATAAAGCTCATGCACCAATGGGTGATTGGAATTGGTTAAAAGTATATAGCATCCGCGATCACGTAATTTATGCACAATGTTGGCCAATTCAATATGATCATTGCGATAAAATTGTTCCTTTGTATAACGTTTAAAATCCGCATTTTCAGAAATGGGCAAATAGGGTGGATCTAAAAAGATAAAATCACCTGCGCTTGCATAATGTTCCAAAACTAGAAGATAATCACCACACAGGATCTCTACCCCCTGTAAAGCCTTTGAAACTTGTCTAAGGTTCTCTTCATCACATATCTTCGGGTTCTTATACTTACCATATGGAACATTAAATTGTCCTTGTCTGTTAACACGGTATAAACCGTTAAAGCACGTTCTGTTCAAATAAATCATTCTCGCGGCCGCTTCTGCCGGAGATAAAGCCATCCAATTTTGCTGACGTACCGCATAGAATTCCTCTTGCGTATTATGATATTTCCTTAATCTATCAATTACCTCATCAACATTATTCGCGATTTGACGATACATATTGATAAGTTCAGGGTTACTATCAGCAATTACTGCATTTTGAGGTTTCAAAGCAAAAAAGAGTGCTCCACCGCCAACAAATGGCTCGATATATTTCCCATAGGTTTTCGGAGCTCGCGACAACAATTCGTCCAACAATTGCGTCTTTCCACCCGCCCATTTTAACACAGGTCTCGCCTGCAAAGCTTTAATCGTTGCCATCTACGTTCCCCGTCATCTCGTCTGATAAATTTGTAAGCTCCATGATATCCCCAATGTCACATTGCAGCGCAGTACATATTTTTACAAGTACATCGGTCGTTACATTTTCATTTTTTCCTAACTTTGCCATTGAGGCATGACTAATCCCTGCCGCAACACATAGATCTTTCTTTTTCATATCACGATCTATTAGCATCTTCCATAACTTCTTATAACTAACCGACATTGCAAATCCTTCCTGAAAGTTTTGTATGGCGCAACTAAATTCTGCGAACGCTGAATATAGTTCTATTATAGCAGACTATCGACTAAAAAGCAAGTTCTTGGGCCTCCTATTCGCTCATATAACAATTTTCAATAACTGATTTATGTTCTCGACTATTATGGCTTTTTAGTATTAAAAACGCGCCTTGGCACCGTGGCGTGTGCTTGGCATAGACAAGTGCGGCTCGGCTTCGCCT
>OGQM01001048.1_pt1 | contig 21029 bp, 17 predicted proteins | sample 1553191 | NCBI WGS metagenome assembly OGQM01 (sample SAMEA2579954, study PRJEB22360) | human gut metagenome | biome: human gut; feature: human-associated habitat; material: faeces | place: Denmark | collected 2008/2010 | reverse complement strand
GTATCCCGGGCGACTCTCATAATCGGGTCTGCCGTACTCTGCACTGTTCGAGCCTGAACCGCCGCGAATGCCGCTGCTGTAGTCAGCGGGATTTCGATGGGGCTCCTGCCTGTCGCTGTAGCTGCGATCAACGTAGTCGCGCCTGCCGGGTTCGTCACGCATGGGTGCAGTACCGTATTCACGTTGTGCGTTCGGAGTATTTAAGCGGTCGTCACGGATATCATATTGTTCACGGTCGGGAGCGGCGGGACGTGTATCAACACGAATGCCTCTGCCGTCGCGGGAGTCGGGGTCGGGACGAACGCCGGAATTTACAGCATTTTGACGCGTCCTTGAGGGGTCGTTATCCAGTTCTGCGGGCCACTCAAAGCCTGTTGCAATAACGGTAACACGAACATCGTCTCCCATTGCGTCATCAATGCCCATTGCGAAAATGATGCGTGCTTCTTCATCCACAGCCGAGGTTATGAGGTTGGTTGCATTGTCAACCTCCATCATGCCGAGAGTGGGTCCGCCCACAACGTTGATGAGAACGCCCTTTGCACCGTCAATGGTTGTTTCAAGCAGCGGACTTTTGATTGCCTGCTGGGTAGCTTCCGTGCAGCGATCTTCGCCGCTTGCGGTGCCGATACCCATGTGGGCCATGCCCTTTGCGGAAAGGACGGTGCGAACATCCGCAAAGTCGCTGTTGATCATTGTGTGGCAGGTGATAAGGTCGCTGATTCCCTGAACGCCCTGACGGAGCACATCGTCCGCAACGCGGAGCGCATCGTTAATGGGTGTGTTGCCGACAATGGAAAGCAGTTTTTGGTTGGGAATGATAATGAGCGTGTCAACAACATCGCGCAAATCGCGTATGCCTTGAAGTGCATTCCTCATGCGTGAGCGGCCTTCAAAACTGAAAGGCTTTGTAACAACACCAACGGTCAGTATGCCCTGCTCTTTGGCGGCTTTTGCAACTATGGGTGCTGCCCCGGTGCCGGTGCCGCCGCCCATACCTGCGGTGATGAAAACAAGATCTGCGCCGCGAATTGCGTCGTTGATCTCATCAATGCTCTCTTCTGCTGCAGCCCTGCCGACGGCAGGTTCCGCACCTGCGCCGAGACCTTGGGTTGCCTTTTCACCTATCTGAACCTTGATGTCTGCCTTGGAGGTGAATAGAGCCTGTCTGTCGGTGTTGATGGATACAAATTCAACACCGCGAAGACCAAATTCAACCATACGGTTCACTGCGTTCCCGCCTGCGCCGCCGACGCCGACGACTTTAAGCTGGGCAATATTGCCCTGTTCGTTATCGAGTTCAAGATCAAGTGCCATTATTGATAAAACCTCCTTTGTCTTCGGTTGATTTAAACTTTGAGAATGCATCGAACGGTTTGCTCTTTTCAAAAACCAATCGGTGCATACTGGGGCAATCTTTGCATAATTGCTATGCATTTTGTCGGTAAGCGAAAAAATCTCTGATGTTGCCGACTATATTATCCACCAGTCGTCTGTTGCCGACAGCAAGTGAACCGCTGCCGTAAAGCATGAAATGCGCAAGCGCAAATGCCGGTGCGTAGTTAACGGCGTTCATAAGGCTTGTCCGCGGCATGGAAACATACACGCGCCTTCCGAGAAGTCGGGAAAGCCTTTCGGCGCCGCCGCGCATAAGCGCAATTCCGCCGCCGATGAGATAGACGGGGAAGCGCGCCCGAGCGTTTTGTTCAATGCCGCTGATGATGCTTTGAATTTCATCCGCAAGCTGAACGATGCGGGCTTCGATAACGGATTGAATTGCGCCGCAGCTGAGCGTTGCAAGTCCCTCTCCGGGAATCATAACGCGTTCAACGGAGTTGCTGTAATCAAGCCCGAATACATACCTGCGTTTGATGCTTTCCGCCGTGCTGAACGGAAGACGCAGCCCGTATGCAATATCACGCGTGAAGTGTTCGCCGCCGATTCCGATGCTTTCGGAGCAAAGCAGAGCGTTGTCATATATGAGTGAAACATCACAATGCTGACCGCCGCAATCGATTAGTATCGCGCCGTTTTCGCGGTCCGGTTCGGGAATTGTGAACAATGCCCCTGTCAATTGGGATGAAACAAACGGATCGGCGGCAATGCCTGCTGAGCGAAGCGCATCCGAAACGACTGCGGCGAAAGCCGAGTCAACGAAGGTATGCGCCGCATCCGCCGAAATTTCCTTTGCGGCCTTGCCGACGGGCGAATGCTCCGCCGCCATGCCGTCAAGTTCAAAGTTGAACAGCGAGCTGTGCATCAGCGTAAAGCCTTCCGGCGGAGTGAAATCCGCCGCCTGCTCAAGCAGAAGATCGATGTCCGGTTCCGTGACGCGGTGCGATCTGGATTCAACAGGCTGTCGGCAGGAGTTGAGCAGGGTCTTTGTGAATGGTGCGGGAACTCCGACACAGGCACTGCGAAGGCGGATTCCCTGAGAGCTGCGGAGTGCAGAGGCAATGCTTTCAAGTGTATCGCTCAGTGCGGCCGCGTTCGGAAGTTCACCGAATCGATACCCGGAGTAGGTACGTTCTTCGGCATTTTGAACAATGATTGCGCCGTCAGCCGCAGGGCAGACAACCATGGCAAGAACTTTGCTGCTGCCGATGTCGATTATAACACTCTGTTTCATTCAAGCTCTCCAAATGCAGAATCCGCTGCCCAAAAAACAGTTTTCGGCGGGGTATGTCACATTTTCTCAACGAAAACGGCATGTGTGCGGACTGTGCATATATGTATGCTCATTATAGCATATATGCAATATTATGCGCAACACCCGGGCAGCGACTTTGCGTAAAAAAGATAGAATAACCTAATTTGTTTTAAAAACTTAATGCAAGGCCTCATCAAGGCTCGTCCGTTGGATTCGGCGGAGCAGTTACCTGCTGCGGTGCATCCGTTTCAGGCGGGACCGATGCCGCCGAATTGCGCGGAGTGAAGTCAACAACGGTTGAATCCTTAAATATGTTGACCGTTCCCCCGCTCGGATAGACGGGGAGAAGGCGTTTGTAAGCCTTCTCTGCGGTTTGAATATTTCCTTCCGCATACCGCCAATCATCCAGAACAAAAGTGTAGCCGTGCTGAAGCTCAAGCTTTATCGAGGCCGCATTGGACACATCAATTGCAATAACGCTTTCTGCAAAATCATATTCTTTTACTGCCGCAAGCAGCTTCATTGCCGTGACGGTTCGGAGACAGTGGTTTTTTTCGGTTATCACGGTATTACGCACAAAGCCGATATTAGCCATGCCGCGGAGCAGGATAAGCTCACCGCTGCTTTCCGCGCCGATTGCAAGCACAAGCCCTTCGGCATCGATAAGCGTATATGTTCCGTTTGCTGCGGGTATGGCCGCCGCAGCATTGTGATCGGCAACATTGATACTGATTTTATTCGGAAAAACCCTGCGCACGCCGGTGCAGATCAGATTCGGAATGCTTGATACGTTTTTTGATATTTCATCCGTGTTGTAGGAAAGAATATGTCTGCCCGTCTGCAAACCTGCAAGGCCGATTATCTGTTCGGCACTGTATCGGCCGCTTCCGGAAACAATGAACGAGTCAACGCAGGTAAAGCGGTAGGCTGTATAACCGCAAAACCCAAGCAGTGCGATAAGAAGAAGAATTCCGAGCGAACTGAAAATGTCACGCCTGTTTTGCCTCCGCCGCTTTTCCTCGTGGCTGATGCCGCGTGCGGGTGCCGCTGCGCGGGTATCCAGCCCGTCGGATTCAACACCGTGCGGAGTCCTGCGTGCACGTGTTCCGGCCGCACCGCGGGCACCGTGTACGGAATTGCCTGAAGCGTCCGCAGAACGGTTGCGGGAGTGCCTGCTGCCGTACTCAGGTTCGTTATTGCTGCCGCTGTTTCTGTTTTTTGTGTTTTCCATATGATTCTCCGCGTGATTTTCGGGGTTCCGTATAGCGTGAAATATTGAGCAGTACGCCGATGCCGGCAAGGAATATAACAAGCGAGGTACCGCCGGAGCTGATGAAGGGGAGCGTTTGCCCTGTTGCGGGTATTGAATTTGTAACAACGGCAACGTTGACCATAACCTGCACGGCAAGTATGGAAGAGAACCCTGCCGCAACAAGTGAAGCGAACCTGTCGCGAACGGAGAGCGCAATTCGAATGCCGCGGTAGATAATAAAGCAGTAGGCCGCAATTAACAGTGCAACAGTCACAAAGCCGAGTTCCTCGGCAATGATGGAAAGAATGAAGTCACTTTCACGATAAGGCAAAAACAGGAGCTTTTGACGGCTTGCATCAAGCCCCTGACCGAACCACCCGCCGTTGCCGAATGCATAAAGCGATTGAACGATCTGATAGCCGGCATCGCTTTTGTTGCCCCAAGGATCAAGCCATGCAGTAAATCTGCTTTCGCGATATGACGCAGCAAACAAAAGAACAACGAGAGCAACTCCGCCGATAAGTGCCGCAATGCCGAGCTGACTAAGGCTTGCTCCTCCGATAAAAAGCATGATTGCAAACACAATGCAAAGAATTATGAGCATGGAAACGTTCGGCTGAAAATAAATCAACACGGCGGGAATGACAAGCAGTGCCGCCATCGGCAAAAACCCCCGAACGAACGACGGCATATCCTCATGGTGGTCAGTCATGTATTTTGCCATGCAAATAACGATTATGAACTTTGCAAGTTCGGAAGGCTGAAATTGCAGCGGACCGATTTTAAGCCAACGCTGTCCGCCCTGCAGGTTTTTGCCGAAAAGAAGAACGGCAATAAGGAGCAGGATTATAAGCAGATATGCCATCCATGCAAAGCGTCGGTAGAATTTGTAATCCACGAACGAAAGCCCGAACATAACGGGAATGCCGATTGCAAGGAAGAGTAACTGCTTTTTTACGTAGTAATACCCATCGCCCTGAAAGGACTGGGCATAATAATAGCTTGCGGAAAACAGCATAACAACGCCGAATGCGCAGATTGCCGCAACTGTAAGAAAAAGCAAGTAGTCCATGCCGTGTCTGCGCGGGCGCATTGTCGGCATGGGTGCAGCGGCGGGAGAACTGCCGCCGCGCCTTTCGGTGGAATGAATATGTGTTGCGTTGCTTTCCATCTCAACCTCTCTTATCGATTATTCCGAAACGGGAGGGACCGTTTCGGGCAGAATGCGGCATTTTTCGGCGGAAACTCAAGCCCGATGGGCGGGAATCAAAACCGCCTCAGAGTGAGTTTACTATTTCCTTAAATATGTCACCGCGCTGTTCAAAATTGTCGAACATACCCCAGCTTGCGCAGGCGGGGGAGAGCAGCACTGCATCGCCGGGTTCGGCAAGGGATGCTGCTTTCAGTATCAGTGCGCGGAAATCATCCGAACAGGGGTAGATGTTTTTAAACCCTTCCTCTTTGGCCGCACGCATGATAGCTTCGGTGTTTGAACCGTTCACAACAACAGCCTTAACTCTTCCGTTGAAGGCGCGGAAGACGGGACGATAATCACTTTGCTTATCGTAATTACCGACGCCGAGCATAAGCACTGTCGGCTTTGTCATTGCTTCAACGGCTTTAACGGTGGATTCGGGGTTTGTGCCTTTTGAATCGTTGTAAAAGGTGATTCCGTTCAGGCAGCGGGTGTATTCAATTCTATGCTCAACACCTTTGAATGATTTCAAAACATTGCAGACGACATCCGGCTTTACTCCCATGGACATAGCAAGGCAAACCGCACAGAGCGCGTTTTCAAGATTATGTGCACCGATGATGCCGAGTTCGGTTGCGGGGATAAGCTGCGTTTCAACTCCGTTCATGCGGAAGATGATGATGCCGCTGCGGACAAAGGCGCCGTCCCGAACCTCATGCAGCCTTGAAAAGTAAAGCTTTTTTGCTTTTGTTTCCGCGGCCGAAACAATTGGATCATCCGCATTCAGAACGGCAAAATCCTGTTCGGTCTGGTTTTCAAAAACGCGCATTTTGGCCGCAATGTACGCTTCCATCGAGCCGAACCGATTGATATGATCCTCGGTGATGTTCAAAAGCCCGGCTGCATCGGCATGAAAGTCACGGATGCTTTCGAGCTGGAGAGCGGCGGTTTCCGCAACAACGGTGTCGCCCGGGCGCGTTTCGGATGCATGTTCGGTAATTGGAATGCCGATGTTGCCGAGAACAAACGTTTGGCCTTCGCCGTTTGCTTTGAATATTTCGCCGGTAAGCGCAGTGGTTGTGGTTTTTCCGTTCGTGCCGCCGATGCACACAAAATGCGTTCCTCTGCTGCAATAACGATAACCGAGTTCAATTTCGCCGATAACTTCAATGCCGCGGCTCTGTGCCTTGCGGACAAATGGAGCGAAAATCGGAATAACGGGGGAAATAATCATCAGGTCCACTCCGTCCAAAAGTGTTTCGGGAGCTTCGCCGAGTTTGTCGGTGTATTCAATGCCGGAAAGAGCTTCCTCAAGCCCGGGAATGACAGGTTTCATATCGTTAATGATAACGTTATACCCGTTTCTGTAAAGCAGTTTTGCGCTCGAAATGCCGCTTTTTGCCATTCCGACGATCAGTGCGGTTTTTTTCATATCGAATCGCGTCCTTTCGTTGTTTATAGGTTTTATTCGGTGAATTAAGCTGCCTGCGGAACAAATTCGTATCTGCGGCAGTGCAGTCTTTTAGATGCGGCCGTTCGGCGCAGCGGGGTTTTGAGAAGTGTGCCGATGCTCCTTCTTAAAAACCCGGTATCATTATCAGTCGTGCCAAGTGCCAACAAAAATCACGACTTTCGGCGCCGAACGGCGGCTATGTGTTCAAAACGGTTCGCCCGAACCGCAGGAACCAATGGTGGTCATTCTGGAATGCAGCGTTATGCTGCACAATAAAGCAGACTTTTATTTGTTTGCTCTATCAAAGGAACAGTGCGAGTGCGGCAACGCAGGCAAGTGCGGTCACTATCATGTATCCTGAAACGACTTTTGTTTCGGGATAGCCCAAAAGCTCAAAATGGTGATGAAGAGGTGCCATTTTGAATATGCGCTTGCCGTGGCGCAGTTTGAACGAGCCGACCTGCAGCACAACGCTTACGGCGGAGGCAACAATGCATACGCCCATCAGCAGGAAGAGGAACGGGGAACGGCTGTAAATGACCATTGCGGACATTGCGCCGCCCAGTGCCATTGAGCCTGTATCTCCCATAAAGACTTTTGCGGGATAGCTGTTGCTCTTCAAAAAGCCGAGGCAGCCGCCGGCGACCGCAAACGCAAAAACGCTCATGCAAAGCATTCCGTCGCGGTTTGCAACGAAACGGGGTTCGTTAATGAAGCTGCCGTCGAAAACTTTTGCAAAATAGAGAAAAAGCACACCCATTGCAATGCTGTAAATCAGCGAGACGCCGGAAAGCAGACCGTCCAAGCCATCGGTCAGGTTTGCACTGTTGACAACGGCAATTATCATGAACATCGTAAAGGGAATGTACCATCCGCCGAGTTCGATGCTGCCGAAAATCGGGTCATACAATGTTGAACCGATAAAACTGCTTTTATAGGCATAGTACGCCGCCGCAAAGGCCAGAAGAAGCTGTGCGATAATTTTTTGGTATGCGCGGAGACCGAGATTGCGCTTGCGCTTGACTTTTATAAAGTCGTCAAGAAAGCCGACAAGCCCGAACGCAAGCATGATAAGCACGGCAGGAACCGAAAAATCGAATGCAATGCCGTATATGCTGAATGCCGCAACTGCAATAATGATCGCGATTATGAACATAATGCCGCCCATCGTCGGAGTGCCTTCCTTTGCGGAATGTGCGTGCGGCCCCTCGGCACGTTCAACCTGCCCGTACTTGAGTCGTCGGAGCATGGGAATGAACAGGGGAGAAATGAGCATGACCGCTGCTGCGGCGGTTATGAAAGCGAAAATCATCTTTTGCATAATACGAACCTCTTATATTTTTACTTTGCACGGAACCGAAACGACCCGATGCGCAAAACTGTGCCGAATACGGAATTATTTGCGCCCGCAGCGCATATCTTCAAGAATTTCGGCAACGATTATTTTTTCATCGAACGGATGCTTGATGCCGTTGATTTCCTGATAGTTCTCGTGGCCCTTGCCTGCAAGAACAACCACATCGTCCTTCTTTGCAATATTCAGTGCGTAACGTATTGCCTCGCGGCGGTTTTCAATAACAACGTACTCCGTTTTTTCGCTGCGCACACCTTCAAGCACCATGTTGATGATGCGCGTCGGATCTTCCGTGCGCGGATTGTCGGATGTTACAACACAGAAGTATGCAAGTTTTGCCGCCGTTGCACCCATTATCGGACGTTTGGCATTATCCCTGTCGCCTCCGCAGCCGAACACGGCAATGACGCGTCCTTTGGCAAAACCCTGAACGGCAGAGAGCAGGTTGGACAGTCCGTCCGGTGTGTGTGCAAAATCCAGTATAACGGAAAAATCAAAGCCTTCCGCAGGCAGTGATTCCATCCTGCCGGAAACGCCCTTCACGCTTTTCAGCCCTTCCGCGATGGTGTCAAAATCAATTCCGAGTTTCATGCAGACCGATGCTGCAAGCATTGCGTTAAAAACATTGAAAAGCCCGGGAATGGAAACATTGATTTGCTTGTTTCCGTTCGGCGTCAGCATTTCAAATTCGATGTTGCGCGCACAGATTTCAATGTCGGCAGCGCGAACATCGGCTTTTTCGCAGCGAATGCCGTATGTGATGCTTGGAATATTGATACCGCGAAGCAGCTCCGCACTGTGGCTGTCATCGGCATTCATAACGGCAAATTTGCTGCGTGTGAACATAATTTTTTTTGCCGCAAGATAATTTTCAAAAGTTTTGTGATAATCAAGATGATCCTGCGTAAGGTTCGTGAATCCGCCTATGAGATACTCGATTCCGTGAACCCTGTCCTGATCCAATGCGTGCGAACTGACTTCCATCACGATAAGCTGAACGCCCTCGTCGCGCATAAGCCTGAACACACGCTGAAGCTCAACGCTTTCCGGTGTGGTGCGGTCGGTGGGGATGATTCTGTCGCCGATAAGGTTTCGAATCGTGCCGATCAGTCCGACTTTATAGCCCGCCTTTTCGGCGATCGCTTTTATCATGTATGTTGTTGTCGTTTTACCGTTCGTGCCGGTGATGCCGATGACAGGGATTCCGTCAAGCGGATGACCGTAAAACTCAATTGCAAGTTCGGCCATTGCATGACGTGAGTTTTTCACAATAATTTGCGGCACGGAAAGAGGAAGCTCCCGTTCAACAAGGAGCGCGGCTGCGCCGCGGGCAACTGCACTTTCGGCAAATTCGTGTCCGTCTTTGAAAGTGCCGCGGATGCAGCAAAACAGCTCACCTCCGGTGAGTTTTCTTGAGTCGTATTCGATTCTGCTGATGTCGCAGTCGCTGCCGATTATGCGGCAGTCGGTATTTTTTGTCAGTTCACTTATAAGCATTGCTTTTCTCCTGTTATAAAGCAAGTATTGATTTTGCAGCAAAAAGTCTGCCTGTTGCGGAAATTAACCGCCTGTAGTCGAATAGCCGAAATAAACCGTTACGGATGAGCCGAATTCAACCTGCGTGCCCGCATAGATGCTTTGTCCGATGACATATCCGAACGGATCGGCGGGGTCGGCAATCATTGTAAGCCCGAGCTGTTTGAGCTCATCATGCGCCTGGAGCGCGGTTTTCCCGATTAGACTCGGCATGGTAACATAATACGGCTCATCGGTCGGTTCGGCGGTGTTCACACCCTCGAGTCCGGTGTACAGCAGAACGGACGAGCCGATAACAACGCTTTGGCCCGCTGCCGGGACCTGCATTGTAACAACCGCATCGCATTCGAAAATGCCCTCAAGTCCGTACTGCGCAAGCAGTGCGGAAGCGTCAGCCGCGGACATTCCGACAAGGTTGGGCAGCTGAACCGTCTGATAGCTTGTTTCCGGGGTTAAACCGGGCACTTCCTTCAGCGTCAACACATTCTCAAGCACACGGCGGACGAAAGGTGCGGCAACCGTGCTGCCGAAAATTGAACTTACACGAGGCTCATCAACAAGGATGAGGCAGAGATAACGGGGTTCGTCCGCGGGAGCGAATCCGATGAATGAACAGATATAATTTCCCGAGGATACGCGGCCGTATTCGTCATATTTCTGCGCCGTTCCCGTTTTTCCGCCAACGGTGTAGTTTGCAAGCTTTGCGTTTTTGCCCGTTCCGTTATCAACAACACTTTGCAGTATCTGACGAACGTATGCGGAGCTTTCCGCGCTGATGACCCTGCGAACGGGGGACGTATCGGCCTTGAATACCGTTTCACCGGAGGCCGATATGATTTCGTCAACGATATAGGGTGTGTGCAGTTCGCCTCCGTTGATTGCGGCACAGACTGCGCTTGCAAGCTGAATCGGCGTCACGGCAATGCTTTGCCCGAAGCCGATGCGTGCAAGATCGTTTTGGGTAACGTATTTCTGGTGAGTTACGATGCCTTCGCTTTCACCGACAAGTCCGCTGCCCGTGCTTTGCCCAAGGCCGAACGCATAAAGATAATCATAAAACTTTTCGGTACCCATTGTCAAGGCGAGTTTCATGAAACAGCAGTTGCAGGAATTTTCCGTGGCGCGGGTCAGGTTCTGGGAGCCGTGGCCGGCATGTTTCCAACATTTGATGCGTTCGCCGTTTACAATATAACCGCCGTTGCAGTAGAAGCTGTCCTCAAGATGAGTACTTCCGGAATCGAGTGCTGCCGCAAGGGTAAGAATTTTGAAAGTTGAACCGGGTTCGTATGCATCGGTTACAATGCGATTGCGGGAAAGCTCGGCAAGCATCTGCATGTCGTCCCTCGGAGGGGAGTTTGGGTCATAGTCGGGTTTTGTTGAAATTGCAACGATGGCACCGGTGTTGACATCCATGATGATTCCCTGTGCATTTTTTGCATTGTTGACCCGGACAGCTTCGGCAAGCGCGTTTTCAAGGTAACTTTGAATGTTTGCATCAACGGTAAGCTTCAGTGTTGAACCGTCCGTGGGCGGAAACTCCTGAATCATACTGTCGGCAATTTGGTTTCCCCTGCTGTCCGTTTCGGCAATACGTTCGCCGTCCTTGCCGGTGAGATACTTGTTGTATGTCAGCTCAAGCCCGCTTTGCCCGGTTCCGTCCGTGCTTGTGAACCCAATGGTTTGTGAAAGCAGAGTGCCGAACGGATAATAGCGCTTTGTGTCCGGTGAAATTCCGACACCGCCGCCAAGCTGCAAACTGCGGATTTCGTCGCAGGCTTCTTTACTCACCTGTCGTTTGAGAATAAATTCACGAAGTTTTTTGCTTGAAACTCGTTCAAGAACTTTTTCATAGTTAAGGTTGAGAACACGACTGAGTTCCGTGGCAACACGAACTCTGTCGCTTTCGGAAATGGAATTCGGCCATATCACAATTTTGTAAACGGGGCCGTCTTTGGCAAGTGTCTGCCCGTTGCAGTCGATTATCATGCCGCGTTCAGCCGTAACGGTTGTCGGGCGCGTCCACTGGCTTAATGCCTTTTGCTGAAGCTCTTTTGCGTCAATAACCTGAAGCCAGAAAATGCGAATAAGGAGGATGAGAAAAAATAAAGCAAAAACAGGCAAAAGCCATGCAATCCGCTTGTATGTTGACCATTGCGGTTTCAGGGCTTTTTGTGCTTTTTTATTCTTTTTGCGATGTTTTTTGCCGGGGGGAACGGCTGTGATGCTCATTGCAGAATTACCTCCGAATATATATGACAAACGCCGGTCGGCTCAGAAAATGAACAAAGGATATATGTCGTTTTCTGCCGATCACCGCTTGTGTGCGCGCGGCGGATTCCGTTTTATCGGCAGGCGTTTTCGTCCGCCGTTTGCCGCTATTTTCTCGGGTGCAGGCCTGCGGTTTCGGCAGCGAGTCGTGCCGCTTCAAGGTCGATGGAGGAGTTGAGATCCATGTCAAGTTCTCCGAACCCGCGCTGGGCGGCGGCTATGCCGGCATTGATTTCGTTGATGTCGCGCTGAACTCCGGCAATGCGCTCAAAACGGAGAACTACCAAAAGCGCGGACATTGCGATCAACGCAACAAAAAGGAAAGCAGTCAGCTTAATTCCGACTTTGCGTTCACGCAGCGTGACGGAAAGCGGAATGCGCGTTTTCTGCGGGCGAATCTTTGGCTGGGTTTCTGCGGGCGCGGCAGTTTCCTGTCTGCGCTTGGGTTGAGCCGCTGCAAGCCTTGTGTCGTAAAGATAATCGCTTTTGTATGCCAATGAGCCGTTGTTTGGCGCATAGACACGCATTTCTTCAACAGTTCTGCCGTTAAATCTTGAATCCTTTGCCATTTTATTCGTCCCCCGTCGTATTTATGAGTTTCTGCGCTGCGCGGAGTTTTGCGCTGCGCGATCTTGAGTTCAAATCCAATTCGGTATCATCCGCAACAAGCGGCTTTTTGGTAAGTATTGCAACCTCGGGCTTAAGTCCGCATACGCAAACGGGCGCATTAGGCGGGCAGGTGCAGGGGTTTGCAAGGTTCTTGAAAACGTTCTTAACGATTCGGTCTTCAAGAGAGTGAAAAGTTATGACAGCAATTACTCCTCCCGGATTCAGAAAGCGGATTGCATCGCGCACCGCTTGTTCAAGTCCCGCAAGCTCACCGTTGACCTCAATTCGAATTGCCTGAAACGTTCGCCTTGCCGGATGCGGCCCGTCGCGCCTTGCCGCCGCCGGTATTGCATTTTTGATAATTTCGGCAAGTTCGGTTGTTGTTTCAATGGGCTTGTCCGCACGCGCCGCACCGATCGCATTCGAAATGCGTGAGGCAAAGCGTTCCTCGCCGTAGTCGCGTATGATTCGTGTCAACGCAGCTGTATCATAGCCGTTTACAACATCATGTGCGCTGAGCGGAGCGGATTTGTCCATTCGCATATCGAGCCGCGCCTCGCTTCCGTATGAAAATCCGCGCTCTGCATCGTCGAGCTGATGCGAGCTGACGCCGAGATCAAGCAGGATTCCGTCCGCACCGTTGACTCCGCGGGCATTGAGCAGTTCGGTAAGTTGAAAAAAATTGCCGCGAACAGCCGTGAAATTCGGAAAAACCGAAAGCCTTGCGGAGGCTTCGGCGATAGCTTCGCCGTCGCGGTCAATGCCGAACAATCTGCCGCCGGCAGGGAGTGAACGCAAAATTCCGAGGCTGTGACCGCCGCCGCCGAGCGTTCCGTCAACATATGTTCCGCCGCGTTCCGGACGCAGCAGGGACAGAACCTGCGGAAGCATTATTGGGGTGTGATAAGAGCTTGTGTTTATATCATTGAGCATCTTTTATTAACCTCCGAATGCGGATGATATGAGCGATGCCGCAGAAGAATTACCGGGAGTTTTATCGGAATAATTCTGAACATCGGAGCAAAGCTCATTAAGCGTGTAGTCGGCTTCCGCTGCCTCGAAATCATCGGGATTCCAAACGAGAATGCGATCTTCAACGCCGCAAAGCAGAACCTCATCCTTAAGGTTTGCATACTTTGCAAGCCATTGCGGAATCAGTATGCGTCCCTGTTTGTCAAGGGTACACTCTTCCGCGCTTGAAAAGATCTTTCGCTTGGCACGCATAAGGGATAAATCGGAGGGACGCGAGGAGGTTAGATCCTTTGCAAATTCAACAAACTTTTCGTACCGAAGAATCTGAAGGAATCTTTCTTCCTTTTTGACATCGGCAGGGTTCAATCCGATAAGAACAACAACGTGATCGGAGGTGTCGGGACGCCACTTAACGGGGACGAAAATTCGCCCCTTGGAGTCCAAATTGTTTCTGGATTGCCCCAACAGCATATCGACACCGCCTTAATTTCGATTGAGTACACCGAAAATCCGCATTTCTGCAAAAAGCGCGGAATTCATGGTCTTTATTGCAGAATAAGCCGGATTCGGCGTTTACTATGTAATGCATTACCCGTATTGTGGGATATGTGCTGATTATATCATCAATCGCCCCACAAATCAACACCTTTCACCACTTCAATGAAAAAAATTTTGAATTTTTTTTAAAACGGGGAATCAGCCCTTGAAATACATCGGCAATACTGGTATTATAGCCCTGCCCGAAGGCAAACGCAGAACGAGACGTATTGAAAAAGTCTGATTTGACAATAAAATGTAAAATGCGACAAATACGTGCGAACCGCGTATACAGTATTCCGAAATTTATACAACGTAAGGAAAATGACTATGAAACTTGTTCTTGCAAGCGGCTCACAGCGCAGGCGCGAGCTGCTGACAATGTGCGGATATGACTATGAGATTATTGTCAGCAATGCTGATGAAACGATTGATGAAAGTGACCCGGAGAGTTTTGTTCGTGCTCTTTCATTTCGCAAGGCGAAAGAGGTGTTTGACCGTCTTTCTGCGGCGGGGCGGCGGGATTTTGCGGTTATCGGATCCGACACGGTCGTTGCTTTTCAAAAGGAAGGGGGAACAAAGCCCGTGATTATCGGCAAGCCCAAAGATGCGAAGGATGCAGTGCGCATTCTTTCAATGCTGTCCGGAAAAACCCACAGAGTTTTCACCGGAGTGTCCGTGATTGCGGATATTCCTGATGAAAATGCCACCGCTCAGTGCAGCATTCGGAAAAAAGAGGAAATTCAAACTGAATGCAGCATTCAGGAAAAAGCGGAAATTCAAACTGAATGCAGCATTACGGAGGTCACGTTTGAAACTCTGTCTCCCGACGAGATAGCAGATTATGTGAATTCGGGCGACCCGCTGGACAAGGCGGGTTCTTACGGCATACAGGGGCCGTTCGGCATGTTTGTCCGCGAAATTCGGGGCAATTATTTCACGGTTATCGGTATGCCGATTCCTGTACTGTACAAAATGCTTAAAAAAATAGGGATATTACCACACGGTTTTTACGAACGTATCGAATAGAGTAAGTGAGAAAGGTTTCTGCCGTGTGCGGCAACTCGGCGCTGCGGAACACTTTGCTTTGCCGTAAAAAGCCAAAAAAACCGAAAATTTTTGAATCGGAACGGGTTATTCTTTGCAAAAAAGGGAATAATTTCTTATAGGGACAGGGAGTGCAAAGACTGAATGCATTCCCCGTGCCGAGAAGGAATTGTTTCGGAGGTCGTTCAAAGATGTTCAAAACCGTTTTTGCAGCGGATATAGGTTCAAAATGCATTAAATGTGTTGCTCGGGGGCAAGTTGCGGCGGAGGAAACGGCAATCGCCCTTGAAGCAGGGGCAAAACTCACGGTTGCCGCAGCGGGCAATGCAGCACTGCTGCATCGCAGCGGTGTAATTCGGCCTGTTCGCGATGGTGCGGCGGCAAACACGCGTATGCTTGCGATGCTGCTCGGTCGGCTTGCATGCGAAAAAACCGGCAAGCGTACAACGGCATCGATTGAGCTGCATGCAGCGATACCGCATATGCTGCCCACGGTGAAGCAAAATGCTCTCAAACAGGCGGCACGTCTTGCGGGATTTCGTGCGCTTCAGGTGCATGATCCGCTTTTGATGGGTGCAATAGGGGCTGATGCGGATTTGTTTTCGGACAGGGCACATATGATTGTGAACATCGGAGCGGAAACAATGACTTGCGCTGCATTCGCAAACGGCGGAATGCTTTGGCAGGGGTTTTCGAATGAGGGCAGCGCGGCTGTGGACAGGGCGATTCAAAATTGGTTCCGCGATGAACACAGGCTGCTGATAGGTGAGCGCATGGCGGAAATAATTAAACAGAACCTGAATAAACTGAGCTTTGATATTGAGGGGCGTTCGGCCGACGACGGTTTGCCGCAAACGGTACGCGCAAACGGCGCGGAGCTGCGGGCGGCTGCACAAAAAGGGCAAACGGCGCTCATTCGCTTTGTTAAGGATGCCGTGAAGGCTTTGCAGCCGGAGGCCGCCGCTGACCTTCTTGATACGGGAATAACGTTAATCGGAGGCGGCGCATTGCAATTCGGCCTTGCGGAGTGTTTCAGCCGCGAACTTCCGGAAATACCGATTTTGACCGCAAAAAATGCCGTGACCGCAGTTGCGGACGGGATGAATGCATTGATTTTTAAAAAAGAAAGCAGGGTTACGGCATTCAAAAAACTGTTTACCGAAATCGGGTCAGCGCGTTCCGCAGCGACTGCTGCCGAAGCCTCGGTGTGATTTGCATATACATAAGCAACTGAAAACATCGGCAGTTCCCTGTCTAAGGGGCTGCCGATATTTGTTTCGCCATATATAATTTAATGCGCCGAGCGGGGAATCATTCCTTGCCGGTTTGACAGGTTTGCGGAATTGAAAATGCGTCGATTATCCTTTCCGCGGTTTCATCCGCGCTGAGTTCGGATGTGTCGATTCGAATATAGTTCTCAAACGGGATCTCTCCGGGATTGCTTACCAAGCGGTACTTGCTGTCTTCATGCCGCAGCCTTTCCTCGGAAAAATTCAAATCGCGTTTGGAAGCCTTATGCCGCAAGCGGTTTTCCGTTCGGTTTCGTTCAAGCCTGACGGATTGAGGTGCAACAAGCTCTGCACAATAGATTTCTGCGCCTTGTGAGCGAAAAAGCTCCGCAACGGAACGAATGTAATCGCCGTCCTCAGGGCAATCAAAAGCCCACATATAGGTAAAAATCAACCCTTCCCGTTCGGTTTTCAAAAACTCTTCAAAAATCGTTCTTCGAAGTTTTGCAACAACGGAGTGGTTATACTCGCCGAAAATCTCAATGACGGGTTCAATCATCATATGGTTGTGGAAAAGGCGCAGCGCCGTTTTTCTCATGATTGATTGCCCGACGGTCATCTTTCCGACAGCACCGCTGCCGACAAGAATAAGAAGTTTCATATCAGACCTCTTTGAATCTTTACGAACAATGCACTGCAATCCGCACTATCTGAAAAGTCCCACAACGTCGCTGATTGTAACAACTATCATAAGTGTGAACAGCAGGGCGAGTCCAACAGCGTTTACGATTGCTTCGACCTTGCGGTTCAGCGGACGGCGAATAATTGCCTCTATCAAGAGGAACAGCAGCCTTCCGCCGTCGAGTGCGGGGAACGGAATAAGGTTGAACAACCCGAGACTGAGCGAAAGGATCACAGCGATATTGACAAGATTAATCATTGATTCCCGCGCAACATCAACCATGATTCCGACCGTTCCGACAACGCCGGAAAGATCTCCGCTGTGTATGCCGTGTTTGAACATGCCCGCAATGCCCTGGGCTGTTGCTTTCACGATTAGAACGAGGTATTCCCCGGAACTTGCTGCCGCCTGAAGAACGTTCAAATGCCGGTAGTCGTCAACAAGCCCGCTTATCGTTATGCCGATAACGGTTCTGTTTTCAGTTGAGTTGAAGGCGTCGCTGACGGCAAGATCCAGCTGCGCTCCGCTGCGCTCAACAGTCATAACAAAATCATTGCCTGCGACACCGATAAGTGCGGAAACAGAGGAGTAAATGTCCGTGTCAGCCGTTTCGGTCGGATATTGACCGTTGATTGCAATAATGACGTCACCGTTTTTCAATCCGGCCTTTTCTGCGGGACTGTTTTCTTTAACTGAAGCAACGATCGGAACTTCATAATGCGTAACAGGGTCAACAGCGTAAACCGGCATCGGTTTGCAGAGATAGAACACGAACGCGATAAGAAAGGCGGTGAGTATATTCATGAACGGACCGGCAAGAATAACAATAAAACGCTTCCAAACGGGCTGAGCGTTGAATCGGCGCGGGTCGTTCTCCAAGGCCTCTTCATCTTCACCGTCAAACTGACACAAACCACCCACGGGAAATGCACGAAGAGAGTATTCGGTTTCGCCCTTTTTGAACTTGAAAAGAGCCGGACCGAATCCGAGCGAAAAGCCGAGTATGCGGAAACCGAGCAGTTTGCCCGCCGTAAAATGACCGAGCTCATGCAGGAAAATCAGCAGCTCAAGAATGAGTATCGCAAGAAGTATGTAAACAATTGTCATAATGTTTCCTTTCCGAAGCATTCACAGGCCAACCTGCGGGCTTCTTTATCAAGATAAAGTATGTCGTCAACGGAGCCGATTTTTTCACGGGGAATTCTTTCCATTGAGTATTCAACACATTTTGCAATGTCGGTAAAACCAATGCAGCCGCGAACGAACAGCTCAACGGCCGTTTCGTTGGCGGAATTGTAGGCGATGGGCAGACTGCTGCCGTCGCGGAAAGCGTCATATGCAAGAGAAATTGCGGGGAATCGTGTGCAGTCGGGTTTTTCGAACGTGAGCGAATGCAGAGCTGCAAGGTCAAGGCGCGGAAGCTGAGAAGTGATGCGGTGCGGATAGGTGAGCGCATACTGAATCGCAAGGCGCATATCGGGAGGGCTCATCTGCGCAAACACTGCACCGTCGCAAAATTCGACCATCGAATGCACAACGGACTGCGGGTGAATAAGGATCTCGATTCGATTCGGTTCAATATCAAACAGCCACCCGGCCTCCATAAGCTCAAGTCCCTTGTTGAACAGCGTGGATGAATCAATCGTGATTTTTCCGCCCATGCTCCACGTGGGGTGACGGAGTGCCATTTGCGGCGTTACAAGGGCAAGCTCATCGGCCGAGGCGTTGCGGAACATACCCCCGGATGCGGTGAGAATAAGCGAACGAACATCCTCACTGCGGCCTGCGGCAAGGCATTGAAAAATTGCACTCTGTTCGCTGTCAACAGGAAGTATTTTTCCGCCGAATTCGGCGAGAGTGCGGTCCACAACAACGTGTCCGCAAACAATGCTTTCTTTGTTTGCAAGCGCAACGGTTTTTCCTGCACGGAGTGCGGAAAGCAGCGGGAACAGTCCTGCAAAGCCGCTGACACCGTTTACAACAATGTCAACTTCGGAAAGAGCCGCAAGCGAGTTTACTTCGCCGCCCGAAACAACAGTGATGCCGGGGCAGCGTTCGGAAACTTCGCGTGCGGCGGCTTCGTCATACATGCCGATGAACTTCGGGTGAAACTCATTTGCGCTGCGAACCACCTGCTCTGCGTTTTTGTTTGCAGCTATTGCATAAACTTCGAATTCATCCGGGTGAAAGCCCGCCACGGAGAGAGTTTGTGTTCCGATTGAACCGGTTGAACCGAAAACGGCGATTTTTTTCATTTGTTGATCCTCCGTACAACGAGAAGTTTTTCTGCGAGCTGCCGAATCCGCAGCTGAGCTCAACGGAAAAATCCGTAAACAACAACGGAGCGGACAAGCCGCCTTTGCAGCGGGCTGCGGCAATCAGCAGACCGACTGTTCGGCATCCGCTTGATGCATATTAAATGAAAAATGCAAATGCGACCGCAACGATTGGCGCAGCGACCATTGCGCTGTCCAATCTGTCCATCACGCCGCCGTGACCGGGGAAAAGATTGCTGTAATCTTTAACACCTGCCCAGCGTTTGAATGTGGATGCAAGCAGATCTCCGAACTGCCCAACGATGCCCGCGATGAAGCATACTGCAATAAGAGTAACGAGAGAAACGTCAAGTCCCCAGAGGTTTTGAGCAAAATAGACAATAACGCCGCCGAGAGCACCGCCGACAACGCCGCTTACTGCGCCCTCAACAGTTTTATTAGGGCTGATATAGGGACAGAGTTTGTGCTTGCCAAACAGTGAACCGACCATGTATGCGGTGTTGTCAGCCATGCAGGGACCGGCAAAAATGCAAAGGAATGCTGCACGCGAAATATCGTTTCGGCCGAACCCGACAAGTCCGAAGCAGGCAAGCAGAGACACGGGGTAGACGAGCAGCGCAAGTGAGGCGATAAGATCTTCATTTGTGCGCCGCGCGTTAAGGATTCTTTCAACCATGATTGCAACAAATGCGGCAGCCGCCATCGGAAGAATGAATCTTGCGCCGAATTTATACATTACGGCGAACATTGAGCCGCCGAGCAGAATTTGCGGAAGCACGGCGGGGCGAATTCCTCTTTTGACAAAGATCGTGAACATTTCATAGACAGCTGCAACTGTGAAAAGTCCGAGAACAGCCGCCTGAACCCAGCCCCCGAACCAAGCAACGAGGCAGAGCAGACCGATTAACAGAACGGCGATTAAAGTGCGAACAGGCAAATCTTTCATAAAACAAAATCCTTAAATCAAAATTATTCTGCGGCTGCGCTGAAAGGAGCCGCAAAACGGCGCAAACCTGAACAAAACTTCCGCAAAATCAAAGCACACGGCCAAAGCGTCGGGTTCGATTCAAAAACTCGCGCAGGCAACCAAAGTAAACCTCGGGAGTGAAATCGGGCCACAGCGTTTTTGAAAAAACAAACTCGGCATATGCGGCCTGCCAAAGCAAAAAGTTGGACAAACGCTCCTCACCGGCGGTGCGGATGATGAGATCAAGTTCGGGCAGTCCTGACGTATAAAGCCTGTCTGCTATTGTTTGCTCGGTAACGGCATCGGGTGCAATGCCCTCCGCTGCAATGCGGCGGACAGCATGAACGATTTCGTCACGGCTGCCGTAGTTAACGGCGATATTGAAACAGAGGCCGGTGTTATGCTTTGTTCTTTCAACGGCATCCTCCATGAGGGAACGGAGTCCGGGTTTAAATGCCGAAAGTTCGCCGAGGGTGCGTATCCGGACGCCGTTCAGGTTCAGCTCATCGATTTCTTTATAAAAATATTCGGAGAGGAGCTTGAACAATGCGTCGATTTCGGCTGCGGGGCGAGCCCAGTTTTCGGTTGAAAAGGCATAGACCGTGAGAGCCTCGATTCCGAGGGAATGCGTTGTGCGGACGATTTGGTGCAGGGATTCCATTCCCGCACGGTGCCCCGCACTGCGCGGAAGCAGGCGTTTCTTTGCCCAACGGCCGTTGCCGTCCATTATTATGCCGACATGCTGCGGAACATTAACCTCAGCCATCAGATAGACATGATCTCCTTGTCCTTGTCAGCGCCGACAGCGTCGATGGTCTCGATATACTTGTCGGTGATCTTCTGAACATTCTTCTCAGCTTCCTTGAGGTCGTCCTCGGTGATCTCACTGTTCTTCTTCTTTGCCTTGAGCTTGTCGAGAGCGTCGCGGCGTACGTTGCGGACTGCAACTTTGCTTTCCTCGCAGATCTTGCTTACCTGCTTGCAGAGTTCCTTTCTGCGGTC
>OGQM01001043.1_pt1 | contig 21101 bp, 23 predicted proteins | sample 1553191 | NCBI WGS metagenome assembly OGQM01 (sample SAMEA2579954, study PRJEB22360) | human gut metagenome | biome: human gut; feature: human-associated habitat; material: faeces | place: Denmark | collected 2008/2010 | reverse complement strand
GCGACTCCGCCTCCTTTTCCAGCAGCTCGTTCAGGGTTTCCTCCACGCTGCCGCGGACCAATTCCTTGATCTGCCCCTTGATAATTTCCTCATTGAATTGTACAATCTTCTCGGACATAGTTTGCTGTCTCCTTTCAGAATGTTTGTGTGGTAACTTCATTCTACCAGAGCCTGCAAGCTATGTCTTTCTTTATGCTCTTTTCAATTTGCGCAAGTTATTGTACATTATCAAACAGGGTACACAAATCCGGACTAAACCAGCAAATTGCAAAGCCTGGCATAAAAAAATGCCAGGCAAACCACCTTTTTGCTATGCTATTGACAAGTTCGTTTCACTGAAATCTTGCTATTCCTCTCAATATCCTGTATCATGGAAGTATCTACCGCAATGCGGTACAAATTGACATTGAGAAGGAGAAAAAAAGAGATGAAAAGAATATTATGCTTGCTGTTGGCCACCAGCATGGCGCTGATGTTGTTTGGTTGCAGCAGCGAAACTGACAAGTCGAAAAGCGTTGACGCTGCCACTGTTTCTGTAGGCTCCACCGGTATGCGTGTCCAAGAAATCAACGGAATTGAATACAAGATTCCTATCACATGGGAATCTTACATAAAAGGTGATAATTATTACTATTACCCAGAAGGGCAGAGCGCTTCACAGGAAGCAATGCTGATGGTTAATTATGCGTCTATGGACGGCAGCATGGATTATAGCAACGTATCTGATACGATGGATGCTTATGCAGATGGTGTTGGCGAGGCTGATGGTGCGTCTAACCTTATGCGAGGCACTTATCCCGAATGGGGAGATGACGCTATTAAACTGACATACACTCTTGATGTGGATTCTGTTTCGTATAACGTCACACACTACGCCACCCCGGTACTCATGGACGGCATCTTTTCCATTGCCTTTTTTGGGGGCAAAAAATACCAGCCTTTTTATGACTTTATTTTGGAGAATGTGAAATTTCCTTCCCAATCTGATGCCGCCCTTGATGACGATAACAGCCTAGATGATTCAGATGACGATGATGATGACTACTATGATGACTATAGCTATGATTCAAGCAACGAAAGTGACGGTTTTTCCGCCTCGTCCGCATCTAGCGATAATAATTCCTTGTCCACCGAACGAGCTTCCGCTCTACAAAAAGCACACGACTATTTGAACTATACCGCGTTCTCACGCACCGGCCTGATTGAGCAACTAGAGTTTGAAGGGTTTTCCAACGAGGACGCAACCTATGCCGTCGATGAGTGCGGCGCAGACTGGAAAGCGCAAGCAACCTTGAAAGCTAAGGAATATCGCAAGCTCACCGCCTTTTCGCATAAGGGTCTGGTCGAGCAATTGGAATTTGAAGGTTTCACCCACGAACAGGCGGAATACGGCGTCTCCCAGGGTGAATGACACAATACTTAAAATACAACACTGCCCTGGTGCTGCCAACACCAGGGCATTCCAAAACGCAATTTCAAAATATAACCGCAAATACTTGTTTGAGGTGAAAGATTCTTTTCCATTATGCTCACGCTGCACCTAAAGGATTGATACACTCTTTTACTCAAAAATTACAAAAACGCATACAATCGTAATTTGTCATTTCTACGAATATCATGTAACATGGGAGTATCTTCCGTATCAGCATGATTGCGGAAGAAAAACCCCATGAAAGTAGGAGAGTTTAAATGAAAGTAGCAAAATTGGTATCGGGGATCATCTCCATCGTGTTGTGTCCCTTAGTCCTGTTCCAGTCCTGTGCCGCTGGCGTTGGCAACGCAATGGCGGAAAACGGGGAAGTGAGCGGTTCCGCCGGTCTGTTCGTGGCAATCTGCTTGATCGTCGCCGGCATCGTCGGCCTGGCCACCAGGAATTCCGAAGGCAAGGGTGCTTCCATCACCACCGCCGTGTTTTACATCATCGGTGCGCTCCTGGGCTTTGCCAACGCAGGCTCCTATTCTGACCTGAACATCTGGGCTGCTGTGTGCGTCATCTTCGCCATCCTCTACATCGTCGCTGCCGTGAAGGCCAAAAAGCCGGAAGCAAAAGCCGACCAGTCTGAACAGTAATTTCATGATATAAAAACCGCCCTGGTGCTGCCAACACCAGGGCGGTTTAAAAGGGTAGTAGTTTTTCGATTCCACATACTACCCTTTCATTTTAGCACATAAGAATAAAAAATGAAAGGAGAGATTGCCATGGCAAAATGCATCTACGCCCGATGCAAGCGCTCCATCCCGCCCGACGCCATCTTCTGCCCCTACTGCGGCCGGAAGCAGGTGCGGGAGCAGAAGCCCAAAAAACACCGCACCAGGGAGAAGGGCACCGGCAGCGTCTACAAGCTGTCGGGCAACCGGAAGCGCCCCTACTACGCCGTGCTCAACGGCAAGTCTGCCGGTCGGATGTACGCCACCCGACAGGAGGCGGAGGCGGCATTGGAATCCATGTTGGCCTGCACCCGTCCGGAGGTGTTCTCCTACACCCTGGAGGACTGCTTCAACGCCTGGTCTTCGGTGGCCTTCCGGGACATGAGCACCAGCTCCCAGCGTGGCTACCTGACCTCCTGGAGCTATGTGCCGGAGCGGCTGCGGCAGAAGCTGGCGCGGGATGTGCGCAGCGACGACTTCCAGGAAATCGTGGATGCGCTGCAAGGCCGTGGCCTGTCCGAATCCACGGCCAAGCACCTGAAATTCCTCTACTCCCAGCTCTGCCAATGGCTGATGCAGCGGGACGTGCTGAACAAGAACTACGCCGCCTTCGTCACCGTGCAGAAAACGGCCAAGCGCCCTATTGAGACCTTCACTGTGGAGGAGATCGCCAAGATCAACGCCCTGGCAGCCGATGGCGCAGACGCGGATCGCTGGACACAGACCGCAAAGCTGACCATGATCTTCCTGTTCACCGGGATGCGAATCACCGAGCTGTTCACCCTGCCCCTGGCCAATGTCCACCTAGACAGCGCCGTACCGTATATCCAAGGCGGCATCAAAACAGAGGCCGGGAGAAACCGTATCATCCCCCTCCACCAGCGTATCCTCCCCTATGTGCAGTTCTTCGCTGGCCACGCTGCCGGTGACCTGCTGGTCAGTGGCTTCTGTGGCAACCAAAAGGCCAACGGCTGGCGAGCACGGGATTACAAGGGGATGTTGGAGTTCCTAGGCATCCCGTACAAAGTCCCCCACAACACCCGAAAGACCATGGCCACCAATGCCGCACAGGCAGGCGTTGACCAGCTCGCCCTGGCAAAGCTCATGGGCTGGGCTGACCTGGAAGTGGGGAATAAATACTATATCGCCCCCGATGTGGCCTATCTGGCAGGAGAGATGGATAAGCTGAATGGGTGGGACAAAAAGTTAGATAAGAGTTAGTGTTACTGTTAGCCGTTCTGTTAGATTGCACGATATCTTGTTTCATTCTATTGCATTTTATTGTTGCCGCTGGTGCAGTATTTTATAGATAATCTGCAATTTATCGAATAAAGTTAAAGGCAGCATATCACCTGTGGAGCAGTATCCACCAGTGCAAAAACATTGATATATCAACATTCTATCAACTGGTGTTAGCTGTTTTGTTTGCTTCGATATAGGCAGCGATAAACTTCTTGATCTCCGTGGTCGGCGTTGTCCCGTTGGCTTTGCAGGCGGCTTTGTAGGCTTCCAGCACGTCGGGCTTCAAATCCAGCGGGAAGCGGACGTAGTTTTTGCGCAAATTCTTCATCTGCGATTCATATTTGCTGGGCATCAGTGCTTCCTCCGTTCTTTCCAGTAAAGCACAAGGGCGCAGGTTGCTTTCACAAATCCGATTGCGATGAAAAACGCTCCCAAAAATAGAACAGCATCGTGTAACATATCTCAAATAACCTCCTTGACTTTGACACAATAGGGATGTTAAAATGAGGGCGAGGCGAGAACCTCGCCCTCGGGCTACTCCTGTCAGATTAGTTTGCCGACAATCAGAAGCAGGAGTCCAACCAAGAAGTCTACTGCGGCCTGTACTAAGAGTTGACGCCAATCAATCTTAGCCGCTTTAGACTTCTTTTTCTTTCGTTGCCTCATAAGCATTTTCTCCTTTCCTCAAGTGATGTATTAAGTATACCATACGGACGTATGTTTGTCAATAGAAAAACGCACTTTTTCACTAAAAAGCTCAAGTTTTTTTCATAAAATAGCGCCTGGAGCATTGCCCCAGGCGCTTTGTTTTGTCCAATTATACCTTCGCTCGTACGATGTAGTAGATGGGCTTCGTCCTGTCATAGTGGGGAGAGATGGGGCCGATATTGGTGTAACGCCCATCCTTGGTGTTGGCCTGGAAGGGGCCGCCAGCGTCATACCACTTGCCGCCGCCCGCATAGATAGCAAGGTTACTCTCCCATACGCACACGTCCCCCGGCCGCAGATCGGGGAGCTTGTCCCAGGGCTTGCCCCCTGCCTGGATGATCTGACAGCCCAGCAGGTTGCCGGTGCCGGTGACCTTGCCCCCGTCGTGGGAGATGCGTTTGCCTGCGGTCAGCAAGCCCACGTCCTGGAGCACCCAGGATACAAAGTGGGAGCAGCTAGAGCCAGGCTTGCTCAACGCCTTGGTGGCCGTCCAGGTGTCCTTAGCCTTGTAGGTGGCGTCCTTGTAGTGCCACTTGTGCTTGACCATGTATGCACCGATTTCCGCCGCGCGGGCTAGGATTGCGTCTCGGATGAGTGCCGCCCTGGTTTTTGCGCCTACGATGCCGTCCACCGTCAGACCGGCACGATACTGGTAACCTCTCACGGCGGAGTCCGTCTGCACACCCCAGATGCCGTCCTCGGTGAGCTGCCAGCCCAAGAGGTTCAGCCGGTGTTGGAGCAGCTTGATGTCATCGCCTTTGTCACCCTTGCGAAGCAGGTCGGTGTTGCCGGTGTTGGCCTGTGTTACGGGCGTCAGAAACAAGGCCCGTTCTTCCTTCCGCCGCCGTACCAGGCCAGCCAGCACTTTGCCGTTGCACTTCGTCCACATGGTCAGGGCGTCCGCCGCACCGGCGTAGTCGCCGGCATTCAGCTTGCGCAAGGTGGTGGACTGCTTGAGTGCACCAACGCCTACGTTATACGCAAAGCTCACCAGGGCATCAAACTGGTTCTGGTTCAGCGGCACCTTGACCGCCTGGGTCACCGCGTCCTCATAAGTCTTGATGCTGTGGTCACGGAGCCAGGCGTGTGCCAGAGCCTTCGTTGTGGTCATTCCCCGGCGCACCCGTTTGCCGTAGTAGTTGCCGGTCTGACCATAACCGATTGTCCATACACCATCCAGCTTGTTAGATGCTTTCAGCAAACAGCCCTCAAAGCTCTCAATCATAGCCAAGCCTTTTTCACTGATTTTCATCCTTTCGTCCACTCCTCCTTCCTTCATCGTCCGTCCTGGTTGGCCTTATCCTTCAGTGCTTCCAACGCACGTTCCAAAACCGCAGGCAGCGGCACGCCCATCAAACCAGCATTTTCGGCAATGCTGATGACCTCGCTGACCGTAAAGGCAATACACACGCCGTCCCGCACATAGCTAGCGCCCAGCGCCAGGTCAAGCCGATGTGCCACCAGCACCAGCAGCAGGATGACGCACTTGCGCACAAGCCCTTTGAAACACGCCTTGCTCTCCAGCGCTCCGTTGGCGCTTTTCTGGCTCTTGTGGAACACGCCCGCGCAGAGCAGACCGGTGGCGTAGTCGATGGCCATGCAGATGACCAACGTGGTCAGGCCAGCGTCCCAGCCGCCGAACAGGCCTGCGATAAAGGAGCCAACCAGCCCCGCACCCGTACAAATCATTTCTTTCATGTTGTTCTCCTTTTTCAATTGATTGGATAGGCCAAGTTAATCCAAAACGCATTGGCCGAGCCTCTGGTAATCTGCAACCCGCCGTCGGCAGGGATCCGCAGTCTGGCAGGATTGGTGGTGGGTGCTTTCCAGGAGGGCAGGGTCATGATGATGGCTTCGCCATTTTGGGGCGCTGGTACGGCGTTGCTATCCAGCAGGGTCACCCAGCCGCTGACGGCGCCTGTCAGCGTAATACCGCCGTTGAGATAGCACACACCAAACTTTTTCGTCACCGTCACCGTGCCGTCTGACACCACACTGCCGGAAAAACTGCTGTAGTTCGCTTTGCTGTAGTTGCCGTCCGTGATGGTGTTGGCATTGATATATAGCTCGTTGGTGGACAACTCCAGCAACGACTGCCCGACCAGCTTCAAGCTGCCCCTGGACAGGGTAATGCTGCTCTTGGTCGTCCCTCCAGCAGCACTGAGCACCAGACAATAGCTGTTGTCCACCAGCTCCGTCTTTAACCCAATGCTGGTGGCGTCAATGACCGCCTGGATGTCAATGGCGTTGCCGCTCAGGATGGCACCGATGAGCTGGGCGCCTGTAATGGTACCCGTGGCGGTGATGTCCTGCGCGAAGATAGACCGCACAAACGCAGCAGACAGATACACCTTATCCCCGTCGATAAGCACCTGCTCATCCTGGATCTTCGTCAACCCAGCCAGCGCCGTCTGGACCGCCTGGGCTTTTTCACCCGCCGTTGTCGCTTTGGTATCGGCGGCCTGGGCCAGCTCCGTCGCCGCTCCAATCCCCCCATCCTGGGCATCCACCCATGCCGTACCGTTCCACCGGTACAGGTGGTTCCCGTCATCGGTGTCCTGCCAGAGGTCGCCCACTCCGAACACATATTCCTCTGGGTCTGGCTCGTCTGGCTGAAAGTAGGTCTGCACCTTCCGGTCACCGGTGGCCTGGGTATCCGGAGCGAACTGGCCGGTGTCGTACAGATCTCGGTCAAGCAGGTCAATGAGTCCCTCTGTGCCATCGTCCACCTCCTCCCCCGCCTCGTTTACCAGCTCCGCCCCCGCACCCAGGTCGATGGGCATCCAGGTGTACCGGCTGGGGTCGGTGGCGTCGGTGGCGCTGGCGTCGGTGTACTGCCCCAGATAGGCAGCGTCCGTGGCGCTGGTCGTGGAGAAGCCCACACTGCCATCAGACGCCTGGGCGTATGCCGTGTGCAGGTACACGCCCGTTTTCAGGGTAAATACCATCTCCTCACCTCAAATCATGGCGATCCAATTCACTGTCGTGTTGGTCGCTGTCGTCCGGTTCATGTATAGGGAGAAGCCAGCGGTGGTCACATCCTTCACGCTCAAATTCACCTTTTCCGGCGTGGACGAGACTGCCGTTGCCACCACCCTAGGCACCGCCGTAAAGGGCTGGGCGAAGGTCACCGACTTGGTATAGGTGGTGTTGGCCTTCTTGATGGTCACCTTAGCCGCACCGCACTGGATGTTCTGCACCCGCACGTTGCCGGTTTCGTCAATGTCGAAGTCCGCCAGCCCTGCCGCCGCTGCCGTCTGGATCTCACTGTTCAGGTTCTCCGCGTTCAGCGGCGTGCCTGGGTTGGTGACCTCCCCTTCTTCCCTGGTCACGTCATAGATCTTCACATCGGTGGGGTCGTCCACATTGACCAGCTTCCACCGGTTGGGGTGTTCCACCACCCGATCCACAAATGCCATCTCAAAAACCTCCTATATAATAGTCGCCCTGGCCACAATAGAGGTCGCCAGCGTACACCGTCAGCGCCGCCTGCCGCTGGAGCAAGTCCACCTTGCCCTTACAGGCCAGGATGAGCGCTTCCATCTGATTGATATTGCTGTACGTCCACGCCCCATCCAGCGCCCCCACCGGCACGCCCAGAGTCAGGCACAGCCCACGCAGGACGCCCAGCACCTTATCCATCCAGTCGGTGAGGATGTCCTCCGCCGTCACGTCCGCCGGCAGGGCGGCGCTGCTGTCCAGATAGCGCAGGTTGCCCGTGATGCGGTTGCAGTCTGTCGCAGTCATGTAAGCGCCGCCCACCCGGTCGGTCACCGGCTCTGTCCAAGCCATCAGACCACTCCTTTCCGATAGGTGATGTCAGCGGACGTGCCGCCGCCCTGATGTTTCAGGGTGATGCTTTCGATGGTGCAAAGCTCCGTGGTGCCGTCCAGACGGTGGAAGGTGAACACGTCCCGAGGCTGCATCCGGGGATCGCCCTTCCACGCAAAGCTGCCGGTCAGGTTGGAACGGCCCAGGACACAACCATAGTTGGGGAACACCAGCGCATCCGCCGCTTTCAGCTGGCCGTACACCAGCACTTGTGTCTCCTCCGTCACCCCCGGACGCTTCACGCTCTGAGTCTTGGCCAGCCGGGTGGGAGTGACCTGGTAGCCGTACACCTTCACTGTCCCCTTGTTCACCTTCTTCACCTTCTGTTCCACCGTGTACTTGACCTTCTTCCCCTTGACCTTTTTGTACTTGGTCACCTTCTTGGTCTTCCACATCTGGCCAGGGATAAAGGTGAGCTTGTTGGCAGACTGCCACTCCACCGTGCCCGGGTCCACCGTCATGCCCACATAGAACCCATCGTTGAGGGTCTTGGTGGTGCGCTTGCCCTTGACGCAGCCGTCAAACTTGGCCACCTCCACCTTCTTCCCCACCGCACAGGTGGACGTCAGCCCGTAGTCCGCCTTGTCCGGTTTCAGCGTCCGGATGTTCCGCTCGGCGGAGCGCACCACGCTGCCGCAGTCCTCCTCATAGATGTCCCACTTGGCTGTGGGCTTGCTGTGGCGGAGGGTGGGGATACCGGCATCCACATACACCGGCCAAAACTGCCCGCCGCCCACCGCTGTCAGGTCAACGTGCGCCAACGACATGACCGCCGCCACCAGGTTCCGGGCATTGCCCTGCTGCACCAGCAGGGTGCTCTTAACGGTGCTGGCGCCGATGAGGGCGGGGATGGATTCTTTATGCCGCAGCTGGATACCGGAGCCGGTGACGTACTGCTCCAGCTGTCGATACAGCCCCCGTGCCGCCGACCGGGAGGTGATGCGCAGCGCTTCCGCCGGACACTCCCGATCCAGCGCGCTGGAGGCGTCCTCCCCCTTGATGGTCAGCACATGATCCTTCTGGGACGCCTTCTCGGACAAGTAGAAGTACCGGGTCTCCGACCGGTCGCCGGTGTACCCGGCATAGTACCAAATACGCGAGCCGTCCCCCATGCTGCTCACCACCCCAGCCACGTCGTCGGGCCAATAGGCGTTGATCTCGATCTCAGACCCTTTCCAGGTAGGCTTGGTCAAGGACAGGTCGCTCCGCAAAGACACCGTGCAGGACACCAGACTGTCGTTGTCAAATTCAAATTCCACCCCTGGGTGGACGCTCTCAATCTCCAGCCGGGCGGTGGGGTCGCTGTTGGTGATGGTCAACGTCTTGGTCTTGGCGTTGATGGGGAACACCAGGCCATCCCGAAAATCGTAGGTAGTCGTCCCATCCTGGATGACCCCAGTGCCTCGTCCCCGGATGGTGATGGCCGGAATGACCGTAGCACAAGCCACCGTCAGCACCAGCCCACCTCCTACCTGACTGCGCATCCCAGCCCCGTCCGCCATGGTGGCCAGGTCGTAGGACTCACAGGACCCGTCCAACGGGAACCCGCCGCCGGACAAGTCCGCCAGCTTGCGCAGGCTCGTGTTGGTCTGGAGATTGCCCATCACCTTCGCTCCGCTGCCGGAGAAGCTCAATGGCTCATCGGTGAGCTTGGACAGGCCGCAATGCACCTCGAAGGGCGTGCGGATGTTCTTCGCGTTCTCACTGTTAATGGTGGGCATTGACAAATCTCACCCCCATGGATACGTCCTTCCAGCACGGGTTCCCATCCAACCCCGTGAACCGGGTGGCCACCCACACCCGAGAGGTGGGGATGACCTGTTCTGCGTGGCTGACGCCGTCGGCGTCGGTGAACACCAGCGTCGCCTGCCCCGTCACCGCCAGCAGCACATCCAGCTGCGCCTGGGGCAGGGTGTCCCATTTTAGGGTCATGTCCCCGTAGCGCCACCCCACCCGGTCGGCGTTGACCTTCCCGCTGCACGTGGTGATCTCCGCCGCGTAGATGTCCTCCCGCTTGGGCGCAAAATCGTTGGGGCGGAACAGCTCCACGCCGTTGAGCTTGATGGTGTTGTAGATCCCGATCATCCGCCTAACCTCCGTTTGTATGTGTCATAGGTGGACACGATCTGCTCCCCCATTTTTGGGCCGCTGGGGTACAGATACACGTCCAGGTGAACGTCCCCGCCCGCCCCAACAGAGGACGCCCGCAGGAGGGTAGACACCCCGCTGACAATGCTGTCCGCCATGCTGGTGAGCATGAGGTTGAGCTTCTCGATGGGCTGGGTCACCACAGAACCGGTGGTGCCACTGACCATGGCGGAGCTGGATACCGTCCCACTGGCCGGTGTCCAAGCACCGGCTGTGGTTAACGGCATCAAGCTCACCCGGCTCCGCTGAAAGGCGGCGTCCGCCGCCGTCAGGGCGTCATCCACCAGCTGCGCAGCCGCGTCACTTGCGTCGCCGCTGCCCTCCTGGATGCCTACAGCCAACCCTTCCGCAATGGGCGCGCCCACCATGTCCCGCATCTTTTTGGACGGGGAGTTCACGTCAGCTCGCTTCCGGGCGGCAGCAATGGCGTCATCCACCAGCTTGATGGACGCGTTGATTGCCTTCCATTCCCCTCGCAGGATCCCGCTGGCAAATCCTTCAGATAGGCTATAGCCCACGCCAGAGCCTTTGGAGGAGGCAGTTCTCAGTTCATCCATTGACCCACTCCCCACTGAGCGAGCCGCCCGCTCTGCGATCGCCGCCCCTTTCTGTAATCCACCGGCATACTCCTTGGAGGCCGTTTCACCCGTGGTTTTGGTGCGCTTGGGTGCCAGATTGTTGTCACAACGATCTGCAATCTGCTTTGCCGCAGCGGCTAGGGTGGTCTCACCGTTCAGGATACTGTTCCGCAGCGTCTGGACGGTTTTCGTACCAGAGAGGCCGCCATTCTTCACCAGCTTGTCAAACTTGGCCACCGCCGCCACTCTGTTCGTAGCAGCGGAAACAGAGACCGCACCACTGGCAATGTTGTCCCGCAGGTTCTGGATGGCCTTGTCCCCGGACAGCCCGGCGTTCTTGGCCAATCCATCGAACTTGGCAATGCCATTGAGCCGCTGGATCGCGTCTGTCACGGAAACCTGACCGCTGTTGACACCAGCAGACAGCACCTGAGGGATTTCCACCCCCTGCAATCCGGCCTTCTGGATAGCGGCGTCAAAGTCGATGAGGCGTTTCAATTCATCGACGCTTTCGGCCATCTGATATTTCCCGGATTTGACACCATCACTCACGCTTTTCGGCAGCTTGATGCCTGCTTCTTCCGCAACGTCTGCCAGTTTATTCAAGTTGTCAACGACCGCCTGAGCGTCTGTTTCTTCCTCCATCTTTTCTCCCCAATAGTCCATATCAGAGGACGACTGGCGGAAACTGTCGGATAGGTCGTCAAACGCTTTTTTGCTTTCCTCCACGTTCTTCTTGGCAATATTGACCTTCGCGGAGAGGTTGTCATAGAGAGCCGGTTGGTCTGCCGGAGAGACAGCGTTTAACTTCCGTTGCGTTCTGTCCAGTTCTTCTAAGTTCTTGTGGTACTGCACCCTTGCATCGTTCAGCTTTTTTTCTACTTCTGCCTGCTCTTTCACGGCAGCCTCATAGTTTTCCGTGTACGCCTTTACCCTGGCCTGCTCTTTGAGTGCATCGATGTTGCGATAGATAGCGTCAGTAGATTTGTTCAGCTGATCCTTTTCCTCATCATATTTGAGGCTCAGGTTCGGCACTAGGTCGTTGAGCTTCTCAACGTACTTAGCCATCTTCTTTTTCTCACTTGCGCTCTTATTTTCTTTTCCGGCCAAGTCGCTGAGCTTTTTGGCATATTCTTCCGCCGTCGCCGTTTCCGTCTCGGCTGCATCCGCATTTTTTTGGCGTTCTTCCCGGTTTCGCTCGCACTCCTCTGTGAGCTTTTCGCTTTCTTCTCGGAGCTTTTGGGTTGCCTCCGTGTTGTCTCGCAAGATGTCGCTTGCGCTGTCACCAGAGATAGCGACGTCAGTAATTACCGCCGCCAACGCCCCAATTGCCACCACAGCCAACCCGATGGGGCCAGCCGACAGCGAAAACGCTGCGGTTAATGTCTTTACGGCTTGCGTAACATCGCCAATAAAGGTCAGGAGCTTCAGCGCCGCCACAGCCGTGCCGATCCCGGCGATGGCTGCCACTACCAGGTCGATATTGTCCACCGCCGCCCCCAGGAAGTCCACTGCGCCGCCTGCCACCTTGGACACCACCGGCGCCAGCTTCTGCACCCCGTCACCGATCTTGGGGAGCATTTTCACCACGCCGTTGATACCGTCGGCGATCCCGGCGAAGAAACTGTCATACTTCCCCGCCTTGATGTTCTTGGCCAGCTTCTGCGCCATGTCTTGCAGCGCTTCCATGGCGTCCATCAGCGGGCCGCTGGTGATCTTACTGGCCGACGGGAGGAGCGCCCCCTCAATGGTGCGCTTCAATCCCTCCATCGCCGACCCCAGGTCATCATACTTGACCTGGTTGATCTGCCCCAATGCGTCATATGCCTGTTTGCTGCTGTCCTCCATGCTGGCCAGCACCGGTAACACTGTTTGCTCCAAATCCTCATACTGTGTCCCAAAAAGAGCCACAGCGGTCTGATTTTTGGCCACAGGATCCTGCATGGACTCCAATGCTCGAACAACCTGGAAGAACGCCCGCTGAGCCGTATCTCCGCCGCTGGCAAACGCCTGCATGGTCTTGGCCGCATTCAGCTTTAAGGTGGCAAATGCGCCGGTGGTGGACTTGCTCCCATCCTTCGCCCGGATGTTGAACTCCTTCACCGCATCGCCGACCTTATCAATGCTGAACACGCCCGCTTTCGCACCGCTGATGAGGCCATTCACGAACTGGTCAGCGGACAAGCCCAACGCTGCATATTGCGCCGAATATTCATTTAAGGTGTCCAGCAGATCACCATTCTGGTCTGCGCCATTTTGAGCACCCACCGCAATGATGTTGTACGCCTTTTCGGCGTCTATCTGGAAGTTCTTCATCAGGGAACTGGCCGTTCTGGCGCTCTCCGCCAGGTCATACCCAAAGGTATCCCGCAGGGCAAACCCGGCCTCTGTGGCCACCTGCAACTCCTTGCCCATCAGTTGGGTAGTCTGGCGTACAACAGAGATGCCGTCCGCCACATCCTCCAAACCATCACCGAAATTGTGGCTGTACACATTCTGGGCGATCTGCCCCAGCTGCTTCAGGTCTTTCCCAGTAGCACCCGTGGAGGCACCGATCTGGTTCACCGCCTTGTTAAATCCATCCCCCAGCCGGGCCAAGAGACCCGTGGTGGCCGTGGCCGCGGCAGCAGCACCAGCAGTGACCCCCGCAAAGCTCTTCCCAACGGTGGCAGCCGCCTGCCCCATCGTGTTTTGCAGCGCATCGCTCAACTCCGCCACCTGCATCAGCGTCTCGCCCTTGATCTTCTTGGCGGCACTATCCACATCGTCCACCGCTTCCACCAGCGCTTGGAGTTCCTCCTTGCTGTTGGCCGCTGATTTTGCCACCTTGTCAAAAGCACTCTGCAACTGATCCGCACTGGCGTACCCGCCCTTGATGGCGCTGGTGAGCCGGCTGCCCAGCACATCAGCGTAGTCATTCACCGATTGCCCCGTGGCGGCAAAGAGCTTCTCCAGGCGCTGGGTGTTGCTCCCCAGCCGTTCCTGCTCGGTCTCCAGGCTGGCCAAGTCGGTCTCGTACTTGCCCAGCTGCCCCCGGGTAGCCTCCAGCTCCCGCTGGAAGGCCAGGTACTTGTCCTCGCCCAGCTCGCCCTTGTCAAACGCCTGCTGTACCTGCTCCTGGGCGGATTCCAATGCGTCCAGCTTTTCGCGGGTCTGCTCCACGGCGTCCGCCAGCAGCTTCTGCTTCTGCTCCACCAACGCCGTGTTCTTGGGGTCTAATTTGAGCAGCTTCGTCACGTCGGACAACGCCTTCTGGGTGTTGTCCAGAGAGCCGTTGACCCCTTTCAGGGCATCCTGTAACCCAGTGGCGTCGCCGTTGAGTTCGATTGTGATACCCTTGATCCTGTTCGCCATTACGCCACCTCCTTAAAACTTGTCAAAGTCCTCCTGCGTCGCCGTCCTGGCGTACTGCACGCTGTCATTGCCCCGCTCCGTCCACATATCGTAGACCAGCCCGATGGTGAGCAGATCCAGGTCAGCCAGCTGCACGCCGATGTCACAGCAGCGCAGGAGGTACAGGGGCGTGGTCATCTCCCGGCTGCTGCGGGGTTGTTTTTTTTTGCGCTGGCGGACGTGAACAGGTTGTCCCCCCACAGCTGCACCAGCTCGCCCAGCACCTCATAGATGCTGAACATCTCGAACTGGTCAAGCCACTGGTCAATGGTGTCCGGAATCGTCCGGTCAGCCTGGAAGGCCATGATATAGGCCACGTTCTCGAAGATCTCCAGGCTCTCCACCGCCAGATCCGTGCCCGTGTTCCGCTCCTGAAAATCCTTGGTCAGCTTCTGCATATCCGCAAAGATGTCCCGCTTGAATTTCAGCCGATACAGACGGGGCGTGGCCGCCGATGCGCAGAAGCGCACCGGCTGGCCACAGATCTCAATGGTTTTCGCTACCATAGCTCATCCCTCCTTAGGAACCGGCCGTAAAGTCCGGCTCATGCACCGTCGTATACCAGGCACTGTAGACCGAAGAAGTGGTGGTGTCGCTGGTACGCGCCTTGACGATACCGTCAGAGCGGGGATCACAGGTCAGGGACAGGGTCTCGGTCTCCGGCTCTACGCTCTCCTCTTTGGTCTTGCCGGACACGGAGGGACGGGAGGCGGTACAGTGGTACATGATGTGCCGGATGGCCTTCTCATCCCCGTCAAACTCGAACAGCAGCGCAAAGGCAGGCGGCGCCGCCATGCTGGTCTTTTCCACCAGCACCTTGTCCTTGTCCATGGTCTCGCCCAGCACGTCCGTCCGGAATTTCTCCGGCAGCAGCGCCACTTCCAGGTCACCGCTGTAACCGTTGTTAGAGATGGCACGGAAGTACACGATGCCATCGGCGTAGAACGGGTCGTTGGAGCTTTCCTCGTCCAGAGACAGGTTCACCGCGCCGGGGATGGCCACCGGCGTGGCGTAGTTGTATGTGGTCGTGCCGCTGTCGCCCACCGTCTCGGTCAACAGCGAATAGTAGACATTCTTCAAGTTGTACTTCACTTTGTTCATGCTAACACCTCAAATTCATAGATCACTTCGTGCATTTTCTCGCTTTCGATATAGGTCTCATCCTTCTGCCAGAACACCCCAGCCTGATTCAGTACCGCTTCCACAGCGGCCTCCAGGCTGGGGTCTTTCTTGTCTGCGTACAGCTCCACCGCATACCCCTGGACGGACACATACACCCCGCCGTCAGCGGCAAAGTTGTCCGACTGGGTGGCGTAGTACACCGCCCAGGGCAGCGCCGGAGCGTTGCCCTCCTCAAACTGGCGATAAGCCACCGGGATACCGGCGGACAGCAGGATGTTCCGCAATTCCTTTGGGGTCATTTGCCCAGCGCCTCCTTCAGCTTCCGTTCCAGATTCTGTTCCGCCTGATCTCTGGCAGCGGCGATGTGCGGCCGTGCCGCCACTCGTCCGCCGTTGCGCTTGGCGTGGCCGAACTCCAGCAGGTGGGTCAGCTGGTAGTGGTTCCGAGAGCGCACCGTAACGCGGACTGTGGTGGAGGTAGTCTCCGCCTTGGTCGCCGTCCAGCTCTTGGCATAGGCCCCCGTCCGGACGGGCGCAGTGGCCTGGATCTGATCCCGGCACTCCTTGGCGGTGTCCTCCACGATCTCCTGCATATCCGCCACCGTCCTGTCGGCGTAGTCGTGCAATGCCTGCATGATCTCCGCCGCAATGTCCTTAGCCATCTGCCTTCCCCCGTTTCTCCGTCGCGTACAGTTCCACCACGTCCCCCCGTCGGTAGGTGCGGTACACCTCCAACGTCAGCCCCTCCCACCGCAGCCGGGTCTGACCGCCATAGTCGCAGGCGTGTACCACCGCCATCAGGGAGGGTTTTAGGCCAGCCGCCCCGGCGGCGGCGAACTCGGCACGGGAGACAGAGCGCACATCCGCCCACACCTCCGCCTCCACCGGCTGGGCAGGCACCGTGTTGCCGATGTCGTCCCAGTCCAGCTTCTCCGCAATCAGGGTGACTCTATCGCTAAAGAACATATTCTTCCTTCTTTCGCAATTCGTCTCGCAGCTGCATATAATCCTCCCGATTGGCCGCCGCGTCCTCGTTGCTCAGCCCAAACTTCCACCGGACGAAGCAGCGCACCGCCCCCAGCACCAGCGGATCGGACTCATCCTCCGCACAGGCCGCCTGCACCCCCAACGAGGTCAGATCTCTGCGGCACTCCTCGATCAGGTCGCATAATTCTGCGTCCACCTCATCGCTCTGGCTCCGCCGCACGGCGCGGCGGAGCTTAGCCAGGTAATCGCTGCCCACCGCCATCAGGCAGTGCCCTTGGCGATCTGGCAGACCAGGAAGCCATTGTGCTTGATGAGGTTGCCGCCTGCCAGCACCTCGCCCATGACGGTCAGCAGACCTTCGGCGAATTTGTAGTCCTTGGAGACCTCGATGACATAATCACCAAACAGACCCAGCTCGTAGTTCATGGGGTCGCCGTAGACCATGGTATTGGTGACAGCGGCGCTGCTCTGAGCAGTACCGGCCAGGGCGGTCAGGTTGCTGTTGATGGTGTAGGGCACCGCCAGGCCGCCGTCCTTGATGATGCCGGTGTTGGGGTTGCCTGCGTCCGGAGTGATCTCATAGACCGGCTTCTTGTCGCTGCCCCGGACGTCACCGAAGGCGATCAGGTCGCTCTTGTTCAGATACAGTCGGGCGGAAGCGCCTACGTTCTCATCGCCACCGTAGGACAGGACGATCTTCCGCAGGGTCTTTTCGTCAATGACCCCCTTCTTGGAGCTGTCCAACGCCATGGTCAGGGTGTCGTAGATGGCCTCGCTCTTGGTGTTGGTGGCGGTCTTGATGCCATAGAAGTTGCTGCCGTCCCCGTTGACGATGAGCGCGCCCACCTTGGCGCGGAGCGCCACCAGGGCGATCTCCTGCACCTTTGCCACATAGTTCACCGGGGTCAGCTTTTCGATGTTCTTGCTCACATAGCTGGTCACGTTGACCAGATTGGGCCTGATGGAAGCCACCCGGAAGGTGGGGTCACTGGCAGTGGCGGCAGTGCCATCGGTGCGGGCACCGGCGGCAGCATTGGCGCTCACATAAGGCTCCGACCACTCCCCGCAGCCCTCGCAGTCCATGACCCGCACCTCGTCCACGATGGAGGACACCACGTTGAAGGTGCCTTCCACGTTCTGACCCACGCCGGTGGGCTTGGCCAGGGAGTCAGTGGCAATGGTGGTGGCACGCTGGATGGGCGCCACCAGACCACGGCGCACCTCCTGGGCGGTCAGGGTGATCTTGCCGCTGTTTTTCATCTCCGCCGCACGGGCTTCCAGGTCTGCGTCCACTGGCTTGCCGCCGTCCGGCAGCGGCTTCACCTTACCAGCCACCGCCTGCTTCGCTCGCAGCATGGTCAGCTCCTGATTCAGCCCGTCCACCTCGGCGTCCAGCTCCTGGGTGCGGGCCTCATCCGCCTGGGCGATCTCCTTAGCGATCTCCGCCTTCCGCGCTTCGATCTCTGCCATTCGTTTCTGATACATGATATTGCTCCTTTCGCTTACAGCTTGCATTTCAGCGCAATCTTGCGCTTGTCCAGCGCCAGCGCCGCCTGACGCGCCCGCTGGCTGTCCTCCACCGCGGCACGCCGTGCCGCAATGCTGGTGTCATCATAGGCCGGGATGTCCACGGCGCTGACGTCGTAGAGCCGTTTGACCTTGTAGATGGTCCACAGGTGAGATTCTTCGTCATAGCCTTCCTCCCGGACGGTAAAGGCGAAGGACATCCGGTCGATGTAGCCCCCTGCGATCTCCTCATAGAGCTTGCGCCCTTCCTCCGTCCCGTCCAGCCGGGCACGGACAAACACCCCCGTGTCGTCCACGGTCAGCCACAGCGTGTCGTTGCGGGTTCGTGCCAGCACTTTGCCGCCATGGTTGTAGTTGAAGATCACGTCCTCCATCAGCGCCCCATCAAAGGCGTGCCGGTCGATCTGCTCCTTGTACTCCGTCCCGCCGTACTCAAAGAGCACAGTTGGGCTGTCAAAGCGCACAGCGTAACCCTCCACATACAGCTCCTGTTCCTCGGCCTCCTGGCCGGGTACATCCACCGCTCGGGTGTTCACCTGGAACAGCCGCTCCATCCGGGTCATTCTGTCAGTCTGCATTCTCTTCACCTCCCTCCGTCGGTTCCTGTCCCGTCTGATACCGGGACATATCACTATTCTTGATGTAGTTCAGCGACAGCACCCGCTCATCGCCATCCTCCACCGGCGGCAGCCCGAACAGCTCCCGCTGCTCGTTGGTGGTCATCAACCCGATCTCTCGCGTGGCGTTGACCAGCTGCACCTTCTCCGCCGTGGACGCATAGATGAGAGCGGACGAGCTGAACAAGATACGGTTGCCCAACTCCTGCTCCCGCTTGGTGAAACAGGCGTTGGTGAACGCCTGGGACATCTGGGTCAGGATGGGTTCCAGCACGGACTCATAAAACGCCTGAAACTGCTGGCTGTTGTAGTTGGAGGTCAAAATAGATTCGTTCATCCGCCAGAAGTAGAACAGATTTGCTCTGATCTCCCGCATCTGCGCCGCATTGGCCGACCAGGGCGTTACGTTCAGGGGCGTAAAATCCTCCATCGAGTCCACCCCCACGATGCCGCCCTCCTTGGCCGCCCGAGCAAAGCGCTCAACAAAGTCATCCGTGCTCCGCTGCACGTCATCCTTGGCCAGCATGGCTTTCTTTTGCCTTAAAAGCCCACGCACCTTGTTGGCCACCGTCAGCGCCTCCGTCAACCCTTCGTCGCTGGCTCGCACCATGGCCAGGGTGTTGTAGATGGGCTGGTTGCCGTCCCCCGCCAGGGTGCGCCGGTTGTAAAACTTGCGCAGGATGACCACATCCTCCACGTTCAGGGTATATTCCCGCCCGTCGGTGTCGTCGGTGAACATCACCGCATACCCACCACCTGCGATCTCCCCAAAGGTGAACTGCTGATAGGAGATGGGGATGATGGCCACCGGCGTGGTGCCCTCCCATTTGATGTAGGCCAGCGCCGTGGTCTTGTCCTCCAGCTGCGCCACCAGCTTGTACTTCAGGTCGTAGCCGCTCATCAGGTTGTTGGGACGCTGGTTGAGCAGCTTGGCATAGGGGCTGTCCCGCTTGATCTTCTTCACCCGGCCATTGTGATCCATGACCACATGGAGCGCCTCCGCCTTGGCCGCATGACTGGCGATACAGTCGATGATGGCTCGCACCGTCTCCTGTTCGTACACATCTCGGTTCCAGCCCGGCGAGCTGCCGCCCAGGCCGAAATAGAGTTTCATCTTGGGTCGGAAGCGCCCGAACAGGGCGCTGAATACTCCCATCTCATCACCTCAAATACGCTAAAAATTCATCCTCGTGGTTGTAGTAGCCGGTCATGGCGTTGAGCAGGGACACTGTGCCGTCAATCCGCCGGTTGGCGGTGATCTTCTCCGGCTGGATGGAGTCGATGCCCCGCTGATTGCTGGACTTGGCCGCCGTGTTGGACAGACACCAGCGCAGGATGGGGTTGTTCTGATACACAATGCGGTGATCTTCAAACAGCCCCTTCATCCGCTTCATGGGGTACGTCCAGGTCACCGGCCCCTGCCGGATGCGCTCCATCTCAAACCCCATGTCGGTCATCTGCGGCACCCAGTACCCGGACAGGGCGGCGTCATAGCACACCCACAGCGGGCGGATGTCCCGTTCCTGCACCATGGACACAAACCACTCGGTCACGTCGTTGTAATCCACCGTGGCCCCGTCGCACAACGTCAGCCACCCCTGCTGCGCCCACAGCCAATAGGGTGCTTCCTTGCGCCCCTGGTGTTCCACCTGTTCCACCCGCGCCTTGGGCAGGAAATACTGCTGCAAGACGTAGAACTGTGGATCCTCCGGCCGCCGGATGAGCAGCGTTACACAGGTCAGGTCGGTGGTGGCGGACAGGTCACAGCCGCCGATGGCATAGGTGTGGTTCAGATAGTCCGCCTCCGCCACCGTCTCATTCTTCAATACCGCCCAGGGCAGCCAGCTGGCCGAAGCGTTCTCCTGGACGTTGAAGTCCTTCACCAGCAAGGACGGCAGACAGGACGGGTCATGCTTGGCACGCTCCACATCGTCCGCCAGCTGCTGGCAGCTCTTGATGGTGCCCAGACCGGGGTTGGCCTTCGCCCAGGCGTCCGGGTCTGTCCACTCCGCCCGATCATCCAGGGTGTACAGCACCGGCAGCAGATGGGCGTCCGCCACCGTCCCCTTGGCCACCGAGAGGGCGTATTCGAACAGGTCATCGTAGATCCCCTCCCGGGCAAACCCGGCCGTGGTGATGGTACCAAAGATGGGCTGCTTCCGCGCCTTCATGCCCTGCTTGGTCACGTCGTACAGGTTGCGATCCTCCTGAGCGTGCAGCTCATCACAGGAGCAGTAGTGCAGGTTCAGCCCGTCCAGGGTCTTGGACTTGGACGCCAACGCCTTCATGGTGCTGTTGGTCAGCTTGAACTCCATCCCGCCGATGATAGGCACCACCAGGGCGGACAAATCCGCGTCCTGCTCGATGATCTTCCGGGCAGTCTTGTAGACGATGGCCGCCTGGTCATATTTCGTGGCGATACTCACGCACTGGGCACCCGCCTCCCCGTCCGCCACCAGCATATAGACCATGATGCAGGCGGACAAAAAGCTCTTGCCATTTTTGCGGGCGACCAGGAGGAAAAACTCTCGGAACCGCCGCAGCCTGGTCTTTTTGTCCACCCACCCAAAGAGGGTCTGGATGAACGCCTTCTCCCACAGCTCCAGCTTGACCAGCTGCCCGGCGTGTTCCCCCTCGTAGTGGCGGCAGAAGGTCTCGATGAACCGGATGGCGTGGTCGCCCAGCTTGGCGCTGAACCGGTAGGGGCAGGATTTGTCTGCCGCTTCTGCATTCAGGCGCTCATACACCTGCCGCACCGGCTCCGGCACCGCCACCCCCCCCCCCCCGCCGGCCATCCGAAA
>OGQM01001033.1_pt1 | contig 21178 bp, 20 predicted proteins | sample 1553191 | NCBI WGS metagenome assembly OGQM01 (sample SAMEA2579954, study PRJEB22360) | human gut metagenome | biome: human gut; feature: human-associated habitat; material: faeces | place: Denmark | collected 2008/2010 | reverse complement strand
GGCTTGCAAACGGACTTGACAGGAGCCATAAACAGAAATTCAAGGATGTACGTACTACATTGAAGGATGACCAGCTCATTATCACAGTAGATACGAATGAGGATATTACACTGGAAAAGGGGCTGTTTGATGCCAGGGCAGGGTTCTTCCAGGAGGTATATAATGTGCGGCCTGTCATAAAGCAGAAGCGTACGGTCAATGGATGAGAGTTTTTGACAGAAAGGAAGTAACAGGAATGAATGAGACAAAAGGTGAAAGCAGCTATAAGGATCCTTCTAATTACATAAACAGGGAGCTTTCCTGGGTGCTTTTTGATAAGAGAGTTTTGGGTGAAGCGAGGGATAAACAGAATCCGCTGTTTGAGAGGCTTAAGTTTCTTAGTATCACAGCGTCTAATCTGGATGAGTTTTTCATGGTAAGGGTGGCTTCCCTGAAGGATATGGTGAATGCGGGCTACGAGAAGAAGGATATCGCCGGTATGACACCGCTTCAGCAGCTGGAGGCACTCAATGTGGCGACACACAGTCTGGTAAAGGAACAGTATAGTATTTACAATAAGACACTGCTCCCTCTTCTTCTGGAGAATGGGCTCCGGGTGATCAGACGCCATGAAGAGCTTACGGAGGAAGAAGGAAAATTTGTGGACCGTTTCTTCGAAGAAAATGTGTACCCGGTCCTGACACCTATGGCGGTAGACAGCTCAAGGCCATTTCCACTGATCAGGAACAAGTCACTGAATATCGGTGCCCTTGTGAAGAAGAAAAATGGGGAAGGAGAGCTGGAATTTGCTACTGTTCAGGTGCCAAGCGTCCTGCAGAGGATTGTAGTCCTTCCAGAGGAAGAGGGAAAAGAAAAGACAGTGATCCTTCTGGAAGAAGTCATTGAACGGAATATTCAGAAGCTGTTTCTGAATTATGATATCGTATGCTCTTATCCCTTCCGTATCATGAGAAATGCTGACTTTTCCCTGGATGAGGATGAGGCAGAGGATCTCCTGAAGGAGATTGAGAAGCAGTTAAAGAAGAGACAGTGGGGACAGGCGATCAGACTCGAAGTGGAGGATGGGATCGATAAGAGACTGCTTGCCATCATCAAGGCAGAGCTGTCTATCGGGGATGGAGATATTTACCGGATCGATGGACCGCTTGATCTGACCTTCCTTATGAAGATGTATGGGCTGCCGGGCTTTGATGCTCTGAAGGAGCAGGGCTATGCAAAGCCACAGCCTGTACCGCAGCTTCCGGCAGACTGTAATATTTTTGAAGAGATCAGCAAGGGAGATATCCTGCTGCACCATCCCTATGAGACCTTTACCCCGGTGGTGGATTTCATCAGGCAGGCAGCAAGGGATAAGGATGTGCTGGCGATCAAGCAGACACTGTACCGTGTCAGCGGTAATTCCCCGATTATTGCAGCACTTGCACAGGCTGCAGAGAATGGAAAACAGGTTACTGTACTGGTAGAATTAAAAGCCAGATTTGATGAGGAAAATAATATCGTATGGGCGAAGATGCTGGAGAAGGCAGGCTGCCACGTTATTTACGGACTGGTGGGACTGAAGACACACAGCAAGATCACTCTGGTAGTACGTCAGGAGGAAGACGGTATCCGCAGATATGTACATCTTGGAACCGGAAACTATAATGATGCCACAGCAAAGCTTTATACTGATGTTGGACTTCTGACATGTGCAGAACCGATCGGTGAGGATGCCACAGCGGTATTCAATATGCTGTCCGGTTACTCGGAGCCTCTTGGCTGGAATAAGCTTTCTGTAGCGCCTCTGTGGCTGAAGGATAGGTTCCTGTATCTGATCAACAGGGAAAAGAAAAATGCAGAGGCCGGCAGGGAGGGACATATCATAGCAAAGGTAAACAGCCTTTGCGATAAGGATATTATTGAAGCCTTATATGAAGCTGGTGCGGCAGGAGTGAAGATCGAGCTGATCATCAGAGGTATCTGCTGTCTGAAAACGGGGCTTCCCGGAATCGGAAGAAATATTACAGTGCGTTCCATTGTAGGAAATTTCCTGGAGCACAGCCGTATCTTTTATTTTGCCAATGACGGAAGAGAGGAATTTTACTGTGCCAGTGCTGACTGGATGCCAAGAAACCTGGAAAGACGTGTGGAGATCATGTTCCCGGTGGAGGAACCGGTACTTCGTGAAAAGCTGATGCACATCCTGACCACTCAGCTTAAGGATACTGTCAAGGCAAGCATCCTGACGGCCGAGGGAATCTATGAAAAGGTTGATAAGAGAGGCAAGGAGCTGATCAATTCCCAGCAGACCTTCTGCAGGGAAGCAGTGGAGGCAGCAAGGGTTTTAGAAGAAACCGTAAATCACAGAGTATTTATCCCGGAGATGCATCATGAATAATAAGAAGATCATACTGGCAAGCGGTTCCCCAAGGAGAAAGGAACTGCTTGCCCAGATCGGCCTTTCCTTTACGGTAAGGGTAAGTGAGGCTGATGAACATACAGAGGAAACGAAACCGGAGAAGCTTGTCTGCATTCTGTCAGAGCGGAAGACACTGGCCGTATGGGATGAGCTGACAGAGGAAGAGAAGAAGGAGAGTATCCTGATCGGCGCAGATACAGTAGTTGCTGTAGACGACAGGATTCTTGGAAAGCCGGCTGATGAGACGGAAGCGTTCCAGATGATAAAGCTTCTTCAGGGGAGATCCCATCAGGTTTATACCGGCGTGACGATCCTTAGGCAGGGTGGCCTGCAGCCTTTTGAGGACGAAACAAATACATGCAGTATACAGAAAAAGCAGTTTTTCGAAAAGACAGATGTACTGGTATATCCCATGAGTGAGGAAGAGATCACTGCTTATGTGAAGACGGGAGAGCCGCTTGATAAGGCGGGCGCCTATGGCATACAGGGAAGTTTCGCCGCTTATATCCAGGGTATAAACGGCGACTATAGTAATGTAGTAGGACTTCCTGTCGGACGGTTGTATCATGAAATATAAACAGACCAAAGGAGAACTGATATGGATGAGTTTGATGATGTAGTAGTACGGTGCTTTTTAAAAAAGCAGCGCCAGCTGTTCCCGGAGAATGTGGCAGAGACACCGGAGGAAGCAGAAGCCTTTCTGCAGGACTGCTTTGCCGTTGTTGTTGATTCTCTGAAGGAGGTATGGGAATTTTTTGAAGAAGAAGGAATTGATACGGAGGGCATGAAGGGAGACGATATCCTGAAGGCGGAAGAAGTATTTGATGTAGGAGATGGAAGGTATCTGATTGTAGAAGGTTAAGACAGGATAGACAAAAAGGCTGTTGCAGTGCACGGAGACGTGATACTGTGATGGCCTTTTTGTATCTGGAAAAAAAGATCCAGAGAAGCAAGCTTTGGATTGAATGAAAAAGCAAATAATGATAAACTGAATGACAGATTCTACAGAATAAGACAAATACAGACTATGCGAAGTGAATTTCGTATAATTTCTTATTTTGCGAAGATCACATTCAAAATTGTTTCATGGAATTTCTTATTTTGCGAAGATCAAAGCGGGAATATTTTACGATACGGAAAATGCTTTCTATTGATACAAAGGTTAATATACAATATTTTTTGCATAAAATCAATGTTTCAATATGAACTTTAATTGTTTTTTTAGCAATACATAAATGGCAGAGCTTGAAAAACACCGATTTCAAGGGCATTATCCAATACTAATTTTTTATGAACCGTCATTTTTATGGTCAGCAGGAAAGGAGTTACCAAATGCCCAGAAGAGGTACCAATATCTACAAACGAAAGGATGGAAGATGGGAGGGGAGGATTCCCTATGAGCATCCTTCCCATCAAAAAAAATACCATTCCGTCTACGGAAAGACCTATCAGGAAACAAAACAGAAAATGGAGCAGGAACGGGAGCTGTTAAGGATACTGAACAATTACGAAGATCTTGAGATAAAGGCTGCAGCAGAAATCTGGCTGACTGACAGGGATCCCTATCTGAAGGTATCCACCATAGCAGCCTACAGAAATATCATTGAAACACATATTATCCCACAGACAGGCAATATCAAAGTGACCAGATTTACACAGAGGGAAATGGAACGCTTCGCAGCAGGTCTCCGTTCAGCCGAAAAAGGATATTCCCTGTCTCTTACCTACAGCAGAAGCATTTGTGCACTTCTGCTGACCATTTTGTCCCATGCCAGGAAAAAATATGGTTATCATATGATACTGCCTGAAAATCCAATATCCACAGAAAAGAAAAAGCAGCTCCAGCTTCCAGGGGAAAACAGTCTCCACAGGCTGGAGGATTAACCTGATCACACATGCGGAAGACGATACCTGCCTTGGGATTCTGATTGCTTTTCATACGGGTATAAGACTGGGGGAGCTCTGTGCCCTCACATGGGAATGCATTGACCTTGAGGAAAGCGTTCTTTCTATCAAAAGAAGCATGCAGCGGACATCAGGAAAAATCGAAGCAGGAAAAACAGAGATCGTCCTCCAGGAGCCCAAATCCCTGACCTCCCTCCGGAGCATTCCCCTGCCGCCTGTACTGCTTCCTTTCCTGAAGCAATACAGGCAGCCGGATCCCTGTTATGTGATCCGCGGAAAAAAGAAACCCTTTGCAGAGCCAAGGACTGTGCAGTACCGTTTCTCAAAGATCCTTAAGCAATGCCAGAGCGAGGATTTTCATTTTCATATGCTCAGACATGCCTTTGCCACCAGATGCATCGATATGGGATTCGATGTCAAAAGTCTCAGTGAAATCCTGGGACACAGCAATGTCCAGATCACCATGAATCTGTATGTCCACTCTACCATGCAGCGAAAAAAGCAGTTAATGAATCTTTTTACAGCAAAGCCACCGGAAGAAATGCAGTATCCGCCTTTATCCTATAACACGTCAGAATAATGGTCAGCAGGACGGGAAACCGTCCTGTTTTTCTATGCTTTCCAGCCATTTCGCAAAATAAGAAATTTTACGAAAAATATTATTTACGATATATGGAACAAATATACAGCAAACATATTTTACATGACGAGGTGAAACGGCATGAAATATATGGATATTCATTCCCATCTGCTGCCTGGCATTGATGATGGGGCCAGGGATTTTGAAATAAGCATGGAAATGTTTCGCATCGCAGAGAAAAACGGGATCTGGGCAATGATCCTGACACCCCATTATAAACCCATGCATCATAATGCATCACCGGCTACGATCCGACGACTGATCAGTGAGATAGAAGAAAAGCTGAAGGAAGAGAAGATAGAGATCCAGCTTTATCCAGGAAACGAGATTTACTATCACAGTGAAGCTGTCTCACAGGCACTTGAGGGAAGGCTGTGTACCATGGCGGGGAGCAGCTATGTACTTGTGGAATTTAATCCCATGGATGAGTTTGAATATATCAGGAATGGTCTGTACCAGTTCCTGGCAGAGGGCTTCCGGCCTGTTCTGGCACATGTGGAGAGATACCGCTGCATGACCGGCAAAGCTGACCGGGCTGAGGAGCTGACCGGCATGGGAGCTTACATACAGGTAAATGCAGGCAGCATTATGGGACGCTATGGTCTGCAGACCAAAATGTTTACCAGAGGTCTGCTGAAAAGAAAAGCGGTCCATTTCGTGGCGACGGATGCCCATGATGCGAAAAACAGAGCTCCGGAGCTTAGCGAGTGTGCCGGATTTTTGGCTAAAAAGTTTGGAGAAGATTACACACGGGAGCTGCTTTATGAGAATCCAATGAAGCTCGTCCAAAATGAATATATATAAGCTTCCGGACAAAGAGAGACCTGACGAAGGAAAAGTAGATAACAGGCAGAATATACAGGAGATAAAGAAAACTATGGAACAACAAATGCAAACAAACACCTCTGTGGCGGGCAGAAATGATGATGACATGATAGAGATCGATCTGCTGGAGGTTTTCCAGATACTTCTTGGCAGGATCTGGCTGATCATAAGTGCCGGGCTTTTCTGCGCACTTGCCTGCTTTGCCTTCAGCAAATTCGTACTGGTTCCGACTTATGAATCTACCACCAAAATCTATATCCTGAATAAGACAAGTGAATCTACAGTGACCTACAGTGATGTACAGCTTGGCAGCCAGTTGACCAAGGACTATGCGGAGCTGATCAACAGCCGGTATGTCCTGGAGGAGGTGATCCAGGAGCTGGCACTTGATATGGATTATGATGTGCTGCTGAAAAAGGTCAGTGTATCTACGCCGACAGATACCCGTATCGTTTCGATCACGGTAGAGGATTCAGACCCTGTAATGGCTATGAATATTGCCAATGCCATTCGGGAGGCTGCAAGTAGCCATATCCAGAACGTAATGGATATAGAGGCGGTAAATGTGGTGGAGACAGCAAACATGCCTACTGAAAAGGCAGGACCGAGCGTAGTGAAATGGAGCCTGATCGGAGGGATCATCGGTGTACTTCTCGTCAGTGCCATTGTGATCATACAGTATCTTATGGATGATACGATCAAGACCAGTGATGATGTGGAGAAATATCTGGGACTCAGCACACTGGCACTGATCCCGGTCGCAGTAGAGGAAACAGAGAATAAGAAGAAAAAACACAGAAAGCACTGACACAGGGCAGGAGCAGTGAAGCCGAAAATTACCATATGACAAGGTGAAAAAACATGCAGAATGTAAAACTACAGTTTGAGAAAAAGAATAATGATTACCGGATCCGGGAGGCCTTTAAGACACTCAGGTCCAATATTGAATTCTGTGGCGGGGATGTGAAGGTGATCGCAGTTACGAGCTGCACTCCGAATGAAGGAAAATCCAGTGTGGCAATGGAAATGGCGAGAGCCTTTGCAGAGGCAGGAAGCAAGACCATGCTGATCGACGCGGATATGAGAAAAAGTGTCCTTGTCGGCCGGTATAAGACAGGTGCTGTCCGGAAGGGACTGACACATTGCCTGATCGGAAAGGCCAACTATCTGGAGGTTATGTGTGAGACAAATGTTCCAAATCTATATGTCACCTTTTCCGGACCGGTACCGCCAAATCCCAGTGAGCTTCTCGGAGGAGAAAAGTTCTGCTCTATCCTGAATGTCCTTCGAAGCTCCTTTGATTATGTGATCGTGGATACACCCCCGCTTGGCAGTGTCATTGATGCGGCTGTTGCTGCAAAGAGCTGTGATGGTACAGTGCTTGTCATCGAGAGCAATGCCATCAGCTACCGCTTTGCCCAGAAGGTCAAGGAACAGCTCGATAAGACTGGAAGCCGTATCCTTGGTGTAGTCCTGAATAAGGTGGACATGAACGGGAAGGGCTATTATGGCCATTACGGAAAATATTATGGCAAATACTACGGAAAATATTATGGAAACTACGGATCTGAAACGGCTTCCAGACAGGAGAAGAGCTCTTTGGAGAATGAGGTGCGTCAGTTTCGGGATGATATGGTAGAGGATCCTGGAAAGGGAAGCGCTGATCAGAAAATATCAGAGGCAGGTACAGATCCAGAAGACATTGAATTCATTGAGGACATTTAGGAAGACAGAGTATGAAACAGAGCAAAGTGATCGGAATTATTCTTGTAGTGTTGAATATAGCACTGGCTGTTGTCTGCATCATCCTTTCTGCAGGACAGGATAAAACAAAGCCGGTATTTGATTTCCAGGCAGCGGAGGTTGTTTACCGGACAGGGATGGATGAGGAAAAGCTGAAGGAGGGGATCACAGCCAGGGACAATGCAGATGGTGATATCACAGACCGGATCGTTGTGGAAAAGATCGTAACGGATCCGGCAGAAAATACAGCAGTTGTATTCTTCGCAGTCAGTGACAGAGCCGGCAATGTCGCCAAGTGCTCTAAGGTATTCCCTGCTTCCCTGGAGGGAGAAAACGAAGAGCTGGCAGACCAGCTGACGCAGGCAGGCTATGATGCAGCCTTTGCATCGGAAAGCAGCCTGGCGGCTGAACATACAGATGATTCAATGGATCAGGAAAATGAAACAGACAATTCTGAAAATACAGAGAATGAGGAACAGCAAGAGGATGCGGAGCCTTCAGAAAGTCCGTCTATTGCGGCCTCGCCAAGACCGACCAGAACACCGGAGAATACGCCGAAGCCAGAGCCGGAACAGGAGGCAGTGGAAGAGCAGAAGCCCGCGGAAGCACCAAAAACAAATGATGCAGCACCGGTACTCAGCCTGAAGCAGAATTCTGTGAAGGTAGCGGCTGGTTCTACACCGGCATGGGTGAATCTGATCGGTACCCTGAGGGATGACAAGGACAGCTATGAAACCCTGTTCAGGAACCTGAAGGTCAGTAAATATGATGTGAATAAACCGGGTACTTATGAAGTGACAGTCCAGACAGAGGATTCGGATGGCAACAGATCAGCAGTGGTGCCGATCACGATACAGGTGCAGTAGAGCAGTGGAGTGGCACCCAATAGAATAAGAGGACAGCAAAGACATGACTAAAAAGGAAAAACGGGATCTTCGGATCAATCAGGAAAAGGAATATCTTCTGGATCCTGAATACGTGGCAGCAAAAAAGAAAAAGAGAAAGAAAAAACTGGCGCTTACAATTGGAATTGAACTGATAGCGGTGGCCGCCCTGATCGTGGCAGCCTTCCAGATCGTCCGCGCAGTTGGTAAAAAAAGCCTTACCAGCAAGGCAGAGGAAGCTGCGCCGGATCTGAACCTTGTCCGTGCATCGGAGACACTGACGGAAGAGGAAGAAACAAAGTGGCAGGAGGGCTGGGTGAAGTATAATGGCAGCATTTATGCCTACAACGAAGATATCAGGACCTTCCTGTTTATGGGAATTGATAAGAAGAGTGATGTGAAGGAAGTAGAAGAAGGGACAAAGGGCGGCCAGGCAGATGCCCTGTTCCTGGCAGTGATGAATCCTCATGATAAGACGCTTAAAATCGTCGGCATCAACCGGAACACCATGGCAGATGTGGATATTTATAATGATAGCGGTGCCTATGTGACGACCCAAAAGGCACAGATCGCTGTCCAGCACGGCTTTGGAAATGGTGTAGAGGAAAGCTGTGAATATCAGAAAAAAGCAGTCAGCAGACTGTTTTACGGACTGCCGATCCATGGCTATGCCGCCATCAACATGAGTGCGATCCCGACCATAAATGATGCGGTAGGGGGTGTGGATGTGACAGTACTTGATGATCTGACGAAGTATGACAGCTCCCTGAAAAAGGATGCCAAGGTGCATCTAATGGGAGAAGCTGCCTTCTGGTATGTGAAGGCCAGGGATGTGAATGTGTTTGGCTCGGCGGATATGCGGCTTGCCAGACAGAAGCAGTACCTGAATGCCTATGTACAGGCAGCCAGGTCGGCAGCAAAGAAGGATATCACAGTAGCCCTTGATCTGTATCAGGCAGTGGTGCCACAGATGGTAACGGATATTTCCGCAGACGAGGTGGCATACCTTGCGCCGATCCTTGTGGATTACAGCTTTGATGAAAACAGCTTTTACATGATGCAGGGAGAAACCGCCATGGGAGATGAATTTGAAGAGTTCTATCCGGATGAGGATGCTCTTTATGAAATGATCCTGAATATCTTTTATGAGCCGGTGGAGCAGTAAAAGCACTATACATAAAGAAGGAAGCAGAATGAAAAGAAAATTTTTGACGCTGGGACTTGCCGGGATAATACTGGCCAGTAGCCTGCTGACCGGGTGTGCCGGCAAAGACCAGAATACAGCAGAAACAGAAGAAACGGAAATGACAGAGAATGTGGGACAGTCTGCAGAAGATCAGAAGCAGACAGGGATCACAGGTGAAAGCGCTTCTGATTCCCAGATTGATTTTACAGCACTTCAGGCAGAAAATCCGGATATTTTCGGCTGGCTCTATATACCGGGAACCGGGATCGATGATCCCATCCTGCAGAGCGAAGAGGCAGATGATTATTATGAAACAAGAGATGCCTATGGCAGGGATAATGCTGCAGGCGCTCTGTATACTGAGCTTGCCAATCTGAAAAATATGTGTGATTTCAACACAGTTATTCATGGAAGGGGAGACAGCGACAGCGCACCCTTTGCAGGATTATACGATTTTGCGGATCCGGATTTTTTTGAAAAGCATGAATATGCCTATATTTATATCGATGGCAATCTTCTGACCTATGAGATCTTTGCAGCCTATGAAAGAGAGGATACCAGTCTGATCAGAACCTATGACTTTACCTATCAGAGTGGATGCCAGCAGTTTATAGATGATCTGTATGGAACCCGTGTCATGGGGATGAACCTGCGGGAAAGCTTTGGAGAGGTAAGTCCATACAATTTCCTGATCACCCTTACGACCAAGAAGGATGCAGCTTCAGATAAACAGTTTGTTGTGATCGCAGCCCTTGTGGGAGATGCTGCAGGAACCATAGACAGAGTTGTTGAATAAAAATGACACAGTAACCTGTGATGCAGGTACAGGCTATGCAGGTATCAACACCGGGAAAACGGTGATGATATAAAACCACACTCAGGCTTTCGGCTTTTTGCTGAAAAGAAAGGAGGAGACAGTCCAATGAAAAAGCTTATCGCATGTACCCTGATCGCAGCAATGCTCTGCGGTATGACTGTATCTGCAGCAGGATCACCTTCTGCAGCAACTGTATCAGGTAATTCCAGTTCCAGCTCATCAGCTTCTACAGCTGTTGCAGTTGAGGAATATGGAGTATCTGCAGCAGTAGAAGCAGCAGCTGCTGCTGAAAACAAGTCAGTCGGTGAGTATACCAACAATGCAATTGTTGAGACTCCCGGACTCCCGGATGCACTTCCGACAGGACAGGGTGGACACGTTATCATTAACGGAGCCCCCAGTAATGTAATTTTCTTCTTAACAAAGGCTAATGCAGCTACTGTTAAGGACGCAAAGGCACAGGCTACTGAGCTTGGCGGAAAGGTTCTTTCTGTATTTGGAACCAAAGCAGTTGTCGGCAAGTTCGAATCTGCTCAGGTTAACTTCTACATGAAGGGCGTGAAGGCAGGCCAGAGCATCAAGGTTTACCAGAAGGTAAACGGTGCATGGGTTGAGGTTAAGGTTGTAGAGATCAGAGAGGATCACGTAGTTGTCGATATGACAAGCCACGGAACTCTTGCCTTTATTGAGGTTCCTGCAGCACAGTAATCCAATCCGGTATTAGTGTTTTTTAGCAGTCAGGCATTCTCAACCTGGCTGCATAATGGGATTTAAAAGTAATCATGCATGATTATTTTCCGGGTGTGGTCGTCAGTCAGGGGCGTAAGCCTCTGGCTGATATAAAAGGAAGGATGGGCAGACGGCTGTCCTTGCCAGAACCTTGACAATTGCATATCTTACATCGAGATGAATACTGAAAAATAAACGAAATAATGTTCAAAAAACTCCTTGCACAGCGTGAGTATATATGATATAGTGTTTCTATCAGAAAAATCATATCATGTAGTTTCAGGCTTTTCGCCAGAGATTCACTTATGACACAACTAAACAGGCGGAGAGATTGAAATAACAGGGGGCGTTCATTTTCTCTTCCGCCAGAGGAAGGGAGAAATGAATGGAAAGTACCAATGATCTTGTAACGAAGAATTTTGAAGCGTATCCAGATGTGGCAGCCGATATTCTCAATGTACTTCTGTATGAGGGAAAGAACGAGATAAAGGAAGAAAACCTTCTGGCATCTCCAACGGAAACCCTGTATCAGGGAAAGAAAAAGCTGCGAAATCAGCTGGAGGATATCGCAAAGTATGATATGGCTGACGGAGAGATACGGACTGTGTATCTCTTTGCTAATCAGACGAAGAAGGATCCTGATATGCTGCTTCGCAAAGCTGGCTATATTGGAGGCATCTACAGAGAGCAGTATGAAAAGAAGACACAGAACAGATTCCCAGTGATAGAGCTGGTTCTTTACTGGGGAAAGAGAAGATGGAATGAAAACAGAAGTGTCCATGAAATATTTCGGGACAAGAAACTTCCGGCTAAGACAATGTCTTATGTGGATGATCTGAAGCTCCATGTATTTGAACTCAGAAATCTGCCGGAAAAAGTAAGAAAACGGTTTCAGAGTGACATGAGGATCGTGGTCGATTATCTTGCAGAAGGAAATGATTACCGGTCAGAACAGAAGGTGGTACATAAGGAGGCTCTTATCAAGCTGCTGAGGGTACTCTCCGGAGATGAAAATGTAGAGGACACAGAGGCTATACTTCAGGAAATGAATGTGAAAGAGGAGGATGAAATCAGTATGTGTGAATTATTTGACCAGTATATCAGAAAAGGAAAAAGAGAAGGAAAGATTGAAGGCAGAGCAGAAGTGATACCTGCCATGATCCGTACCTGCAAGCGGTTTCATATAAGCTATCAGGATACGGCAGACAGTATCAGAAGGGAACTGAAGCTTCCTGACAGTGAAATCGAAGAAAACATGAAGCTCTACTGGTAAAAGCAGAATACAGCTGAAAAGAAAACGGGTGCTCCCGGTGTAAGATATGTGATTGTCTTATGCCGGGAGTTTTATTATGCCATAGGAAATTACTCCGTAATGTTCCAATGACATAAAAAAGCGCTCCGGTGGCAGATTTTCTGCATAAAAAGTGAAGAATCTTCTGAGTAGTATACGCTGCCTGAAGCTTTTGAACAGTCATAGCGGAGCAAAAGAAACCGGCAAAGTCCGGTGATGGCGAAGCTATGTCAAAAACAGGAGTGGAGAAGATAGGATATGTGGTATGTAATTCAGACAGTAAACGGAGAAGAACAGCAGGTTTGTACCTGGATCAACCAAAGGATGGACAGGGCACTGTTCAGGCGGTGCTTTGTCCCATTATATGAGGATGTCTGGCGAAAGGAAGGCATCGGCAATATCAGCATCCGGAAGATGTTTGGAGGCTATCTCTTTATCGAAACGGACAGACCCGAGGATATTTATAAGGAGCTTCGTAAGGTTCCTGGACTTACAATACTGCTTTCTGAGGAGGATCAAATAGGCAAGCGTTTTTGGCCAATTCATAAGGAGGAAGAAGAGTTCCTTGACAATGTCCTTTGGGACGGTCTTATGCGTGTAAGCTATATAGAAAGAAATGCAAATGGGCGGATCACGTTTGTGGCAGGTCCGCTGGCGGACTATCAGGAATATATCGTGAAAATCGATCTGCCTCACCGGAGAGCTATTGTGGAAATGCCATTTCTTGGTGAAAAAAGAAGACTGAAATTCGGTCTATGGTCGAGCAAGGATCCGGCGATTCCGTGGTTGGAGGAAGCGAAGAAAAGGCGGCTTGAGAAGAAAAACTCAGGGCATTCAGAAACTGATACACAGAAAGAAGTCAGCACAGGACAGAAGACCGGATGGGGATATCTGCATGAAGGTGGGATTACAGAAGGGGATTATGTAGTCAATACCACAGGAATCTATGGAGATGGGCTTCTTAAGGTGATTTCGGTGGATGAAAAATACCGGAGTGTAACGGCGGCCGTACCGCTGGGGAGCTGATTCTGGTACAGATGAGTATGGATGATGTGGAAAAAGAGGAACGCCGGAAGGTGGAAGATGAGGGGAGTAGTAAAGATGAATATTAGTATTTTAGGTCTGGGCTATGTTGGCTGTGTTGGTGCTGCCTGCTGTGCAAAGTTGGGACATCATGTTATTGGCAATGATGTGTCCGAGAATAAGGTGAATTTGATTAATCAAGGACGACCGACTATTATTGAAGCAGAAATAGATGAACTGTGTAAGGAAGCTCATGATAAAGGAATGCTTGAAGCTACGATGGACTATCACTATGCAGTACATAACTCTGAAATTTCTTTTATTGTTGTCGGAACGCCGAGCAGCAAGGAAGGTCATCTGAATCTGAAGTACATCTACGAGGTTGCCCGCCAGATCGGTGAAGCAATGCGTGATAAAGACGATTTTCATATTGTGGCAATCCGCAGCACTGTTCTTCCTGGAACGAATGCTAAAGTTGGAGAGATTATCGCAGAGGCATCTGGTAAGAAGCGCGGTGAAGGATTCACCGTTGTGTCCAATCCTGAGTTCTTGCGTGAAGGAACTGCTGTTCAGGATTACATGAATCCGCCGCTCACACTCATTGGTACCGATAGCGAAATTGCGGAAGCAAAGTTCCGTGAACTGTATAAGGATATTCCGGGTGAATTTATCTCTACCGATATTGGCGTTGCAGAGATGATGAAATATGTCGACAATACTTACCATGGCCTGAAAATCGTTTTTGCAAATGAGGTAGGTAATATTTGCAAGGCATTGGGTATTGATAGCCATAAGGTTATGGAGATTTTCTGCAAAGATAAGCAGCTGAATATTTCTCCGTATTATTTTAAGCCGGGTTTTGCTTACGGTGGCTCTTGCCTGCCAAAAGATTCTAAGGCATTGCGCACTTTGGCACATGACCTGTATGTTGATTGCCCTGTTATCAATGCAATCAATCCGTCAAATGAACTTCAGAAAAAGAATGCAATTGAGATTATTGAGAGTAAGGGTAAGCGCAAAATCGGCATTCTCGGTCTGAGCTTTAAGGCGGGCACGGATGACCTGCGGTGTAGCCCTATTATTGATGTTGCCGATGCTCTGTTGGGTAAGGGCTACGAGATTAAGATCTACGACAAGAATGTTGCTATTTCTCAGAAAACCAATACAAATGCAGACTTCATTGCTGCAAAGCTTCCTCATTTGCATGAAATTATTACCGATGATTTGGATTCTGTTTGTTCGACAAGTGATGTGCTTGTGATTACATATAAGGGAAAAGAATTTGCAAGTGTACCTGCAAAGTATCCTCATAAAGCTATTGTTGATCTGGTGCGTCAGTTTCAAACAATTGATTATGAGGGAAATTATGAGGGCATTAGCTGGGGTAATATTAATAATAATCCGGCACAGAACGATAAGCTGGTACGTGATATGGCTACCACTGAGTTTTGATGACATAAGGGGAGAATAGGTATATGGCAGATGTTGCGTGGCTTATAAAACGCCTAAAAGCAATGAGCATTCCAGAAGTGGAATGGCGAGTTTCACAAAAGGTTTTGCAAAAAAATGAAGAGGGAAAATATAAGTCGCACAAGGTCGCTGTGACTGAAACTCTATTTAATAAGAAACTGCAGAATGTGCATTTGAATGAGGAAAAAATGCATATCAATTGGGATAACAATAATTTTTCATTGTGCACTACTATCCCATTATTAGGTGGATATGACTATGAAAAATATAAATCCCAGTGGAATGCAGGATTTCAGACTCAGAATGAATGGCCGGATAAATTCAGCTATTCTTTAGAGTATAAGCAGCGTGATGATATTGGTGATGCCAGAACAAACTGGGAGTTGAACCGTCATTTTCAATTTGCGCTGTTAGCCAAAGATTATTATGCGAGTGGTAATAAAAAAGTCCTTTCAGAGTTTGAGAGCCTGTTTAATGACTGGAATCAGAGAAGTCCTTTCTTATGGGGGATTTCATGGACAAGCGTCATGGAAGTGGCAATCCGCTGCAGCAACTGGTGTTATGCTTGGTGTTTCTTGAAAAAAGCGGGATCACCTGACAAGTTGTTAGTACAATTGCAAACGGGAATTTTGAACATGACAGACTATATTGCTAAGCATTATTCAAGGTATTCATCAGCGAACAACCACCTGATTGTTGAAGCGTATGCGATTGGGCAGATGGGTGTTTTGTGTAACTATAAACCTTGGATTGATTTGGCGGTAACCATTCTTACAAGAGAATTATCCCTGCAAAACTATTCTGACGGTGTCAACAAGGAATTGTCGCTGCACTATCAATCTTTTTACATGGAAGCAATGGGACTGATGATGCGATTGCTGGTGAAAAATCAAATACTTGTACCGAAGAACTGGAAACCAATGCTGAAAAAGATGTGCGCTTATGTAGCAAACTGCATGGGCGATTACGACGAAATGGTGGTATTTGGAGATGATGATGAAGGAAAAATTCTTGATTTGCAAGGAGGCTTCAATCACTATCAATATGTACTAGGGCTTTTCAGTTTTCTGTTGGATGAGCAGTATATAAATCTTCAAAAAGTAAGTAATGAGAACCTGAATTGGCTCTTTAGCACTGAAGATTACACTATGACTCTAAGCAAGTCGTTATATCAAGTACCGCTTGATGCCTGCTATAAATGCGGCGGAAATACAATTCTTAGAAGTCGCGATCACAGGGTACTGATTGGGATTGATCACGCTGAGTTGGGGTTTGGAACAATTGCAGCACACGGTCATGCGGATGCTTTGAGTTTTCAAATGTATGTAAGTGGACGACCAATTTTTATAGATCCAGGCACATATATTTATCATTGCGACATTGGGAGTAGAAACGCCTATCGAAAAACTGAAAATCATAACACGGTGTGCATCAATGGAAGAGATCAGTCAGAGATGTTTGGAGCCTTTTTGTGGGGAAAACGAGCAGAGAGCCAACTGGTGTCCTACTCAAATGCGCAGGGAAAAATAGAACTTACAGCTTCTCACGATGGATATTCACCTGCAAAGCATACACGAAAGTTTGAATTTGATGGAGAGTCTGTATTGACGATTACGGATTGGGTCGAAAATATGAATCCGGACGATAAAACACAGATTAATTATCTTCTTGCTCCGGACTGTCAGATGCAAATTGTGGAGAATATTATCAATATTTGTGATGGTACTGTTAAACTGAAAATGACTATTGATAGTTCCAATGCTGATATATCACTGAAAAATGTTCATTGTTCCAAGAACTACGGAGAACAGAATAAAACGACATGCATTGTGATTGACGTGCCGTCTGGTATTGCTGTTGTAAAAATTGTTGTATTGTGAGGAAAAGTATGAATAAAACAATTGTTAAAAGTATTTATGAAAAAATGCCAGAGCAGGTTAAGGTGTTATTGGCAAAACCTATTCGTAATAAGTTAATTAAAAATCCTGTTTTTATTAAACAGTACGAAGATCTTGTTAAAACGGATGATTTAAGCGAGTCGGATATAAAGAAACTTCAACTCCAGAGACTTAAGGAACTCTGCGTTTTTGCATATAAGAACTCACCGTATTATCATCGTATATTTGATGCAGTTGGATTTCAGCCTACATTACTTTCATCATTTGAAAAGTATACATCTAAAGTCCCAATTCTTACTAAAGAAGAGGTACTTGAAAATATAAATGATATTAAGTGTACGGTACCTGATGGTACATATGATTCTATTACAGGTGGATCATCTGGAAAAAGATTAGTTGTTACAAATTCTATGGATTGTCTCTACCGAGAGAATGCATTTATATACAATCATTATAGAAAATTTGGTGGGGGTACGATTTAAAGAAAAGCAAAATGGCTTATATTGGCGGATATGGAGAAGGGGGCATTTTGGTCTCAAACAGTCCACTATATAATATGAGACAATATAATTCCATGAAAATAAATCAATCAACAATTCAGACCGTTGTTGATGATATGAATCAATATAAACCGGACTTTATTAGAGGATTGCCATCTGCTATTTTTTTCTTTTGCAAACTTGTCAATCAATCAAATCTTAAACTAAAATTCAAGTGTAAAGGTGTGATTTTTCAATCGGAGAATCTTTATAATGATCAGATTTTATACATTGAAAAAACGCTCGAAGCAAATTCATTAACCCATTATGGAAGCATAGAAAGGGTTATTTTTGCAGAACAAATTAGCCCTTCGAAACGATATAATGGACATCCGGTTTATAAATTTAATGATTCTTATGGCTTCACGGAGGTAAGTAAAGACGGACTATTAATTGGCACTGGATTTATCAATAGAGGTATGCCACTTCTGCGATACAAAACTGATGATGTTGCCCAAATGGTGGGAGATGGTTTGTGGACAATTTATGGTCATAGAGTAGATGTTCTTTATGGAAAAAATGGCGAAAGAGTTTCTTTGGCATCCTTCACGGATACAAGTATAGTTTTTGAAAAAATATGGAGATACCAGTTTGTTCAAGATAAACTAGGTATTGTATTGGTGAACATTGTGCCAATTAAAAAGTTGAGCGAAACAGATATAAAAAAGGTGCAAAATTTTTTGAATGATAAAGCACAAGGAACAATTGAATTTGAATTACGAATTCTTGATGAAATTGAGTTTACAGCTCGTGGAAAATTCAAGCTTCTGATTCAGAATATAAAGAAATAAGCGATAAAGAGGATTACAATGAATAAAAAAAGAAAAGTGTTAATAATAGTCGAGAACCTTCCGGTACCGTTCGATACCCGTGTATGGCAGGAGGCAACTACTTTGGCAGCGAACGGATATACCGTATCGGTTATTTGCCCGAAGGGAAAAGGTTATACGCAGGAAGAAGAATACCTTCAAGGTGTGCATATCTTCCGGCATGACCTTCCAGCAGAGGGCAATGGTGCAGTGGGATATGCGAAAGAATACCTTACGGCATTGAAAGAAGAATTGCAGCTTGCCAAAAAGGTCTATAAGGAGATCGGTTTTGACGTAATTCATGGTTGCAATCCTCCGGATGATATTTATATGGTTGCAAAGCATTTCAAAAAGTATGGTGTGAAATATGTATTCGACCATCATGATATTTGCCCGGAACTTTTTGAAGCTAAATTTGGAAAAACAAGTGGACTTCTGTATAAGAGCCAGTTGTGGCTGGAAAAGCAGACATATAAGCACTGCACATTTGCTTTCGTAACAAATGAAAGCTATAAGAAAATCGCTATTGAACGTGGGAAGATGAACCCAAACAAAGTAATCGTTCTGCGTAGTGGTCCAAAACTTGAACGTATGCGTATTATGCCTCCAGTAGAGAGTATTAAACGTGGTTACAAGTATATGGTTGGATACCTCGGCGTTATTGGACAGCAGGAGGGAATTGAGTACTTACTGGAGGCTGCAAAATACATTAAAGAGCATGATAATAATGTTTTCTGGGGTATTGTTGGTGGAGGTCCGCATCTGGAAGCATTGAAAAAACAGGCTCATGACATGGGCTTGGATGACTGTGTGGAATTCACGGGGCGTGCACCTGATCAGCAAATGCTTGAATATCTGAACACGGCTGATGTTTGTGTTAATAGCGACAAATACAATAGCATGAACGATAAGAGTACTATGAACAAGATTTTGGAATATATGGCACTTGCAAAACCTATTGTTCAGTTTGATTTGACGGAAGGCCGCTATTCTGCGCAGGATGCATCTCTGTATGCAAAAAATAATGATGTTGAGGACATGGCAAAGAAAATCATGGAATTGTTGGATAATCCGGAATTGCGTAAGAGAATGGGTGCTTATGGTCGTAATAGAGTTGTAAATGAATTGAGTTGGGAACATACGAGCAAAGTGTTACTCGAAGGATACGAGAGATTCTTTACTGGAAAATTTGAATGAGGAGATGGTAGAAATGGAAAAAATACTTCTGATTTCAAATGACGTTTTGCATTATCGTGAAAAGGTTTACAACTATTTTTTTGATAGATTTTGGGAAAAAAACTACGATTTTCAGGTTTTGAGCAACAAGTTTCAAAATGTGAACTATGAGTTGAAGTTTGCACATTGCGAAATTCCGTTTTCAACGAAACAGTATATTGCAAAAATTAAGGAGATTAACCCACAATACGTTATTTTGTTTTTGCATTTAAAAGATAAAGTAATGTTACCTATTATTGAGTACTGTAAAATACATAAAATTGCAGTGATTTATTGGAATCATGGAATCAATATTCAAACTCCTAATGATAGGATTAAGAATGCTATTTTTCATTTTATTCATAACCGATGTGATGCATTGATTACATATACGCCAGACATGCGAAAGTATTTTTCTGGAAAGAATCAGAAAAAACTCTTTGTGGCGTACAATACGCTGAATTTTACCGATATCGACAAGGAAGCAGTACCGGATAAGGAAATCACAAAAAAGAAGTATGGTATCAGTGAAAACAAGGTGATTCTATATATCTCTCGAATGATGCCATATAAGAGAGTTGATCTCCTTATGGATGCGTTTGCAGACTTGGACGATATAGCAGTGGTTATTGTTGGTCCCGGTTTTTCGCAAGAGCAGCAGAGAAAAGTTGACGCTCACAAGAACCTATATTATTTGGGTGAAAAATATGGTTCTGATGTTAACGAGATATATAAAATGGGCGATGTTTTCAGTACGCCGGGTCATATTGGCCTGGCTATGAATGAAGCCCTGTTTTGGGGGCTGCCTGTTGTATTACTCGAAGGAACGCATGCACCAGAGATCTATTACATGAAGAATGGTGAAACGGGCTATTTGGCAGAGGATGAAGATGACTTCAAAAAATATATGATTGAACTTCTTCATGATGAAAATCGTTTAAAGAAAATGTCGAGAGCCTGTCTTGAGGTGTACGAGAGAGAAGTCAGCATCGATCGTATGTTCAAGGGCTTTGAAGATGCAATAGAATACTGCAAAAAGAGGTGAGATGGTGAATGAACACATATAAAATGTATAGGGTAGAAAGATGGCTGTATCTCCACCATGTACCAGTTCTGCCTAAAATAATCAAAGGATTGATTTATATCATACATAACTCATCCATACCGTATGAAGCTGAAATTGGAGAAAACTGCAAGTTTTTGTATGGTGGAATTGGGTGTGTTATTAGTAAAAAAACAAAAATTGGCAATCACGTTATCATTGGCACTAATGTTTTGACAGGGGGCCGATCAAACAAAGAAGGACATCCAGTCATTGGAAATAATGTTTACATTGCAACAGGAGCTAAGATATTGGGAGATATCACGGTTGCAGATAATGTAATCATTGGTGCAAATGCTGTTGTTATACATGACGTACCCAGCAACTGCTCCGTTGGCGGTGTGCCTGCCAAAATATTGAAAGAAAATATAGACGTGACAGAGTTTTGTAGTTTGGGGAAATACTAATGGGGATTGAATTAAGTAAAGACGAGTCTGAATTTTGCAAAGGGATTGCGTTAATATTTGTTATTGTTTCACATATGCCAAGAGTGTTCGGGGGCCACTTCCTTAATCCATTAGGATACTTTGGCGTTGCAGTTTTCTTGTTTTTATCTGGATATGGATTGCAAAAATCTTATGATAAAAATAGATTGCAAAAATTTGGGGAAAAAGAATAAGAAGAATAATTCCTCCTCTTGCAATAGTCACACTTATGATTGTGGCTGTTTGTAAAATAATGAATAAGGGAGAATTTAAGGCTAC
>OGQM01000992.1_pt1 | contig 21734 bp, 10 predicted proteins | sample 1553191 | NCBI WGS metagenome assembly OGQM01 (sample SAMEA2579954, study PRJEB22360) | human gut metagenome | biome: human gut; feature: human-associated habitat; material: faeces | place: Denmark | collected 2008/2010 | reverse complement strand
TGTTACAGACAGTTCCTAAAAACATAACAATAGGAACTATTGATATTGTAATAACTGACCATATGTTTCCAATAATTACCTTTTTATCATTATATAGGTTATCGGTACATACTGCCATAACTATAATATTAAGCAATAACGGGATGAAAATTGTCATCACATTAATGCTTGATAAATGCGGTGGAATTCTTTCTATAATTTTCTTTAATGTCAAACATCCGGCAATAATAACACTTTCTGCAATTACCATCATCACCACTTGGTATATTCCTGGTAATTCAGCTAATACTCTATTTCCACTATATGGATATAGGAAAATACTGCTTAGTAATTGCCCTAATAACGAAATAGATAAGAAAATACTGCCTATCAAAATACAATATTTCATATTCCGTTGAAATAAAAAATGTCCTATAAACATGACAATAATCACAATCGTAATATAATTATAAACGATATGTATGGAAAAGAAAACATTATATAGATATTTCGGAAATTGCGCAACCGAAGAGGAGCGCATTCAAGTTTTGGAGTGGACAAAAGCCTCGCCCGAAAACCTCAAAGAGTTCTGTCGTGAACGCAACATATACAATGCCATTTTATTATCGACTGACAATATACAGCGTACCAAATACGACTTCCGCCGCCACTACCGTGCACAACTTCTACGTATTGCCGCCGTTGTCATACTATTGTTGTCGGTAGCATTCGGCAGTTTCTATCTCACGATGGGCGATCGCATCGTTCCCCTCTATTCATTGACCGTACCGGCCGGTAACAGCAATACCCTGCTCCTGCCCGACGGTACGAAAGTATGGCTCAATGCAGGTTCCACGATAAAATACCCCTCGTCGTTCTTGGGAATGCAACGCAATATAGAAATAGAAGGCGAAGCCTATCTCGAAGTCGCCCACAACCGTTGGAAACCATTTATCGTAAATACGCCTAACGGAAAAGTTAAAGTGTTGGGAACCAAATTCTACGTGACTTCCACACTCAAAGAAAAAGACTTCATGGTCTCGCTCATCGAGGGTTCTGTAAAAATATCGTCGGGCGAAAAAAGCGCGATGCTCAAACCCGGATACCGGGCACAATTCAAAGATGGCGAGTTCAAGCAATCGGTAATCCGCACCTTCGAAACCGAGCTGTGGAAAGACGGTATCTACTACTTTAAGGACAAATCGTTCGACGAATTGATGGAAGGATTCGAAAAATCTTTCGGTGTAAAAATCAGTATCGACAAAGACATCAAAAGCACCGAGCACTACACCGGTAAGTTCTATCGCTACGATGGCATTCAACATGCGTTGCAAGTTCTTCAACACGAATTCGATTTTGATTTCAAATGGGATAAAGAACTCAATACGATACAAATCATTTCTAAACATAAATAATTCCCGAAAGCCTATGAACACATAAAAACACACCATCTCTTATCTATCATTTTAAAATCAACAATTTATTTATTTCAGTTACAAAACTTTTGAATACCACAAAACACACGTATGTATAGAAAAAGTTTAAAAGCAATTATTGCAGTTTTAGCACTGGCTTACGCATTCGAAGCAAGTGCCGATGCGTATTCACGCATATCCCTATCCGAGGCAAATACTCCGATAGACGAAGTTTTGAAAAAAATCGAGAAAGAAGCTCAGTGTCTGTTTGTTATCAACACCCAAGTGGACACGAAACGCAAAGTAAACCTTAACGTTCAAAATAAGACGGTCAGCGAAATACTCGATATCATGTTCAAAGGGACCGACGTTTCTTACTCGATACAGAACCCCAACATCATGTTGTCGAAAAAAGCCGCATCTGCGCAAGGAAATGTCGCCAGCGCAAGTGCCATGGCTCAAAGTGCCAACACGAAAATTATAACCGGTAACGTTACCGATGCCTCCGGCGAAACACTCATCGGCCTCACCGTAAAGGTTGCGGGAACCAGTGTAGCGACGGCAACCGATATCGATGGTAACTACTCTATCAAAGTGCCGGCAGGAAGCAATGAATTGGAATTTTCCTACATCGGTTACCAAACTATCAAACGCCCCATCAACGGACAAAACAAAATCAATATAGTGATGCAAGACAACACGAAGTTGCTCGACGAAGTCGTAGTCACGGCTATGGGTATCGCTCGTAAAGAAGAAACCCTTTCCTACTCGACGCAAACCGTCGGAGGCGACGAGCTCACTCGTGCAAAAGAAGCCAACCTCATCAACTCGTTGCAAGGGAAAAGTGCAGGTTTGGTCATCACGCCTAACTCCGGCGGAGCCGGTGGAGCCTCCAAAATCCTTCTACGGGGTAATGCGTCTATGTTGGGTAACAACTCGCCGCTCATCGTAATCGACGGTGTGCCCATGCAAAACAGCGTGGCCGGACAAATGGACATGGACGGCGGCGGTGCTACGATGATGGTCGACGGTTCGAAAGAAAGTAGCGATGCCCTTTCCCAACTCAACCCCGACGACATCGAATCGATTACCGTGCTGAAAGGAGCAAACTCCGCAGCCCTTTACGGTAGTGCCGCCTCTAACGGCGTACTTATGATTACCACCAAAAAAGGTAAGGAAGGACAAATCCGTATCGATGTATCGAGCAGTACGACATTCGAGACTCCTCTGAAACTCCCCAAGTTACAAAACAGATATGGAGCACAAATGTCCGGGTCGGTCGAAAACGGATTCACCATGAACTCTAATAGCTGGGGACAACGCATGAACACTCTCGGTGACGAATATTACGACACCGCAAACTCCCCCTATCACCTCACCCGCAATGCTTACGACATCAGCGACTTCTACCGGGTAGGAACCAACTTCAACAACTCCATCGCATTGAGCGGAGGTACAAAAGTGGCACAAACCTATTTCTCTTACGGAAATACCACAGCCAACGGTATCGTCGAAACCAATAAATTCGAACGGCACAACATCTCGTTGAGGCAAAACTTCTCCTTCTTCAAGGACAAACTGAAAATCGATATTTCGGCGAATTACATCAATCAAAAAACAAAAAACCGTCCCACCGGTGGTACGTTCTTCAACCCCATCTATCAAGTATATACATCACCGCGTAACATCGATATGAATTGGTATCGCAAAAACTATTACGACACCAGTGCAACATGGCAGTCCAATCCATATAGCTACATCGCTTCCGAAATCGGAGCAGACGGGTTACCCATATCGGTAATACAATCGGGCAAGACATCTACCCTTTCCGATGCCAACTATGGCAAACAAGTTTGGTTCACCGATGCCATCAACCTCAATAACCCGTGGTGGTTGCTCAACCGTATGACCAGCGAAGAAGTGATTAACCGCACATTCGGTAGTATTGCTGCCAACTGGCAAATCATCGACGGCCTCAATTTGCAAGCTCGTATCAAATACGATTACAACGAACGCAACGACGAAAACCGACAATACGCCACCACATGGGGTAATGCCGAAATGATCGACCGGGGTCGTCTTATTCTCGACCATACCAAGTCGCAAGACTTCTACGGCGACTTCATGTTAAGCTACAACAAAACATTCAAAGATTTCACCATCGGGGTCAATGCCGGCGGTAGCATGATGAATTCTTCCTACGATCAATGGATGATTACTCCTATTGCCAAATCAGGAGCACCCTATACCGAAGACCTCTCGTGCAACCAATTCGTTCTTTCCGATATTTATCTCAACAGTAGCGAAAACTACGGAGGACTTACTACCAAAAACTGGGAACGAGCCATTTTCGCTACGGCACAAGTTACTTGGCAAGACAAAGTAACGGTCGAGGGTAGTTACCGAGACGACTGGTATCGCGCCTTCACACAGTTCAAAGATATGGATCCCCACTTTGCCTACTATTCGGCAGGTGCATCCGCTCAAATGAACAAGATACTTGTTTTGCCCGAACAAATCAACGAATTGAAACTACGGGCTTCGTACTCCGAGGTGGGTAACTCTATTCCTAATAACCTATTCCTCGCATCGGCAAAACGTAATCCGGCGACAGGAGCCTACATCAGCAGTGCGATCATTAACTTCAAAAATCCCAAACCCGAAACCACACAATCGTTCGAAGCTGGTTTCGACATCAGTTTGCTCGATCGCTCCATCTCGTTGCAAGCCACCTACTACAACGCCATCATGAAAAACCAATTCATGAAATACGAAGGTGCTGCCGGCAAGGAAATATATATCAACGGTGGTAAGGTACGGAATCAAGGTATCGAGTTAACCGCATCCTATATCTTCGCTCCCAACAACAATTTCAGTTGGATTACCAACTTCAATTACGCCTACAACGACAACAAAATCCTCACGGTGGCCCGTAAGCAAAACGGACAAAAATATATCCACGAAATCGATATGGGTAACCTCAGCGGTCTGAAAATCAAATTCGAAGAAGGCGGTTCTTATGGCGACCTCTATGCCGTCGACTTTATGAGAGACGAAATAACCGGAGAAATCGTTGTCGACCCTCAAACCGGAGCTCCATTCAAACTCAATGGACAAGCCAACGAATACCTCGGCAACATGAATGCCAAGCACACCCTCGGTTGGTCCAACACCTTCAATTACAAAGACTTCTCCTTCTATTTCCTTATCGATGGGAAAATTGGCGGTAAAGTCATCTCCTTCACCGAGGCATACCTCGACTATTTCGGCACATCGCAACGTACGGCCGATGCACGAGATTATGCACTTAACAACAACCTCTATTGGACCTCCGAGGACGGTGTTGTCACCAAGCCCGGCATGTATATCCCGGGAACAAACCAAGTCGTTCCGGTCGACCAATATTATCAGACCATCGGCGGTGGATCACCCGTAGGACGCAACTACGTATATGATGCTACGAACTTCCGTCTTCGTGAGATTTCATTGGCATATACGTTCCGCAATCTCTTCGGACAAAGCAAGAACCTCACGGTATCGGCCAATGCCCGTAACTTGTTCTTCTTGTACATCGATGCACCCATCGACCCCGATACTTCGTTGAGTACACAAAATGCTCTGGGTAACGTAGATATTTTCAGTATGCCTACTACCCGTTCTTTCGGTATTTCACTTAAAGCATCATTCTAACGAAACATAACATCATGAAAAAAACAGTATATTTATCAGCATTCGTTTTTGCCGCGGCAATCTCCTTAATCGGTTGCGGCGACCCTCTGCTCGACGATCTGAACTCCAACATCGAAGTCGGTTCGGGCGACCTCTCTATTGCCGAGAACTATGAACAGGCAGCCGGTATGTTCCTGACGGCACAGCAAAAAATGCACGATGTCGGAGCATCGAACGGTGCACACGTCTATCAAGTACAATTCAACATTCACATCGACAATTATTCGGGATACATGGCCGGAACACAAAATTTTAGCGGGAACCTGCCCTCTACCTACCGGTATTTTGCGCAATACTGCGATGGTCCCAAAGCCAGTTTTTTCAACGTAGCACAAGCAGCCTTACCTGTAATGCGCTCGGCTGCCGACCTCAATCTGCGAGAAATCGGAGCCATGTGCAACATCATGTATTGTTTCTCTGCATTGGAACTTTCCGATGTGTACGGACCTTTCCCGTGGACCGATTATAAAAACGATGTGCAGGAACCTCCCGTAACCTACGAACCGATGGATCAAATTTACGACTCCCTGTTCGTCAATCTCAAAGATGCGGGGAAAATATTGAAAGAGTTTACCTCTACCTCCGAAGAACATCAAGATACCATTAATCAGATTCTGGCTCAATACGACAAAATCTGCGGCGATGTAAAAACATGGGAACAATTCTCCAATTCCATTCGTCTGCGCATGGCCATGCGTATGTCCAACGTCAATCCCGATAGAGCTAAAACCGAAGCGCAATCGGCTATCGACGACGGACTTATCGAAAAAAGCATCGAGTACAACACGATGGTTAATAACGGAACCAATCACCCGTTGGCATTCATCTCCATTCTTTGGAACGACACACGTATAAACGCTTCGCTCGAAAACATCATGAAACGACTCAAAGTACCTTTCATGGATAAAATTTTTGAAAAAAATAGCGATGCCATACGAGACGAAAACGGAGAAACGACGTGGCAAGCACAACAAGACATTGTGGGAGTCCGCACGGGAATCCAACTCACACCTCGGGACGATAATAACCAATACACCAAATTTTCAGGTGTCACAAGTGCTTTCGCAAATTTCCCGCTCGCCATTTTCAAACTCTCCGAGCGTTACTTTCTGCAAGCCGAGGCAGCCCTTCGATGGAATATCGGCGGATCGGTCAATACAAACTATCTGAGAGGTGTTGCTGCCATGTTCGACGATTACGACATCGCACAAACCGAACCCGACTTCCAAACCTATTGGAATCAAGAATCGGCAGATACTTCTATCGACTATGTGGATCCGCACAACTCACGCAACAACACCAAAGGTCTGGTTACCGTAGGAGTAAAAATCAACAACAGCGACGACAATAAAGTAAAGCTCGAAAAAATCATCACTCAAAAATGGATTGCGAACTATCCTATGGGGCTTGAAGCATGGAACGACTTGCGCCGTACCGGTTATCCTCGCATATTCCCCGTCAACGATATCGGAGACGGCTCGTTGGGAAAAGGTCGTATGATTCGCCGTATTCCGTGGAACATGACCGATGCGGCAGCCGCCCAAGATGTCAATACGTCGGGGATCCAAGCCCTCGGAGGAAGTAACCTGATGCGTACTACCCTTTGGTGGGACGTAGAAGACCCTGCCGGATTGGGCGACAATCGTCGTTGGGAAACCGAAGTTTCTAACTAAAAATTTAATCGGAGAGAGCGTATAGAAACGTACACTCTCTCCCCTAAAATAAAAAACAACTTTTTTTGAGATCCTATTATTAACTTAAAAACAAAAAACATGAAAACACCGAAATTAGTATTATCGGTATTGGCTTGTTCGGTAGTTGTGGGAAACTATGCACAAAACATTCCTACCCACGCTCCCTATGTAGAACTCTTACCGACCAAAGAAATTTCTATCGCCGGAGGTGATAAAAAAACAGTCTATCTCGATTTTTATGACTATTTTGAATCTTGGGAACCGGGAGTCCCCCTTTCCGAAGACGAGAACTTCTACATCGCCCGTGTCCCCATGAAAAAACGTTTCGTGAACACGGCAACACAGGTAGATCCCACCATGACGCAAGACCGCAAATTCAGTATGTGGACGCCGATGGGTATATCCGACACTTACTGGCAATCGCTACCGCGATATGTATTCGACGGCGATAATTTCAGTATGTGGTCCTACGTGGATTCGCAAGGCGGCTGGTCTCTCCCGTGGGTACGTGTACCGGGTGCATACAGCGACGTTACTCACCGTAACGGTGTAGCCAATAGCGGCGGTCTCATCTTCTTCGACTCTTGGGGAGGCGATAACACCAGCCCAACAGCTAATGTAAATATGCTGGTGAAAAAAGAAGGCGGAAAATTCAAATACGTAGAAAAATTCGTAAAATTCCTTCGCTATTATGGTCTCGATGGTGTCGGTATCAACCCCGAAGGTCCGGTTCCCCAAGCCTCTGCTTTGCAAGACTTCTTCTCCCAATGTCGGGAATATGCAGAATCGATCGGTTGGCAATTCCACGTATATTGGTATGGAGTAGGTTCTAACGGAGGATCTATGGATTTAGGTTCCTCTTTCGGTAGTAGCAAACAAGATTGGTTGTGGAAAAACAACAAACAAGTAGTCGACATGTATATGCTCAACTACGATTGGGGATATTCTGCAAGCAGTTCGGCTAGCTACGCCGAACAAATCGGAGCCAATCCCTACACCCTTTATGCCGGTTACGACATTCAAGGAAACTGGTTGGCAAGAGGTCCGTGGTCTACGTTGAAAAACACCAAAATGTCTATCGCATTTTGGGGAAACCACACCACCAATATGATTTACCAGAACTCTTCCGAATTCGGTTCGGGTGACGAAGCTGTACAAGCCTGTTACCTCGAAAAGCAAGAGCAAGTATTCTCCGGCGGTAACCGGAACCCGGCAAAACGCCCGGCTATTAAAGACGGAATTTCCAGTTCCAGCGAAGCGGCTATGAACAACTTTCACGGTATAGCAGAATACCTGCCCGCCCGAAGCGTACTGCAAGAGTTGCCTTTCGTAACCCGTTTCGGGCTCGGTAACGGAAAAACCTTCCGTAACGAAGGAAAAGTAACCTTCGGGAACAAATGGTTCAACGTAGGTGTACAGGACTACCTGCCCACATGGCGCTGGTGGATTACAGACGACAGCAATAACGTACCCGAAGACGGTATCGAATGCGGATTCACTTACGAAGATGCTTGGTATGCCGGTTCGGCCCTACACATGAGCGGAGCTACGAAAGTATCCAACGTTCGTCTCTTCAAGACCAACTTCGACGTTTCTGAAACCGACGACGTATCGATGACTTTCAAATTAAATAGCGGCGAAGATACGCACATGAAACTCTTCTGGTCGTTCGTAGGGTCGGAATCTACATTGCACTCTTGCGACATTACCGGAGCCAAAGAAGGACAATGGACAACCTTCTCCAAGAAAGCCTCTGAAATCGGTATGAACGGAAATGTAGCCCTCATCGGTCTCAAATTCGAAAATACCCCGACAAACTACGATGTATTCATCGGCGAAATGGCTATTGTTCCGGCAAAGACTTTTGCACCGATCAAACCGGTCATCACTACCGAAGAAAGCAAAATCTTGAAAAAACGTACTTATAACTCGATCGATTTCAAATTTAGCTGGGATTGCGAATCCTCCAAAAACGATTCCGATCCCTCCATACCCGTTTATAACGAAGATGTAGATACTTGGTACTTCGAAGTTTACGTACAAGCAAAAGACGGAGAGCCCGTTCTTTGCGGAACGACTTCTTCTTGGGCACACTACGTAGTAGGCGCTCCGGTATCGGCCAACAACGAAATCTCGGATTACCGAATCGGTGTTTGTGCCGTAGCTCCCGACGGAAAAACGAAGAGCGAAACGACATGGACCAGCTATCTGACTACCGACCTCACACTCGTCGACGGTATCGAATGTAACAAAGCGGTAATCAAAGCCGGTGAGGAATTTACCCTCTCGTTGATCGACCCCAACCAAGAAGAACCTTTCTCTTGGGAAATCTTTAACGCAACCACCGGCGGTAATGCCGTATTCACCCAAGATGGCGGTCGTTCGATAACCACTTCACTGTCAGAGGAAGGTTATTACGATGTAAAACTCACCAAAGGAGATTTGAGTGTACTCTCTTATCGCGGCTATGTACAAATTTCTCCCGAAAGCACAGGTGCAATTCCTTCGATTACCGATTTCACAGCATCCGACACCAACGTAACCCTCGAAGACGGTACTGCCGAAGTAACACTCAGCTACACCGGCAAAAAGAACGAAGGTACGGTTTCTCGTGGTTTGCAGGTAGACGACCCCTATATGTTCCGTATTCCATCGGATTTCTTGCCGATGAATCAAAGTCAATATTCAATCTGTCTTTGGATAAAACCCGAAAAATTCACGTTCGCTAAATTCGGTATGGGATTGATCGAGCAACGCAATATGGATATCCACTGGCCCGATAATAACTGGGGAGCCCTTTGGGTAGACGTATGGCCTGAGACATTCAACAACGGAGGACAACGCATTTTGGATAACAATATCATTTCTTATACTATGTGGGGAAATGAATCGCAATACTATTTCAACGGAAACAACAACAAACACGAAATTCCCAACTTGGCTTGTTGTACAGACGGTAACCGTACCGGAACCGAATCTTATAGTTTATCCGAAGGTCAATGGGCACACGTCCTCATTTCATTCGACGGCAGCAAACAAAGAATCTATTTCAATGGTAAGAAAGTAGGAGAAGGTAATGCTTCAAAATACAATTACAACGATAATAACGGTGGAACTGGAAACGTTAAAGCTGCAAACATCTACATCGGTGGTTCTCGCGTTTACTATGCCGGATTTTCCGGTGTCATCGACGATGTACAAGTTTGGCACAAGGCATTGAGCGATACCGAAGTAATAGAAGCCATGAAAGGTTACGACGGTAAAGAAATCCCCTCTGACCTGAAAGGTTACTGGACGTTCGAATCGGACAACTACAACGAAGGCGAAAAAGTGTTTGAAAACAAAGGTACTTTGGTTACCGACAACAAGGCTGCCTATATCGAAGTGAAAGGTGCAGGCGGTGAAAACACCTCTGCAAACGAAGAACACATATTACCGGCCAATATCGCTATTCAAGGTAACCCGGCCATGTCGGGTACATTGCCCATCACTACGACATCGACATTCGCCGTTGCCGATGCCGAAGTTCAAAACACCGGTGACAACGCATCGGTTACATTCAACAAAGACGGTAAATATAACGTCACCTTGACGCTTGCCAACGGCTGGGGCTCGGATACGAAGACGAAAGAAGAGTATATCGTAGTTCTCCCCTCTTCGGGTATCGATGGCAACTTGGTAGATAACCTCACGGTATACCCCAACCCCTTCATCGAAAATGTCAACCTGCAATTCGCAGCCGACGGTAACTACGTTATCGACATCTTCGACGCACAAGGTCGTCAGGTAACTACCAAAAAGCACCAAGCTATGGCCGGCGAAATCTGCACGCTCACGGTAAATGCTGCCAAAGGCATGTACTATGTAGTCGTGTCGAAAGACGGCAAACGCGTGAAATCTTTCAAAGTGGTAGCCGAATAATCTACTTCACAGTCTCCGCGCCTTGTGCACGGAGGCTGTTGAAAATTCGGGAAACAAATCATTTGTTTCATAAATATTAGGTTTTCATGGCCACACCCCGTACCCGCCTGCCTCGTGTGAGTGCGGGGTGTTTTCAAAAAATACCACGGTTCGCCCCGATTTCGTCGGGATTCAATACACCCTACCGGTTTATATCGAAACTCGGAAAAACCATGAAACACAAAATATAGTCTGTATCTTTTTTATATCAAAAACAAAAACTTTTTGCTTAAACACATTTAGCGATGAGAAACATATTCACCCTGCTTGCTTTGTTAGTATTCGGTACGATACTGAGTAAAAACCATGCTCAAACATACTCCATATATCCCACTCCGCAAAAAGTTATCGAAACCGGAGAAGCTATCGAATTGACGCAACAAATAAATGTCATTTGCGAAAGTGGAATCGGTGAAGTGACCCGCAACCGCATGAAAGAAGTACTCGAAGAAGCAGGATATACCATCGCATTCTCCACAAACCCGTCGCAGACGAATACGAACCTCTACATAGGAATCAACGGCTCGGACGGTGCAGCAGACCGCTATGCCGTAGAAAACAATTTGCCCCTTGCCGTTTTTGACACGGGAGATAATAAATTCGACCCCTATCTCCTGCAAATAAACGATCTGCACCCTCACGGCGACATCGTCGTTCTGGGTAATGATAAAGGCTCCGAATTTTATGCCTTTGCCACGCTCGAACAAATTTTGGAGCAAACCGACGGCAACTCGATCCGTCAAATTACTTTCGAAGATTATTCACACACTCAATATCGGGGAATCGTGGAAGGATTCTACGGACACCCCTACTCGGTGGAAAACCGTATCAGTCTTTTTGAATTTTGTAAACGATTCAAAATGAACGTATTCGTGTATGGACCGAAATCAGATCCCTACCACCTCGGTAATTGGAGAGACGATTATCCTACCTCTCTCACCGAACAACAACGGTTTTTCGGTATGATTACCCAAGACGACTTGAAAACGCTGGCCCAAAAGGCCAAAGCCTGTAATGTCGACTTCATTTGGGCGGCACACCCGGGATTGGAACAAGGTATCAGTTTTGCCAACGAATCGTATATGGCTCCCGGAATCGATGCCCTCATGAAAAAATTCGACCACCTGTACAGCCTCGGCATTCGGGGATTCGGCGTATTTATCGACGATATGACCGACACTCCCGGCGGTGAAATGCAAGCCCACCTCGCCAACCAAGTACAGTTAAAAATACGCGAACGGTACGCTACCGACAACATCGACGATAAAATAGCCCCCTTGTTCTTCGTTCCCACGGCCTATGCTCTTAACTACGGGGCATCATACACACTCAGATATCTGGCCAATGTAGACAGCGAAGTGGTCATCGCCTTTACCGGATACGACTGTTTCTCCAATATCCGCCCTTCGGCCATCGACGATATGGCCGGACGCGTGAACCGCAACCCCGTCATGTGGTGGAACAACCCCGTAAACGACGACCACGACGACCGCATTTATATGCGCGAGCTCACAACCCACTGGACCATCGAGACATCGGGAGCGATTAATACGCTCAAAGGACTTATCCTAAATCCCATGTGCCAAGCGCAAGCCTCGAAAATAGCCTTGTTCGGAGCGGCCGATTACAGCTGGAATCCCAACACATTCGATTCCAAAAAGAACTGGGAAGCATCTTTCGCCCGAATCGTGAAAAATGGAGATACCCAAACCGCCGAAGCCTTGAAATGCTTCGCCCGCTTCTCGAACACGTTGGTCGAGGACGAAGAAATGATAACGCTCTACGATAATTTCATGGAGAAATTCGGCGGCGAAAGTTTCCCGTCGGAATATACCCAACTGAGAGAAGAACTGGACAACCTCAAACAGGCTTGTACCTACATCGAAACCTTAAAAGACAGTCCTTACAGAGATTACAAATTGATGTATGAAGACGTGCGCTGTTGGAATGCCAAGCTGAAAAGTATAAGCACCATCGCTCTCGATGCCCTCGATATGCTCGATCACGGCAACACCATGTCTCGCCCGGAAGGTTGGGAAAAATATTTGAGACTAAACGAGCTATACGCTATGCTCGAAACCGACTCGGCCTATCTTGTAAGCGCACTCGAAGGCTACGGGACAACCACCCGGGAAACTTTCTATAAAGTAAAGCCGGCCGATAGCCACTTGAAGCCCTTTACCGATTTTTTGGCAGGGAAAATAAGTAGCGGAATCCCCGGACTATGGCCGGCAAAAGACAATGTACAACTCATCACCAATATCGAGAATTTACAAGGCATCGATTTGTCGGTGCAGAACGAGACGATACAATTGAACGGATTGAGCGGGCTCGATCTCGATAAAGGAGAATATGTAGGTATATATTTGGGAAACCTCGAAAAAATAAGCGCAGAAAAAATCTCAACCGGAAAAGCTCCGCGAATAGAGCTATCGGAAAACGGCAAACAATGGACTCCGGCCGAACTCCCTATCAGAGAACAAAAGGCAGCATATATCCGAATCAAGAATATTTCGGAAGAAACGGAAACAATCGATTTCGACCGCTTTTCGGTATCCCGTATCTTCACTCCGATAGAAACCCGCGCACAAGTGTCGACCAACATGCCTGCATATCAAGACTATACCATAAGCAATGTCATCGACGGATCCGCATCGACCTACTTCTGGAAAGACGGAGGACAAGCCGCCAACGACTATATCCTTCTCACCTACCCCACGGCTCAACCTGTCTACCAGATAAGCATCACATTCACCCCCAATGACCAGCCGTCGGGAATGGCTACAATAGAAATATCGACCGACAATAAAAACTGGCAAACCGTCACTGAGTTTACAAGCAGTCAACTCGACGCTTCCCACACGCTCACTTGCGATGCCAATGGAGCCGTAGCGAAGTATGTGCGATTTGTCATTCGATACATTACAAGCGAATACTGGTTACAAGTGGCCGAATTTAACGCCGAGATGTCGGAAAAATATACCCAAACGACCGACCAAAACGGCGATAAAATAGCCTCCCTATCGGATTTGAGCCTCACGACAAATTACCAAGCCGGAGAAGCGGGATATATCGAACACCGTTTTATCGAGAATCTCACGATCGAATCGGTTGAAATTTATCACAATACCATTTTCGATCCAGCTCACAAACGCCCGTCGATATATGTCAATAACGGCTCCGAATGGATCGAAAAAGGGTCTTTGGAACCGTTGTGCACTATCATAGACACTCACGAAATAGATACGGTAACAGCAGTGAAAATAGAGTGGAACAAAGAGAATATTCCCAATCTTTACGAAATACTTCCCGTTGGGACACCCTATGTAGAAAAGCCGGGAAAACCCACCGCCATAAATAACGTGAAAAAGGACGGTCTAACCATATATACAAACGATAATCGATTGATCGTACAATCGGACGATATGATACAAAATATAATTTTATTCGACTTAAACGGAAAAACGATAAACCATTTTAACGTAAATAAATGTATCTTTGAAACAACATTCGGCTCGAATATTCCACAAATATTAATCGTGCAAGTTATGCATACAAATGGAGATTTATCGACCTGTAAAATAATACGATAAAAGCAAAACGATAGAATAAGAAAGAGTACTTCATACACATAAACAAAAGACATGAAACGAGCATCGCTATGGATAGGTTTGGGATTACTGCTTTTTTCAAGCTGTTCTAACCTCACAGAAACTCAGTTACAATATATCGACTATGTAAACCCGTTCGTAGGAACGGGAGGCCATGGGCACACATTCCCCGGCCCCGTCGTCCCCCACGGAATGATACAGCCCAGCCCCGATACCCGCATATACGGGTGGGATGCTTGCTCGGGGTATCACTATTCCGACAGTACGATAAACGGATTCTCTCATACCCATCTGAGCGGTACGGGCTGCGGAGACTACGGAGACGTTCTGTTAATGCCCACCGTAGGAAAACAAAACTATCGTTACTTGGGATACGGTTGCCAGCAAACCGCCTATGCCTCAACGTTCTCGCACTACAAAGAAGTGGCAAAACCGGGATACTATTCGGTAGAACTCGATCGTTACAACGTGACAGCCGAACTAACGGCAACATCTCGGGCGGCCCTGCACCGTTATCGTTTCCCCGAAAGTAAAGAAGCTGGATTTATCGTCGATTTGGATTATAGTCTGCAAGGACAAGAGAATATCGACATGAGAATAGACTCCCCCAGCGATACCGAAATCGTGGGCTGGAAAAAAACCAAAGGCTGGGCCGAAAACCAATGCATAGGTTTCTACATGAAATTTTCAAAACCTTTCACTTGCCACATCATCGACACAGTCATCGATATCGTGCGCGATGGGAAAGCCTGTAAAATGGAACAGAAAAAAGCCCTGCTCCAATTCCCGACGGCTCAAAACGAAGAAGTGCTTGTAAAAGTCGGTATATCGGCCGTGGACATAAAAGGAGCACAGCAAAACGTCGAAAGCGAAATTCCCTCTTGGGACTTCGACAGTATCATGGACGCTGCGCAAAACCAATGGAACGACTACTTGGGAACCATTCAGGTCGAAGGAAACAACGAAACTCAAAAACAAATATTCTACACAGCTCTATACCACACGGCCATACACCCGAGCCTCTTCTCCGATGCGGACGGACGCTACCGCGGGACGGATCAAATGATACACCAAGCCCAACCCAATGAAGAAATTTATACAATCTATTCTCTATGGGACACTTTCCGGGCACTACACCCGCTATTGACCATCATCAAACCCGATTTAAATGAAAAATTGGTGATGTCTCTTATGCAAAAATACCACGAAGGAGGTATTCTGCCCATGTGGGAATTAGCAGGAAATTACACAGCTACGATGATTGGTTATCATGCTATACCCGTAATTGTCGACGCATATATGAAGGGATTCGACAAAATCGATGGAAAAGAATTGCTCGAAGCCTGTATCCGCAGCTCGGTATATGACACGACCGGTATTATCGCATCGAGCAGAATGGTCAACGGGTTGGTTCCCATTTCTAAATACTACAAAAATAAAATAGGTTATGTTCCCTACGAAAAAGAAAACGAGTCGGTAGCCAAAGGTTTGGAATACGCCTATAACGATTGGTGCATCGCTCGATTGGCAGAAGAAATTGGCGATACGGCCACTTACGAAAAATACAAGGCACTCTCTAAATCATACATCAATTACTACGACCCGCAAACCGGATTCATGCGTGGTAAAGACTTGAAAGGGAATTGGCACGTTCCATTTAATCCCCGTTACTCCGACCACCGCAATGACGATTATTGCGAAGGAACAGCTTGGCAATGGGCTTGGTTCGTTCCTCACGATATAGAAGGACTTATCGCCTTGATGGGAGGTCAGGAAAAATTCATTGGTCGACTCGATTCTCTCTTTGTCGCCGAATCAAAGATAGAAGGACCTCTCGTATCTTCTGATATATCGGGACTCATCGGACAATACGCTCATGGAAACGAGCCAAGCCATCACATTGTTCACCTTTACAACTACGTGAATCAATCGTGGAAAGCCCAACAGTTGATCGATACGATTCTCCATACCCAATACTTCAACAACCCCAACGGATTGTCGGGCAACGAAGATTGCGGTCAAATGTCGGCTTGGTATGTGCTCAATGCGATGGGATTCTATCAAGTATGTCCCGGATCGCCCATATATTCTGTCGGTCGTCCTATCTTCGATAAGGTAACCATAAATCTACCCAATGGGAAAGTATTCGAAATTATTGCCAACAACAATTCCCGAACCAATAAATATATACAGAGCATTCGCCTTGATAATATCTTGCTCGAATCTCCTTTCTTCATGCATAGCGACATTATGAAAGGCGGAAAAATTATAATGGAAATGGGAAACACCCCGGTCAAACAATAAACGGAATCAGATATTAACATCACATAATCCAAACAGTTATGAAAAATATGAATCGTTATCTCGCACTTGTGGCCTTGATAATCTCCTTAATCTCCTGCCAAAGTGAAGACAACCCAAATCGTTATGAATTAATACCCTATCCCAATGACATGGAACAGATGTCGGGACGCTTTTCTTTCGATGACGACACACAGATTTTTATTTCACCGGAATGTGGAGACGAAGTAAACGAAATCTTGGCTCGGTTTGCAGAACAATTCGGTAAAACAGCCGGCAAGGACTTAAAAATAGCCGAAAAAGAAGGTAAAAATATGATGGTCGTAAAAATCGACACGACTATGAGCCAAGAAGCTTATCGGCTAAACATAAGCAAAAAGAAAATCGAAATAACCGCAGCTACGCCCAACGGTGTACGCTATGCGCTACAAACCGTTAAACAACTCCTTCCGGTAGCTATCTATGGAGAAACCCTCTCCGCAGATGAAAATTGGTCGGTTCCTTGTACCACGATAAACGATGCTCCCCGTTTCGGATATCGGGGAATGCACCTCGACGTTGCCCGTCATTTTTTCACATTAGACGAAGTAAAACGGATTCTCAACGTAATGGCTGTTCACAAACTAAATACATTGCATTGGCATCTCACCGACGATCAAGGCTGGCGCGTAGAAATAAAAAAATATCCACGACTGACCGAAGTGGGCAGTATTCGCAACAAAACCATGATTCGTAAAGAATGGGATAACTACGACACTACCCCCTATGGTGGATTCTATACACAGGACGAATTACGTGATATGGTAAAATACGCCGCCGATTTGGGTATTACTATTATTCCCGAAATAGACCTTCCCGGACACATGATGGCGGCATTGGCCTCTTATCCCGAATTAGGTTGTACGGGTGGCCCGTACGAAGTTTCCGGACAGTGGGGTATCCGTGACGATGTGCTCTGCGTAGGAAAAGAAAAAACATTCGAATTCATTGAAAACGTTTTGCTCGAAATCATAGATATATTTCCCTCGAAATACATACATATTGGAGGTGACGAATGTCCCAAAATTCGATGGGAAAAATGTCCTGCTTGCCAAGCCCGTATCCAAAAATTAGGACTCAAAGACGACGAACATGGTAAAGCCGAACACTATCTGCAAAGCTATACGACCGAACGGATAGAGAAATTCCTCAATGAACACGGACGCGAAATTATCGGATGGGACGAAATGCTCGAAGGCGGACTCACCACCAATGCGACTGTTATGTCATGGCGAGGTGTTGCGGGAGGTGTCGAAGCGGCGAAACAAGGGCATTATGCCATCATGACACCGACTGCCCCTCTTTATCTCGACTATTACCAATCACGAGATACACAAAACGAACCTTTGGCTATCGGCGGTTATAATCCAGTCGATATGGTCTACAATTTCAATCCCATACCCGAAAGTCTTACAGAAGAACAAGCCAAATTCATATTAGGTACACAAGCTAACATCTGGACAGAATATATCACTACTCCCGAACACCTCGAATACATGATACTTCCCAGATTAGCAGCACTGAGCGAAGTACAATGGGATCAAGTCGAAAACAAAAGTTATGACCGGTTCCTCGATAATATAGGCCATATCCTTGCCATCTACGATGTAATGGGACTCAACTATGCCAAACATATACTCGAAGTTAAAGGCGAATACTCGGTAAATGAAACCAAAGGCTGTATAGAAGCGACACTCCGTACACAAGGCAATGCACCCATCTACTATACCCTCGATGGATCCGAACCAACGACAAACAGCACCCGATATACCGAGCCGATAGAAATCCGTACCGAAAATGATTCTTGCACATTGAAAGCTATCGTCGTACGCGAAGGCATCGAAACCCGCACACTCGTGCGCCCCTTCAAATTCAATAAAGCCACAGGACACATGCCCCAACTGAAAGATGCACCCAGTGAAAAATATACTTTCGGAGGAGCCGGTGTACTCACCGATGGCATACATGGAGATTTCAATTACAGCAACGGTTGTTGGCTCGGATTCATCGATACGCCGTTAGATGCAACAATCGATTTAGGAAAAACGCAAACGATAAGTCAGGTCAAAATAGGGTCGCTCGTACAATATTCCGAGTACATTTTCCCGCCCACCCAAATAAAAGTCTATGCGACTAATGGAGACAACCCGATGACCGAAATCGGGAAACTCGAAATTCCGGTAACACAAAAACAAGACCAAGACGGAGTACGGAAATATACCTGCGAATTTCCTGCCGTCCCCGCCTCGAAAATCCGGGTGGTTATCGATACCACTGATAAAATACCGGCATGGCACGGAGCCAAAGGTGAAAAAGGTTGGCTTTTTGTCGATGAAATTTCTGTTAACTAATGATTATTACCGAAACGTATGAATACACATAATATATTCAAATCCGTTCTCTTCTCTACACTGTTACTTATCGGAAACAGCTGTTCTGAGCGAAAAGAAATAGATGTTATACCTATGCCTCGATCGGTAGAGTATCACAGCGGAAATTTTACAATTTCACCCGAGACCAAGTTCTATACAAACCTCTCCGCAGAAAGTCGTCAAGCTCTGACCGACTATCTCGAAGGGACATCGCTCAGTTCCGTTCCCTTTGCCGAATCAGCTACCGGAAATAACGGAATAGAATTGAACCTCTGCGATAGTTCCATCGTGACAGGAAATGAAGCCTATCGGATCGAAATCGTTAAAAAAGGTGTTCGCCTGTCGGCAAATACCGAGACCGGGATATTCTACGGTCTCCAAACACTTCTGCAACTGTTGAACAACGGCGATAACAAAACTCTTCCCGCTCTGACGATCAACGATTCCCCTCGTTTCCCATACCGGGGATTGCACCTCGATGTTTCGCGCCACTTCTTTGATAAAGAATTTGTCAAAAAACAATTGAATGCGATGGCCTATTTCAAAATGAATCGGTTGCATTGGCATTTGACCGACGGTGCCGGTTGGAGAATCGAAATAAAGAAATATCCCCGCCTCACCTCTTTCGCTGCGTGGAGGCCCTTCGATAAATTAAACGACTGGTGGGTAGGAGGTCGCACTTTCTGTGAGCAAGACGATCCTCGTGCCGTCGGCGGATATTACACACAAGACGACATTCGGGAAGTTGTCGCTTACGCTGCCGACCGTCATATCACCATCATTCCCGAAATCGAAATGCCGGGACACTCCGAAGAAGTATTGGCCACTTACCCAGAGTTATCTTGTTCCGGTAAACCCTATGTCAATGCCGACTTTTGCATAGGAACCGAAAAAACTTTCGAATTCCTCGAAAACGTCTTACTCGAAGTAATCGACCTTTTCCCCTCTGAATATATTCACATCGGAGGTGACGAAGCAAGCAAAAGTAGCTGGAAGACATGTCCCCGTTGTCAGAGGCGCATGGCCGACGAACACTTAAATTCGGTAGACGAATTGCAAAGTTACATGATACACCGCATTGAAAAGTTCTTAAACGATCACGGTCGTAAAATCATCGGGTGGGACGAAATCATAGAAGGCGGGCTATCTCCTACGGCCGCAGTCATGTCATGGCGGGGAGAAGAAGGTGGCATCAAAGCTGTAAAAGCCGGAAACCAAGCCATCATGACACCCGGTAAATACTGCTACCTCGATGCATTTCAAGATGCCCCCAACACTCAACCGGTGGCCATTGGCGGGTATCTTACTTTGGAAAAAGTCTACTCTTTCGAACCGGTCCCCGATTCGCTTTCCACGAAAGAAGCCAAGCTTATTCTAGGTGTACAAGGAAATGTATGGACCGAGCACATACCCACACCCGAACACTACGAATACATGATATATCCTCGGATATTGGCACTCGCCGAAATCGGGTGGTCTCCTTCCGAGGTCAAAAAGTGGGACAATTTCCACACCCGAGCCCTTCAAGCGGTAAATATACTTCGAGAACAGGGTTATAATCCTTTCCCTCTCGAAAAAGAAATAGGCGATAAACCCGAATCATACCAAAAGGTAAACCATCTGGCTATCGGGAAAAAAGTAACCTATGCCAATCCTTATAGCAGCCATTACGCAGCTCAGGGAGAGAAAACATTGGTCGATGGCGTCCGGGGTGGTTGGATGTACAACGACGACCGTTGGCAAGGCTTTATCGATTGTGATTTCGATGTAACGATTGATCTCGGTAAAGAAACCGACATCAAACAAGTCTGCGCCGAATTCATACAGCTTAAAGGTCCCTATGTATGGTTACCCAAACAAGTTATCATATCGAGCTCTGTCGATGGAGAACATTACGATACCCTCGCGACTGTCGACAATGACATTTCACCCGACATCGAAACGCTTCAATTCAAAGAATTCGGTTGGGAAGGTAATGCAAAAGCTCGCTATATCCGCTACAAGGCATTATCGAACGGCATTGACGGAGGGTGGCTATTCACCGATGAAATCAGAATCAAATAATTGATATTCCATTTATAGAACAGAAAAAGACAAAATCTGGGAAAATGAAGAAGGTTAGTAAAGAAAAATCGATAAATCCTATTGCATGGGTCCCCACGGCATATTTTGCCATGGGGCTTCCTTTTATAGCGGTAAATCTCGTTTCCACATTCATGTTCAAGGACTTAGGAATATCCGATACCCAAATTGCCTTTTGGACATCTGTCATCATGCTACCGTGGACATTAAAGTTCCTTTGGAGTCCTTTTTTAGAAATGTATCGTACGAAAAAATTTTTCGTTGTCGTCACTCAGTTATTGAGTGGGTTATTATTCGGTATAGTAGCTCTCTCATTGAACTTCGACTATTTTTTCGCGATCAGTATCTCCACGATGGCAGTCATCGCTTTGAGTGGAGCCACGCATGATATAGCTTGTGACGGCGTCTATATGGCCGAACTATCTCCCGAAGATCAGGCAAAATACATCGGTGTACAAGGAGCTTTCTACAACATTGCGAAATTAGTAGCCAACGGTGGATTGGTAGCAGCGGCGGGGGAGGGAGACCGACAAATTTGCCGAGAGTATGATG
>OGQM01000990.1_pt1 | contig 21775 bp, 23 predicted proteins | sample 1553191 | NCBI WGS metagenome assembly OGQM01 (sample SAMEA2579954, study PRJEB22360) | human gut metagenome | biome: human gut; feature: human-associated habitat; material: faeces | place: Denmark | collected 2008/2010 | reverse complement strand
TACAATGTATTCTAAAAAAGGTACTGTTTACAAAATAGTTAAGAATATTGATTATCAACAAGCCACGCCACAATCAATACAAACCCTCTGATACCGTACAAACTCTAAAAGTTGCCGGCGATACACCTTTAATGAAAGTAAGAAATGGAACTAAAAAGGGATTTGACGAAGCAGGTCCTGGAGACGGAATTAATTTAGCATTTCCTCAATCAAAAACAAGACGAGGACGAGTCGGCAAAGGTTGCTCTCAAACTCTTGATACAAGCTGTAATATGGGAACGATTGACGATTATAGAATTAGGCGATTGACTCCTCTTGAATGTTTCAGGCTTCAGGGTTTTCCTGATGAAATGGTAAAAACTGCCAGAACTCTTGGAATGGCTGACTGTCATCTATATAAAATGGCAGGAAACGCTGTTACCGTAAATGTAATTGAAGCTATCGCTAAAAAACTAGCAGAGGTTATAAATGGTACAACTTAAAGGTCTGTTTAAACTTGCTCCGAGTCTTGCAATAAAATATTTCAAAAACAAAAACAACAAATTAAGTTGGGATTGGTACGAACTTTGGCAAGATGCACATAAAAAATCGTTTACGGTCGCTAAAGTTATGCGAGAAGATATTTTAAAAGATATTCGTTCAGCTTTAGATAAAGCACTTTCTGAAGGCAAAACCTTTAAAGAGTTTTCAAAAGAACTTAAACCAACACTCCAAAAGAAAGGTTGGTGGGGCGAACAAATTGTTGTTGATTCAAAAGGTAATGCCGAAAAGGTTCAGCTTGGCTCAATGTATAGATTAAAAACAATTTATTCAGTAAATATGCAAACTGCATACCAAACAGGAAGATACAAAACACAAATAGAAAACAAAGAAAACAGACCATATTGGCAATATGTTGCTGTTTTAGATGCAAATACAAGACCGGAACACGCACAATTACACGATTTAGTATTCCCTTGCGATGATGCCTTTTGGACAGCATTCTATCCACCTAATGGTTGGAGATGTCGTTGCAGGGTTAGAGCATTATCTGATAGCTATGTTAAAAAACACAATTTAATTGTTGATTCATCAAATAACAGGCTTTCTGAAGAAGAAAGACTCGTTTCTAAAAAATCAGGGGAATATAAACCGGTTACAGTTTATACAGACCCATTAACAGGGAAGAAAATTGCACCTGATGTTGGATGGAGTTATAACCCCGCAGCAGATTTTTAAAGAACGTTTAAATATAATTTAAAGGAGCATAAAATGACGATTGACAAAAAAAGTTTAATTAACTGGGTTGGTGGTAAAAGATTATTGAGAAAAACAATAGAACCACTTATTCCAAAAGACATTATTTCATATATTGAACCATTTGGTGGCGGTGGTTGGATTTTATTTTACAAAGACAAATGGGCTGATTTAGAAATCTATAACGATTTAGATTCAAGACTTGTTAATCTTTTCAGAATTGTAAAATATCATCCGAATGCTTTTAAAGAAGAATACAAGTATTTATTAGGTTCAAGAGAAATGTTCTTCCAATTTATGAATGGTACTTTTATTACTGATATTCAAAAAGCTGTGCAGTTTTATTTTATCATCACTCGCTCTTTTGGTGGCAAAGGCGGAACCTTTGGAACTGTTAAAAAATCTACAGGTGGGGCTTGTAAGTCTCAAGCAAATGTTATGGATAAAATTGATGCGATTCATAAACGTCTTGATAAAGTTATGATTGAGAATAGGGACTTCGAAAAATTAATCAAACAGTACGACCATAAAGATGCATTTTTCTATTGTGACCCACCATACACTTCAGGCTGTGGCTACGATGTAACAACAACAGAAGGTTTTGACCACGAACGATTAAGAGATACATTGAAAAATATTAAAGGCAGATTTTTGCTTTCCTATGATGATTCTCCAAAAGTAAGAGAATTATACAAAGGCTTTGAAATGATAGAAGTTGAAAGGCAAAACGGTATTAATAATCGTCAAGGTGCTGATAGACAAAATAAAACCTATAAAGAACTGTTAATTGCTAATTATTCTATTAAGGAACTTCATCATGCCGGATGAACCAATAGAGATTAAATTGGATAACAAAGCCGTTGAAGAAGCATTGCTTGAAGTTGCCAAAAAAGCATCTGATTTGCGACCATTAATGAAGAATATCGCAGGAATTATGGCAGATTCTACTGAAGAAAACTTTAAGGAAGAAGGCAGACCAAAATGGAAAGATTTGTCAGAAAAAACGAAAACTGCAAGAAGAAAAACAGGACATTATCCCGGACAAATTCTTCAAGTTTCAGGTCAGTTAGCAATGTCTATTACAACACAATATGATAATGAATCAGCTATTATTGGTTCAAATAAGGTTTATGCTGCAATCCATCAACTTGGTGGACAAGCCGGTAAAAACAAAAAAGTTACAATCCCTGCAAGACCTTATCTTAAATTAACTGATGATAATCTTGAAGAAATTCTTGAGCAGACTAAAAGGTATTTAGAAAATTAGTATACCTGTCCGATATCTTTAAGGTAAATCTGCCTTACTTCTTCTAGCATATCAAATCCACATTTAAGATGCTCAAAAAATGTCTTAACATCTTGCATCTTGTCTGCAATATTTTCAATATTAATCATTTCATTATTTGAAAAAATATACTCCCCTTCTTTATCTGTTGGATATCTAAAAGTAAAAGAAGAATCATCTAATTCACCTATCGTTATAATAATATTTTCAATTCGTTTTAATTCTTTCAGCAATTCTTTAAAATTAGGGTCTTTAGACATTTCATACATTTTACTTTTATGTAAGTGAATATATGCACTTTTAAATGTTTGAAAATAGGTTTGAATTGAATGCTCATTTAATTGCTTTATATCTTCAAATTGTAGTTTTTTAATAGTATAAATTGCATTTTTTAGCGATACCTCAATATAATGTCTATAAAGAAATATTATAGGATAGACGGCAGAATCTTTTGAACTATGAAACAGCAATTCGCCTGTATCATCATTTCTATAATTAGCATATTCCTTGCTTATAAAATCAGGATTTAATGTTGCACCTACTAAAACATTTGCAGCATCAAAATAACCATTAGCGAGAATATGCCAACCTAAATCTCTATAAGATAAATAGGCATTACAACTCCAATGTCCATCTTGAAAATTATGTAAATCGATTTCTCTGCTCATTTTATACCTAATTTTTTAAATAAGTAATTTCAAATCTCTTGCAAGGTCTATATTTTTGTAATCTTGTTGTAAATTGGAATACATCTTTACGTTCACAGTTTTGATAAATATCCAAACCTCTATCCAATAGGACTTTATAACCAGTATCTGTTGTAATACTTCTTGCATGAATTGTTGCATCGTATTTAAAACTAAAATTAATACCCATTTGCATACAAGACTCTCTTATTGTTTCAAGATTTCTTGTTTGAGCTTGCTCATTGTATTCGTCAATTGATGTCGTTAATTCAACTACAACCTCATCTGCTTCGGATTTACATTTTTCAACAACTTCTAAAAGTTCCATCAGATTTAAAGTTTGGAAGAAGTTGCGAATGTAAGGATCGATAATTTCAATTTTAGTTGCACCTTTAAACACAGGAGCAAATAATTTTTCATAAGTAATACCAATTTGTTCTTCTTCAAATATAAAATGCTTTTCTTGGAATTCTTCATCTTGTTTTTGAAGTTCTTCCTCTTTTGAAGTTTCTTCTTTGATAGGTTCTGCAACTGTTTCAACTTGTTGAATAGGAGTTAACATTTCAACTGCAATATTTTCTTCTTCCTCGTCAGTTGGTGCATTTTGGTTATATAAACGAGGATATTGAGTTTCTTCTAATGTTTTAACCTCAACTTTTTCGCCTGATTTTTTAGTGTATGAAAAATCAACAGGAGGAAGTGTGGAGTCTATTCTTAAAATTTGGTCTTTAACTCTTTTTCGACCTTCCATTGCAAACTTCAGCAATTCTTCAATTTCATTATCTGTTGCATTTTTATCAGGATAAATAATTTTCATTAAGCCAGAGAATGTTTTCATAACTCCGTCCATATCACGTTTGGATATGCCTGTTGAAACATCAAATCTTGATTTAAATGCATCTGAATAGTCATAATTTCTCAAGCATTTTAGTGCTTCTGAATAATAATCCACCACAAATCCGTAGCCGGTTGTAAATAATTCATTTCTTGTAACATCAACTTCCCAACCCGGCAAATAGAAATAAATACGATCTAAAAATGCTGAATCTAAATATTGAGAAGGTAATTCTTCAAATAAATTTGAGTGTTTTAGCATATATGGAACATTGTGTTTTGTATTCCCAATGAATGTCATTGAAGCTTCAGCATTCAATGTTTCAACACCCCTTGAGAATGACTTATTTGCCATATAACCCTTCATAATATCAACAAGAGCTTTATCTGCTTTTTTGGCTTTTCCTGCAAATTCGTCAAATGCAATATTATCCCAATATCCAACTAAACCTATGTCGTGTTTTCTTGCATTGTTTACAAATAATTTAGCAGCAGAAACTTCTCCACCTGAAATCAATGTTCCATGAGGCGAGAACTCTGTATAAATATGAGATTTACCTGTTCCTTTAGGTCCCAATTCAACAAAATTGTAATTTCTTTCACAATATGGAATTAAACGAATTAATTGAAGAAGTTTTTTTCTCTTGCTCAATAATTCAGGATTAAAACCTATACTTTGAATCAATAAATCAATCCATTCATCAGATGTAAATGCAGCTCTCTTTTCTTTGAATTCATCAAAGTTGAACTGTGATAATTGAATTGGCTTTAATGATGTTAAAGTCCAAGGAACAGCATTATTATCATCTGAATATTGATATTCAACATCAGCCAAACACCAAACACCTGATACTAAAAGTCTTGGGTGTTTTTTTACTGTTTGAGAATCGATTAAAACTTTATTTATTCCCAAATTAGAGAATGTTGCTTTGTAACAATCGTGCTTTTCGTCTAATTCAACAGATATTTTATCAATAACTTTATAGCGACCTTTTTCTTTAATATTAGACTTAATGAGACCTGATTCGTTTCTGTGAACATAGTGTTTAGCAAGAATATTTTTTACTGATTCAATCCCTGCAATGATTGTGTCCTCATCACTTGTTGCACAATACTGACCTAATAAATATTCCAAAACATAAGATGGCACTATTGCATTGCCTTTAACTTCTTTTACGAGGTCTTTTCTTACAACGCATCCGGGAAATATTTCATTTATTTTAGTATCAAGTACGTTCATCTCTCACCATCCTTAAAAATCAAAATCTGTCGCAAAGGTTTTTCTAACAGTGTATGTAGTTGATTTATACTCTTTAAAATGAGTTGTTCCGGCTTCTTGTTCTTGAAGTTTTAATTTAACTTCTTGCCCATTAGCCTCATCAACTTTATTTGTTAATATCAATGTCACAACGTGTTCCCTGTCTCTCGGGTTTTCACTTGTGTAGTCGAATATTACCTCTTGAAGACCAGAAATCAAATCATTGTTTTTATTATAAATACCAATTTGCAAGGTTCTTGGTTGTAATTTATCATTTACTGAATCCATTTGATAAAGTTTAATAGCAATTTGATTGGATGAAATAATATTATTAGTTTTTAATATTTCAACTTCAACTTTGCTTGTATCACTTTCACGCTTTTTGTTAATTTGAATAATTGGGATAATTACTTCTTGAAGAGATATTCCACCATGTACAAATTTAGCTCCTGAACCTTTTTTGCGTAATCTGTTAATGGATTTAGGAAATAAATATTCAAAGTTGTCAGCCAAGCCTAGTGATTTAGCATCAAACATTTTGAATGAATTACTATCCTTTAATCCTTTACCGATAATAAAACGTCTATCTGTATATAAAATAGATGTTCCTTGAGGTTCTTCGCCTAAATAATCACTTTCATCAAGATTTTTATTCTGATAAATAAATCCATGGTCTGCGGTTATAAGAATATTGTTAGCGTTTGCTGCCGTTAATTTCTTAACCAGTTTAATTAATTCGGTAATTGCATCTTCGGTTTCATCAAACACTCTATTTTCTGATTCAAGCTTGTCTCCTATATAATCAATTCTGTTATGGTAAACAAAGAAAACATCACTTTCACGAACAACAGCTTTTAATTCTTCTGACGTTTTATTTAAAACATCTTCTGCTTTATATGCAGTTACTCTCATATTTTGATAACTTTGAAGAATTTTTATTCTGTTTTCTTTACCGGCTGAACAAGTGCCATCAACAAACACAGGAGCATTTTTTATAGATGACTCTTCGTTAATTGTAACTTTTAACTCATTATTTGGCATTAATGCAGCCATCCCAAGTTGAGTGTAACTTGGTAAACAAGAAATCGCAGAAGATATTTGAGCATTGTATCTATCTTCCTGTCTAATTAAAGAAACTAACTCATCACCAATTTCATACCTTAAAGCATCGGAAATAATTACAAATAATTTATTCTTCTTGCCTTCAAATGGTGTAACATAAGTTTTAAAGAAATCTCTTTGTGTTGATTTCCATTCAGTTAATTTGTCAACGTGTTGTTGCCAATTATCATTTGCTTTTAATAAGAATTTATTAGAATAAGTATTTTCAATTTTTTCACTTAAATCTGCTAATAGATTGCTAAATGCTGTTGTTTTAGCAAAATAAACATATTTTCTGTAGTATTGGTCGATTTTATGCCAACATCTAACGTATTTATTTATCGCATCATTTGTTGAATCAGATTCGAACTGTGGATCCCCAACAAATTCATTCATAAATAATGCAGCATATTTTAATGCTTGATAGCAAGTTTTAACCTCGTATTTACCCATCCATCTTGTGTTGTTTCTTTGACGGATTATTGAAAGCACTTCATCTTTTGATATTGTTCTTTTGAAGATGCTTTGAGTTAATGAGTGCAATATTTTCTTATCAATAGATAGGAATACATCACATTCGCTTAATTCTTTTATTGTTCTTGTATCGATATCGTTTTCAATCGCTAAAATATCAGCAATTTCATTTGATATTTTTTCAAACGTTTCTTCGTAACTTCTGCTGTCTTTCCATCTTTTTAAGAATACGTAGCCATCATTAGAAAAACGTTCTTCAGGTTTTAATTCAACACCAACATCGTTTTTATAAGATGCTGATAATAGCTGAAGAACAAAGTCTTTTACACTTGGTTTAATTGATTCGTAGTTATATTTTCTTTTTAATACTGTGTAAAGGAAAGAATCCAATTTACATCTTGAAATTAAATTAATTTTATCTTCTTTTCCGTTTGCATATTCTTCGAGTAAACTTTCCATTACAGAATCAATGTCAGTATCTGATTTTACACAAACTGCAAGCATTTTAAGTCTGATTTTGCTTGTTGTATCTTCAGATGGAACAACCAATTCTTTTAATTTTTCTCTACGTTCTTTGCTTTTAAAGAATTCCGGATGGTTTTCTGTGATTTCTAAATTTTCATAGCCTAAATTCAAATCAGCCAAGCAAAGAGCAGATTGTTCTGTTTTAAATTCGATATTTGATAAAAGCACATCTAAAAGCCAATTATCCAAATCACTTGGTCTTGCAGACTCTTGATAAAGTAAGAATTTTTGTTTTGGTTCTTCTCTTAAAATACGATATTTAACAGCAAATTCATTGTTTTGAAGAATAATTTTAGTTACGTTAGGAAGATTTAAATCATCGAAATATTGACGAAATTCTTTTTTATCGTCATACCAAAACACAACTCTATTATTCTCAAAATGCGTATTTAATGTTTTTTCTATCTGCTTGTCCATTGTTTACCTATGTTTATTTAGCTTTAAGACCGAAGTCTTTAAGTGCTTTTCCGAATTTCAAATAATTAACTTTTACACCATCATCGAGGTCGATTTCTTTTCTTTCAGTTGCAAGTGGATATAAAATATCTCTTTCATATTCATTAACCTCTGTGACAATTTTTTCCATTGTTTCACGTTCTTTTGATGCTTTAATTTTATCAGCTTGTGATGAAGATGCTCTTGTTTCAACAAGTTTGCATTGAGCTATTTTTGCTGATAATTTTTCATCTCTGTAGTTTCTCAAATAGCTGTTCAAGATAACACTTGCAGTATCCTTGTTGTATCTGTGCATATAAACTAAAGCATTGAAATTACCTTTACTTGATGAGAACATCCAATAAATTGGGCGTTTTTGATACATTTGAATGTGGTCTTTATAAAAGTCTTTCATAAAGTAGTTTCTAATTGTATCATCAGCAGTTTCTGTATTCTTTTTACCAAGAACACTTGCAACATATTCTAAATTCTCATCAAAATTTTCTGTGCCAAATGCTGCTTTCAAGAAGTCTTTGAATCTGCTTGTAATATCATCAGAGAACATATGCTCTGCTAATACAGGAATAACTGCATCTTCATCAGCAGGGAATGTTTTATATTTGGAACTATTAAACTCTCCCCCTGCAAAAATAAGACCTTTTTCATCCAATGAATAACGACCGAACATACAGCCAACAGCATAGGAAAGAAGTGATTTAATATCTCTTAATTCGTCTGCTAATGAAACTGTAATATCTTTATCTGCAACATCAGGTGTCATTTCATCCTGTAAGCCATAAATTTCAATAAATAGACGATTTAATTCTTCTTCATTGGCTTTTAATTGATTAAATTGTTGTTCTTTATACTCTTTCCAAGCATTAAAAGATTCTTTAAGATTATTATTAGTTTTAAATCTAATCAACGGATGTTGTTCAAAATTCCATGAAGTTTCAAATGAGTCCCAATCATCCTTGGAAATGCAATTATTTTTCTCAACAAGCTTTTTTATATTTGAACATAAAATAGAATCACTTGGAATTATAACTGGGAATAATGCAATATTTTCAACTTGAAAATTCATTGTTGGATTTATTAATTGTAAAAAATTAATTCCTACAACACTACCAAGTAAGCCTTGAAAATATGTCAAATAGTCTTTATAGTCTTTTTTAGGGAAAATGCCAGATCCAGCAACATCCCATAAGAAACCCGCAGGGTAATATCTTGTTGCCAAACTTGTAGTTGCAATATAAGTCCAGGAAACATATTCCCTCAAATAATAATCTTGAAAAGTTTTTTTACCTCTTGTTTTATCGTCTGGACCATTTTTCCAATATACAACATTTTCATGGTTGCCATACCATTTCCTAAATCCACCACCTTTATTATAAGGAATCCAGTACTGTTGTTTTAAATTTATATCAGAAATCTTTGTAGTATCTAGAGGGATTTTTTTATTTTCAATTTCAAACCAAAGTCTTAAGAAATTGTTATTATCACCAGTGATAATGCCTTGAAAAGTATCAACATATTCTGTAATTGGTTTTATTGTTTTAAATATGTTTTGAATTTTATTCCCAGCCCAATAAGCTATAGGTTCACCTGGTATAGAATGAAAACCATTTTGCTTACATAAATAAGTATGTTCTTTTTTGTTATTTAAATATTTAATTTCTTTTTGTTTTGCATTTGGATATTCTGTTAATTTTATAAAATTTCCACAATAATTTGAGAGTTTGCATTTTCTTGTTACATAAGCAGTTGTTTGAACCACATCCCCTGATAATTCTTCAAAAGCTCGAGTTCCCAAATGTATCATTGTATCTATGCAAGCATTATTTAACAGCCATTTCCTTAATTCTTCATAACTACTTAAAAACATCCAAGAATGTTGGTTAATTGTTGCACTATAAAAAGCTGATTTTGTACGCTTGACAATGACTTCTTTAAATATGGCAAACATATCACCTTTTGATTTTGGATAATATTTTTTTACATATTCAGACAACTTGGAACTCATACCATTGTTCCCCATATATGGTGGATTTGCAACAACACACTCATATTGTTGTTGCATAATTTTTGCTTGTTTTAAAGTATAAGGCAAACGACCTCTGATTTTAGGAGTATTATTTTTTTGTTGTAAAAGATTTCTTATATATTCTAATCTTTCATTCCAAAAGTCAAAATCTATATCTTTAACTTCAAGAATTGAACCGTATTCTTTTGCATCTTTAAATGTATTTCTTAATAATGCAATTTGCTCTTTTGCATAATCAGTATTTTTTACACCTTGCAAGAGTTCATCTTCTACCCAAATATCAATCCAGTCAGTATCCTTAATTGAACAAATATTTAAATCTTTTACTTTATTGAAGATGTTTCTATCATATTCACGAGCCTTCATCATGACGGCAAACTGTGCAAGTTGGGCCGCCCTATCACAGATATCCAAGCCATAAAGGTTATGTTTTAAAATCATTTCAGGGATTTCATTTTCCTGCCACCCTTGTGTTTTATAAATTTCAAACAGAACAGAAAATGCTGTAACTAAAATATGACCTGAACCACACGCAGGATCTAAAACCTTAATATCTTGTGGTTTTAAATCTTTATTTTTTAATTCTTCAAGTTGAATTTTTACTTCATCTTCTTGTTCTGCTGATTCCAAGTAATATTTAAATTGAGATTGCAATCTTTCATCTGGATGAGATTCTAACCATAATTTACCTACAGAGTTTTCAACCATATAACTCACAATCCATTTTGGAGTGAAGATTTGAGTTGCTGCCGGAACATTCTCTTTTGAAATCTTTTTGCCTTTTTTTAGGTCTGCAAAAACTTCATCTTTTTTCTCTGAAATATAGTATTGATAAAGCCAACCGATAACCTCAACATCTTTGCAAGTATCAGCATCAAGAATTTCAACAGTTTTGGTTAATACAGAACTTGTTGATAACAAATCATCAGGTATCAATAATTCTGTATAGTCATTAATGCGTTCAAACATAAATGGCATTAATGCATTAAAGCTATTGCAATAAGAAACTAATAACAATCTATAAGCCTCACCTTGAGGATCTTTGCTAGTCATTGTTCCATTCAATAATTCTCTGATTTTATTTAAAGTTTTAGCATCTGAAACTGCCGAATTATCAATATAACCCATTTTAGCTTCTGCAAGAATTTCAGGTTGCGTTTGACCTTCAGCAGGGGAAACAACACCTATTTTAGAATAACGATTTATATCCATAAATCTTAATGCACAAAATCTGTTAAACCAAGTATAAGCAACCTTTTCAATAACTTGTTCTTTGCCAATTTCTTTAATTAAACCTTCAAGAGCAATAACCGCAGAACGTGATTCACGTCTTGCAAGACTATCTTCTGCTAATACAAAGTCCAACTTTGAGCTAACAGCTTCCATTAACTGTTTTCTAGATTCTTGTGCAAATTTCTTTAATTGTGCTGTATCCATTCATCATTCCTTATAATTGAATTCTTTTTCCATCACTAATTTGTTGAATCATAGCCTCTTTTAAAGATGCAATATATTCTTCAACTTCAGCTTCAGTTGTTAGAATTGGTTTTGAATATTTTGCCTTGATATTTCTTGCAGGGACAAATTCAACTTGTTTTACAGGCTCAACAGGAGCATCAGGTGTTGTTTCATCAACAACAGTAACATCCTGAACTTGTGGAGTTGTTATAACTGATAACCAATGAGAATATTGATTTTCCTCAAAACGAGCCACGTTATCTCTAATAACAGCTATTAGTTTTTCGCCATTTATTCTATCAAATGCAACATTAAAGTCTTCATCTAATCTTTGTTTTTTATCATCAGAAAGTGTTGCAAATTCAGCAATAGAAGTAAGGTTTGTTTTTAGTTCTTCCAATTTATAAATAGCATCAATTTTTTCTTTGCCAATTTTTGCATTCACAAGTTCTTCAACAACATTCAATTCTGATTTGAGGGTTTGAATTGTATTTCCTCTAAAGCAGTTTTCATCCTGCAAAATATTTCTAACATCGTTGATTTTTATTGAATCAATGTATTGGAAGTTTGCCTCTTGGCTTTGCATAAATCTTGTAGCTTCTTCATAGATTTCTCTACCAATACCATTCATAAAGTTTGCAACAGGTGTTACAATGCTTTCTTTTGCAGTTAATATCTCATCATGCAAATCTCTAAAGTCTGTTAAGTACCAAGCATAAGGTTTATTTAAACAGCTTTTAAAAGTTTCTAAAACAGGTTTTAAAACCTTTAAAAATGGATATTGAGTTTCTTGATAAGACAACTTTTCAATTTCATTTGCTTGATTTTTTAACAAATCAGCGACAGCTAAAGCAAGGCTTTTCGCATCCGATTCGGAAGCCGGTTCGTTTGCGAATTCCCCATAAAAATCTTTTAAATTTCTGATTTGAGATGGGGAGAAGTCTGCTTGAGGTTGTAATATCAAGTTTGCTTGTTTTGCAGTTGAACGGATTGCTACTGCTACTTCGTTATCATCTAATATATTTGAATCTTCTTTAACTTCGATTTTTCTTCTTGCACAAAGTTTTGCAATATTACATAAAATCGCAGCATAAGACCAACCATAAGGAATTTTTTCAAAAGCATCAAGAACATTTTTCACAGTTGTTCTAAATGAAACATTCCTTTGAATATAACCTAAAATTTCCTGTTCAGCTTCGCTTAATACTGCATTGTCAGAAGTAAATAAACCTTTTTGTGCATTATTCAGGATTGAGTTAACTTCTTCCTCTTTATATGCGTGTCCACAAAGCATTTTAAGGTTGATATAAGTTCTTCCAACTAACTCTTGGAATGCTTTTATAATTCTTGTTTGTGCGTGTTCGCCACCAACTTCTATTTCAGAACCTTTAATATAAAAACGTGCAGTTGATGCAACTTCTTCAACTTTTGCTTTTATTTGGTTATATCGTTCTTGGTTTTGAGTTAGTTTATCAGTCAAAATACGTTTAACAGACTCTTGTTGAGAGTTGTTCATATTTTCATTGATGTATTTATAAGTTTTTTTGTATAGTTTTAAATCTTCAACTAATCTAAAATCTTGACTTAAACAAACTAATAATTCACGTTCTCTTTGAACTGATGCCATATTGATATTGCTTTCGTTAAAGGCATCAGGATTATCGTTAAATGGAGTAATAACGTTAATTGCTAATTCGTATTCTCTGCCACATAATTTATCGTCTAATTTTCTTGAGAATGGATAATCTCTGCCGTCCTCCCCATAACGAATCTTTGGATTTTTGATTATGTTATCAAAGAATAATTTTGAAAGTTCAGATACAACATCATCTCTGTCAATATCTGTGTTTTTAATTTCTTTTTCGACATCTTTTTCTTCGTCTGTTAAATATTCATAAAGCTCACCGTTTCTTTGAATATATGTTTGTTGTTCAAGGATGTTCAATGCCTCCTCAACCTTTTTAGTAAGGTCGGCAAGGTTTTCGTCAAAATTATGATACATTAGAACACACAAGTTTCTAATGGTAGATTTGAATTCTTTAATGTATTTAACCAAGAATAAAACTTTTAAAACTCTAACTGCAAAAGGATTTTCCAAGTTATCTTCGGCTTTTAAAATTGAAGATTGAATACCTGTTTTTAAAGAGTTTCTAACACCCTCAAACATTTTATCAAATGTAGCAAGCTCCCCAATTTCGCTGTTCTCACTTACATTAATTGCAACGTGTTGGAATACTCCTAACATTGAACGCTCACCAACGGAGCTATATTTACCTTGGAAAGCATCGTGTGATGATAAGTTTTCAATAGCTGATTGGAATAATGGGAATTGATAAGGTATAAACGGATAGCAATCCACAAAGTGTTTTTCGCTTTGGAAGTTTTTATAACTTCTGCTTCCTTCTGCAAAATCAAATAATGTTTTAAAATTATCAACTTCTTTTTTATAAAGAACTGCTAATTCTCTTTCAGCATCAGTATTTTTTGCTAATAAACGTTTTTGAATAACCTCTGCAACGGCTGCACTTGTAAGGTTCATTCTGATTTTAAATCTGTCTTGGATTTTTGTATAGTCGTTTGAATTTAAACGATTTTGCATTTCTCCAAGAACTTTCGACATATCATTTTGTGCGGTTACAATAACCCAAGCCTGACCTTTGCATTTAGTCGCAAGGCTCTCTGCAACAGTTTGCAAATTAACCATTAGTTTTTCATTGTTAGCAATATATTGTCCAACTTCATCAACAAAGAAGTTTAATCTGAAGTTTGGAACTTGTTTATCAATGTATTCTTTAACGTGATTTGCGAAATCTTCTATTGATAAGTGATAATCACTTCTGTGTTTATCTAAAATATTTTCACTATTTTGACCTGTAACAGCATTATATGCTTGGTCGATTTCTCTTGAATATCTGTTAGCTCTTTCTCTACCAAATTCCCAAGTTTGACCTGATGCTTTTTGGAATTCATTTTTAAATGGAACAAATAAACCATCTCTATCTAATTCTCGTTCAAATTGAGCAATATATGCTTGTTTACCGTAATAACCACAAGCCTCGTCAAATACTTTTACAAACACAGATACAAGAGCATCTGTTTCAGTTTTACTAATAACATCCGCTTTTTGGTCAATATTAAATAAGATGCTTTTTGAAGGAATGCGAACAGCGGTTTTCATTGCACCTTTTAAAATTTCATTATCATCAGAGCATTTTTGAACAAATAGGTCTGCAACGCTTTGACCATCAATAACTTTATTTTCAAGCAATAAAGCAAGCATTTTTAAAAGGTGTGATTTACCTGATCCAAAGAAACCTGAAATCCACACACCATTAACACCTTCATATCTATTGTAAGCTTCAAAAAATGCCTCAAGTCTTTGCTCAACTTCGTCTGTTAAAACGTATTCTTCAACTTCTGTTTTAAGTTTTAAATCTTCAACGTCATCTGCTTTGATAACGCCCTCGATTGGTCTATTAACTGCTTTTTTAAAGAATGATGATAAAAATTTCATAATTAAACCTCTTGGATTTCAAAAATGTTTGCTGCTCGATAATATTTATCGTCCGGAAGTTTGCCAAATAAATTCAGAGTTGAACCTGAATTTTGTTGATTAATATACTCGCCGGGGAAAAACATTAAGGTTGGTTTGTCCTTTGCAAATCTCTGCAAATTGTTCAAAATATTGTGTGAACGGATATATGGGAACACTTCCCCAATACCTGTTAAAAACATAACGTCATATTCGGTTTCCTGCATTTTCTTAACTATTGCAGGGGTAACAACTGATTCAACGTCAAGAATAGATTGTAAATCCTCTTTTAATGATGCTTTAGAAATTGTTGATTCGTTTTCTATATACCAATCCCAATCGCCTGTTTCTTTTAGCTTTTCGACAACTAAATCGTAAATATTAACATTCAAAACTTTAACTTTTAATTCAGCTAATTTTTTAATAAGTTGTCCTTGTAATTTTAGCATTTCACTTTCTTTTTTGATTTGATAATCAGCAATAAAAAATGGTACTTCATTGCATAAAATCTGACAATCAAGGAATCTTTTACTAGAAAGAATTTTTACTAAATGATTAAATTTTGAATTAACATCTTGTCCTAACATAAACACTCACTAATTTGGGAATATTCTTAAATATTCTCTGTCGTATCTTTCAATAATTTCTCTTACTTGAGGTGTTATTAACACCGTTGTAATGAAATTGTTTTTATCAATTATCTCTGCCTCACGAAGCATTTTGAATAGAACTTGTTTTAATTTGTATCTTGTGGCATCTGTTATTGTTTCAAGTTCTTCGTGCCAATTTAGTTTTTCATTGAAAAATGCATCATAATCAAGTTGTGTAACTTCAAGCTGAAGCATCTTATATTTTTCATATAAAACTTCACTTGCAAATTCTTTTATAAATGGATACCTTAAACAAACTGCAAACCATAAAATTTGCAACTGTTCTTGTGGCATTCCTTTATAAAGTAAATCTATTGCTTTTAAATCAAGTAGTTTAAGACGAGATATAATTTCGCTTAAAGTTCTTTTTAACGCACCTTCGGTTCTGTACTGTAAAACATTATTTTCAAATGCCGCTTGTGATACCGATTTCCAATCTTGCAAATCAATATATAAATCAACAACTTTTAATGTTTCCGGATGTAGTAAACTTCCGGTTGTAAAAGCCATGCTGTATTTATTATTTTTTGCTACCCTTACACTTTTTTCCATAACTTAATTTTACCATAAACATAGCAGGCGATTACCTTTGATGATATGAATCTTCATAGAATTCATTAATTATTTGTTTTACATACTTTCCGACATATCTATTCAGATATCCACGTAATTTTGGATAATTGTCCGGAAACATTTCATGACCTTCGTATTTTAGATATTTACCGTTTGAAAGTCTTATTCTTAACATCCAAAGAGTTCCATCGCAAATGGTAAAATCTTTCCAATAATATTTGTGTTTCCAATTCTCAATTATTTCAAATATACATTTGGAGAATTTTGCATTGTCTCTAACATTTATCAATGGCGAAATTCCTCCAGCATAGGACGTGAAACAAATTTTCCCTTTTTTGTATTCATAAACTTCTTCGGGATAGCCATATCCGTATTCTGAAAAATAAAGCGATTTAATAAAAATATTATTATCTATTTTCATTTTAATCTTATTGCTTATACTATTTTTGCTTGTCATGTTACACCTCTTAAATTTACTATAACTGTCCGATGTGTCAAAAATGGTCGTAATGTAAAATGATTAATAAATTTGAGTATGGGAGAGTATGATGACAGCAGATAAACCAAGATATTCAAGAGTTTCAGACATTTTAGATTTAGCAATTTTTATGTCTTCTAAAATTCAGGGTGTCACAGTAAATGAAATTTCTGAACGCTATAATGTTTCAAGAAGAACAGCAGAAAGAATGCGTGATAGTTTGACTTGTATATTTCCGTCAATAGATGAAATTGAAACGGATGATACTCAAAAACATTGGGGATTTACTAACTATTCAATATCAAATTTAATCACATTTACACCAAAAGAAATTGCCAATATTGAACAACTGCAACGAAGAACAACAAACAGAGAGCTGAAAGAAGAACTTGGAAAAACTGTTGAAAAAATAAAATCTTTAGCTCGCAAGAATTTGAATTCCGTTGAAAATAATATTGAATTATTTATGCAGACAGAAGGCTATGCAGTACGTCAAATGCCACAATATAAAATCAGTTTTAGCACGTTAGAGGTTATAAGGGATGCCGTTCAACATGCAAAAATAGTTACAGGTATCTATCATGATAAAAAACGCAGAATAGAGCCTTTAGGTTTGATTTATGGCGAAAAAATATATTTAGTTGCAAGAGAAAAAGCTAAAGGCAAAGATATTTATACATTTTTATTGCATAAATTTAGTGATTTAAAATTAACAGATAAAACATTTGATAAAAAAGGATTTAATTTGCAAGAATACACCAATTTATCATTTGGAGTTTATCATGGGGAAGTTTTAAATGTCGAGTTACTTTTTGATAAGGAACTTTCGCAAGAAGCAAGTCAATATAACTTTCATCCAACTCAAGTTGGTAAATTTAACGATGATGGTTCATACACTTTAAAATTCAAAGCAAGTGGAAGCAAAGAAATTATATGGCACGTTTTTAAATGGGGTGCCGGTTGTAAAATTGTTAAACCTGCAACGCTTAATAAACAATATAAAGAATACCTTACAAAGGTTTTAAATAATCAATAAGTCCGTATTTGACATAGTGAGCTTTTATAATATGAACAATATTTATAAAAAATCGTTATAACAGTAAGGAGTAAATATAATGAGAAAAATTTTATTGTTTTTATTTGCGTTTTTTATTTTTGCAGGATGTTGTTTTGCTGCAACTACAAATTCTTTTGATAAATACGGTTCAAAGACAGGCTCTTTCAGAACTAACGGCTCAACAATAAATCAATATGACAAATATGGCAGCAAAACCGGTTCATATAGAAAAACTTCAAGCGGCTATAATTCATACGATAAATATGGCTCAAAAACAGGAAGTTATCGAAAAACATCTTCCGGATACAACTCTTATGATAAATATGGAGCTAAAACAGGAAGTTTTAAAACAAATTCAAACGGTGTAACAACACAATATGACAAATACGGTTCTAAAGTCGGAACATTCAAAACAGACTCAAGTGGTAGAACTACTCATTACGACAAATACGGCAGAAAAGTTGGAAGTTATAAATAACTATTCCTCGTCAGAATATTCGTAATTTGCCCATTTCTCACGTTGTAAGGCTTTTTTATCGCACTTTGTTTCTTCAGGTTCATCCCAACCAAATTCATACATATTCGCCATTTCTTGTTCTTTGGCTTTACGATTTTTATCATCACTTCCAAATAATAAATCGAAGAATCCCATATTTAAATTCCTTTCTTTGCAGTTTTATTATATTATAAACATACGTCAGAAATGGACTAGTGTTTTTTTTTGATTTCTTAAATTTTTATTACATTTACAATCCAAATAAGGGCATTTGCCGTCTTTTATGTGTAATATTTCAGGTGTTATATATTCAACATCAATACCATGAATTTGTCCTAATTTTTTTACTCTATTAAAATAAACCATTTCAGTTTTAGGGTCTTCAAGAATTAATACAACCATTGCTTTTTTACCTGTCATATATTGGTAGTGTAATGCTTGTCCAATAGATTCAGCCCATTTATTAGCGAAATCAAACTCGACAGCGTGGCAGGAAGTCAAACAATCAACTCTTGTTTTATCTTTGTTTTCATATTCCTCAATGCCTTTATGAGCAGAACACCAAGCATGTTGATATGAAGATTCGCTATGTGCGTGGTATGCATATTTGAAACCATTTTTAGCATATCTATATTCAACTGCAAAAACGCTTTTGTTAATAAGAAAAATTAGGAATATAGCAAAAATAATACAATAAAAATTTTTCATTATTTATAATATCCACCCATTCCATCAGATCTTATATGACCTTCATTTGTATAGTATCCACCCATTCCGTCTGACCTAATATGGTCATTGTCTGTATAAAAACCTCCCATACCATCACTACGGATATGTCCATTTTTAGTGTAGTAACCACCTAAGCCGTCTGACCTGACATGGTCGTCATTTGTATAGTAACCGCCAAATCCATCAGAGCGAACATGTCCATTGTCAGTATAAAAGCCACCCATTCCATCATTTCTAATATGTTCTGCATGAGCAGGAATGGTTAATGCTAAAAAACAGAGAATTGCTATAAACTTAATTTTCATTTTTACCTTTCTTATACTTATGTATTTCAGTATTCAAAAAGTATTATAAATTTTAATCACGTCAAATATGGACTTACTGTTTTAATAGGCTGTAATTACAGTCTATTAAATTGAATTTATCATTAAAATTGTAATTATGCAAGATAACTCTCAAAATAAGACTGCAAAACTTGTTAAGGCTATCGGAGAAATAATAAAAAGACATAGAGAAGAACAAAATAAAACTATGTATAAAATTTCTGCTGAAGCCGGTGTTCCAAAGGCAACTTGGAGAGAATTAGAACTTGGATTAAAAGATTTTAGATTCTCAACAATATGGAAAGTTGCTGAAGGTCTAGATATGCCTTTGGATAAACTCATTAAAGAAGTACAAGATAAATTAGGGGATAAATTTTCTCTATCTGATTTAAAATAGTATTTTACTTTCCCTTTTCACTACAAATTTTATGTATATAGTTCTCGTTGACTTTACACAATATACATAAATTCATTCTTGAACGCTTTGTACCGTCATAAACACGTTTTATGTATCGTTTTATAAGTTCTCTGTCCCAATATTTTGTCATCGTAAAAACACAGCCTGTGGCTTCTGTTAATAATTTTATTGTTGCAGACATTCCGATTATACTTGCCATTAATTTTAAGTCTTCGGTTGGAAAATCTTCGGATGTTGCCGTATCTATCCATGGATACTTTTCTTGTAAACACATATATAGCTCCTAGGGGTTGGGGTAATGGTCTCATCAGTTAACGCCTAACGTTAAGACGGTCAGATTGCACCGTTATCCGACCGTTTCGACCTGTTAGATTCTTGCCATTGGAGGAAGCATTACTTCGCAAGTCATATTGGAAATTTTGTCCATCATAGACTGCAATAAATCCATTTGTGCCTCAATGTTTGTACATTTTAGCCTACGGGAATCTTTGCATCTGTAATCAGCATTGTCATCAAGCATAATGTCTGCAAACTTTAATTTTGCCTGTTCACATTCCGCTACCAATTCTTCCATTTTCATAGTCATCATGTTCATAACTTTTTCTTTCATTGACATTGTTGAGTTTTCCATAGTTTTTTCTCCTTTTCTTTTATGTACCTCTTAAAAGCTGTTTAAACCGCTTTTAAATCTTTTTCTTTTTTAATTTTTTCTAATACAGCTATAAGTTTTGAAGCTTCTCGTTTGGATAAAAATTTAATGTCATCAATTTTACATTGGCGTTTTACAAATTTTCTTAAACTTCTAATTTGCTGTACACTTTCTGCTGTATTGCAAATATCCCACCAAATTGCCTCTATTTTTCTTAATTGCAAGGGTGTGGACATTTTAGAATCTCTTTCGCTTAAGTCATCGTATTTTTTAGGTTTTACAAGTTTCAATTTTTTTGTTTTATCCTGCAAAATTTCAATCAGGATATTGGCTTCGGTTTCAGTAAGTTTTTTTGAGCTGTAAACACCGAAACTTGCGAGCATCTCACGATATAAATCGTCATCAAGTCCCAATATATTTTTAAGAGTATGAATTTGTTTAATTTGTAGTGATGTACTCATAATGTTCCTGCCTTTGTAATTCTTTCCCTCTCGCAATACCTACTTGAACTCCGAAAATAAAGACTGCAAGTAATATTAAAAAGGTGTATAAAAATCTTTCAAATTTTGTATAGTTTTGCATAATTCCTCACACCAATATCTGTTTTACACTTGCTTTTATGACCTCTTCATCTACTTCAACTTCATTCAATTCAGCAATACGGATTGCTCTGACCAAAAGTTTGGTCAGAACTCTCGTATTGCCTGCACAGAACGCAGAAAGAATGGGGTAGATGTGTTTGTAATTTGGAAGGAGTGAAGAGATAATAGCCTGTTTATCATCATCATTTAAAACTTCTAATTTTGCATACATTCCAACCCTAGAGAATAATTGTGCATATTGACGTTTTTCGCCTTTTAAATTAGTTATTAAACGTGGCATTCCGACTAATAAAATGCCAACATTTGCTTTGTCATAAATTCTTCTTACCAATTCAAGTGATTTGTATGGCAAATGCTCTGCCTCATCGATAATTATTAATCGACCTGAAGATTTAAGTTTATCAACAATATCGCTAAACATTGCATGAATTGTGCCACATCCGTCATATCCTAATTTTTTGTGTATTTCGGAAAATAAAACTTTCGGAGTGTAACCTAAATCTGCCTCAATTAAAATAACATCAGGGTTTTCAATAGCATATTTTTTTACAGCAAATGTTTTTCCAACACCTGCAACACCACAGCAAACTCCAATCTCATTTTCAACGTGGCAAACTTTTGCAATATTAAAAACATCCTGTGCGACACTTGTTTCAACAAAATCGATATTAATTCTGCCTTCACGTAATTTTTCGATATCAATGAAATGAGAAACCGCTTCTTCGATTTTTTTGACATTACCTTTATAGTTACCATTGAGCCATAAGTGTAGTGCTGTTGAAGAAATATTCATTGCTTTTGCAGTATATGCAAAAGTATATTTCTTTTCTTTCATTAACTTGTGTAATTCATCAATTAAACTCATAATTCCTCCTATATAGATGACAACAGAATTTGATAATTTTTATTCCTGCCTGCAAGCTCAAATCTAC
>OGQM01000970.1_pt1 | contig 22105 bp, 18 predicted proteins | sample 1553191 | NCBI WGS metagenome assembly OGQM01 (sample SAMEA2579954, study PRJEB22360) | human gut metagenome | biome: human gut; feature: human-associated habitat; material: faeces | place: Denmark | collected 2008/2010 | reverse complement strand
TATCATAGAAGACCTATTAGCTAATACTTATTTACAGAAAAACTTTCACAGACTCTACTTTTTCAAGAACAATATTCTTTTCACCATACTCATTTTTTGACGGCAAGATATATCGAATCTTATATTTTTTCTTTTTACATTTCCAAGATGTAATATTGGATTGTTTAAATCCAATTCCGCAATAGTATCATTCACAACATCATCTACACCTGTATAAACTGCTGTTGCCATTAAGCATAGAACTGGAAAAGCGTATCCATTCTTTTTTACTGACTTAAGAAAATCTCCTAAAAACCAGTAATCTGATCTAAAATCTCTCCCACATGATGTAACTGTATGAGCTTCATCTATTATTAACAGACCAATTTTTCTTTCACCTAACAATGTTTGAAGTCCTGTTGCTAGTAATAATTCTGGTGCTAAATATACAATAGATTTCTTTCCACTTCTTATTTCATTAATTCGTTGTTGTCTCGCTTCATATGAAATTGAAGAATTAATGCAAGTAGCTGTCTTCACTCCTCTCTCGTTTTCCAAAGCGGATGTGTTCAGTATGAACAGAAAGAATTCTTACTATGTGCTTTTCTCAAAATCCGGATTTACAGAGGCTGTTCTGAATGAAGTGAGGTCTGATGACAGTATTCTGTTAGTGGATTTGGCGGAGCTTATGAAGTTTTAGAAAAAGTGTTGACCGTTTATTAGAGAAATCTAATGGCGGTCTTTCTTTTTGCCCAAAGTCGATGCTACATCGACAAGGCTAATCTGATGAATAATGGTGGACTAAATGATGTGGAAAGACGATAATTAAGGTAATGAAGCTGATACGGAGGTAGAATCCATGTCCAGGGGAATGAACCAGAAGTTTAAATTCACTTATCTTATGAAAATCATGCTGGAAAAGACAGATGACGAGCATAGTCTTACTATGCCACAGATTATGGAAGAATTAGAAAAATATGATGTTACAGCTGAAAGAAAAAGTATCTACACAGACTTTCAGGATATGACGGAAAAATTTGGTGTGGAGATCATCAAGGAACAGATTGGCAGGGAAACCTATTATCATGTGGGAGCCAGAGAATTTGAACTTGCAGAAGTGAAGCTGCTCATTGACGCAATTCAGTCTTCAAAGTTTATCACGCAGACAAAATCCCGTGAGTTGATTACAAAAATCAAGAGCTTTGTAAGTGAACATCAGGCGAAGCAGTTGCAACGTCAGGTGTATATCAACGATCGTGTAAAGACCATGAACGAGTCCGTATATTACAATGTTGATGATATACATACTGCAATCAACCAGAACAAAAAAATCCGATTCAAATATTTTAAATGGGATATTAATACAAAGCTCGTTCCAAGACATAACGGAGATTGGTTCATTGTCAGTCCGTGGGCACTTACCTGGGATGACGAGAACTATTACATGGTAGCGTTTGACGATTTGGACAGTAAGATCAAGCATTATCGTGTTGATAAGATGATGCATATCTCTATCGAGGAAGAGAAGCGCTCCGGTAGGGACGTGTTTCAGAACTTTGATATGGCTGAGTATTCGAAAGCAACTTTTGGAATGTATCAGGGACAGAAGGCAAAGGTTAAAATACAATTTGCCAATTATATGTGCGGCGTTTTCATTGACAGATTCGGCAAGGACATTTCTTTCCGACCAATTGACGATGAACACAGTGAGTTTCATGTGGATGTGAATGTAAGCCCTCAGTTCTTTGGTTGGATATTCAGCCTTGGTAAGGATGTAAAGGTAACCGGACCAAGTGAAGTAGTAGAACGGATGAAAGTGTTAGCCAGAGAATTTCTTGAAAATATGAATTAAATAGTAGTTGTGAAGATTGGGCAATTGCTGCAGACAGGACTGCGGTGGTTGCCCGTTTTTTGTTACATGAAGCATGAGGCTTTTTTGAGGTGGTATTTTTATGGGACAGGTAAAATGATAGGCTATGCTTATCAAATCAGAGATAGAAATGGAGGAAAACAAATGGTAGCACAGATGAGTAAGAAATCAAAGATATATCACAGACCTGGATGCAGATTTATCAATCGAATTGAAGAGGATTCGCTTGTAACTTTTGATCTTGAAGATGGAAGAATAGAATATTTACAGCCTTGTAAATGCTGTTGCACACTAAAAACTCTTTACATGAATTACAAAGAGAATCTTAGAACTGTATTTGAAGATTTACCAATTTCGACAGAGTTTGATGGCGAATATATAAGGGTACATACAGATTGGTACGATTGGAGAATTGGGCTTAAGTCATCAAGTCAGAATATCAAATTGTTCCGTGAAGAGAGGAACGAAGAATATCAGGATATATCACTTATTAAGTGTACTGATATGGAGAAGAGCAAGAGTATAGGAACCGCTATGAGATATATAGCATACAAAGAACGCATTGCTGCTTATCCGGTTATGTACAGAAAGCAGGCTTTACAGATTGAAAAGTATGCTGCAGAAAATGGAATTCAGATTGAGTTTGATAATACGGATCTTTACATTATTACAGATATGGCAGCATGGAAAATTGCTTATGGGTATCACTTTGATTGGTACAAATTATTGCATTGTCCATTCGATGAGCAGCCATTAACAATGGAAGAGGCAAAGACCGCTCACTATCATGTGCAGACAGATGTACCAAGAAATCAATCACCATATAAGCATTTGCAGTATATTGTAAAGCATGATGCAGCGAAGAAAGTGGAGCAGATTGATTATAAAAACCTGCCTCAAAGAACGAAGAATCAAAAGAAATACTATCGTCAGGCAGAGAACAGAGCAAGAAGAAAAAGTGTGAGCAGAGTTCTTGATTTGTTTGCGGAGCTTGAAGTAAAGGGAAAACTCACAAGAGCATCATTCGGCTAGAAGGAAAGAGGGATGAAGAGATTTTTACCGGCTACAGTGCAAATTAGATGGAGGAGAAGACTATGAATAGAAATTTAAATGGAATGAGTACAGGCATGGCACTTTTTTGTACCCTTGGGATTATACTTTTTATTGGCTGGATGATTGAACTTGGAACACCAAAGTGCATTAAGAGCGGTTGTGACAATGATGCAAGGGAAGGAAGCAGCTATTGCTATTTACATGACAACGGTTCTTATCGCTATAAGAGTTCTGGTTCAAGTAGCTATAGCAGTTCAACAACAAATAAAAGCAGTAGTACATCTTCTAGTGGAAAAAGCAGCGAGTCTACTTCAAACAGCAAGAAAACATACTCCTCCGGCAGTAGCTCTTTAAAGAAGAGTCACAGTTCTATGGACTCTTATGATGATGGCTACAACGATGTTTATGAAGATGATGATTACAATTGGGATCGTTACTGGAGCGATGGTGATTATGCTGCCGGTGTGGACGATGCGATGGAAGATGAAGATTGGTAAAATCAGATACAAGTAATAATTATAGGATATCAATAATTAGGAAAACAGTAGAAATAAGATTTAAGAATGGAGGATATGCTATGAGAGATTGGATGCATTTTAACGGAAATAAAGAAATTGATGGTGCAGAAAGAATGTTTGCTGAAGAAACGCAGTCGAAGAACTGTTTTGATAACTGCAAATATATTGTAGCATTCATGGGAACAAATAAGACAGAAGCGATGTTTATAGGTATATATGAAATCATTGATTCTGTTACAGACCCGGAAGTTAAGACAATGATGCCGGATGGGTATCCTTACCCTGAACATTTTGATTCCGAGCACATGTATTACAGGATGAAAAAGTTGGATGTCATAAGTGACATGGGTAAGAAGCTCGTCATTGATTGGAGTCAGGCCACAAGATCGTGGTTCCCGTGGGAAAACAATGACAAGGAAGTTCTCTCCATCTCAAATCGTGATGAGGTTGAATTCCCTGGATATGAAGAAATGATTCTTTCGTATGCAGGCCTTGGAGATATTGTTGAAGGGGAAATCAAATATCGCAAATGGATTGAGGCACTGAAAAACGTAAACGGCATCTATTTGATTTGTGATACCAAGAGAAACAAGCAGTATGTGGGATCAACCTACAACGATGATGGCATCATTGGTCATTGGAATGAGTATTATAAAACGCATCATGGTGGTGACGTTGATATCAAGGAGCATTTGAGAAAATACCCGGATGCATATTATGACTTTCAGTTTACTATTCTTAGAATTCTTCCGAAGAATGTTGCTGACAAGGAGGCAATCAGGGTAGAGAGCATCTAAAAGAATAAGCTTTGCACAAGAAATCCGGAGTATGGATTGAATAAGAATTAGTATGGACTGTCAGCAGTCTTTTGCGCTTTTAGAGCTGGCGTTTTTAACGGACACGTCAAAATGTACATTATAAGTGTAAAGAGAAACAGTACGGCGATAGCCGAGAGGTGTCATATGATTATCCTTTGTATTTTGGTTTTTCCATTTGCAGTATTAGCTGAACTTATGAAGATGAACAACGGTGGAGGACGCAGACTATGAGAAGATTTATATATTGGCTTCGAAGAAAGTGGCGAATTCAGGAGAATAGATGTGGGCAGTGTTGTTTAACTTGACCGTATTATCAGGAGTGTAGTGGCGAGAATATACAGATTCGGCGTAATATAGCATGTGATATCGTGAAATAATCATCCTGATCCACAACAAAAATGACCTTTTGGGGTTAATTCATGGTATAATGGTAATTATCTAATTGTGCGATTATTCAGTGAATAAGAGAGTTTGAAATGGGCATTACCTATAAAAAGCTATTTAAACTTATGATAGATAGAAACATGAAGAAGGATCTTCATGAATTTGCTGGAATAGGCAATAGTACTATGACTAAGCTGGCAAATGATGAGAATGTTACGATGGAAGTAATGGCCAAGATATGTAGAGCATTAGATTGTAAGATGGATGATATCGTGGAAATTACATCAGATCAAGATATATAGAATTTGAAATGTGTTTAGTTAGGAAATAGAAATGGATACATTTAACACAAATGCGACAATAGAAGAAAAAACTAAAGATATATTGCTTTCGTGTAATTATATGTCTACGAGATTGTTTAATTGTCTGAAGCGAGACGGATATGAAAATTTATATGAAGTTGTTACAGCTGATCCGGACGATTTGCGTCAAATAAGAAATTTTGGTAGGCAATCCCAAGATGAGGTTGAGGAACTAATCGCATTCGTTAAGGTTCACAATCGATCTGAAATTCTGCGTAGATGTTATGCTGCTGCAGGAGAAAGCAATAATGAGGATAATACCATTCATTCTAAGCAGAGTATGATTACGAAAGCATATGGTAGGTTTGTATCTAATGAGGAATTTGTGTGTATAGAGAAATCGGGAGCATCGGTTATTGATTGTTTGATTGAACGTGATGATGTGTCTCAGCGTACTTATAATGTGCTGATTCGAATGGGAATTTTTAGTTTTAGAGAGCTTGCTGAAAAAGATTATCAAGAACTAAGAGATGCACGAAGTTTTGGGAAACTATCTATCTCTGAGATGCTTACTATTTTAAAGGAACGTACCAAAATAGTAAGCCAATGTATTGTTAAAGTAGAAAATCCAGAAAAAGTAAACGAGCTTGTAGATAAAATAGAAGTATTTTTATCAGACTGCGTGGAAGATGGATTTGATGAATCTATTCGAAGTACGCTCTTTAATAGTGTTGCGAATCATTGTATAGATTCGGAGGGAAATATAATTTTCGATGAAGGAAAGATACGTGAAATCCTTCATTCAGAGGAGGTAAAGAATCTTGTAAAAACTAGCATTTATTCATATGCAGGAGACACTGTTTACGCACAGGTTACATGCGATGATATAAAAAGAAAACTATATAAGTTTGATAAGATTGAAAGTGATTATTTAGCAGGCATTTTACAAGAGATGATAGCTGCTAAAATGATTCTGGGCAAAAATGGATATATTTTTCAATATAAGATTCCACTACGGGATTGGATTCTTGAATTGCGAGAAAATGAAAGGGTGGCTGTGAGCTTAAGATGTACGGGATGTACATTAGAGGAGGTGGGTAATGAATTAGGTGTAACGAGAGAACGTGCACGCCAGATTATTTCGAAAGGATTAAAGAGACGACCTGAACTTTTTGAGGATGGATATAGAGAAATATTTGAAAAGTACTCTTTTTCAGATAAGGAGTTTGAAGTCCTTTTAGGAATTAATTATGAGGTTATTAACTATTTAAAACTTGTAAGTGGAAAGAGAAAAGAATACCATGACGTGCAGTATCTAATTTCAGATGGTAATCTTCCTCAAATTTGTAGAGAACGAGCAGCAAATGCTTTTAAAGATAGCTTTTTATTTGTATCAGGTGAATTGCTGCCATTAAAAAGGGAAATTGTATTAGAGTGGGTATTAAAGAATTACTATTCGGATTCGGATTGTACCATTAACGAATTAGAGTCCTTTTATTATGATTTTCTTGAAGAGAATGGGGTGTCTAATAATGAAAGGTTGAAATTTCCTTCGCATCATGCTTTCGAAGCACGACTAATCGATTATATGTATTGTATTCTGAAATATGGCAAACACGTAAGATATTATGATATAGATGCATTAGATATGGAAAGCCTTGTCAAAACACTTGATTTTGGTCGCTATGATGGAACGGAAATATCTACACTTAAAATATTTGTTGATAACGCGGACTATTTAGAAGAACTGGATATAAGAGACGAATATGAGCTTCATAATATTTTAAGAAAAAAGAGCGCATATTTATCTCCATGGAATGTAACTATTGCAAGAATGCCGTTTGTTTCGATAGGACAGGCTGATCGCTATAAACAAGTAAGAGAACTATTGTATCAGATGACTCCGATATCTAAAGATGATTTAGCAATGGAGTATGAAGTACGATACGGAGTAAAAAAAGAAACAGTACTAGCTAATTTCTTTGGAGAAATTGATGTTTATTTGAACAACGGAATATTTGATGTTGCACAGCCAGAATTATCTCTGTCAGAGTTTAAGCAGTTAGGAGCATTATTAGTAGACGATATTTATATGTGGGGAGAGATTATTGGTTTATATGAGAAAACTATTGGAGGAAGAAATGTTGAAGCTGTAAATGCAATGACAGTGAAGCAATTGGGGTTCAAGGTTTTCTCTGAGTATATAATTCGAAACACATATTCTTCGGCGGATTCGTTTTTTACGGAGATTTTAACAAAGAACGATCAGATAGACATAAGCATGTTGAAACCTGGAGTAAGAAGTGTTCAAGCATTCCATGCAAGCTTGTACCACTTACGCGATGAACTCGAGTTGATAGAGATAGAAAAAGATCACTTCGTGAGGTTTGATTACTTTTCTGCAAGAATCGTTAGCTGTACTAAAGATGACTTGCTAGATATTGGGCGAAGCGTTTTAGAGCATAATAATGCAGAGGTTTTTTCTATAAGGAATAATGAGGTTAATGAGTTGGTTAACAGATTTGCATGTGTTATCAACAATATATATTTCCTTAACTCTATCGTTCGTGTTCAACCGAATGTTAAGACCAATATTATAGGTGGAGTTTGTGTTGTGGCAAGAAATGGAAGAGATGCCTCTTTAATAGGAACAATGATGGAATTGTTGAGAAATCAAAGGGCGTATGACGTTGATGAATTGGTAGATGCCGTTTTTGATGTATTTGGTATTACAACTGATCGTTATAAGGCTGTTTATTTCTTGAATCAAGAAAAAACCGTTGAAGTGGATTCTATACTCGGAATAATTCGCTTAGTCGATAACAAAAAAACTAAAATCAGTGAAAAAGCATTTTGGATTGATACACCATATGAAGACATTATCACAGCTGTTAAAAATGAGATTGAAGAATCAAAGGCAACTATTAGTGGGGTATATTGGAAGGAACGGTATGCTCTTTTTGTAGAAAAATGCAAAGGGTTCAATTTAAACCTAATGAAAGAATTGCTTAATAAAGATGTTGAAACATTATGCGAAAAAATGAAAATCCCACGTACGATGATCGCAGATATTATTCAGGTATACATATCATGGGCAAAGGAATTAAGGGAAAAGAAAGAAGAGGATACAGAAGATATTTTTAGTTTGTTTTTTAAATAGAGGGCGAGAGTTGAATGGCATTTACTGAGTTAGATATAAAAGATTTATATGTAACAGATACGGATAATATCCCAGAAGAATTTTATGGGATAGCATTGCCGCATACTGTTTTATATAAGCGAGCTGCTGGTTTTTTTTCCAGCTCAGCTTTGGTAGTGCTTGGAAGAGGGCTAAAGGATTTTTATTATTATGGCGGAAACATGCAGCTTTTAGTATCTCCGAAGTTTAGCAAAGAAGATTATGAAGCGATTGAACTTGGGTATAAGGCACGTGAGGATGTAGAAGCTCAAAAAATAGTCGAGATGTTTGATATTGATAGCATTCAAGATGATGAAGGCACAAATATTCTCGCATGGTTAATTTACGAGAATCGTTTAGAAATACGAGTCGTAGTTAATAAGGATATTAAAAAACATGCAATGTTTCATGATAAATTTTCGGTTTTAATAGATGAGGATGGAAACAGAATCACCTTTAGAGGCTCTATGAATGAGAGCGAGACAGCAATGATCGAGAATTTTGAAACTATCGAAGTGGATTGTTCGTGGGAGGCTACTGGTTTTAAGCGTGCTGTACAACGTGAGCAACAATTTGATTCGATTTGGAATGCTGGTGGAAATAAATGGAAAACCAAGTCTATTCCTCAAGCAGTTATAGATAAGTTGATTCAAATAAAAAGACCAATAAAAGGTGCGGAATATGAGACTGTAAACGATGGGGGAGGGTTATCTGTTAAGGAAGAAGCAAAATATGTTGTTACGATACCAACTCCAAGGATTCCGGAATGGTTGGAAGAACGAAAGTATCAAAAGATGGCAGTAAAAAGCTGGTTAGTCAACAAGAATCGTGGGATTTTCCAAATGGCTACTGGTACAGGTAAGACTAAGACAAGTTTAATAGCTGTGACGAAAGTACTTGATGTGTACTACAAGAACAACATGAAATGTGGTCTTATTATAGTTGTTCCCTATGTTGTTTTGTTAGAGCAATGGCTGGAAGACTTGGAGGATTTTTCAATAAAAGCAATTTCTTGCTATGAATCAAAGAATAAATGGCTTGGAAGATTAGAAAATAGTATTGATTTATTTAATCAAAATGCTCGAGATAAGCTGTTTGCGATCACGACTAATAAGACTTTCCAGTCGGTGGATTTTCAACGTTGTATCAACAGGATTGATGGAGATTACATATTTTTAGCGGATGAGATGCACCATTTGATGTCGGACACAATGCTGGAATGTTTACCTAATAATGCTACCTATCGATTAGGTCTTTCGGCAACGTTAATGTCAAAGTTCAATTCTGATAAAATGGAGAGACTGAAGGCATACTTTAATGGAATTATATATGAATATACCATGAAGGAGGCTATAGATAATGGAAAACTTACGAAGTACTATTATTACCCTATATATGTTGAGCTAACAGATGATGAAAAAGAGGACTACTATAGTGTATCTCGGAAAATTAGTAAAGCAGTTGCTATGGCTGAAGGAAACCTTGAGGATGAAGATAATGTTAGTCTACAAGCATTACTTAGTCAAAGAGCTCGAATATTAGCATCAGCACAGAATAAGCTGGTCAAACTAAAAGAACTTGCATCTGGTTTTACAGAAAAAAACAATTTAATCGTGTATTGCGGCGATAAAATAGAGGCTGATGGAAAGTATATAGACAAAGTTTATGATGTTGTAAATAATGAGTTGGGAATTGTATCAGCCAAATTTACTGCAGCTGAAAATCGAAATCAACGAAAAGACATTTTGGATTTGTTTAAATCGGGTATGATACAAGCGCTTATCGCAATAAGGTGTTTGGATGAGGGTGTTGACATTCCTCAATTGGAAACTGCAATTATTATGTCAAGTGGAACGAATCCAAAAGAGTTTATTCAGAGACGAGGACGTATTTTAAGAAATGCGCCAGGTAAGGATTTTTCTTATATTTATGATTTCATAGTTATGCCAACAATGTCACTTTCGGACATATCTAGTCTTTCGTTAGAGGAAAAGCAGATTGAAATGAAAATTGTGGCAAGAGAATTTGAACGTGTTAAAGAATTTGCTGATCTTGCGGAAAATGGATTGTCTGCAAAAAGTGATTTCTTAGAAAAATGGAGTCGATACACTGGAGGTGAAGAGGATGCGTGATAAGAAAAAGGAGCTGAATGATATTTTAGTTAAATATGATACACCGGTTCAGCACGTGTATCAGCAGGTACTAAAGCAAGAAAAAAACGTAAAATCCATTAGAAAGGACCAGATAAAATCTCTGATTGATAATGAGATTATGGACCAGGTGAAAAATAATGCTGATTAATTCTATTGAAATGACTTATTTTTTCAGAATCTATCAGAGTCAGAAACTGGATTTCTCTTCTGATTCTGAAAAAAATGTTACTGTGATTCGTGGAGATAATGGAACTGGTAAGACTACTATGCTGAGTGCATTCTCATGGGTATTTTATGGTACAGTGGAAGAGCCTCTGGTGATCGATGGGATGCTTAACAAGCGTAGATTATATGAGATGGCAAACGACGACATTGAAACGGCGTCAGTAAAAATATCGATTACAGATAATAAGCATGAGTACATACTGTCAAGAAGTCAGAAATTCAAGAAGACTGGAGATAATAATGCAGTTCGTATAGGGGATCCTGATTTTTCTGTGATTGATGTGGCCGATCCGTCCAATCCTATTCAGAATAAGAAGTTTTTTGAAAGTATTATTCCTAAGGATCTGAAGGGATTTTTCTTCTTTGACGGAGAGCGTATAGATCGCTTGGCTAAAATTGATGGTAAATCGGAGATTAAAAAAGCTATTCTAGATATACTCGGATTGACAACATTGGAAAAAATAGATGAAGGAATTGCTGCAGTTCAATCTGAGTACAATAAAAATGTGAAAAAAGCGTCTAAAAGTGAAGTTGTTCAGCAGCTTACTCAGGATTTTGAGGATACAGAAGCTACGATTTCTGCTGATAAAGAATCATTGTTAGCTGTGAAGGAAAAGAGAATTGAAGCAGAAAAGTCATTGGATGCTGCATCACGGTTTTTAAAGGAACATAATGCTGAAGCTGTAAAGGCATTACAGATACAAAGGGATGTTCTGAATAATGAAAAAACGCAGATTGACGATAGCTTGTCGAGAATAAAGCAAGAGATTCTTCGCTTTACTACTAAGAATTTTAAGTATTACTTGATTAAAGATAGATTTCAAGAAATATCAGATTTCTTGGAGGAAAAGAGAAAGAAGAAGGAGTTACCTTCAGATATTAAACGTCAGTTTGTGCATGATTTATTATGTTCCGGCGAGTGTATCTGCGGACAAAAGCTAGAAGAGGGCTCTCCTTTCTACGAAAGTATTAGTAGATTATTAGAAACAGCTGGAAGAGAAGAGCTAGATAATGCCTATATAACAATGAGAGCGTTTGTAGATTCAGAGGAGGTTGCCAATAACAATAGAATCTTCTTCGATAAGATGAATGAGTACAGTAACGATGTGCTAAATTATAACATTCGGCTTGAAGAAATATCAAAAGATCTCACGGAGATAAAGAAAAAAATGTCTAATGATTATGGAGACTTAATTGCAACATATGAAGGACAGTTGGAGCAAGCTCAACAGATTAGAGATAATTGCTTGATTGAAGAAAATCAACTTGAATTGACAATAAAAAGTAATGAATTTAAGAAAAAATCCATAGAAAGTAAACTTAAGTTTGAAAAAGGTAAGCAAGAAAACAAGAATATGTTCAGTGATGCCTTTGATTTGGCAAGCCAGCTTAGAAATCTTAACGATGAAATTCGGCAGCTGTTTATCACAATTACTAGAGAAGATATGGATGAAAAGATTAAATCAGTATTTGAAAGCATCTCTCGGAAAGAAGATAGAGAGGCTTGCTTAAGCGAGAATTTTGAACTGACCATTCGAAATAAGTCATCACATAAAGTACAAGTATTATCAACAGGAGAGCGCCAGATAACAAGTTTATCGTTTATTGGAGCACTTGTTTCATATGCCCGTGAAAAGTCGTCTAGTGATCTAATAACAGATTTTAGTGGCGGTGATTTTCCGATAGTTATGGATTCACCTTTTGGAAATCTTAGCGGCATTCATAAAGCTAACGTTGCCAAGGGCTTACCTTTACTTGCTTCACAGATTATTGTAATTGTTTCTGATGAACAGTGGCAGGGAACTGTAGAGGAAAACCTTGCTGAAAGAGTGAAGCAGGTTTATGTGATGCGAGATGGGAACTATGAGGGAAAAGATGATGAATATACGGAGTTTGTGATTTAGAGGAGGTGATGACATGAAATCCGGATTAGGAAAATCTCAGAATATGGAGGTTTACTACCAAACCTTAGTAAAAGAAGGCTTGTTTGATACAATGAAGGATGCAATGTTATTGGCTATTGCAATTGGATTTGTTAATAACCGGCGTACTCCGTTTAATAAATATGGTGGTGATGCTATTAAAGAGCATATTTTTAGAGATGACATGGATTTCCTTAATGTTATTTCTGTTCTTACCACAAAAGATATAAAGATTTTGCTGGATGAGAACAAAGAGGAAAAGTATAAAATACTTGAAGAGTATGCAGAAGGCGGAATGGAAATCTTTGTTAACGCTGTATTTACAGGACAGTATACAGATGCAGATAAGATATTAGATTACATTCGAGGCTTTGCACCCGCAATTAATGCAGAAAAAAAAGATCTTTCTGATTTGTTTGGTGCGCTAATCGATGAAATGGATAGTGAATAATCAACAAAAGGATTGACAGACTATCCCTACTTAAGTATACTACTTAAGTAGGGATCTTTTTTCTATGGAGGAATTATGAACTATTGTTATCGATTTCCAGTTGTAAGAGGCAAACAGGCAGGAAAAACATATTATATTGGAATGGTTCCACTCAAATCGCTAAGAAGGCTATTTGCAGACGATGATGAGTATGTTTTGCCAGAGTTTAGGGCACAACGAAGAATAAATGAGTCTCGTATACCGGAAATTAAAAAATACATATTAGAGAATCGTGAGTCATATGTTTTTTCTGCACTAGCAGCGTCGATTGATGGAGATTTTAGATTCGTTGAAAGTAACCAAGATGGATTAGGAATTCTAGAAGTTGATTTAGATGCCAAGTTTTTAATCAATGATGGTCAGCATCGAAAGGCTGCAATTTTAAATGCCTTAGAAGATGATGAAACACTTGGAGATGAAACGATATCGGTAGTCTTTTATGAGGATCGTGGATTAAAGAATAGTCAGCAGATGTTTACCGATTTAAATAAACATGCGGTAAAAACGTCGAATTCAATAGCAGAATTATATGATTCAAGAGACACATTGGCAGTAGCGACAAGAACTGTTATTTCAAAAATAGATTTTCTAAATAAGTATGTGGATAAAGAAAAAGATATCTTAGGAAAGTATTCTTCTGCATTATTTACACTGAATACTTTTTATAATGCGAATAAGAGAGTTTTGGGAAGAACTGAATGCGACGAGCGCTTTGAAAAGTTTCTGTATGTTTTTTGGGACAACGTATCTTGTAATATGCTTCCATGGATTGAACTGGAAGACGGTGAAATGCCGAAGAAAGAGCTTAGGGAAAAGTATATTGCAACACAAGCAGTTGTAATACAAGCATTAGGAAGAGTGGGTGCTCAATTATATAAGGATGAGCATATGCAAATTGAAAAAACACTGAAGGGTTTACGAACGCTTGATTGGAGACGAGGCGCAGGATGCTGGAAACTTCGGGCTATTCGTGGAGATGGTAGATTGCAAACGGGAGAAAGCGCACAGATTCTCATATCCAATATTATTAAGCAAGAGATAGGTTTGGAATTATCAACAGAAGAAAAGAAAGCAGAAGATGATTTCTTAAGTTCAATATTAATAAAGTAATTAAGAGGAAACAATGGAAGAAAAGAGTAAAGCTAAAGATAGCGCAATATCAAAAGAAAATCTGACTGGTTTAATGAGTACAATAAGAAACCTATACTTGGCAGATGATATCCCGTGGGTAATAGGATATTCGGGAGGCAAGGATAGTACGGCTACTTTGCAGCTTGTGTGGTATGCATTAAAAGAGCTTTCAAGCAACAAACGGAAGAAGACAGTTCATATTATGCATACAAATACGCTGGTAGAATCGCCGGTAGTTTCAAAGTGGGCATATGACTCCATTAAGATAATGCAGGAGAAAGCAAAGGAGGATGGGCTACCGTTTGAAACACATATTCTCACACCGGAGAATGACCAAACATATTGGGTGAATTTTATAGGACGCGGATATCCTTTTCCGCGTAAAAAACTGAGATGGTGCACAGATCGCTTAAAAATTCAGCCAGTAAATAGATTTATTCAAAGTAAAATAGCTGAGCATGGCGAGATTATATTGGTGATAGGAACAAGAAAAGCAGAAAGTCAAAATCGTGCTCGTACTATGGCAAAGTATAAAAAATTACGCGTTAGAGAGCTGCTTAGTCCAAATCCATCTTTGACTAACGAATTGGTTTTCTCTCCATTAGAAGATTGGTCCGATAATGATGTTTGGGCATTTTTAATGCAATATAGGAATCCATGGGGGTACTCAAATAAAGATTTGTTAACTCTATATCGAGGTGCAACAGCAGATAATGAGTGTCCTATCATGCATGAAAAGAATCTTCCGACGTGTGGTAAAAGCAGATTTGGATGTTGGGTTTGTACTATGGTCGAGCAAGATAAGTCTATGGCAGCGATGATCATGAATGATGAGGAAAAAGCATGGATGACTCCGCTCTTGGATTTTAGAAATGAGTTTGGCGACGAGGACAAAGATAGAGAAAGAAGAAGTTTCAGAAAGATGAATGGCTCCATTTATGGCACATATGAGCGTTTACATCATGGACCATATTTAAAAGAATGGAGAGAATATTATTTAAGGAGATTATTGGAAATACAGAAGGACATAAATGAAAATGGGCCTGAAGAATTTAGAGATTTAGAACTAATTACAAAAGTGGAGCTGCGTGAAATTAGAAAAATATGGGTTCTTGAGAAACATGAGTTTGATGATTCGCTACCGAGAATTTATGAAGAGGTAACGGGAGAGAAGTATGTGGATTCGCAATGGATTGGATCAGAAACATTTGGAGCCGAAGAATGGAAGCTACTTCAAGAGGTGTGTAAGGCGGTGGCTCCTGACGAAGAACTATTATTTGAAATGGCATACACTCTTCTTGACCAAGAAAACTACTCAAATGGTTTAAATCAAAGAAAAGGTATTCTAAATAACCTGGAAAAAACGATACAACATACGTTTTATAAAAATGAAGCAGATGCTACAGAGTACTATTCTAGTACGGTAAACAGAAAACGGGAATATGGTGGAAAATTTAATGAGAAGTTTCTTGAGCATATTGAAACTTCGCCGGATGAATTGGACACGGACAATGAGGACGAGTAATGATTATTAGGAGATTGGTTCTGCATAATTTCGGTGTATATGCAGGTACAAATACTTTTGAATTTAATGGTGAGAGGCCGGTTGTATTAATAGGAGGAATGAATGGGCGTGGTAAGACAACTTTTCTTGAGGCCATTCTTTTGTCATTGTATAGTTCTAATTCTTTTGCATATACAGAGGGAAAGTTTTCTTCTTATGGGCAGTATTTAAAATCATTTGTAAATAAGGCAGATGGCACAAATCAAACGTATGTAGAATTAGAGTTTGAATTAAACAATGATGAGACATACATAATTAAGAGGACATGGAATGGAGCTACACAACGAGTTCATGAGAAAATAACTGTACAGCTGAATGGAGAATACAATCCTTTTCTTACCGAGAATTGGTCCATGTTTATTGAGAACATTCTTCCAAGCGGTCTGTCTAATTTCTTTTTCTTTGATGGAGAAAAAATAGCTATTCTAGCGGAAGAAGATACGGATGAGCAGATGAAGGAATCCATAAGGACGCTTTTAGGTATAAATATTGTTGATAAGCTTGAGGGGGATCTAAAAAGGATTAGTGTCAAGGCAGAAAAAAATAATACTGCCAAGTATGATGTTTCTGAGTCCAATAGACTTAGAGCTGCAAAGGAAGACGCTGAAAATAAACTTGAGGAATTAGATGCAAACGTCGCATCGTTGAACGAAAGGATAATCGAACTAGAGAAGCAACTGGAAGTTGAAAGAGTTAATTATACAACCAAAGGCGGCGACATTGTTGAAAAGAAGCAGGAGTTATTTCAAGAAAGGACCTCTATAAATGCGAAGATTCAAGCTGATAACGAACAGCTTGGAGAGCTTGCTGCATCAGCACTGCCATTACTTATGGCAAAAGACTTGTTAAAGAAAATTGAAATACATTCAAAAGAGGAACGTCAGAGCAAAGAAAACGAGCTTGCAGTTAAAAAAGTGACTGAATTATATAACGCATATTCTCATGATAATAACTCGGAAGCAGTATTTCAATTTATGGAATATATTGAATCCAACATGAAGATGCGTGAGGTGGAAGAGCTATATCAACTATCTGATACCTCATATTATCAGGTGTGCGCATTAAATGATTCTATTTTGTTTGAACTAAAAAGTGCAACCTCAAAATCACTTGAAGAAAAAAGCAAATTGCAAGAAAAACTGGACGAAATAGATAGCTACTTGTCTGTGGAAATTGATGAAAAGGCAATAGGTAAAATTTATAAGAAAATAATAGAGTTAGAAAAAACGAAGACGCTTTTAGAGGTTGAAAGAGATACACTTTTACGACAGCGTCCGAACTTGAATGGCGATGTAATGAAGCTAAGTGCGGAGTTTAATAAATATGTTGAAGGCATGCTTTCTAACCTTGAGTTAAGCGATGATAATGACCGTGTTGTTAATTATATTCACAAAGTCACGGAGGCTTTAGAGATTTATAAGGTTAAGCTTCAGGAACAGAAGGTTGGTCGATTGGCAGAAACTATGACTGTATGCTATAAGAAATTAGCAAATAAAAAATCTCTGATTAGTTATATAAAGATGGATTCCAAAACGTTGGATTTTTGTTACTACAATGATAAGAACGAAATTGTCCCGAAGAAAAGACTTTCTGCAGGCGAAAAGCAGTTAATGGTTGTGGCACTTTTGTGGTCGCTGGCGATTTGCTCGAAGAGAAAATTGCCGGTAATAATTGATACACCACTGTCTCGACTTGATTCGATGCATAGAATCGCGTTCATCAAGACATATTTCCCAAACGCTTCAGATCAAACGATTATTCTGTCTACAGATTCAGAAATATTTGGTGAGTATTATGAGGCGCTTAGAGAAAACGTGGGTGACGAGTATACCTTATGCTATGATGATGATGCGAAGTGTACAACAATAAAGAAAGGTTATCTCATGGAGGGCGCAAAATGGTAGTAAAACAAATAAAGCTTTCCAGTCAGTCAAAAGAAAAACTGGCGAGATTGAAAGGAAAAACAGGAATTAAGAATTGGAATATTTTATGTAGATGGGCTTTTTGCTATTCTTTAGGCGAGCACACTTTGCCGACAGATATTCCTATAAATGCGGATAGTAATCTCGAAATGTCCTGGTATACTTTCGGCGGCGAGTATAGCGATATGTATGAAGCTCTAATGATAGCTTGGTGTAAAGATATGGGATTATCTACAGATTCAGAAACTATTGCAAAGTATTTTAGACTTCATTTGGAAAGAGGGATTTCTTATTTAGCAGGGACTAATTTTATCAAGAGTTTGAACGATTTGCTTATACTCGGAATAGGTGAATAAGATGAGTGTGTATTTAGATTATAATGCATCTGCACCAATTGATAATCGTGTACTGGATGTAATGATTAATGTCTATAAAAATTATATAGGAAATGCTGATAGCAGAACGCATAACTATGGAGATAGTGCCCGGGGAATTGTAGAAGAAGCAAGAAAGCAAGTTGCGGCCTTGCTGGGAGTCCGCAGTGATGAAGTTTTTTTTACAAGTGGAGCGACTGAAAGCAATAATATTGCCATTCAGGGGTTGGCGGATTATGCTGAAGAAACAGGGAAAAAGCATATTATAACTACAGCTATTGAGCATAAAGCGGTATTGGAAACAGCTAAAGCTATGGTCAAAAGAGGCTTTAGTGTTGATTTTGTAAAGCCTGACAAATCTGGTCGAGTATCGTCAGAAGAAATACTGAAGTTAGTAAGGGATGATACTTTGCTGGTGAGTGTAATGCATGTAAATAATGAAACTGGCATTATTCAACCAGTTCAAGAGATTGGTAAAGCACTTGCTGAAAAAAAGGTATTATTCCATGTAGATGCGACTCAGAGCTGTGGCAAGCTTGTTCCTGAATTAAGGGAATTACAATACAATATGCTTTCATTTAGCGCACATAAATTGAGGGGGCCGCAAGGAATTGGAGGTTTAGTACTTCGAAAGAATAACTATAAGCTTCCTCCTGTAAAGCCGATTATGTATGGCGGTCAGCAAGAAAAAGGAATAAGCCCTGGAACTATACCGGTTGCGTTGGTAGCTGGTCTCGGAAAAGCTTGTGAAATTGTCAATTTAGAATATGAGCAAAATGAAAGAAACATAATTCAAATAAGGGATGAGATTTTGAAAATACTTAATAATTCGGGATTGAGATATCATATTAATGGAAACCCAGATTATAGTATTAATTCAACATTAAACATAGAGGTAGAGGGTGTTTCTTCGGAAGCTTTGATGATTTCATCGAAAGAATTTTGCAGTGTATCTAACGGATCTGCATGTACATCAAAAAGCTATGATTTAAGCTATGTGTTAAAATCTATGGGAATAGCAGATGAAAGTATAGAAAATTCTTTAAGATTAAGTTGGGGGGCAGGCTCCGATAAGGGTGAAGTACTTGCTGGAGTCCAACAACTGGTAGATATTGCAAAGAACTTTGCTGATTAATACTGAAGAGGAGGCATCGGAATGGACATCAAGTTAGAAGAGAAAACAGTAGGCAATCTGTTATCTGTCGGAAAACAGTTTATCGTTCCTCGGTTTCAGAGAGAGTATACTTGGGAAAGATATAATAATAAAGAATTCTATGATGATATTTTAGGTTATATGCAAGTTAAAGATGGAGAGCTGATTACAAAACAGTATTTCCTAGGAACAATGCTCTTCGTTGGAGATTTTGCTGATACAAAATATCAAGAGATGAATGTTGTAGATGGACAACAACGAATAACTACAATTACTATTTTTCTCTCTGCTTTATCTGATAGGTTTAAAACCATTAGTGATAGTGGAGAAACGCTCAGTCGCCAGTTGTTCAGATATATAATGACGAGTGATGATGATGGCAAAGAAATTAGGGTTTTGAAAAGTGAAAGCCATTATCCATTCTTCTCATTTTATATTCAAGATAGAGAGAAGAAGGTGGAACAAGAACCATCTTCAGAAGAGGAAGAATGTATAAAAGCAGCATATGAGTTTTTTTATAGACAACTAGATGAGAAAAATCTTCGAAAAGATTTAGCAGACAAATACGATAAAGAAGTTATTGATACAATTGGGTATGTTGATATTCTCAAGAAAGTTAGAGATCAAGTTCTGGGGTGTAATGTTGTATCAATATCGACCACAGAAAAAGATGAAGCAAATGCGATATTTGAAATTTTAAATTCAAAAGGGAAACATTTGTCAGATATCGACATGATAAAGAACAAGGTGTTTGAGATACTTTGTGACACTGAACCGGCTGATTTTGCTCAAGTTCAGTGGAAAAACATTAAGAAAAAATTAGCTGAATCAGATAATGCAATTGGGATACAAACATTTTATTTACAATATTGGACAACTTTTCATAGACGAGTAACAAGCAAAAAGCTATATGATGCATTCAAAGCGATACCAGCTGATAAGGAGAGCTATTCAGCTTTTCTGGATGATTTACTTGAAAAGGCAGCCTTATATGAGAAAATTGTAAATCCTACACGAGAAAAATATGATAATAAAAAACAGCATTTTTCACTTATAGAAAGTTTGATAGCCATTAATGACATCTTTAATGTGGTTTCTGCTAGAATTGCTATTTTGGCAATGTATTCTGCGCTGAAAAATGGGAAGTTAAGTGAGTCAAAATATAAGTCTACAGTTAAGTATATTGAGAAATTTCATTTTGCTTATACAGCGATGTGCTCTCAGCGTGCAAATACGCTTGATACTTTGTATTCAAAATTTGCTTTAAAAGTTAAGGAATCCAAAGATAAATCGGAAACTTCAAATATTATAGATACTTATTTAATAAAAGAACTGGAGCGTAGGTGGCCGGATTATCAGGTATTTGAAGAAAAGTTTACGCAATTAAGATATTCCGCAAAGAAAGAATTGCCTACAAATCTAAAAGTAAAATACATATTGAACCAAATTAATAATTATTTTGAAGGGACAGACATTAGTGCTAATGATGGATCAGTAGAGCACATTTATCCAGAGTCTAAAGGCGATGAGTCACTGAATATTGGAAACTTGATTCTTTTGGAAACAGGTATTAATTCAGAGGCTGGTCAATCAGAATATCATGTTAAGCGTTCAGACTTTTATGTAAAATCAAAGTATAAATGGATAAATAATTTTATCGTAGAGCATGAAACATGGGATATTGCTGAGGCGGAAAACAGATCTAAATATTTAGCTTCGTTGTATTATGAAAAAATATTGGGACGAAAGAAATAATGTATTAAAAACAGAACTATACAGACTTTTAATTAACTGAATTATCCATCATAATGGCAGTAGCTGCTATCTGGCAGTGACCACAATATGAAGGGGGATAATGGTATGCTTGATTACAAAGACATCATTATCAAAAGCTATGCTCTGAACATGTCTGGTGTATATGTTACATTTGCCTGACAAAAAGAAATTACAAGGATTTATGTTAAAAGGGATGGAGGAGGATATAGGAATATGACAAAAGGAGTGCAATTGCATGAGATAATTAATATACAGACGAGATAAGTTGGAGCTCTTTTATCAGGGATAATGAAAAGTTATGATATATTTAAGTAGTTTTAGGTTAAGTAAAAGAAAAGTGAATAATCCTAATATTTATCCCTACAACGTATTCCGGGATAAGTATATTGAACCATTTGTTTTTAGACCTATCACTGTACTTTATGGGAACAATGGCTCAGGTAAATCAACACTCTTAAATATTATAGCCAATTGCTTACAACTAAAAGGGAAAGAATATGCAACAAGTAATTCATTTGGAAGCGTTGATTACTGTGGTTCGTTTTCCAGAGAGTGTTTGTATACTTTGGGGGAAGACGACTATGGAAATACAATAAAAAAATTACCGGAAAACAGCCGGTATATTAAAAGTGAAGATATATTGTATGAGATTAAGAAGATACAACAAAAGCAGATATTATCAGATGGCATGGAGTATGATTATGTTAAGAGAGGTATGTCTTTAGTTGAAGTAAAGAAATTTTTAGCATCTAAAGAAGGGTGTAAGCAGGAAGAATATATAAAATTTGCACAGGAAAAATATTCTAACGGAGAGACATCAATGCAATATTTTGAGGATTATTTACAACCCGATGCATTATATTTATTAGATGAACCGGAAGTTTCGCTTTCACCTGCGAATCAGGTTATGTTAGCAGAGGAAATTAATAAAATGGCAAGGTTGTTAGAATGTCAGTTTATTATTGCAACGCATTCACCATTTATGCTTGGAACATTAAATGCCAAAATATACAATCTTGATACGGAAGAGTATGATATTGCAAAATGGAGTGATTTGGATAATGTGCGATACTTTTATAATTTCTTCAAAAAACATGAAGATGAATTTAAAGAAGATTATCCATGAAAAGACCATTATATATAATAAAAGTGCCATTTATAAGACTATGAAGCGAGGTAGTGGATGTGGAAAAAGACCCGTTTAAGGAATATTTGAGGGAGTCTGAGCCGGATAAAGTTCATAAGGGGTATGCTTGGAGTACGGCAATCGGACTTCAGGCAGTGGACGGACTC